>Ga0224496_10002811_pt1 | contig 10236 bp, 5 predicted proteins | sample SF_Jul11_sed_USG_2_FD_168127 | JGI IMG/M metagenome (GOLD analysis project Ga0224496, IMG submission 168127) | Sediment microbial communities from San Francisco Bay, California, United States - SF_Jul11_sed_USGS_8_1 | ecosystem: Environmental > Aquatic > Marine > Sediment | place: USA... | reverse complement strand
ACCCATATTTCACGGAGTTCTTCCTCAAATCCTTCTTCAACAGGTTCATAGACAAGACATTTGACGAGATGAAGACCAAAGGACTTCTGCTGAGAGGCGGAGACAAGATGCTTTTCACCACCATGGTGGGAGAGCTGGTCAAGGGAGAGCCTGTAACAGCACCTGCGAACATCAGCATCAGGGATGCCGCAAGCGTAATGACAGCAAGGGGCATAAGCTCCCTGGTACTTGTGGACGGGGATAACGTGCCGGTTGGCATAGTAACCGACCGGGACCTCAGAGCCAAGGTCGTGGCCAGGGAGAGGAACGTCAATGAACCTGCAGGCAACATAATGAGCATCACGCTTATAAAAACGGATGCGCGGGCCTACTGCTTTGAGGCACTGCTGAAAATGATACGGTTCGGCATTCACCACCTGTTGATAGTTGAGAACGGCCGCCTCAAGGGAGTGGTTACGAACCATGACTTCATGACGCTTCAAGGGACGTCCCCACTTACGCTGGTACACGAGATAGAAAGCCAGAACGAGATAGAAGGTCTGGTTCCGTTTGCAGGCAGGATAAACGAGATCGTGTTCATGCTTCTTCAGGACGGTGCCCGGGCGGAGAGCATAACGCGTATCCTGACGGAAGTGAACGACAGGCTTCTTAAAAAGATAATACAAATAGCAGAAAAGAAGCTCGGGCCTGCCCCCTTGCCCTACTGCTGGATAGCATACGGCAGCGAGGGCAGAGGTGAGCAGACCTTCAAGACCGACCAGGACAACGCAATAATTTACCAGGACCCCGAGAATGAACGGGAGGCCAGGGCCGCCGAGGAATATTTCGAAAAGTTCTCAGGCTTCGCAAACGATGCGCTGGTGAAATGCGGGTTCGTGCGCTGCCCGGGCGACTACATGGCGAGCAACCCCAAATGGCGGCAGCCCTATTCAACCTGGAAGAGATATTTCACCGAATGGATAGGCACGCCAACCCCGGACGCAATACTTTTCTCCGTCATAATCTTCGACTTCCGTCCCATCTATGGCGAAGCATCGCTTGCACAGAGCCTGAGGGATTTCGTATCCCGGGAAGCCATGGGACACGGAATATTCCTCAAGCAGATGGCCGACATGTCGGTGAGGGTCAGGCCGCCGCTGAGCTTCTTCAATAATTTCGTGGTGGACAAGGACGGTGAGCACAAGGACCAGATGAACCTCAAATTCAAGTGCATAGCCCCGATAATCAACATCGTAAGGCTGTTCGCCCTTGAGAGAGGGATAGCGGCCACCTCCACCTCCGAGCGCCTCAGGGCCCTTGCAAGAAGCAATGGTGCGCACACGGAGTTCAGCGCGGACCTTGAGCATGCCTTCGAGTTCGTCATGCTCCTGAGGATACACCACCAGTTCGAGCAGATAACACGGGGGCTTGAGCCTGACAACTTCATAAATCCCAGGCTTCTCAGCACCCTTGAGCGCAAAACCCTCAAGGAAGTGTGCAAGCTCATCTCGTCTGCTCAGGACTCCATATCGAAGCAGTACAATCCCGGGACGGTTCTTTAGATGACGACCATCCTGCAGAGGATATTCGGCCTTCAGGGCCGCCCGGCGCCAAGGAAGGACGTCCCCGTAGACGAGACGGACTTTGTGGTCTTCGATACCGAGCTCACGGGCCTGGACCCCAAAAGGGACTCCATAGTATCCATAGGCGCCCTGCGCATGACCGGCAGCAGGATAGAGATAGGCAGGCCCTTTTACAGGATAGTCGAACCCAGGACAAGGCTTACGGGCAAGAGCATTGTGATACACGGCATTACCCCGAGCGAGACCGTGGGATGCCCGGATATGGCATCGCTTCTTCCTGAGTTCCTGGAGTTCTGCGGCGACCGCATTCTTGTCGGGCATTTCATCGGGCTGGACATAGGGTTCGTAAATGCCGAGATGAAAAAGACCATGGGGCGTACCCTCGAGAACCTGGCCATCGATACTATCTCGCTGTACAGGACCATACGCCAGTGCGACACAGACCGCTGCGCCTTCTATGACGAAAAGAGCGAGGACGCAGGCCTCTACAACCTTGCCAGGCGGTACGGGGTGCAGACAATGGAGGCTCACAACGCACTTGGCGACGCATACGTTACAGCTCAGCTTTTTCAAAGGTTCATAAAAATACTTCAGAGCAGGGGTAACCGGTCGATGGGAGAACTCCTGAGAGCCGGAAGGCCCTGAACATCTTTAATGAAAGGGGTGATATGCAGTTAAGCAGCATGAAACACATTTGTTAATGGCGGCGCGGCGCTTCCGGTGTCTTTTTTTAAAAGACTGCGGACACCGCACAAGGATCCAAAAATCAAAGCAACAGGAGGAGAGAAATGGAAGTTAGTCCTGAATTAAAAGCCTACTGGAAGCAAAACCTGACCTACGTTAGCATTCTGCTCGCAATATGGTTCGTTGTGTCCTATGTTTGCGGCATCCTGCTGGCAAACAGTCTGGACGCCATCAAGCTCGGCGGGTTCCCGCTTGGTTTCTGGTTCGCCAACCAGGGTTCGGAGATAACCTTCGTGATACTCATTGCAGTATATGTCAAGCTCATGAACAAGCTCGACATCAAATATGACGTGCATGAGCAATAGAAAACAAATCAAAGTATCTTCTGAAAGGAGAAACAATAAATGAGTATTCTTGGTTGGACTTGGATAATCGTGGGACTAACCTTCTCACTCTACATAGGTATCGCCATATGGGCCAAGGCTAAGAGCACTGGCGATTTCTACGTCGCTGCAAAACAGATACATCCCGTGCTCAACGGTATGGCAACAGGCGCTGACTGGATGTCCGCGGCCTCGTTCATCTCGATGGCCGGCCTCATATCCTTCATCGGCCGTGACGGCGCCATGTACCTCATGGGCTGGACCGGAGGCTACGTCCTTCTGGCTATGCTTCTTGCCCCTTATCTCAGGAAGTACGGCAAGTACACAGTCCCCATGTTCGTCGGGGAGCGCTACTACTCACAGTCAGCCCGCGTGGTCGCGGTCATATGCGCAATATTCGTATCCTTTACTTATGTTGCGGGCCAGATGAGGGGCGTTGGCGTCGTGTTCTCACGCTTCCTTGAGGTCCCCATCAACACGGGAGTCGTGATAGGAATGGCCATCGTCTTCTTCTATGCGGTCATGGGCGGAATGAAGGGCATCACCTACACGCAGGTCGCCCAGTACTGCGTGCTCATAGTGGCCTACCTCATCCCGGCCATCTTCATCTCCATAATGCTCACCGGGAACCCGATCCCCCAGATAGCATTTGGCGGGTCTCTCAGCGAGGGAGGTCAGCGTCTCCTGGGCACTGACGGCGGGTATCTACTGGACAAGCTCAACATGCTATCAACCGACCTGGGCTTCAAGGAGTACACGGGCCAGGGAGCAAAGAGCACCATCGACGTGTTCATGATAACCTTCGCCCTCATGGTCGGCACCGCCGGCCTGCCCCACATCATCATCCGCTTCTTCACCACCCCCACCATCAAGGGAGCAAGGGCATCGGCAGGTTGGGCGCTTCTGTTCATCGCCATCCTCTATACTACCGCTCCTGCAGTGGCGGCATTCGCACGTACCAACATGATCAAGACCCTCCACCAGAAGGAGTACACATCAGCTCCCAGCTGGTTCAAGAACTGGGAGAAGACAGGCCTTATCGCATGGGTTGACAAGGACGGCGACGGCAGGATCAATTACGCTCCGGGCGCTCCCTTTAAAGGCAAGCCCGCATATGCCGCCGAGAAGGGCGCCCTCGGACAGTCCACGGTAAGCAACGCGCTGACCGATAACAAGAACGAGCTCTACGTGGACCGTGACATCATGGTGCTTGCAAACCCGGAGATCGCCAACCTGCCCGCATGGGTTGTCGCCCTTGTGGCAGCTGGCGGCCTGGCCGCGGCCCTATCCACAGCCGCCGGCCTGCTTCTGGTCATCGCCTCTGCAGTCTCTCATGACCTTGTCAAGAACGTCATGGCCCCGAACATATCAGAGAAGGGAGAACTCCTCTGGGCGCGCATAGCAGCAGGTGGAGCCGTCTGCGTGGCCGGTTACTTCGGCATACACCCTCCTGGATTCGTGGCCCAGGTCGTGGCCTTTGCGTTCGGACTGGCGGCCTCTTCCTTCTTCCCTGTAATACTTCTCGGGATATTCTGGAAGAGGGCGACCAAGGAAGGAGCCATGGCAGGCATGTTGACGGGCATGGGCTTTACCGCCGCATATATCATCTACTTCAAGTTCATGCACCCCGAGCTGAACACCGCAGAGAACTGGCTCTTCGCCACCTCGCCCGAGGGCATCGGCACCATCGGCATGGTGATCAACTTCGTAATTACAATATCTGTCTCAATGTTCACCAAAGAGCCGCCCGAGGAAGTACAGAACATGGTAGAAAGCCTCCGTTACCCAAGGTCCATGTAAGCTCTTTACGTTCCAGGGCAATCAAAAGGGGACCCCTTCGGGGTCCCCTTTATTTATGCCTCTCGGGACATTCTCAGGAATCGGTGATGGTCCTGTCATCAATGCAATATTGCCTACGCCTGCCTTATCTCGAAATGCTTTTCAATGGTCTCGTAAAGAGACGTGATAAGCATGAAGGATTCCTTCAGGGATTTTCTCTCAAGATTGGAGAGCTCTTCCGGATTTATAAAACTGTCAGGTATGCGGTCCTTCTCTATCCTGGCGAGCTGGTTATGGATGAGCAGGTTCGTCAGATACTGGAAGGATTGGATTATCTCGTCGATGTTCCTGATATTGAACTGGCCTCTGAGTTCCTCAAGCCTCCTGAAAGTGGAAAGCTCCCTTATCCCGTTTTTGGCCGCCAGCAGCCTGACGCTTGCCATTATCGGCCGTACGCCCTTCTCGTAAAGGTCGAGCTCGTTCTTGTGCTCGCCTGATTTCTCCACAACAAACCGCCTGAAGAATCCCAGCGGAGGCCTGTTGCGCACTATATCCGTTGCCAGCGTGTTAAGAAGATATGGCCTGGAGGCAGCGGCCTCAAAGAGGTAGTCCCTCAGGGAGTGGACCATCTCCTCGCTTCCCCTCATGCTCCTCATATCGAAAACTCCCGGGTCGAGCCTGATGTCCTCGCTCGGGTCCGCCCACCGGGATATGGTGTCCTTCCAGTCAAGAAGGCTCTTGACATCAGCTATTCTGAGGCACCCGCCGGGCTCACCACTGTGACTGCAGAAGGAAAAGGACTCCTCCAGGCCTGACATGAACCGCCTGAAATAGTCCTCCGTGGCCTTTATAAGGCCTATATTGTTGGTGTCCTCATAGACCACACCCATCTTCATGCCCAGATCCAGGGTCAACTCCCTCCTGCCGCCATCGCAATAGAGGAACATTGAATACTTAAGTGGGGACTTGCCCACCTTTTCCTCCATAAGGTCCGCCATCCTGTTGACCAGCTTGTCAGCAAGTTCGGTTATCAACCCTGTGATATTATGTGAGCGGGCCCCCTCCCTCAGCAGGGTGGAGACGGTCTTGTACAGCTTGGTGGTAGTTCCGCCCAGAGACTCCATGGTCTGCAGTTTGCCTACCTCCCTGACAAGGACCATGGGAGACGAGCCCTGCAGAACCATGAAATCATGGTTTGTTACAATGCCCTTTATGGAGTCATCCTCCATTACGATAATGTGATGTATCTTGTACCTCATCATCCTCAGCAGGGTCTCGAAGCACTGTTCCTCGGCATCGGCCTTGATGAGAGGGGAGCTCATTATACTGGAAACCGGAAGTCCCGTGTCCATCCCTCCGGCCACAACCTTCTCCCTGAGATCCCGGTCTGTTATGATCCCCATGGCCCCGCCAGATGGAGCCACAACAATGAGAGAGCTGATCTTGTTGGTAGCCATGACCCGCGCTGCGTCCTGGATGGAAGCGGTAGCCACAGTGGTCACCGGGGCCTTTGTCAGTATGTCGCCCACCGATGTGGTGAAAAGCAGCCTGTCACCCGCCCCTACCCCCGAGCCAGCCTCATGGCGCTTCCTGGTATCGTCATAGGCCTTGTCCATGAAATTGAAGAAGAAGGATTTAAGGAAGTACTCGCTCATCTCGGGATGTTTCTGTATGAGAGCCAGTATCCTCTCCCTTGGGATCAGGTAGCAGATGGTGTCGTCCACCGCCATCACGTTTGCCCTTGAACGGTCCCCGCTGATGAGCGACAGAAGGCCGAAGTGCTCTCCCTCGCTCCGGTAGTCGATTACAACCTCATCCTCATCGTGGGATTTCATGTAGACCTTTACTCCGCCCTTTTTGATAATGCGGAGGTATTCGCTGGGCGGGCCGTTCTGTACCAGGATTCTGCCGCCTTTTGGATAATACTCAAGTGAAATGTCCTCCACTATGGCGCTGAGCTCCTCGCGGGTCAGCATGTTAAGTGGCGGCACATTCCTGAGAAAATCTATGGTTTCTTCCTGTACCATATGGCGAACCAATTATAATAGAAAAACAGGCGTGGATTCCATTAACCCTTGCCTTGTTTTCTCTTTATCCCCCATTTCTTCCTTTTTTCCCAGAGGGTCTTTCTGGTAATTCCAAGCTTCTCGGCCAGGTCCTTCTCGGCCATGCTGTTCTGGTGGTTCAGGATGAAGCTTCGGGTGTAGTCCTCGATTGACATCTGTTTATTCACGGTTCCGTCAACGAAGCCCTCTCCGCTTCTTACGCTTTCGGGGAGATGTGACGATGTCACCTCAGGGGTCCCGGATATCAGGACGGCCCTTTCCACCACGTTCTGAACCTCTCTGACATTACCTGGCCATCGATAAGCGCACAACTCGGAAATAGCGTCCTCGCTGAAGGCCTTAGGGCCCTTTGCATATTCCCTGGAATACTTCTCGAGGTAATAGGACAGGAGTTCCATGAGGTCGTCCTTCCGTTCCCTTAGCGGAGGCAACTCGAGTGTTATGGCATTTATCCTGTAATACAGGTCCTCGCGAAAAGCCCCCTCGGCCACTGCTGTTCTCAGGTCCCTGTTGGTCGCTGCGATGAACCTGAGGTCCACGCTCCTTGCCTTGGTGCTGCCTATGGGCCTGATCTGCCTGTCCTCTATCACACGCAATAGTTTTACCTGAACGGACTGCGGAATGTCACCGATCTCGTCCAGAAACACGGTGCCGCCGTCAGCCTCGTCAAACAGTCCGGCCTTGTTTCCCGCAGCCCCAGTGAACGCACCCTTGACGTGTCCGAACAGCTCACTCTCGAGCAGCGTCTCGGGGATCGCTGAGCAGTTGATGGGGACAAATGGCATAGTTGCCCGGGAGCTCCTCCGGTGTATTAGCCTGGCAAAAAGTTCCTTGCCGGTGCCCGTCTCTCCGAGGAGCAGTACGCTGGAGCGGGAATCCGCCACCTGCGCCACCTCGTTGAATACAGGACTCAGGGTCCCTTCACTCCCTATGATGCGTCCGAAATCGTATGAGCTTTCGACCTGGCGCCTCAGTATGGTATTCTCCCTCTCCAGGTGCTTCTGGCGGATAGCGTTACGTACGACACGCTTTATCTCCTCGTGGATAATGGGCTTCATCACATAATCGTATGCGCCCACCCTGAGAGCCCGGACGGCCGTGTCCAGCGATGCATATGCGGTTGTCACTATAAAGGTCTGGCCGGGCTGTTCCTCGCTTATACGAGAGAGCATATCTAGACCGTCCATCCCTGGCAGAATAATATCGGAAATAATTACGTCATAGCTATTCTCTGCTGCAAGCGCAAGGCCGTCCTCGCCCGAACCTGCAGCGTCAACCTTGTATCCCTCCCTGAGAAACAAACGCGTCAGCGACTCCCTGAGCGTGTCCTCATCCTCTACCAGCAGTATGGTATTTGACATCGCCTCCCCATCTTCACTCAATATTATCCTGCACCGGAAGGCTAAGGACGAAACAGCTTCCTCCGCCCTCGCTGTGCGATATCTTTATCGTTCCTCCGTGGTCCTTGATTATACTGTAGCATATGCTCAGGCCCAGTCCCGTCCCTCTCGACGGACCTTTTGTGGAAAAGAACGGGTCAAAGACCTTGTCCTCAATCTCTGCGTCAATCCCCTGACCGGTGTCTGAAAAAACAAGCTCCACGAAATCTCCTGCACGGACCACTGATATGCCGATCTCTCCACCCTCAGGCATGGCGTCCCTTGAGTTGAGGAACAGGTTCAGAAGCACCTGCTGTATCTGGTCTGTGTCCAGCATGAGCGGAGGCACCTTCTCTATTTCTGTACTTATTCTGATGTTTCTGAAATTGCGGTCATATTTTATAAGGTTAAGCGTGCTCTCAAGCGTCTCCGCCAGGCTTGAGGGCTGCTTCTGTCTGGGGTAGAGCCTGGCGAAATCCCCAAGGTTTCTGACGATTCGGGCTATCCTGTCGATGTGGTGATTGATAGTGCTCATGGATTCACTAAGCGGCGGCTGGGACTCGCCGGACATTATCTCCTGCACAAGTGATGAAATGGAGGCAAGCGGGTTGCCGATCTCATGCGCTACCCCGGCCGCAAGGCGGCCTATGCCTGCGTGCTTTGTTGCGAGAAAGAGTTCGTCCTCAATACGCTTGCGTTCCGTAATGTCCTCAAGCACTATTACGTATCCCTCTGTGCCGCCCGTAAGCCTGCTGACATACCCCTTGAGCTTCAACTGTTCGGTGGAGCAGTCGATCTCTCCCTCGGTTATCTCTCCGGGAGCAAGGCATGCGAAAAAGCCGGCGAAGTCAGCCCCCATCGCCTCCCCTCTCCTGTGTCCGGTGATCCCCTCCATGGCGAGGTTCCAGTAGTTCACCCGTCTCTCGTTGTCAAGCGTGGCCACACCAAGCGGCAGGCTCTCGATTATATTCTCGCTGAAGGCCTTCAGTAGGGCAAGTTCCCGGTTTGCGGCAGCCAGTTCCTTTCTGGAGAGCATCAGTGTCTTGCCCATCTCCCTTATGGAGTCTATAAGCTGGCCTCTTTCCTGCTCTGTATGCATCAGCATGTCCCTGAAGACCACGCTCGCCACCGTAGAGCCCAGTATGCCGGAAAGGGCACGTCTGGCCTCCTCCCTCAAACGTGCCATGTGCTCAGGGGAGAGATGCTTCCTTTCAGCCCCGGACCTTCGAAGAAAGGCCTCAACCACGCCACGCCCCTCCCTTTCACCGATGAACTGCTTAAGCATCTCCTCTATATCGTCAACACTTACGCTGGTCGCCTTCAGCGTCGGGGAGTATGAGTCCACGAACAGCAAAGCCTGGCTCTCTTCCTCGTCTGAGCGGGAGGTGAATATTGATATGCCTACATAAAGTCCCACATTGAAAAGCAGCCCCCAGAACAGGGAGTGGGACCAGCGGTCGAGCCCCTTGAGCCCGAAGAGAGCAAGTGGGTTGAGCACCTCTGACTCCATGATATATGAAAGAATGCCGGATTTCTCAAGCACTCCGGCCTTGAAGAGAGCGGGGACCAGCAGCGTGTAGAACCAGATAAGGAAACCTGCGGATATGCCAAATATCGCCCCCTTTGCATTGCCGCGTTTCCAGTACAGGCCGATGAGAAACGCGGGGGCGAATATACTGACCGCTTCGAAGGACTTTAGCCCCATGTCCACGAGGGAATAGAAATCCCCGACAGAAACGGCGAACACGTATCCAACAAAGACCAGTCCCAGGATTATGGCGCTTTTTATATTGTTGATTACAAGTGAAAAGCCACGTCTCTGGCTGAAACGGTAGAGTATCGGGGTGACTATATTGTTCATTACCATATTGCTGATGGCCAGTGATTCAACTATTATCATGCTGCTGGCGGCCGAGATGCCCCCGATGAATACAAAGAGGGCAAGCATCTTGTTACCATGGCCCATGGGAATGGTCAGAACGAAGTAGTCAGGCGCCCCTGGAGTATTCTGCAAGAGTCCTCCCAGGGCAACGGGTATCACAAAGACATTGATTGCCAGCAGGTAAAGAGGGAAGAGCCACAGGGCCTTTCTTATGTGTTTGATATCGTGGTTCTCCACAACAGCCACCTGGAACTGCCTGGGAAGAAAGAGTATTGCCATGGTTGAAAGAAACATCAGCGAGGTCCACTCCATAAATGCCGGGCTCGTGGAATTACCTAGGCTGACAAGCCTGGGGAATTCTTCAAGGGCAGAGGCTCTTGCAAATATGTCACCGTACCCGTCAAACAGGCTGTAAGTAACAAAAAAACCCACGGCAAGGAAAGCCGCAAGTTTTACTATGGACTCAAAGGCGATGGCAAAGACAAGTCCCTCATGTTTCTC
>Ga0224496_10002810_pt1:0-5000 | contig 10240 bp, 8 predicted proteins | sample SF_Jul11_sed_USG_2_FD_168127 | JGI IMG/M metagenome (GOLD analysis project Ga0224496, IMG submission 168127) | Sediment microbial communities from San Francisco Bay, California, United States - SF_Jul11_sed_USGS_8_1 | ecosystem: Environmental > Aquatic > Marine > Sediment | place: USA... | reverse complement strand
CCTACTACGATTTTCTCCAGTCCATCCAGCCCGACGGCAAGCATGGCGCCGCGTTCCACTACCGTACGGCCAATGCCGATGCGCTCGGATGGATTCTCGCGCGAGTAAGCGGACGTTCCGTTGCTCAACTACTTTCAGAGCGCATCTGGAGCAAGCTGGGGGCTGAGCAAGATGCCTACATGTCTGTTGATTCCATTGGAACACCCTTCGCGGGCGGAGGGTTGAGTATGGGGCTTCGGGACCTCGCGAGATTTGGAGAAATGATTCGCAACAATGGGCACTATAACGGACATCAGATTGTTCCCCAAGCAATCGTGGCCGATATTCGCCGAGGTGGGAGCACGAAAGCGTTCGTCGAGTCCGGATTTACAGCCTTGAAAGGATGGAGTTACCGGAATATGTGGTGGGTGACGCATAACGACCATGGCGCCTTCATGGCACGAGGGGTTCACGGTCAGTCCCTGTACATCGACCCTACAGCTGCTGTGGTCATTGGGCGATTCGCGAGCCATCCCCTCGCAAGCAATACCGCAAATGATCCCACGTCGCTACCCGCGTATCATGAGGTAGCTCAGCACCTCATGCGAGACCGTGGGAAGGGTAGCGGCAAGAAGTAAGATCGGGTGCCACACGTCGACTGTCTTTAGCCGAGGCTACAGCTCACAGAGAGACCGTCTAGACTCTTTTTTGCATTCATCCTTCTGCACTCTCTTTCTTGACGACCATCATCGGTCTCTAGGCAACTGGACCGGTCAAGAACGTCTAAGAAGAAACTACGGACAAAGAGCCAACAACCGGTTAGATATTATTGTAGCAGTGAATCCCGAGAGATCTGGTCTTTGCGGATCTCGTATTCCTTCTGGTCGATTTTTCCAGCCTTATAGTCAGCCTCCACCCGATCCTTCTGGCGCTTCAGATGGTACTCATAACCGCCGCCGGCTGCTCCGGCACCAACGACTCCACCGAGGATGCCGCTTCCCACGGCTGAGCAACCTGTCAGGCCAGTCAACATCACCAAACATGCTACGGCTAAAGCTAGAATCCTCATAATATGTGTCTCTCTAGGCAGGACCATCATCTTGCTTCGGTTCAATCCAAGCAACACTTCGATAATTCATCGTGTCAGGTGCTTTATTTGTGTGTACCTGCGGTTCCCGAACCGACTTGGTGGAGACCGCTGTTTATAGCAGGACCCACAACGTTAACCGGAGGACTACTGCTCTTTGCGTGGACGGCCGACAGGCAGTTTGCCTTTTCGCTTCTTGAACCGCTTTCCCTTTTCCAGTTTCTTGAGCGACGCCTGAATCGCCGATTCGACGACACCGGTGAGCGTGAGCTTGGGACTCCAGTAGACGACGGTGCGCAGCCGTTCGACCATATCTGCCGAGAGAGACAGCGTGACTCTCTCTTTTCGTTTTGTGACTTGCTGTGTGTGTTTCATGTATCGCTCTCCTTCATAACCTGACGGACTCAGCATATCCTCACATATGCTTGCATATCATGCGCGATTCCATGCGCGCAAGGGGACTTTATGGCACCTGAGTAAATTGAATAGGTGAAACATATGTAATTGATGGATGGATGTGATGCAACTTCGACATTTTGTTTATAGAAATCAACGCCGTAGAGTGGCACGCCACATGGGCGCAGGTAGGATTGTCCAAGAACGAAACAGTCTCCGTTTAGCGGTCTGATCTGAAAAATGCAAAAAGACAATTCTTCGCTTCACAAGAATCAAAATCCGATACCGAACCCTCCGCCCCCGCCGATTCTTCCGCCTGTGCCACCTCCGATCCCGATAGAAAATCGAGGATAGGGGGAGGCATGGGTATAGTCATCACTTTGATACCGCCAGGTATGGAGATGTTTCACGATCAAAACCGGGTATCGATACTCGACATCGTCGAGGTGGTCGGTCTTGGCCCCGGAGACTTCCCCGACGATGGTCATCACGGTCCTAGCCTCAATGGTCGCAGGATCGAGAAACTCTTGTTGGATCGCAAAGAAGCGCCCGTCTGATCGTTGACGATTCAGGATCGGTCTTTCATCCTTATCGAGCGGCAACTGTAGAAACTCGATCTGTGTTCCATCTTTCAGTCGCTTGGCCTTCAGCACCTCACCACCCACGACCAGGATCCGTCCTTGATATGATTCAGGCGCTTCAATCACCTCTCGAAATGTCACCGCTCTGTCGACCAATGGTTCCAGCTCGTTAGGAACCACGCGGTGAGAAGCACAGGCCGACATCAGCAACATAACCAGCACCCAGTAGACGACGCTGCGATATCGAACGCGCATGTCCACACTATAGCGTTATCATGGTTGCGTTTCTACACATCGAGCACTGATGAGAACGACAACCCTAGGGTCTTTCCCGTTCGTCCTCCCATCGGGTATGATGCAGGAGCATGCCACTCGGTTGAGCTCCTAGACTATTTGTTCCATCAATTGTTTGAAGAGGTGTGTATGTCGAGGTTCGTCTTAGCCGTTATGCTGATCAGTCTCTCTTTGAGCTTCTCCTCCTGCGACAAAGCCTATATCGCCACGATGGAAAAAATGGGCTACGCCAAACGCGACATTCTCAGTAGTCGCGTGAAATCCGCACGCGACGCGCAGGAAGATGCCAAGCAAGAGATTCAAACCACCTTGGAGCAATTCGGAAAAGTCGTCTCCTACGAAGGGGGCGATCTCGAAGATACGTACAAGAAACTCAGCGGTGAGCTGGAGGCGAGTGAAGATAGTGCGGAGGCCGTCAAAAAGCGGATCCAAGATGTCGAAAGTGTCGCCGATGCCCTCTTCTCAGAATGGGAACAAGAACTCGGCCAGTACTCTAGCGCCGACCTGCGCCGGAAGAGCCAGGCAAAATTGACGCAGACCAAAGGCCGCTACAAAGAAATGCTCTCGGCCATGAAACGGGCCGAACAGCGGATCGAACCGGTCCTCAAACCGTTGCGCGACCAAGTGCTCTACCTCAAACATAATCTGAATGCCCGAGCGTTGGCGGCCATCAAAGGCGAACTGGTCAAAGTCGACGCCCAAGTCGATCAGTTGGTCAAAGATATGAACCGGTCCATTGCAGAGGCCGATAAGTTCATTCAGTCGATGGAAAAAGAATCGGACTAATCGTCAGAATCGAGAGGCGCCTATGCGAATCGGAGGCCAGAGAGGAAGCGACAATATTGAAGATCGTCGCGGCATGGGACCAGCCCGCCTCGGCGGGAGAGGTGGCTTCGGTGTCGGAACGATTGTGCTCGTCCTGGCCGTCAGCTATTTCACCGGCGCCAATCCCTTAACCGTCTTCAACATGATCACCGGCGTCCAGAGCATGACCGATACCATGGCACCGTCAGCTCCAACAGAATCTGGTCCGGTCGGCGCGCCAAGCGATCAACTCGGTAGGTTTGCCTCGGTCGTCCTCGCCGACACTGAAACCACATGGCACGCGCTGCTCGGTTCTCGCTACGAGGATCCGCGTATGGTCCTGTTCACCGGCGCCGTCCAGTCCGCATGCGGTACCACATCATCGGCCGTTGGTCCTTTCTATTGCCCCAACGATCACCGAGTCTATCTGGATCTTGCATTTTTCGATGAAATGGCGCATCGTTTAGGGGCAGCAGGCGACTTTGCTCAAGCGTATGTCATCGCGCATGAAGTCGGCCATCACGTGCAAAATCTTCTCGGGGTTGCAGAAAAAGTGCATCGCCTCCGGCGGCAGGTCTCCGAAGCGGAGGGGAACGCCCTTTCCGTTCGGATGGAGTTACAGGCCGATTGTTATGCCGGCGTGTGGGGATACCACGCCAAATATGAGCGCAATTTGATTGAACCGGGAGACTTTGAGGAAGGGCTCCGGGCGGCAGCCGCGATCGGGGATGATCGGCTGCAGAAAATGTCCCGCGGCCATGTGCAACCGGAAAGCTGGACGCACGGCTCATCGGAACAACGGATGACGTGGCTCAAACGTGGGCTGGAGTCTGGCGATCCTGCCGTCTGCAACACATTTGAGGAGAGCCGATTATGAACGCCGTACAAACCTCAGCTCACAGCGGGTTCTTTGGGAAGACCTTCGGTACGATTCTCACCAGTCCTCCATGGACGGCCAAACCTTTTCTCGCCGCCGGAGCCACGACCGTGGCCGGGTTTGGCGCCTGGCTGAACGACATGATGTCCCCGGCACTGGCTCGTGGTGGTGCCAGTTTTCTTGGCGGTTTCCTGATCGGATGGGCGCTTCGGAAGACCCTGATGATCGCGCTGCTGATCACTGCCGCATTAGCCGCACTCGTATTCGTCTTGAAATCCACCGGCTGGATCCACCTGGAATGGAACCTGATCCAAGCCGATGTGACCCACACGCTCGATTGGGCACGTGGGAAAGCGCAAGGCCTTAAGGAAGCTGCGGGCGGCTACCTCTCTGCATTTGGTGCCGGCGCCGCCGGAGCCTTGTTTGGATTTCTGAGGAAGTAGTTCGAGCTCGGGCTTGAATATCTCAGCAACTCCTAACAGCATCCAAGACATATCTCCGATCCTTTTCTCTCGATTCCTACAAGCTAAACGAGTGGGGATTTTTGGACAAGCAACTTCGCTACTACTAACCTCAACGATCGGCCGCTATCTGGACTTTTCAATGTTGGTTAATAGGTTGTAACACCGCCATACCGCGCTACACACATTTTCCATGCCCAACTTTATGCAACTACCTAGGAGCCTGTCCGACATTAGCCCCACGCACTTGTGTGCGGCCGTGTATTCGTGTATCTACGTAGTGAGGAGTGAGGAGGCTGCATGATGACGACTCGGACCTTTCGTCCCTACGAACCCGACGACCTGTGGTTGTTGCCGCCGTCGCCGCGCGACTGGTTGCCGGAGGACCACCTGGTGTACTTCGTGGCGGATCTGGTGGAGGCCTTGAACCTCGATCCCATCCTGGCGACCTATGGCGGGGTGATGCGCGGCACGGCACCCTATCATCCGCAGCTGCTGGTGAAGGTGCTGCTCTATGCCTA
>Ga0224496_10002809_pt1 | contig 10243 bp, 7 predicted proteins | sample SF_Jul11_sed_USG_2_FD_168127 | JGI IMG/M metagenome (GOLD analysis project Ga0224496, IMG submission 168127) | Sediment microbial communities from San Francisco Bay, California, United States - SF_Jul11_sed_USGS_8_1 | ecosystem: Environmental > Aquatic > Marine > Sediment | place: USA... | reverse complement strand
CCCCATATCGCCGCCTCCTTAACCAATAAGACCAGCAGAGATCTAAAAGAGCCGGGCTTATCCGCATTGTAAGCCTATTTTTCCCAAGCTATCTTCATATTTCAGTCTGGATTTTGGTCTCCGACTAATGTAACATTTTAAAAATTATAATTTCGCCGGGCCGATGTTATGCTGATCACCACCATTTCCATCGCCCCGCCTCATTGCAGTCGTCAATCAGGGCGGTATCGTCACAACCGGGTTGGCTGTCTACGATAAGCGCGGCCTCTTGTTGTGCGCACATAACATATGGTGATTTATGCATAAAAGAGAACAATTACCCCGTGTCCTGCTCTGGAGGCACTATCTGCGGCGGTCAACGCTCTCTGTCATCTTGATTGTTTCCATTCTGTTTCTGACGAACACAACCCCATCTGCGGCCATGGGAACCTCGGCTGAAGGTTCGATTGATACGCTCTTGACCATGAGCCTTGAAGAGCTTGTTGAGATAACCTTACCCACCCGCAACCCCATGCCGATCAATAAGGCCCCGGCGATTGCCACGGTGGTTACGGATAAAGAAATCCGGAACATGGGGGCTCAAAACCTCATGGATGTCTTGAAGATGATCCCGGGCTTAACCATTTCGAGAAACGAACAAGGGTTCTTCATGTTCGATATCCGGGGGATAAGCACCGTCTCATCCGAAAAAATCCTCTTGATGATTGATGGCCATTCGCTCAACAAAAACTACGTGGGGAGCGGCCTCAAGTTTTTTGGAGATTATCTGAGTGTCAGCGATATTAAACGAGTTGAGGTCGTCCGCGGCCCCGGTTCCGCCCTTTACGGCACTAATGCCTTTGTTGCGGCGATCAATGTTGTTACCAAAAAAAGCCGTGACGTGGATGGCTTGCAATTAGACGTGTCCGGCGGGAATTTTTCGACTCGGAAAGTCGATCTTTTGGGCGGCAAGGATTTTGACAATGGGTTGCAGGTTTTCAGTAGTTTCAATTACTGGAAGACGAATGGGCCCGAGGTGCTGATAGAACAAGATCGTTTTACCGGCACCCCTTGGGCAACTACCCCCGGTGACGCCGACACCGCCTACGATGCCTTGGAATTCCTGCTCAAATTGAACTATGGCGATTTGAGCTACGAAGGTCAATACATCCAAAATGACAGAGGGGCCTATATCGGTTTTGCCAATTCCTTAACCGATAACAACTCTATTGAATATGTCAATTTCTGGCATGAATTACAGTACCGCTATGCCTTCAATCCCTCATTTTCCAGCAGCCTCAAACTGTATTGGGATCATTTTGAGCAGGATGCAAGCGTTACGCTCATGCCCCCGGGTTTTCTCGGCACCTTTCCCGAGGGAATGATCGGCGGCCCCAAAGTCAAGGACCGGGTTCTCGGCACTGAGGTTCAGTTTGATTATAACCTCCATGATAACAATCATCTCCTGGTTGGTTTTCTGTATGAGCATATGAAGCAGTATGATGTGAGGTCGATTTCAAATTTTGATCCCACCACCTCGCCGCCCGCCTATCTTGGCGCGGTTGCGGACAGGTCGGCCTGGGCCAACTGGAATATCAATACCAGTCGTGAGCTATATGCCGTCTACCTGCAGGATGAATGGCGGGTAGCTGACACACTAAATCTGACCGGCGGGGTACGATATGATCATTACAGCGATTTTGGCGGCACCGTATCCCCCCGAGCTGCCCTGGTCTGGAATTTTGTTGAACATGCTGAGTTGAAATTACTGTATGGCGAGGCTTTCCGGGCCCCCAGTTTCAGCGAGTTATACAACGCCAACAATACATCGTTGCTAGGGAGCCCCGACCTTAAACCGGAAGAGATCCGGACCTATGAAGCAGCCATCGGTTACCGTTTCTTCAAACACCTCCGGTTTGACGTAAATTATTTTTACAATGATATTGATAAGATAATCGTGCGGGACAATTCCACTTCACCTGCCAGATATAATAATTTGGGCGGGGCCGAAATTGATGGCGTGGAATTGGCCATGAGCGGCAACTACAGCGCGGATAATTACTGGCGGCTCAGTTATGCGTATAAAAATCCGCAAGACGCCGATACCGGCGACAGGATCCCCTTTGTCGCAAGTAATCAGGCTAGTCTGAGTTTGAACTATCCCCTGTCGGAATACCTGGTTTCCCATATGGATATATTGTGGATAGGACAGCGGCCACGGCCGGCCGGAGACCCGAGGGACGATCTGGAATCCTACACCACGGTGGATCTGTCCCTGACGCTCAGGAATATTGTTAAGGATTTTGAAATCAGGGGAGTTGTCCACAACCTGTTGGATGAAGATTATCGTGATCCCGATCTTTCCGGGGCCTCACAATATATCCCGGGTGATTATCCGCGGGCCGGCATTTCGGCCATGCTGACGCTGAGCTATAGACTCTAACTCCCAAGCTACTTCTTGCCTTTAACGGGGGCAAATCTTCCCCGTTGGCAGCGAGTGGTTTCCAGGCCGGTTTTGCCCTTTGATCGTTTTATTCTCCCTTCATTCCTGCAACTTGAACAGCCAGGTGGGAGCGGCTTCCGCCGCGAACAAGGGTTGGCGCGTTGCAATACGGCGATAGCCCCTTAACTAATTTTTTTTGCGAATAAATCCTCTCCCACCCAAAAACAGTCCCAAGCAAACCTCGCATCGCCGCTCGGGATTCTCCCCTCACGCAATACCGGTCGGTCTGTTTGTGAACAAGATAATCCTTGCAATTTTATAGAGCAGATAGTGTAGTGGGTAGAGAGGTGGATATCGGAATGAATAAGCTGAAAAGATGAATCAATTGAAAAAAAAATCCCTGACCGGCCTTTCCGCAATAAGCATGTCAGCCTCTACCTCCGGCATCTTTTATGGCTGCTATTTTTTTTCTACAACCTCGTTAGCCAAACCATAAAAAAGGAGCGAAAAATGAAAAAATTAATCCCATTGATAGTATTGACACTACTTTTCCTGATAGGTTTTGCGGTCACAGCTCAAGCCGAAACACCACGGGAGGCATCTAAAGCTATTCTGGAGTTATTAACAGCGCAGAATTACGAAAAGTTATTCAGAACTCGTTATTGTGAATTGTATAAAGCAAAAAGTGAAGGTGAGGTGAGTAAAGCTATTAAAATTCTTTCTGCATATTGGGAAAAAGACCACGAAACCATGATTAACTTATTTGAACAATTGAGCAATGGTGATTTTTTAATTTCAAAACATGAATATGCTCAAGTTACAGAGACGGGACAAAAAGCAACATGTCAGGTCACGCTTGGTCAAAAAAATATTCCTTACACCCTTTATGAAATGAAAAACGGGCTTTGGGGATTTCACATGTAACCCAAGGGCCGTTTCGATTGTTGAAGATATCTCAAGAATAGCACAACAAATAAGCCCAATAGGATCTCAGTTGAACTTTCCGGTTAGCCAGAGCCTCCTTCGTAAAGAAAAAGCCATTGATAAGAGGTGCCTATGTCAAAGATCATTAAAACGTTTTTAATATTGCTATCATTATCGATTGCTGCAGGGCTGGTCTTCTACAAGTTCTCTCCGATCTTCTGGTCGCAAGAGAAGATGCTTGCTGAGTCTGCCAAGCTTCTCCAGCAACGCTTTAACGATCAGATGCTCATCGAATCCAGCGGCTGGTCGCTTCGTAAAATTTACGTCACTGAGGGACAACTATTTGTGATTATGAATTTCCCGCGGCAGAGCCAGGGGGGAATTGCCCGCAGTGCTCCGGTCTTTAGTGAGCTTGTGAGGCAGTGTCCCGTAGTCGGTGAGGACAGCTATTGGGATAACGGTTATGCTCAACCTTTTACAATTTACCTTTCCAACGAGGGGAAATCTAATGCACGCTCAATTGCGCGTTGTTCAAGTGCGTTAGACAGGGCCGCTCATGATCGAATCAAAGAAGCGGGATTGCTCTCTGGGGCAGAAGTCGAAATTTACCCTAAAGAGGACGATGATCCGCAGCTCTTGGATGCAGCGGCCGCAGAAGGTTCTCCCAGTTACAATCAGGCGGTGGAGGCGATGCGCCGTGATGATACCAAACTGCTGCAAGAATACCTTAATACTCGTCCGGAGTTGGTTGCTCTTTATGACCGTGTTGGTCATACTCTGCTTTACGAATCTTCCAGCCCTGTGGAGGTGAAAATATTGATTGGCTACGGTGCTAATCTCAATGTGCGGCAGAGAAACGGGCCAACCGTATTGGGGAGGCTGAGCGAAATGGGTTTCGCTTCCTACTCCGTAGTGAAGACGCTCATTAATGAGGGCGCGGATGCTACACAGGTCGGCCCGGAATATGCCAGAACCGGAAAGATAGCCAGGTTGCTTCTGGATAATGGGGCTCCAATTACCAATAACAGCCTGTACGAGGCGTTGAGTAATAAAAATGATTTCAGCGTAGCAGAGGCGCTTTATGCCAAGGGGGCACGACTTAACACGACCACCCTTGTCCCGTCTCCACTGCACTCCTTGATTGACAATGCAAGCAGTAAATACGTTGGTGGCCCCCTGGAAGAGAAGTTGTCGAGAATAGAGATGGCACTTAAGTTAGGTGCAGATCCGGATCGGCGGCAAGATGGCCTAACAGCCTTGGAATATGTTCAGCAGCAACCTGAGTGGAATGGCCGTGACGAGGTCATTACCCTATTGCGACAACACAAGATGAATGCATCCCGATAAGCTTTATTAATCAAAAGGGATAGCCAATATAATCCCCGTTGGTCAGGCACAAAAAAAGCGGCTGCCCTTGGGAGGAGGGCAGCCGCTTTAACTAAGAAGAAGAGGCAGTGGCAAGCGTGGGGAGGGGGGTGGATAACTTGCCACTGCCTCAGAGGGGCTTATTTCTTGTTTACATCAAACAGCTTCTCGTAGGTTTTCTGCAACTCGCCGCTGCGGATGGCTGCTTTGAGATCCGCGGTAGGCGTGTTGATCCATTTGTGCATCGGATCATTTTGCAGCATGTTATCGATATAGGCGTTGATCTCGGGATCATTGTAATGACGCGCTTCCGGGATGAACTTGAAGTAGAAGTTATGCGCCACATCGTAGATGCCGTGCCACCAGGTGTAGTCCGGACCCATCATGGCCGCACCCATTCTGGCGCGCCGTCCTTCATGATGCCAGAGTTCCCAGTATTCCCACTCGATCGTGTTGGAGAATGCCGCTTTGCGCTCCAAGAGCTTTTTGTCTTTGATCATCTTGATGATGGTGGTGGCCGGTTTGGCGAATTTCTCGTTATAGAGCTCGACCAGGGCATCATACTGATAGTAGTGACCGTTGACAAAATTGTCCTGATGGCAGTTGAGACAAACATCTTTCATGTTGCCCCGTTTCGCCTCCCAGTTGTCCTTATGTTTGGAAATCGGCGGCCGCAGGGTCCAGGAGATACGATCGCCCACGTCATGGGTGATCTTCTGGGTTTTGGTGGCGGAGATATGGCAGGTCGCACAGGTGGGGGCCTCGTAGTAATCCTCGCCGACTACCCAGTTGTCCTTGTCCATGTTCATCTTGTCCTTATTGGCATAGTAGGCGATACCATGCTTGGACTCTTCGTAGATCTCTTTCTGTGGGTGATCCGGACCAAGGTGACACTTGCCGCAGTTTTCGGGCTGGCGGGCCTGCTCGGCTGAGAATGAATGGCGGCTGTGACAGGCGTTACATGAGCCCTTGGAGCCGTCCGGGTTGATCCGGCCGATACCGGAGTTGGGCCAGGTTTTCTTGGAAAGTTTATTCGGTTCGTTGTTGTCGATTTTCACCTTGCCGCCGTGACAGGTCTCACAACCGGTGATGGCAACCGGCTGACCGCCGGCCACATGGGCCAGATAAGCGTCGGCCGAGTCAAGGATCTCGCCGGCATGGGCATGGTAGGAGTTCATGGCCTGCTCTGCTTCAGCCTCATGACATTTCGAGCAATCCTTGGGGGTGACCAGGGTGGCGATGGTGGCGCCGTGATGATCAAAGGCGTCTACATCCTTTTTGTCGGCCTGGTGACAGTCGATACAACCGACATCGTTGGCCGCATGTTTGGAGTTTTTCCATTGCTTGTACATGCCTGGATTTTTTTCCTGGTGACAAGATATACATTTGTCGCCGGTGCCGGCTTGAGCTGTGCCAGAGACGAGCATCGCCGCCATCATGATCCCGCTCAAGGAAACCAATTTTTTAAAACTCTTTTTTTGTTTCATGCTTTCCCTCGCACGCTTTTGTTTTCCCCTGACGGGGCACTTAATATTTTCAATGACCAAATGTATAGCAAGAGCTGTGCCATTGTTTAATTATCAATAAATACAGTATGTTGAGTTTTGTCGTGGTAGTGGTTGTTACTGGTGGGTAACAGGTGCTCCGGGGTGCGTGTTACCTGAAGGTAACGTGAAGGGCCCAGGATTTATGGTACGGAGTGGATATTGGGCAATGGTTTGTTTTTTGTTATTTTTTCTTAAAGAGTTCTGGGCTGGATAAGGTATAAATTTAATAAAAATCTTTACCCCTAAGCGAGACATGGAATATGCCTGAACTTCCCGAAGTAGAAGTGGTTTGCCGCGGGCTGGCCCCGCTGGTCACCAATAAAAAAATTGTCGCGGTTTCCTTCAGCAACAAAAAATTGCGCAAGCCCTTCCCCCGGGCCATGATCGATCAGTATGTGGAAAAGGCCTTTATTATCGGAGTCGAGCGCCGGGCCAAGTTTATTCTCCTGCGGCTTACCAATCAACACCTGCTGGTTTTTCACCTGGGCATGACCGGCAAGCTCGGGGTTTTTCCGCAGGATTCGCCGCGGCGCAAGCATGATCATGTGCGGCTGATTCTTGAAAACAACAAGGAGATTCGTTTTAATGATGCCCGCCGTTTCGGCTGCGTCGAGTTTTTTTCCGCCCGGGAGCTGGCCAAGGGCGATCCCTTTGCCCATCTCGGGCCGGAGCCGTTTTCCGCGGAGTTTTCCGCGGAGTATCTTTTAACCAAGGCGCAAAGTCGCAGTCAACCGGTGAAGAATTTTCTGATGGACAATTACGTGGTGGTGGGGATCGGCAACATCTATGCCAATGAGACCCTGTTTGCCGCCCGCACCCATCCCCTTACCCCGGTCAACAGCCTGCTCAAGATGGACTGGCAGCTCATCATCAAAAAAAGCAGGGCTATTTTGGAAAAAGCCATCCAAAGCGGCGGCACCACCATCTCCGATTATGAAAACGCCAGCGGCAAGCCCGGTTATTTTCAGCTCGAACTTAAGGTCTATGGCCGCAGCGGCCAACCCTGTTCCATCTGCCAAACCGCTATTGTCCGAAGTGTCACCGGCGGCCGGGCCACCTATTATTGCCCCAACTGCCAGCCCCTGCCCCAATAATCCCGGCCTCTGCAGTTTTTAATTTAATCCTTGTTCTTTGCTTGACAATAAATTAAACGATTGTTTTAATTGCTTGTATGAATCGTAATCCTGGTTTCTCTTTTTTTTTGCCGACGGGTCTTGGGGAATGAGCCAAAAAGAAACAAAACAAAAGCTGCTTGATGTTGCCGAAGAACTTTTTGCCAAAAATGGTTATGCCAATACCTCGCTCCGGGCGATAACCGGCAAGGCCAAGGCCAACCTGGCGGCGGTGAATTATCACTTCGGCAGCAAAGAGGCATTATTGTCCGCGGTGCTGGAGCGGCGTCTGCTGCCCCTGAACCGGTTGCGGACCGAGCGCCTTGAGGCGGTCATGGCTGCGGCCGAAAATGAGGATCGCCTCCCCTCGGCCCGGGAGGTGATCGCCGCCTTTATCGAGCCGACCATGGCTTTTCGTAATTCGGGCAAGGGGGCGAAATCGTTTGTAATCCTGATCTCCCGGGCCTTGGGGGACCCGGATTCCAAGGTCCGGTCCCGGTTCATCAACTATATCCGGCCACTTTTTGAATATATGGGCCGCTGTCTGGCCCTGGCCCTGCCCCATCTTTCCGAAAAAGATCTTTTCTGGCGGCTTCATTTTATGATGGGTTCGCTTGCCCATATCATGCACGGTCTTGATAAGGAGCAGATGTTTCCTGATGAAATGGTCCCGGCCGACTCCTCGGTCTTGGTGGATATGCTGCTTGATTTTCTCGCCTCGGGCATGGAGGCGGGCGCATGAGGGGCTGGTCGCCATATCTTGTTGTGTTCCTGATCCTGCTTGGGGGCGGGGGCTGCTCTTTGCATGGCTCGCACATGGAGCAGGCCGCCCTGGAGCTGCCCGCGGTATTTGTCGAAGCCGGTGCGCAGGACTCAGCCGCCTCTCCCCTTGGCCGTTGGTGGGAGGCCTTTGCCGATCCTGCCTTAAACGCGCTGATGACCGAGGCCCTGGTCAATAATCTGGATGTGCTCAAGGTCCGGGCTCGACTGGCCCAGTTTGAGGCCCTGGCCCAAGGCAGCCGGGCCGCGCTTTTCCCCACCCTTAATCTCGGCGGCAAGGCGGGCCGGGCGCACAGTCAGGGGGCCAGTGGTGAGTTTACCGGCTCCAGCCAGGCCCTGTCCGTGGCCGCCGTCTATGAGGTCGATCTCTGGCAGAAGCTCAAGGCAACCAGCGATGCGGCCGGTTTTGTCGCCCTGGCCAGCCGGCAGGATCTCAAGGCCCTTTATATGCAGCTCACCGCCCAGGTCGCGGATCATTATTATCTGGTCCGGGAAAAACAGGCCCAGCTGGCCCTGCTCGATTCAATGATCGATGCCCTGACAGACAAGTTGCAGCGGGTTGAAGCGCGTTACCGCCAGGGGGTGGCCGCGGCCATTGATGTCTATCAGGCCCGGCAGAACCTGTTGGAGGTTCAGCAAGCAAAGCCGCTGCAGCAGGCGGCCCAGGCCAGGGCCAGCCATGCTCTCGCCCTGCTCTTGGGGCGTTTCCCCGCCGATAATATCGCCCCGGATCTGATCGAGATCCCCCCTGCCCCGGCCGCCTTTCCGGCCGGGCTGCCGGCCACCCTGTTGACCAACCGACCGGATATCGAGGCCGCCTTTTTGCGGCTTCGGGCCAGGGACCAGGAGATCGGCGCGGCCGTGGCCAAGCGTTTTCCCGCGCTCAACCTGCTGGCCGATTACGGCGCCTCCCGGGTCGACCTGGGGGCGGCCATTGTCAGCGGCTCGTTCTGGAACATCGGCGCCGAGCTTTCCCAATCCCTTTTTGATGCGGGCCGCCGTAAGGCCGAGGTGAGCCGCACCGAGGCGGTCTTTGCCGAACAGCTGGCCGGCTACCGCCAGGTGGTGCTTAACGCGGTTCGCGAGGTGGAGGATGCCCTGGCCGGCAATCGGGCCACCGAGCAACAGCTGGCCCTGTTGGTTGACCACGAGCAGGCGGCGGCCGCCGCCCTGGAATTGGCCAGTAATGATTATTTCCAGGGGCTCAGCGATTATCTGCCCGTGCTGGTGGCGCAGCAGGCCCATTTTAAGAGCAAGAGCAGCGTGCTGGCGGCAAGGCGGCAGCTGCTTGCCGACCGGATCAGTCTGGCCCGGGCCTTGGGCGGCACCTGGCCCGATCAACTTTTGCAAAATGAGAAAAAATTATGAGCAGCGCTAAAAAAATTATTCTGCCCTTTATCATTATCGTGATCGGCGCCCTGGTCACCGTCGGCCTGATCAAGATGAAGTCGGCCCCCCAGAAGCAGGTGAAGGCCGGCGTCGGCACCCTGGTGGAAATCATGGTTGCCGCCCCGGCCGATCATCCGGTGGTGGTGCAGGGTACCGGCACCGTGCAGCCGGGCCGGGAGGTAACCCTGACCAGTCAGGTCGGCGGCCGGGTGGTGACGGTGAGCCCCGCGTTGGTGGCCGGCGGGTTTTTTAAAAAGGGGGAACTGCTCTTTGCCATTGAAGCCGCTGATTACGAATTGGCCTTGGATCAGGCCCGGGCCAACGTGGCCAAGGCGGAACTGGCCCTGGCCACTGCCGAAAGCCGGGCCGCCATTGCCCGGCGCGAGTGGGATCATCTCAAAGGCGATCATGGTCAGCCCTCTCCCCTGGTCCTCCACGAACCGCAGCTGAAAGAAGCGGCGGCTAACCTGGCCGCCGCCAAGGCGGCCTACGCCCTGGCCGAACTCAATCTTGACCGGACCCGGATCCTGGCCCCTTTCAACTGCCGGATCCGTTCCGAATCCGTGGACCTGGGCAAGGTGCTCAAGAGCGGTGACACGGTGGGGGTGCTGGCCGACACCGATCTGGCCGAGATCGTGGTCCCCCTTTCCCTTGGCGAGCTTGGCTGGCTTCAGGTTCCCCGGGCCGGCAGCCAGGAAGTAGGA
>Ga0224496_10002808_pt1 | contig 10244 bp, 9 predicted proteins | sample SF_Jul11_sed_USG_2_FD_168127 | JGI IMG/M metagenome (GOLD analysis project Ga0224496, IMG submission 168127) | Sediment microbial communities from San Francisco Bay, California, United States - SF_Jul11_sed_USGS_8_1 | ecosystem: Environmental > Aquatic > Marine > Sediment | place: USA... | reverse complement strand
CAGCGCCATGGCGACGCCGGAACGGGCCAGCAATGGCCAGGGTGGGCCGGCCGGCGCCTTGCGCGACCGGTTCCGGTTCGCCGGCTGGTTGCTCGACCGTGCCACGCGCCAACTGCTGCGCTGCGAAGACAGCGCCGAGGTGTCGCTGACGAGCGGCGAGTTCGACCTGCTTTGTGTCTTCACCGAGCACCCCGGGCGGGTCCTGTCGCGCGACTTCCTGCTCGAGGCGACCCGCGGGCGCAGTGCCGGGCCATTTGACCGCACGGTTGACGTGCAGGTCGGGCGCCTGCGCAAGAAGCTCGAAGCCGACCCGCAGGATCCGCAGATCCTGAAGTCGGTGCGCGGCGCGGGCTACATCCTGGTGCCGCCGGTGGTGGTGGCGTAGTGGCGCCGGCGTCTCGACCCGGGCAGGCCGCGCCGGCCGCCGTCGGCCCGGCCACGGACTTCCCCGCGTCGGTGTACCGCACGCTGTTCGAGGCCTATCCCGACGGCGTGCTGATGGTCGACCTCCAGGGCAAGGTGGTGCTGGCCAACCAGGCCGCCTCGCGCCTGCTGGATTATTCGGTCGAGCAACTGATCGGCCTGTCGGTCGAGGAACTGGTGCCCGACGGCGTGCGCCGTCGTCATGCCGGACTGAGGCAAGGTTATGCGCTGGCGCCGAAGGCGCGACCCATGGGCACCGAAATGGAACTGACCGCCAGGCGCGCCGACGGCAGCGAGGTGACGGTGGAGATTGCGCTCAGCCCCTTGAGCCAGGGTGATGCGGCCTATGTGGTGGTGTCGATGCGTGGCATCAGCGCCTACCCGCGCGTGCAACGAGCGCTGCAGCGGGCACGCTACGCCGAGGTCACCGCACAGATCAGCCGCGTGGCGGTCGACACGCGCGACCCGCGCGAACTCCTCAACTGCGTGCCGGCCTTTGCCGCCAAGGCGCTCGAAGTCGAGGCAGTGGCGGTCTGGCTGCTCGAGACCAGCCCGCCCGAATTCCGCATCGCCAGCAACTACGCGGCGCTCGCCGATATCGGCGACGTGCCGCCGGTGGCCAACCGGCCTGACACGCTGCTCGGTTATGTGATGGCCAGCGGCGCGCCGCTGATCGTCTCGAACTACCTGCGCGAAAACCGCTTCGCGGTCGCGCCGGAGATTCGCATGGGCAGTGCACGCAGTGGCCTGGCCGTGCCGCTGATCGAAAAAGGCCGCGGCATCGGCGTGCTGCTGGCCAACTCGACCAGGCCGGCTCGCTTTGCCGACGAGGAGCAGCAATTCCTCGAGGCACTGGCCAACCTGATCGTTACCAGCCTGCAGCGCGCGCAGGCCGAGACGCAACTGAGCCACTCGCAGCGCATGGAGTCGGTCGGCCAGCTCACCGGTGGCATCGCGCACGACTTCAACAACCTGTTGACCGTCATTCAGGGCAACCTGCAGATGCTGGCCGAGCATGCCGAGGTGAGCGGCAATCAAACCTGCCTGGAGATGGTCGACGCGGCCACGCGCGCGGGCCGGCGCGGCGCCGAGCTGACCGGCAAGCTGCTGGCGTTTTCGCGCCGTCAGGCGCTAGTCGCCGGGCCGGTGGATGTCGGCGCGATGCTGCATTCGCTGGCCGGCATGCTGGGCCGGACCATCGGCGACCATATCCGTATCGAGGTTCAATCGCCGTCCTCTTGCCCGAAATGCCTTGCGGATGCCGGTCAGCTCGAATCGGCCCTGCTCAACATCGCGATCAATGCGCGCGACGCGATGCCCGAGGGCGGTGTGTTGGGCTTTTCGTGTGGCACGGGCGTTGCCCCAGTCCATCTCTCCGCGGCAGATGAGCCGCCGGCAACGTTCGTCAGCATCAGCGTCAAAGACAATGGCAGCGGGATGAGTGAGGCCGTCCGCGATCGCGCCTTCGAGCCGTTCTTCACGACCAAGGAAGCCGGCAAGGGCACCGGTCTCGGCCTGAGCACGGTGTATGGCTTTGTCACGCAGTCGATGGGCCATGTGAAGCTCGACAGCGTGCTGGGTCGCGGCACCACGGTGACGCTGTTCCTGCCGGCAGTGGATGGGGCGGCCGTTGCGGCGCCCGAGCCTGGGCCGGAGCGAGCCCGGCCGCGGCCGGGCGTGCGGGTGCTGTTGGTCGAGGACGATGCCGACGTGCGGCAGGTCGCGCTGGACTTCCTGGGCTCGATGGACTGCCACGTCTCGGCACATGAATCGGCGGAATCCGCGCTGGCGGCGCTGCAGCGGCAACAACCTTGTGACCTGCTGTTCACCGACGTCATGCTTGGCGCTGGCATGAGCGGCACCGAACTTGCGGCGCGGGCGGGCAGCCTGCGGCCTGCTCTGGCGGTGCTGCTGTGTTCAGGCTACGCGGAGCAGTTGTCCGACGAGCGCCTCGGCCAACCGCCCCGCTGGCCGGTGCTGCACAAGCCCTACACCCGCGAGGCGCTGGCCCACGCGGTGGCGACGGCGCTGGGTTGACCCCGCAGGCTGCCGACCTCCGATGGTGCGCGGGCCTACTGCAGCGTGACCGGGGCCGGGCTGAGCGAACTCTGGATGAACTCACCCAGCGCATCGACGCATGGGATGCTGATGTCGCGGCGGCCCTTTTCGTTGAACATGATCACGCCACTGCGTGCCAGCCGGCCGAGCGCGCGGCTGACGGTCTCCAGGGTCATGCCGAGATAGTTGCCGATTTCGGCACGGGTCATGCGCAGCGTGATCTGGTCGGTGCGCAGGCCGCGTGCGGCCAGCGACTCGGCCCAGTACTTGAGGAAATCGGCCACCCGCGCGTCGGCCGGCAAGGTGCCCAGCGACAGCAGAGAATCACGGTCGCGCGAGATCTGGCCGCTCATCGCGGCATGCATCATGCACATCAGCGCCGGCACTTCGGCGCAGGCTTTCAGCAGCGCGTCGTAGCGGAAGGTCCAGACCTCACCGGTGTCCATCGCGATCGCGTCACAGCCGTACTGCCCGCTGGCGATGCCGTCGAAGCCGAGCCAGTCGCCCTTGAAGTGCAGCCCGACCACCTGCTCGCGGCCGTCGGCGGCGATCTTGACGCTTCTGAAGAGCCCCGAATTGATGACGTGCAGGCAGGCAAAACCTTCGCCGCCACGGTAGACATGGTCACCGGCATGCACCACGCGCCGCGTGAACACGACATGTTGTTCCAGCAGCGCCAGGCCGTCACGCAGGCGCTTGGCGCTCTCGCTGGCCAGGCTCGCACTGGCTTTCGGTGCGGCCGGCGCGCTGTCCGCGAGTGCGACCCTAGCGGTGCCGGCCAGCAGGGCCGGGGCCAGTTCGGACAGCTTGGTGCGGTTGTTGATGCTGGTGTTCATGTCGGACTCCATTGAGAGGGATGTTGATTGGCGGGGTGCCCTTGCGGCGCCGCATCAGAGTTCTTGTTTGCCTTGGATCAAAGCTTAGGAGTGGCATGCAAATGCTTGCGCAACCGCGACCCTCGTTCGGGTAACGGTGCGTGAACAGAAGGTGTCAATCGTGCTGCGGGGCGCCCTGTCGGGCCGCTGGCTTGATGCCCATCAAAGAATCCGGGGGCGAGGCGCGCAAGACTGTGCGCGTCGTCATTGACGGACAGTGGGAATTCATGCCTGCAATCCAGAGGGAAAACCCTGTGCAGACTCAGCAGGGGAGCCAGCCGGCCATCGGTGCGGGGCATGCTGCGGTGCGCTGGGGCGTGCATTCCGAGGTGGGCCGACTGCGTTGCGTGCTGGTGTGCCGGCCAGGCCTGGCCCACCTGCGCCTGACCCCGGAGAATTGCCGCCAGTGGGCGTTCCAGGACCCGATCTGGGTCGAGCGTGCTCAGCAAGACTTCGCCCAGTTCGTCGATCAGATGCGCTGCCGCGGTGTCGAGGTGCTCGAGTTGCACGAACTGCTTGCGCAATCCCTGGAGCAACCGAATGCCCGGCGCTGGTTGCTGGAACGAATGCTGGCGCCCGAGAGCATCTGCCCCGGCCTGCTCGACGAAATGCTCGCTGGGCTGGCCGACATGGCCGCAGACCAGCTTGCCGAATTCCTGATCGGCGGCATGACGGCAGCCGACCTGCCAGCCCGCAAGCGCGGCGGCGCGAGCGCCTACCTCGAACTGGAGGAGTTCGTGCTGCCGCCGTTGCCCAATGCGCTGTTTCCGCGCGATTGCACCACCTGGATCGATGGCGGGGTCACCCTGAACCGCGCTTGGTGGCCGGCCCGCTGCAACGAAGCCTTGTTGATGGCGGCGGTCTACCGGTACCACCCTCGCTTCAACTTGGAGGCGGGCGTCAAGGTCTGGTGCGGCGACGCCGCCGGCGAAACCAGCCTGGCCACCGTGCGGGGTGGCGATGTCATGAACCTCGGCGCCGGTGTGGTGCTGATCGGTCTGAACCAGCGCACCAGCGCGCGCGGCGCGGTGCAGATTGCGCGGGCGCTGTTCGGCGGCGGGGCGGCAAGACTGGTGATTGCCGCGCAGATGCCGCGCACCGATGCGGCGCTGCCGCTGGATGCGGTGTTCACCCAATGCGCGACCGATGTCGTCACCTACGCTCCCGAGGTCGTCGACCGAATCGTTTGCCACGAACTGCGCCCTGCAGGCCAGGGCATGGAACTGCGCGTCCACAAGCATGACGGGCAGCACCTGCTCGACGTGCTGAGCGAGGCGCTGGAGGTCCCGGCCTTGAACGCCATTCCCACCGGCGGCGACCGCTTCGATTGTCAGCGCGAGCGCTGGGACGACGGCAACAACCTGCTGGCGCTCGAGCCCGGCGTCGTCATCGGCTACGACCGCAACACGCGCACCAACAGGCGGCTGCGCCAGGCCGGCGTCGAGGTGATCGAGATCCCCGGCAGCGAGCTCGGGCGCGGGCGCGCGGGCGCCCATGGCATGAGTTGCCCGATCAGCCGTGATGCAGTGAGCTATCGCTGAGCGGGCGCTCGCGACGCGGCTGGCCATGCCGCTGCACGACAATGCCTCGATGGCAGTCGAGCACCCCCCGCACAAGCGCCGCGTTCGCTATGCGGGCACGCACCCGAAACGCTTCGAGGAGAAGTACAAGGAGCTCGACCCGGGCGCACACGTCGACGAAGTGCACAAGGTGATGCAGCGCGGGCAGACGCCCGCGGGCATGCACCGGCCCATCTGCGTGGCGGAAATTCTCGACTTGCTCAGGCCGGCGCCCGGCGAAACCGGCCTCGACGCGACGCTCGGCTTCGGCGGCCACGCGGCCCAAATCCTGCCCCGCCTGGCGCCGGGCGGGCGCCTGTTCGGCATCGACGTCGACAGTCTGGAATTGCCGCGCACCGAAGCCAGGCTGCGCGCGCTGGGCTTCGATGGCCATCGGCTGCTGGTGCGGCGCATGAACTTCGCCACTGCGGATGAACTCCTGCCCGAGGCGGGTGGTGGTTTCGACTTTGTACTTGCCGATCTGGGCGTGTCGTCGATGCAGATCGACAACCCCGCGCGCGGCTTCACCTTCAAGGCCGAAGGGCCGCTGGACCTGCGGCTGGACCCCGGCAACGGCCAGCCGGCCTCGGCGTTGCTGCAATCGGTGACGCGCCAGCGGCTGCGCGAGTTGCTGACCGACAACGCGGACGAGCCGCACGCCGCCGCATTGGCCGCCGCACTGCAGGGCCAGTATGTCGAAACGACAACCCAGCTGGCGGCCTTGGTCAGCGCCGCGCTGCGCCGCGTGCTCAATGCGTCGATGCCCGAAGCCGAGCGCCGCGAGCAGATCAAGAAGGCGCAACAGCGCACCTTCCAGGCGCTGCGCATCGCCGTCAACGACGAATTCGCCGCGCTGGACCGATTCCTGGCGCAATTGCCGGCCTGCCTCAGGCCCGGCGGCCGGGTCGCCATCCTCAGCTTTCATTCGGGGGAGGACCGGCGGGTGAAAAAGGCTTTCCAGGCCGGCCAGCGCGACGGCCTGTATGCGCAGGTGGCGCCCGACCCGATCCGGCCCTCGGCCGAGGAGCGGCGTGCCAACCCACGCTCGGCATCGGCCAAGCTGCGCTGGGCGGTCAGGGCGGGTGCGCGGTGAAATGTGAGGCAGGTGGCGCGGCAAGTGGCCGTTGACGGGTGGATGCGTCAAGATCGATCGAGACACGTGCGCCAGGCAGGGGTTTGGCGCAACAAGGGGCTTCGATCGGTCCAGAATTCGCGGGCCTGACATGGAGGCCCGACCCGATGAATGCTGTCAACCAAGGAGCGCCTGCCAAGCCGATGCACGGCAAGGTGCTCTACATCGAAGACGAGCCGGTCCACCTGGAATTGATCGAGGTGATGCTGGCGGGATCGCCCGGCATCACGCTCATCAAGACCACCACCGGACGGGAAGGCGTTCGCCTGGCCCAGACCGAGTTGCCCGACGTCATCCTGCTTGACCTGCACCTGCCTGACATCAGCGGGCTGGAGGTGGTGCGCTCGTTGAGCGAGCAAATTGCCAAGCGGCAATTTCGCGTCGTCCTGCTGACGGGCGATTCCTTTTCGATCGACATCGTCAAGGCCATGAGCCTCGGCGCAGCGGAGTATTGGATCAAGCCGATCACCCTCGAACGATTGGAAAGCGGTCTGGCGCGGGTGCTGCAGGCGCGCTGAGCCAACCCGCCGCTGGGTCCGCGGTACAGTAGTGGCGCGCCGGCCGCAGGGTCTGCGCGGCTGGCCTTGCCGGGCGCGCCGGACCCGTCCCTGGCAAAGGCCTTTCGACCGTGAGCATCGATCCTGTCGTCGGATTTTTCGGGCTGGGCCTGCTCGCAGGCCTGTTGCGCTCCGACCTGAAGCTCAGCGGTGGGCTGTCCGACACGCTGAGCATCTATCTGTTGATTGCCATCGGGCTGAAGGGCGGCATCGAACTGTCGCATGCCACGCTGGGCCAGTTGGTGGTGCCGGTGCTGATTGCAGTGCTGATGAGCACTATCACGCCGCTGGTGGCGTTCCCGATCCTGCGCCGTCTGGGCCGGCTGGTGCGCCCCGACGCGGCATCGATCGCGGCCCACTATGGCTCGGTGTCGGTCGTGACCTTCGCGGTCGGCACCTCGTACCTGTCGCGCGTCGGCGTCGACTACGAAGGCTACATGTCGGTGTTGCTGGTCTTTCTCGAGTTCCCGGCGCTGATCATCGGCGTGCTGCTGGCCAAGGGCATCAACCGCGACACGCAGTGGCGCCTGCTGGCGCACGAGGTGCTGGCCGGCAAGGCCATCGTGCTGCTGATCGGCGCGCTGCTGATCGGCTGGCTCTGGGGCGCCGAGAGCAGCGGCGCGCTGACGCGGTTCTATGGCGACATGTTCAAGGGCTTCCTGTCGCTGTTCATGCTTGGCATGGGCGTGGTGACGGCCTCGCGTATCGACGATTTGCGCCGCGCCGGGCCGTTCCTGATCGGATTCGGCATCGTGATCCCGATGCTGTCGGCCGTCGGCGGCGTGCTGATCGGTATGGCGATGGGGCTGTCGCTGGGCGGCACGACGATGCTCAGCGTGCAGTACGCCAGCGCCTCGTACATCGCCGCCCCGGCCGCGATGCGCATTGCGATCCCCGAGGCGAACCCGGCGCTGTCGCTGGGCGCTTCGCTGGGCGTGACATTTCCGTTCAACGTGGTGATCGGCGTGCCGCTGTACCATGAGATGGCCAAGTGGGCCTATCGATTGCAGGGGGTGGCATGAGCGACAACCAGACCAAGCTGGTGGTGCTGATCTGCGAAGAGGCGCTCGAGCCCATCGTGCTGCCCGAGTTTCTCGCCGCCGGCGCCAAGGGCTACACCGTGTGCGATGCGCGTGGCTGCGGCACACGCGGTGTGCGCGATGCGCGCTGGTTGTCGGCCAACGTGCGCATCGAGGCATTGTGCCGCGAACCGGTGGCGCGGCGCATCATGGAAATGATCGAGACCAGGTACTCTGACAACTACGGGTTGGTCATCTACACGGTCGACGCGACGGTCATCCGCGGCGACAAATTCTGAGAGTGTGAGAGGCAAGCCCATGGGGTTGCCTCTCACACCCCGGACCCTCCGCCCTGACCGGCATCAAGGTGGCGCCGCCCGCCGCGGCTAGAGTGGCCGCCACCGATGGACTTCTCTCATTCCCCGCGCGTCGCGCAACTGCGGTTGCAGTTGCGGCACTTTGTCGACGAGCTGCTGCTGCCGGCCAATGTGCAGTGGCAGCGCTACGCGTCTGCCGGCATCTATCCGCTCGACGTGATCGAGCCGCTGAAACGCCAGGCGCAGTCGCTCGGTCTGTGGAACCTGTTTCTGCCCGAGCTGCGCGGCGACGAACCGGGCACGCGGCTGAGCAACATCGAATACGCGCCGCTGGCCGAGATCATGGGGCGCCTGCCGTGGGCGGCCGAGGTCTTCAACTGCAGCGCGCCGGACAGCGGCAACATCGAACTGCTGCACCGGTTCGCGACGCCGGAGCAGGCCGAGGCCTGGCTGGCGCCGCTGCTGGCAGGTGAGATGCGCTCCTGCTTTGCGATGAGCGAGCCCGACGTGGCGTCATCTGACCCGACCAACCTCGAGACGCGCATCGTGCGCGACGGCGGGTTTTACGTAGTCAACGGCCGCAAATGGTTCGTCACCGGCGCGGCGCACCCGAACTGCCGCCTGGCGATCGTGATGGGCCGCAGTGGCGACGAGGCGAATTCAGCGGCCCATGGCCGTCACTCGCTGTTGCTGGTGCCGATGGACACACCCGGGCTGAGCATCGAGCGCAACGTGCCGGTGATGCAGCACCAGGCGATCGAAGGTCATTGCGAGCTGCTGCTGCGCAATGTGCGTGTGCCGCTGGCCAACCGGCTCGGCGACGAAGGCGCCGCGTTCGCGCTCGCCCAGGCGCGCCTGGGCCCGGGCCGGGTGCACCATTGCATGCGCACCATCGGTCAGTGCGAGCTGGCGCTCGAGCTGATGAGCGCCCGCGCGCTCGAGCGGCGTGCCTTCGGCCGCACCCTGGGCGACTTCGCCAATGTGCAGGACTGGATCGCGCACAGCCGCGTCGAGATCGATCAGGCGCGGCTGCTGGTGCTGCATGCGGCCTGGTTGATGGACACGCAGGGCAACGCCGCGGCGCGCGTCGACGTCGCGGCGATCAAGATGGTGGCCGCGCGGTTGCAGACCCGCGTGATCGACCGTGCGATGCAGGTGTTCGGCGCGATGGGACTGACGCCGGACACGCCATTGGCGCAACTGTGGAGTTGGGGCCGCGCGATGCGATTTCTCGACGGTCCGGACGAAGTCCACCTGCGCACCGTTGCGCGCGCCGAACTGGCCCGTGCCAAGGCTGCGATGGGTTCGACCAGCGCCTACCTGCAGCACTGGATGCCGCCTCGCAAGGAGGATCGAATCGACTAAGGCCGATTTCGGTCGGGCCCGCTTGACGGGCTGAAGCTGAAAGGCGAACGTGGTCACCCTCGCGAATCGATCCACACCCGCAACGGCACCGCCGATCGAAGTTCAAGCGCCCGGGCGCGCGGCGACGCGCCCGGGGCAGGCACCTTCCTCAAGGCTTCTTGGTCATCGCCTCGCCGGACCGGATCTCGCCAGCCTGTACGGCTGCCTTTGTCTCGGCCCGGACTTTGGCACGGTCCTTGACTGACTTGGCCTTCGGCTCCATGGCCTGTTCGTAGCACGAATAGGCCTTGCCGCTGATGTCGGCCTTCACCGCAGCGCGGTTCTTGGTCGACGCGGGCGCCGGTTCGACGGCTTCGTCGTAGCACTCGTACTTGCCGGCTGCCGCTGCGGTCTGCATCAGGGCACCTTGCGCGGCCAGGGCGGCCACGGTGGCGGCGATCAGTGTGGTGGTCTTGAACTTCATCTCTCTCTCCTGTTGTTGACGAAAAGTGAACCAGGCTTCCTGACCATTGTCCTGCCACCTCCGTTGGTGGCCGGGCCACGCCCGGTGCAACTGGCGTAGCCATTCTTGGGCGGAAGGTAGGCCTACCAATTGATTCAACGCAAGGGCGATCCCCATTTCTGCACTCATTGACGCCCGTTGATGCGCGTCGCGTACCGCCGCACGCGGGCGGGAGAACCTTTCACTCTCCGGCTGCGCCGCGCTTGACCGGGCTCAAAGCCCTGCCCACGAACGGCCACTAGTGTTCGAATTTTGCGGGCTGAGTGGCCCGCTTGTGCTTTGCCGCGACCACCATGACCCCAGGCACCGACCCCCCACCCGAGGCGAATCGATTGATGGCGCTGATGCAGGCCGGTGGCCTTGCCCCGTTGCACCTGCGCGGCCGAACCCTGTTGCCGATCGTGCAGGGCGGGATGGGTGTGGGCGTGTCGGCGCAC
>Ga0224496_10002807_pt1 | contig 10244 bp, 8 predicted proteins | sample SF_Jul11_sed_USG_2_FD_168127 | JGI IMG/M metagenome (GOLD analysis project Ga0224496, IMG submission 168127) | Sediment microbial communities from San Francisco Bay, California, United States - SF_Jul11_sed_USGS_8_1 | ecosystem: Environmental > Aquatic > Marine > Sediment | place: USA... | reverse complement strand
TTTACAACAATTTTAGCCTGGGCAACAGCATTGATCAGATTGTCTTCTCGGATGGCATCACTGATTTACTGCGGCTGGATTACACCAGCGGGTTCGGGACCGCCGGTATCAGCGTTGAACTCACCGGCCTGCCCATGAATCAACTCAATTACGCACTCACAGAAGGATCACTCACTTACGGACTGGGTGATATCGGCACACCCGGTTCGGCCGGCTCATTCACCCCGACGACTCCATCACCCGTACCCGTACCGGCGGCAATCTGGTTATTTAGTAGCGGCCTGGCGGGACTGGTGGGCATCAGTCGACGACGCAACACTAAAGCCTGATCTTTTTTAAAGCCCTTCACCTCCTTTAGTTGTAGAGAGGTGAAGGGATTTAACAGTCATAAGTTATAAGTTATCAGTCTTAAGTCATTCATTTCACAATTAGAAAAAATAGTAAGGTGCTTACAATATGAAGTTTGAAGATATGGATGTCTGGAAACGTTCTTCAAGATTATCCGTTTCAATTTATCGAGAATTATCAGGATTAACTGATTTTGGCTTCAAAGATCAAATTACTCGCTCAGGACTATCTATTCCAAGTAACATTGCAGAAGGCTTTGGACGAGATTCTAATAAAGATAAAAGAAATTTCTTAAATTATGCCAAAGGCTCATGCAGCGAACTCAGAACACAAATCTATATCGGCATTGAAATCGGCTATATTTCACATAATCCAGGTAAAAACTGGATTCGTGAAACACAAGAAATATCAGCCATGCTATCAGGCTTAATGAGATATCTAAAAAAGCCGTAACTCTTCTGCTTCTGCTTCTGCTTCTGCTTCTGACTTACGACTTACGACTTACGACTCCAAACTTATTTTCGCCCAGGAATCCCGCAAACCGACGGTTAAATTAAACACCGGCTTGTCACCCGCCTGCATAATGTCCTTACAGAAATAACCTTCCCGCTCAAACTGAAACCGCTCACCAGGTTTGGCATCTGCCAGTGCCAGCTCAAGATAACAGTAACTTAAGGTATGCAAGGAATCAGGATTCATACGTGATTTATAATCAATACCGTCTTTACCATCATCCGGCGTCGGGTGATTAAACAGACGATCATACATACGCACTTCCGCCTCAATGGCATGCCTGGCCGACACCCAGTGAATCACACCTTTCACTTTACGACCTTCGGGATTAGCACCCAGCGTATCCGGGTCATAACTGCAACGCAGCTCGATAATATCACCCTGCTCATTTTTAATGACCTCATCGCAGCGAATCACATAAGCATTGCGCAAGCGCACTTCACCGCCGGCCACCAGGCGCTTGAATTTTTTATTGGCCTCTTCCCTGAAATCTTCCTGATCAATATAAATTTCGCGTGCAAACGGAATTTTACGTGACCCCATAGACTCATCCTGCGGGTGATTGGCTGCATCCAGCTCCTCCACCTGATCTTCAGGATAATTTTCGATAATCACTTTAAGGGGATGCAATACCGCCATGCGACGCGGCGCAGTGACATTCAGATCATCACGAATAGCACTTTCCAGCATACCCATTTCGACCGAGTTATCGGCACGGCTCACACCAATACGTTCACAAAATTCCCGAATGGCCGCCGGTGTGTAACCACGACGACGCAAACCGGCAATGGTGGGCATACGCGGATCATCCCAGCCTTCCACATAACCGTCATTTACCAGTTCGGTCAGCTTGCGCTTGCTCATCACCGTGTACTGTAAATTCAGTCGGGAAAACTCAATCTGCTGGGGATGGCAATCGATAGAAATATTATCCAGCACCCAGTCATACAAAGGCCGGTGATCTTCAAACTCCAGGGTACAGATGGAATGGGTAATCCCTTCCAGCGCATCTGAAATCGGATGGGTAAAATCATACATGGGATACAAACACCATTCAGAACCGGTCTGATGATGCACCACGCCATGGCGGATACGGTACAGGGTGGGATCACGCATGTTCATATTGGGTGAGGCCATATCAATTTTGGCACGCAGTACCCTGTCACCATCCTTGAACTCACCCTTACGCATACGCTCGAACAGATCCAGATTCTCTTCCACAGAACGGTCACGGTTAGGACTGTTTCTGCCCGGCTCTTTCAATGTGCCACGGTACTCACGGGTCTGTTCCGCATTCAGATCACAGACATAGGCCTTGCCATTTTTAATTAACTCAACCGCAAACTCATAGAGTTGCTCAAAGTAATCCGAGGCGAAATAGAGACGATCATCCCAGTCATAACCCAGCCAGCGCACATCATTCTGAATAGCCTCGACAAAATCGATATTCTCTTTATGGGGATTGGTATCATCAAAACGCAGATTACAGGTACCCTGGTAATCCTGTGCAATACCGAAATTGAGAACAATCGACTTGGCATGACCAATATGCAAATAACCATTCGGCTCCGGCGGAAAACGTGTCGCCACCCGACCATTGTTTTTATTAGCTGCGATATCGCCATCGATAATATGACGAATGAAATTGGATGTTTTGGAGGCCTCTTCAGCGCTCATAGACTAAGACCTGTGGAATAATCTGAAAGAAGCAGGGATTTTACATGAAAAAAGTCACGAATCATAAGTCTTTGGTTTTAAGATCAAGAACCAACGTCCAGGACTTACCACTAACGACTTATGACTTCCGACTCCAAACGTCTGACTTCTTCTCCCATTCCCAGGCGTGACGAATAATATCTTCAAGATCTGGATACTCAGGTTTCCATCCCAGTTCTGACTGCAATAATTTTGAATCAGCCACCAGACGCGCTGGATCACCATCACGACGCGGCCCCGTCACTACTTCAAAATCACTACCGGTGACTTTTTTGGCCACATCAATTAATTCCTTAATAGAATAACCCTGACCATTGCCCATGTTATACGCTTTACTATCACCACCCCTGACCAAGTATTCCAGCCCCAGAAGATGAGCGGTACAAAGATCATTAATATGAATATAATCACGAATACAGGTGCCATCAGGTGTATCGTAATCATCACCAAACATCGTAATATTTTTTCGCCGACCTGATGCTGCCTGTAACACCAGAGGTATCAAATGCGTTTCCGGGTTATGACGCTCACCCAACTCACCATCTGGATCCGCACCTGCCGCATTAAAATAACGCAAAGATACCGACTTCAAACCATAGGCTCGATCAAAGTCAGACAAAATCTGCTCGACCATTAATTTACTGTGCCCATATGGGTTGATTGGCTTTTGCGGGTGCACCTCATCAATCGGCGTATATTCAGGCTCACCAAAAGTGGCTGCTGTTGATGAAAAAATAAAACGCCTGATACCGTGCTGGATCATGGCATCCAGCAGCACCTGAGTATTAGTAACATTATTACGATAATACATGGAGGGCTTTTCAACCGACTCGCCTACCTGTATATAGGATGCAAAGTGCATGACACCATCGAACTTATTTTCTGAAAATAACTTATCCAACAAAATAGAATCCGCAATATCACCCTCAATAAAATCACCGTATTTAACGGCATCTTTATAACCGTTTGAAAGATTATCAAGAGTAACTACATGATGGCCTGCCTGTGATAGCATTTTCACCATGTGTGAACCGATGTAACCAGCACCACCGACGACTAAAACATTCATGTCAACTTCCCGCTATTTTGATTTGAAATACCTTCTTTTTTGATGAATACCGGCCATGCAAACTGCAAGATAAAATAGAAAAAATGCAACTGGTCTAGAACGCTCTAGAAAACTCTCAGACAAATTAAAAGCAGCAAAGCTTACCACCATAATTAAACCAATTAATGCATTTCTACGAATATCGACTGATACACCAGATGATCTTAACACTCTGATAAATATTGACACAGGAAGTATGAACAGGGCTAAAATAGCAACAAACCCCAAAATGCCGCCACTAACCATTGATGAAAGAAACTGATTATGGGGATGCGAAAAGTTTGCCACTAAATTATTACGAGTACCATTTTCGACTAATGCACTTACCGATTTCTGGTAATTCCCCCAACCAACACCAAGATAAATATTATCAATAAATACTTGCCACGCAGCAAGCCAACTTTCAATCCTAATACCAAGCGAGCCTATATGACGACTCATATGGGAAATATCATTATTCAAATACGAATACACCTGCTTATATGCCAAAGAGAACCTTCGTTCAATACTCAATTCAGGAATATTATATAGTATAAATCCAAGCAATATAAAAAGAACAAACCACAAACCTAACTTCCATCTCTCAATACGAAAACTATAAAACCAGATAAAAATCAACAAAACTAGCGGAATAGCAAGAAGTCCTCCACGCGCCTGTGATAACAAGCTAGATAACAACCCCAAAAAAAAAGCCAGCAATGAAAATATAGCATACAACCGGGTTCTGGTCTTAAACCAGTCAATACCAACTAATGACATCATGCCTAGCAACAGAGATAAGTCGCCAAAAATAATTGGATTTAAGATACCGCTAGCACGCCCACTAAACCTTGAATCAAAAAACCCCAACCAGACATCAGATACTGCAACACATGCTGACATAATTGAACCCATTACCAGGCCCAACCAAAGCACAAAATAGTTAACTCCTACCTGCCTAAAATAAAAATAGACCGGTATTGTCATAAGTAGATACAGAAACTTTCCAAGCTTCTTATAACTTTCTGCATCAACACCTGCCAACATTGTCACTAGGATTGCGACAAGTAAAAAAAACCAGATAGCAAAATAAAACTGTTTTTCATAGTCGTTGTTCATTCTCGAATAACGAGCATGAATAAAATAATAGTATATACCTGCCCCAGAAGCTGTTAATACTACCAAGCCATGTACATATGGTAGAAATGTAATGGACACTGGAAAGATTATTAGAAAAAAAACAGGAAACACAGAATAAATTCTACTCATTTTTTGAACCAGTATCCGAAATTTTTTCACACTACAGAACCAGCTAACGCATCCACATGTACCATTTTAATGTCATCTAATGGAAGAAAGTTCCGTTACCACATTGGTTTTAGCTGTCAATTTATATAGCGCTAGCTGAACTTCATCGACGACATCGCATTGCGGCTTAAAACCAGAAACAGTTTCTTTTAGCAATGCACGAACTGAATCATAGTCATTTTTCATACATGCATCTTCTAATTGAGACATAATTATCCTGATCTCGGGCAATGCGACCACTTCCTCTTCTGCTCGCATAATCTTTTCATGATCAGTCGGCAGAACATTTTCCCCGATAAGAAGCTCTTCATATAACTTCTCTCCTGGACGCAATCCAGTATATTCAATTGCAATATCTCCATCAGGATTTTCGGTATCTTTTTTTGTGAGTCCACTCAAATGTATCATCCTCTTCGCTAAATCGACAATCCTCACTGGTTCTCCCATATCCAAGACAAAAACATCACCCCCATGCCCCATAGCACCAGCCTGTATCACCAATTCTGCTGCCTCAGGTATAGTCATAAAATAGCGTATTATTTTTGGATCAGTGACAGTAACAGGCCCCCCCTGCTCAATCTGTTTCCTGAAGAGTGGAACAACGGAACCAGATGAACCAAGCACATTTCCAAACCGAACCATTGTGAATCTTGTTTTCACAGAAGATTCCATACTCAGAGCCTGTAATATAAGCTCAGAAAAACGCTTAGTTGCTCCCATTGTATTCGTAGGCCGCACTGCTTTATCTGTTGAAATTAAAACAAATGTTTCCACTTGATTTTCTAAAGCCGCTTCTGCACTATGCAAAGTCCCAAATATATTATTACGGATAGCCTCACCTGGATTACGCTCTACCATAGGCACATGCTTATAGGCAGCAGCGTGATAAATAGTATTCACCTGAAACGCCTTGCACACCTGACTAATTCGATCCTTATCAACCACCGATCCCAATATCGGAACAATTTTACATGATTTATTTGCACTAAATTCTAATTCTTTTTCTATTGCATATAGCTGGAATTCACTAATTTCATATAAAACTAAAATTTCAGGCCGGAGGCGAATAATTTGCCTGCATAATTCAGACCCTATTGAGCCACCAGCTCCAGTCACTAATACAGATTTACCGGAAATATTTGCATTTAATAACTCTACATTTGGCGGAATCGTGTCTCGACCTAACAAATCATAAATGTCAACTTCCTGAATATCTTCTACTTTTACATTTCCTTGAGCAACCTCTGAAAGATCAGGAATTGTTCTAACATGAACAGAATATGGCTCCAACAAGGAAATTATCTCTTTTCTCCGACTCTTAGAAACGGAAGGCAACGCTAATAGAATTTCCTGAACGTTATATTTTTCTATCAAGTTACTTAAATATAAAAATGAATAGATTTTTAATCCATTTATTTGATGATTATGCAAAGAAACATCATCGTCAATAAACGCAACAGGTCGCAAACCTTTTTCCATGCCCAATGCTAAAGTTAATTGCAATCCTGCTGATCCAGCACCATAGATAACAACATTTTTCATTTCCAAATTTGATTTACTAAAGCCTCGAATATGCTTATCATTGAATAGCCAACGAGCCATTATTCTAATAATACCTATGAGAAATATTGTCAGAATAAAATTCAAGAGATACACAGTACGAGGTATATCATCAACATTAGCTATCAATACAAGAGCAGCCCAAACCAATGCGTATAAAGAAACAGACTGAACTATCGCCCATAAAGCATGAAAACCTATATATCTTATAATAGCTCTATACAATCCAAACCGAATAAAAATTGGGAATGCAATAACTGGTGCAGCAACAAAAATCCATAGCTGCGTTTTTTCTGGTATATATATCTCACCTAACCGTAGCGAAAAAGATGCCCATAGCGAGATAATAATGAAGACAAAATCAGCAGCAAGCATAACAAAACGCTTTTGGGTCCTTGTCAACTTCAATAACCATTCAATTTGTTTGATTCTTGGCATAACGTAAAACTCTATTACTTCCCTAACTATCTATTTATAAATTATTATTAACTCCGAATTACCAAAGTAAGTTATAACTTCAGATGCACTCGAACGCGATCACATATATATTTAAGCTCCTCATCAGATAAGCCTGAGTATATAGGCAAGGAAATACACCCCTTCCACAGCTTCTCTGAATTTGGATAATGAGCATTTTCTAATGCATATTTCTCTTTATAATAGCTCATTCTATGCAGGGGCTTGTAATGCACTGATGTCCCTATACCATCTTCTGCCAATAGCTTTATCAGATCGTTGCGGCTTACTTGCGCCTTATTATTCAAAGTTATTGCAAATATATGCCATGCATGATCGCTCAATGGAACCCTTATTTTTGGCAAATCTACTGCTTCAATATCTTTCAGGTTATCTAAATAAAATTCGGCACAGTGCTGTCTTTTATCTCGTTTGTCAAATACCTGCTCTAGTTGAGCCAGACCAACAGCAGCATTAATATCAGGCATATTGTATTTATAACCAGGCGCCCTGATATCATATTCCCACGATACTTTACTACTTGTAAAACGGTCCCAGACATCTCTATCTATACCGTGCAACCGCATTAATTTAACTCTTTCTGCGATATCATCTTTATTTGTAGTCAGCATCCCTCCCTCACCAGTAGTCATTGTTTTGTTGGCATAAAAACTAAAGCAGGTAACATCCCCAATATTACCCACATATTGATTTCCACACCTGGAAGGAAATGCATGCGCCGCGTCTTCAACTACAATAATCCCATTTTTTCTACATATCGCCATTATTTCGTCAGTATCCTCCAAACCCATTGGAGCTGCCTGACCTGCGAAATGGACCACAATTAAAACTTTAGCATCCGGATAGCGCTCTATACTTTCAGCAACAATCTCTGGTGTCAAACTACTGGTTTCGTAGTCAACATCCAAAAATACCGGGTCCGCACCGAGATAACGAATAATTTCTGCACTTGCGGTAAAGGTCCAGGTTGGAACAAGTACTTTATCACCCTCTTGTACACCAACAGCCTCAAGCGCCAAATGTAATGCCGATGTACAGGAATTGACCGCCAGCGCATGCTTAGCACCGACGATTTTCTTGAAGTTCTCTTCTAACTTATGCGTTTTAGATGCTGTTGTCAGCCATCCACTGTCTAGTACTTCCTTTACATATTTATACTCATTACCAGAACAATCAACCCTGGCATAAGGTATCTTATACATTACCAATTTCCTTTATTTAAACAAAACAACTATTAGTGTCCTATATAATATTTTTAGATCTTGTAATAAACTTTGATTTTCGACATAGGCCTCATATAAACTCAGCTTATGAGGCAATACCTCATCCCTATAGACTGCTTCTGGATCTTCGGCTTCTGCCAAAATACGCTCTTCATTTCTGTAAATAATAGATGCCGGATCTGTAATCCCTGGCCTTACTGTATGCACGTAAGACCATCTCACAGGATACATATCAACCCATTTTCCAATCTCAGGCCTGGGTCCTACTATAGACATGTGACCAATTATAACGTTAATTAGTTGTGGCAGCTCGTCAATCTTGGATCTCCGCAATAGTCGCCCCAATGGCGTTACACGGCTGACGTCTCCAGCATCGAAACTACCTTTCTCTGCCTCTTTTGACCGGCTCATGGTACGAAACTTGTGTAGATGGAAATACCTACCATTCAAACCCACACGTTTTTGCCTAAACAAAACAGGCGAACCATCTGTTACCAGAATCAACAGCGCCACAATCAGCAAAAGAGGCATAAGCACAATAAGTGCCAAGATCGCAATAACCAGATCAAAAAAACGTTTCATTGTATGACAACTGTAAGAAAATGGTGTTTGGTGAAAAGTCAGCACATTAATAAAACAATAACTTAATATATAAATCTAATATTTAGCAGACGAGTATTGCTAATAGTACGGGCACAGCACAATCACCTCAACATAATCAGAAGTAAAACAATAGAGATTTAAACCACATGATAGACAACTCCAGAGATCAAAAGCATATACAGCCCAGTCTATTTATTTGTATCATATCAGAATATATAACAACATAAAAAAAGAATCATATAGTCCATTTCTTTACATATCGAGCCATTATTCTGCCGCCGCTTTTTTCAATAGTTGAATCTAGCCTATACCCGCATTTCTGGTAAAAATCATTAACGGCTTTATTATTATCGCGATCGGTTGTCAAATACGCAAACCACAAACCCTGCTGTTCAGCCCACTGCTCTGCCTCTTTCAGTAATTTTTTACCAACACCCCAGCCTTGAGCACTGGGACTTACTGCAATACTTGCGATTAACGCACCATTAGTTACATCAAATTTTGTATCTGCATCCCCACGATAAAATAATGCAGAATATAGCTTCTTAACCAGGAGCAAAGGTTGATTCATAGCACCAAACAAAGATGCATACAAAAAAGACGACCATTTTTTTTTGAGTAATAGACGATAGAAAGCCGATGGGTTATTAATAACAATTATCGAAGCACAGATATCCGAGGCAACCTCATTTTCTTTGTATGCTATGATACATGCACATGATTTTGATTCAAGATAACTCGTATAAAGCAATCTTAGAAACCTATCACCAAGAGAGGTTAGAAAAAACCCAGGAAAAGCATCAGTATGCAGGAGTACTAGCGCATTTAAAATTTCAGCATTACATCTATCTAGTACCTTAATTAACATAAATAGACTCTATAATTGAATCGAATTTAAGCCTTGCAGCAGTAAACGAATAGTTTTTATCAGCAAACGAACGCCCCTTACTGCCCATGTCATTAAGCACGTTTTTGTCCAGATTCATTGTCTCATGCAATACCGATGATATATCGGATTCAGACCAATTGTTCACAACCACGCCAGCACCAGAACTTCTTATTTCCTTTGCTGACTCACTTTCATTATTGGCGATAAGCATAATGGGTCTCGATGACAACATATAGGTTATTAATTTAGATGGCACAGAAGCGAATTCCTGACCCTCAGCAATTGGCAGCAACAATAAATCTGCAGAACATAGAACCTGAGATGTCTCACCCTGCAGCCAGGGCGAAAGAAAATATACCTTATCACTCCAACCCTGATCTCTAATATATTTCTTAAGAACTGGATATTGCGAACCCGCACCCGCGAACAGAAACTTGATATTTTCATCAAATTTATCAATATATCTAACAAATCTTTCCAGCCCTGACGCAACCCCCATATTGCCACCATAAACCACAAG
>Ga0224496_10002806_pt1 | contig 10245 bp, 4 predicted proteins | sample SF_Jul11_sed_USG_2_FD_168127 | JGI IMG/M metagenome (GOLD analysis project Ga0224496, IMG submission 168127) | Sediment microbial communities from San Francisco Bay, California, United States - SF_Jul11_sed_USGS_8_1 | ecosystem: Environmental > Aquatic > Marine > Sediment | place: USA... | reverse complement strand
AATATTTATCATCTGCGTTACCCGGATACAGGCCTGTTAACTCAATTAAATGTAAAGCTTAAGCAGAAAGTAAAAGCGGGTGAAATGATTGGCACCTTAAAATCATTGTATTCTATTTCAGCCTATGCCAAGGTTTTTGAGACACAATGGATATGGCTTAAACCCGGTCAAAAAATTTCTATGACGATACGCCGCTTTCCCGGCCTTAGCTGGCAAGGCGAAGTTAGAAAAGTAGATGACCTTGGCTATAGCAGCACGACAGCGGTGAAATTGATAGCAGACTTTGCAGCCAATGATAAGATGGATTTGCGGTTGGGCATGCAGACCGAAATGACTGTTTATACCGAATCAAAAAACAATGTTTTACTGGTGCCGTCATCAGCCGTTATTCGAACCGGTTCTAAAAATGTAGTCGTGGTCGCAAAAAGCGGAGGTCGCTTTCAGCCAGTCGATGTGGTGACCGGGCTGGATAATGATGAGCATGTGGAGATTATATCTGGCTTACAGGAAGGCATGAAAGTCGTTGTATCGGGACAGTTTTTACTGGATTCGGAAAGCGAACTCAGGGCTGAGGTTGCACGTATGAGTTCACCTGATTCAGGTTCCGAGAATTGATCAGGTCAATTATTCGATGGTCGATTGAAAACAGACCACTAATTTTATTAATAAGTTTAATCCTTGCAGCCTGGGGTATTCGATCTCTGGGAAGTATTCCACTGGATGCGATACCGGATTTATCGGATACCCAGGTTATTATCAAAACCAGTTACCCCGGACAGGCTCCACAGATTATTGAAGACCAGGTAACCTATCCGATCACCACGACCATGTTGACTGTGCCCGGTGCGACCACTGTACGGGGTTATTCATTTTTCGGTGATTCTTACGTATACGTATTATTTGATGAAGGTGTCGATCCATACTGGGCGAGATCACGTGTTTCTGAGTATCTAAATGAAGTTGAAAAGACTTTACCCGAGGGAGCCAGAACATCATTAGGACCTGATGCGAGTGGTGTTGGCTGGGTTTATGAATATGCACTGATTGATAAAACGGGACAGTATGATTTAGGTGATTTACGCTCTATACAGGACTGGTTTTTAAAATATGAGCTGAAATCTGTTCCTGGTGTTGCAGAGATTGCATCACTGGGAGGCATGGTTAAACAATATCAAATTATTATTGATCCAAACGTACTCCTTCGTGAACTGGTAACACTTTCATCGGTAATTAATGCGCTTAAAAAAGGCAACCAGGAATCAGGCGCTTCGGTGATTGAGATTTCTGAAGCGGAGTACATGATTCGTGTGCATGGTTATTTATCCAGTAAAGAAGATATTGGAAACGTGGGTCCACTTGGTGTTAACTCCGTGGGTGAGGCTGTTTTTATACGTGATATTGCAGAAATCAGGGAAGGGCCTGCATCAAGACGCGGTGTTGCAGAATTGGATGGCAAGGGCGAGGTCGTTGGTGGTATCGTGATAATGCGATGGCAGGAGAATGCGCTTGACACTATCCGGCGTGTTGAAAGCCGAATTGAGGAGCTAAAACTTGCGCTGCCTGAAGGAGTCGAACTCGTTGAGACCTATAACAGGGCAAACCTGATTCAGCAGTCGATTGAATCTTTAAGCAATAAATTAATTGAAGAAATTATTGTAGTTATCCTGGTTTGTGTTTTATTTTTAATGCATATTCGTTCTTCACTGGTTATTGCCATCAGTCTGCCGATTGGTATTCTGTCAGCTTTTATTGTAATGAAATATCAGGGTATTAATGCCAACATTATGTCGCTTGGCGGCATCGCTATTGCCGTCGGCGCAATGCTTGATGCCTCTATCGTCATGATCGAGAATATTCATAAACGGCTTGAGTTAAGTAATGCCAGTAAGCATGCTGAAAACAGGATAAAAATTATCACCGATGCCTGTGTAGAAGTCGGACCGCCATTATTTTATTCACTTATTATTATTACGCTGAGTTTTCTGCCGGTTTTTGCATTAGAGGCTCAGGAGGGCCGAATGTTCAGTCCCCTGGCGTTTACAAAAACCTATGCGATGGCAGCGGCTGCCGCATTATCCATTACATTGGTTCCGGTCCTTGCTGTATATTTCATTCGTGGAAAGATTAAACGTGAACAGGATAACCCTGTTAATCGATACTTCAGTCGTGTTTATCAACCAGTTATTACATCGGCATTAAATTCACCAGCGAAAATTTTAATTGTTGCAATTATATTGCTTTTAAGCTGTCTCTGGCCCTGGTTGGAAACAGGATCCGAATTTATGCCGGAATTAAATGAAGGTGACCTGCTTTATATGCCAACGACATTGCCGGGCGTCTCGATTGGTAAAGCCAGAGAGTTATTGCAACAAACCGATCGTATGATTCTAACCGTACCTGAAGTTAAAAGAGTATTTGGAAAAATTGGTCGCGCAGAAACAGCTACAGACCCTGCACCACTAAATATGATAGAAACAACCATACAGCTTAAACCAGAAAATGAATGGCGAGAAGGAATGACCATTCAGGGGATTAAGGAAGAGCTGGATGAAAGGGTCAAAGTACCTGGCCTGGTTAATGCCTGGCTGATGCCAATAGGCGCTCGCATTGATATGTTGGCGACAGGGGTTAAGACGCCGATAGGTATCAAAGTGTCAGGGTCTGATTTAACAATAATAGAAAAATTGTCTCAGGAAATTGAGAAGCTGGCAAAAAAAATACCGGGCGCGTCGAGTGTTATTGCAGAGCGGATTTCAAATGGACGCTATATCGATATAACAATCGACCGTTATAACGCCGGGCAACAGTTATTTAACATTGCGGATTTACAACAGATTATTTCAACCGCTGTTGGTGGTGTCAGTGTTACTGAAACCCTTGAGGGGCGTGAGCGTTATCCCATAAACGTTCGTTACCCATATGACATAAGAAATTCAATATCCAAATTACGTGATTTGCCTGTTGTTACGAAACATGGGGATTTATTGCCGCTAAGTGAAGTTGCGGATATTCAATATACAGACGGTCCCGCTATGATAAAAAGTGAAAATGGCCGTTTAAGTATTTATGTGTATATTGACATTAAAGAACGTGATTTAGGTTCATATGTTGATGAGTTGAAATTATCCATTGATAAAGAGGTGAGAATTCCCTCAGGATATAGTGTGTCCTGGGCGGGTAAATTTGAATATTATGAAAGAGTCAAAGAAAAACTTATTTATATTATTCCATTAACACTGATTATAATTTTCATACTGTTGTATTTGAGCTTTAGAAATATTATTGAATCATTGCTCGTAATGTTATGTGTGCCTTTTGCATTAGTGGGAGGTATCTGGTTATTGTATATCTATCAAATTGATTTATCTGTTTCTGTTGCCATAGGTTTTATAGCTCTTGCAGGTGTGGCCACTGAATTTGGCATAGTGATGCTCATTTATCTAAAGCAATCCATTGCCAGGTATCAGCCAGAAACTAAAGACCAGCTAAGGCAGGCAGTGTTAGACGGTGCTTTAAAAAGAGTGCGCCCGAAGACGATGACTGTTGCAATTATTATTGGTGGTTTGTTGCCGATATTGCTGGGAGAAGGCAGTGGAATTGAAGTAATGCGGCCTATTGCAGTGCCAATGGTTGGAGGAATGATTACTGCACCACTTGTATCCATGTTTCTACTCCCTGTGGTTTTCTATATGTATAAAATCAGGCAAATAAATAATGCTTGATTTTGATATAGACGAGGTTAGAAATGGTGTTTCGGATATCTATGATATTTGAGCATTGTTACAGAGAGGATGGCTGCTTTCGACCCGAAGCAGCCTCTCATAGTATTGACTTGAAATAGCCGCTGTTAGCCAGAAGCCGACATTCGATGAAATCGATGTAATCATCTCTTTTTCGACTCGAAGCAGACATTCACAAGATGTCAGTGGGAAGCTGTTTAATAACAGTGGTTTTTGAAAAAGGCATCTTTATTCTTATTCTATTTTTGATATGTATTAATACTGTTGTGTATGGCCTATGTTAAAAAATAATAGAGGCATGTATGAAAAGACTTTTATACTTCATAGTGCTGTTACTTTCATCATTTATCCTAACCGCCTGTTTCGGTGGCGGAGGTGGTGGAGGTGCTACAGCAATGTACACCATTGGTGGCACTGTAACTGGTCTGCAAGGGAATGGACTGGTACTTCAAAATAATGATACTGATGATCTCACTATCACTTCCAACGGCAGCTTCACCTTTGCCACAGCTATTGCAGATGGCACAAACTACAACGTCACTGTCATCAGCCAACCTACCGGGCAGACCTGCACTGCTTCCAATACAATAGGCACGGTAAGCGGGGCTGACGTTGCGAATGTCTCTGTTGCATGTGTTATGAATTACACTATTGGCGGAACAGTCACGGGATTGTATGGAAGCGGTCTCGTGCTCCAGAACAACAACGGGGATGATCTGGCTATCAGTGCCGATGGCAGTTTTACCTTTGCCACGCCCATTGAAGATGGCAGCAACTACTCAGTTACAGTCTTTAGCCAGCCTGTTTCGCCAACTCAAACCTGTATGCTTTCCGGTGCTAGTGGCACTGTATCTGGCTCAGATGTGACTACTGTTACGCTAATCTGCTCAAAGGTCTCTCCCCTTTACAGCAGCAATGGTTTTAACTGGAATGATTACGTCCAGGGGAACGATATTACAAATGCCACAGACATAGCCTGCAACGCAGATATTGATACTTCTTGTCTGCATGGGGGAGAGGTACGTGTGGTTGAAGTCACCGGTTATTCATCCTGCACAGGCATCACGGCCTCGGACGCGTTGGGTGCATTTGACTGGAGCTGTGATGAAAGCACAGGTACTGCAAGAGTCATCTCAACCGGTTTTGCATCTGGCTATGGGCTTGCCGATCTGTTGGATTTCACCACAATAGCCTGGAAAGCAAACAGCGTAACTATTTACCAAAATGCGAGTGTCATTGAAACGACAACATCTGTTAATTGGTGGTCAAACCCGGTGGTAGCAAATACAACGGGTGGTGCATTGGATACCACCAGTACAATATACGTTGTGCCTAACAATACTTCAGTTGCATATACTCTAACGGCACATAATGTGGCCCTGGTCACCAAGCCTGGTATTGTTATGACACAGTCGGCACCAGGCTCAAGCAGCCACATTATATCAGCCAATGGTATGGATTACGTATGGATTGAGGGGATGAGCGTAAATGCTGAAGGCTACAGTGGTGGCGTGGAATGGAAAAACGTAAGGTTTTCAGTAATGCGATCTCTCAAAGCGTCAAACGCGAGAAATATAGGGGTTGTTCTCAACGCCTCCTCAAACAACATACTCACAGGTTTGACCGCTAACAATAACGTTTTTTATGGATTCCTACTCACCGACTCATCAAATAACAACATAATCAGCGAGGTGAGCACGAGCAGTAATTTACGTGGAATCTATATCGGTACATCCTCAAACAATACATTAACGGATATTAGCGCCAGCAGTAGCGGTAGGTACGGAGTCAAGCTCTCCGAATCCTCGAACAATATGCTTACGGGCGTAACTGGCAACAATAATGCTTTTGGTGGGGTTCGCCTCGAATTCTCCTCGAATAACACGCTCACTGAAGTGATCACGAGCAATAATGGAAGTGGAGTAAGTCTCCACACTTCCTCGAATAACGCGTTCTCGAGCATAACCGCGATCAATAATGGTAATGGAGGAGTTGTTCTTTACAATTCATCGAATAACACGCTTACGAACATAACCTCGAGTAATAACTCCTGGTCTGGGCTCATTCTCGACCTCACCTCATCAAACAATACAATTTCAGAACTGACAACCAGTAACAACAGTGCTGGGATTAGTCTTACTGACTCATCAGATAACTACTTCACAGGTAAACTACAGGTAGGAAATAATTTATATAAGGACTGCAATGTCAGTGGTGGAACTAACCCGGGCCTTATTGATACCACTTGTGGCAACAATGGTACATCCGATGCAACACTAACGAGCGATGTTACCATTGCCTCCTCATTCGTCGCCAAGGTGATTACAGATGACATCGTAAACACAAGCGACACAGTCGGGACCGCCACCATAACCGACTTTTCCTTATTCTTTGACTGGGCAAACTTCGAAAACCCATACCGCGCTTGGGGCAGGAACGGCAGCGCATTCCCCAATACGACCAACCAGGACAGACTTGGCTGCTCCGACAGGACATATACCAATCAGACGGACTGTGAGGCGAACTCCTTTATATGGACCGGAGATGCTCGCATCTGGGATTGGTCACTGCTAACAACTGACGCAGTAATTAAGAATGTACTCACATTGCCTACAGGTAATGATACGCTCACGCACACCTGGTCTGATACGAGTACTACAACCATTCTCCGTAACGCAGTGGAAATACACGGCGATGACATTGGCAACGATAATACCCTCTGCGAAACAAACGAAACCTGTTTGTATACACCGAACATCGGTTCTTACCAGGGACACGGCAATCTCGTAAACGCAGGCAGTATCGGCACTGGTGGTGTACTTGAGAATATTATTCTCATGAAGTACGAAACCAATGGGTACTAGTACTTTCAGTGTTCACAAATTCTATAACTGCTTGTGCAAAAACAAAGTTTAGTGAAAGCTGTTTAATTCAGGCAATAATTGGCGGTGGCAGTAATGATCGAATTTTAGGTTATGGCTGTATGCTACGATCATTAATTGAAAATAGAATAATTTTACTAAATGCCTGTTTCTGATTGTATACAGAAATTTAGAAAACAAACTTAATGTCGGCTTTAAGGGTGTAAGCCGTCATTAAGTCACATGTTCTTGAATGTCTGCTATTGGCCGGTATGCGACCCTTGAGTTGACTGATCTGCAATTACTGGCCAAATGGTCGGTTGTTGACCCAAAGCGGCCATCTACTGATTAAAAATCAACCTAATATAGATTGATTTATATCATCAACACATTTGCATAAAAGGTGTATTAATAAATTTAAGAAGCATTAGTTTACGTTGCTTTGTATGTTCTGTAGAAGGAATAACAGAATGAAAAATCGGCAACCAAAAAATATTATATATTCATTTATCACTGCGATAATCTTTATTCAATTACTTGGTTGCGGAGGTGGTGGGAGTGATGCTGTAACAGAAACCCCACCCCTACCTGTTATTACTGACACCACTCCACCAATAGTGACACAAGTAGCGCCTCTTGATTATGCTATCGATGTTCCGCAGGATACATTGATTGAGGTCAGCTTTAATGAGTTAATGAACTTTTCTACTGTGAATAATTCAAGTTTTATAGTCAAAGACAATATGGACAATACAGTTCCTGGAGTCATTACAGAATCAAATACCTCTTATGTCTTTACTCCAGATTCATTTTTGAAATATGACACGAGCTATAATGTAACTATCACTACAGATGTTACAGATTTAGCCAATAACAATCTATATAATGCGTATTCATGGGGGTTTCACACGGTCACAGTGCCAAGCCCATCAACACCAGCAAGCCTGGACGCAAGCAACCTTACTGATACCGGCGTGACATTAAATGGTTTGTTTACGAACCTGTTTAACGATACAACTACGGCATGGTTTGAGTATGGATTGACTGATACTTACGGCACTACAACACCCTCAACAGTTTATTCAGCTGTTGCCACTGTTAATTACTCAGCTGATTTGACTGGCTTGCCTGAAAAAACGACTTATCACTACCGTATCGTTACACAAAACAGCGATGGTTTATTTTACGGCGAAGATAAAACATTTAGAACTTATATAACACCTGTTGTTCTGGTTGATGATCTTGATGGGCCTGGTAGACCTTTAAAAATCCATAACAATGAATTATATTGGGCTGAAGTTTATGCAGATGCAGTGAGAAAAATATCTGTGACCGGTGGCTCAGCCTCAATAGAGGCTACGAGCGCAATGGAAGGAAATTACGTGGGATTAGATATGGATATGACTCATTTATATTGGACTGATAACTATAAGCTTTGGACAAAGCCCATTGGAACAGGATCTACCTCACAAATATTATCACAGCCAGGAACTTTTATGGGCTCGCCAAAAATATACTTAACTGATTTGTATGTTTTGGGTAATAGCAATATAAGCAAAATAGATATTTCGACCGGTATCCTAACTACTGTTATTACAGAAACTAATGCTGGCAGTTATGATGTTGATGAAAACGGAATCTATTGGAGTTCTAATGGTGAATCACTCAGAAAGGCCAACCACGATGGTACTGCAGAGACAATAATTGCAACTGGATTAAATAATCAGAGAGGAGAGCTTTTACTCGATGATGGAACAATATACTGGTCAGAATCTAATGCAATTAAAAGCATAAGCACTTCTGGTGGCCAGATTACTACTATTACAGAAAATGTGTCGCCAAATTTCATGGCAAAAGATTCGACTAATATCTACTTTACGGAAGCAGTCGGTTATTCTTGTTATGGTTGTTACTATATAAAAAGCTTAAGCATCTCTACTGGTGCAGTAGATATCTTAACGATGATACGCCTTGGTAGTTACTCGCCAATGACGAGTTTTATTGTGGGCGACACACATATTTACTGGCTAACATATGGAAATCACTGGTACCCTCCGCTGGGTCGAATTGTTAAATGTGACAAAAACTATTAATTATAGAACTGAATATATGTTGTTAGATTATTAAATGATGTGAACGTACACTATTGGCGTATTATTTTCTGAATAGAAAACTTTTAAGTATCCGCGGTAGGGTGTATCTGCCTTTCAATAACTCTGTTCTGACTGCCCGCTCTTGGTCGTAAGCGACCATTGAGTTGATGGATCGGCAATTCCTGGCTGAAAGGTCGGTTGTCGACCCGAAGCCGCCACTCATGATATTAGCTGTTAATAGGTGCTGTTAGCCAGCAGCAGACTATTAGAAATTGGCGATTTAGTGATGTTTTCGAGCCAAAGCAGACTTTCAGCAAGTGTAAAGTAATTCTGAATTTCAGTACCGCTAAACATAATATTTTATGGTTTCTTTTACAGTTTTAAGGTTTATCAAAAATTTACAATTTTTATCTAATTGATAAATATCAACTTATTTATTTAGGTATATTTTTTGCTGATCTCGTTTAGTTGTTTTTGTTATAACGACGTTCAAATGATAAAAGGAAGGAAAAAAATGGTATTTAAATCTATTCTGGGCGCAGTCAGTGTCCTGTTATCAATTGTTACTTTTAATGTAAATGCAGCTCTGGTGGAACGCCTGGGTGGCCTGGCCTATTACGACACCGAGGCCGATTTAACCTGGCTGGCGGATGCTAATTATGCCGCTACCTCCGGTTATCAACCTTATTTCCCTGCGGGCACGATGAACTGGGACCAGGCCGTTGAATGGGCGGCCAACCTGGATGTTGCCGGTGTCACTGGCTGGCGTTTACCCGATATTGATCCGTCATGTTCTCCAGGTTCTCCATGTACCACCAGTGAAATGGGTAACCTGTTTCACAATGTGCTGGGAAATGTAGGAGGGTCATTGTCATTCAGTGTAGGTCTGTTCAGTAATGTAGAAAGATCCTTCTACTGGCAGGCTCAGGATGTTGCCACTCTCTACGGGTATACCTTTGAAATGTGGAATGGTCAGCAGGGCTCTATCGATAAGATCGATGGCTACTATGCCTGGGCTGTGCACACGGGTGACGTCAGCGCGGTGCCAGTGCCTGCCGCAGTGTGGCTGTTTGGTTCAGGGCTGATAGGTTTAGCTGGATTTGCCAGGCGCAGGAAAGTATAAAAACTAATAATATAGTTGTAACTTTAAAGGCGGCTTTTAGTCGCCTTTTTTAATGTTCTGAATGTCATCTATTGGTGTAATCTGCACTTGGCTAAAATAACTTAAAGTTCTGCTTCAGGGTGAAAACAGGTTTTCAATGTCTTTGTTCTGGATGTCCGCTATTGGCCGACAGCGGTCATTGATATGTTAGATTGTTTTAGTCATTTTGTAATGCTGAATACAGTCAAATAACAGATAGGATTTTTCTTTGACTTTAAATCCTGTTTTCTCATAAAATCCGACGGCATTTTCTCTTGCCTGTAACATAATTGAATCAGCGCCATTGTTACGCGCATGTTTTTCCATGGCTTCAATTAATAAACGACCAATACCACGACCTTGTGCCGGTTGGTCAACAGCCATGTATCTTAATTGCACTGTGGTGTTAT
>Ga0224496_10002804_pt1 | contig 10248 bp, 7 predicted proteins | sample SF_Jul11_sed_USG_2_FD_168127 | JGI IMG/M metagenome (GOLD analysis project Ga0224496, IMG submission 168127) | Sediment microbial communities from San Francisco Bay, California, United States - SF_Jul11_sed_USGS_8_1 | ecosystem: Environmental > Aquatic > Marine > Sediment | place: USA... | reverse complement strand
GGCTTTCCCATTTGATTCGGGCACGCCACAATCTGTCCAGGTAGAAATCAACGACACTTTCATTGGCGAAATTGAAATGATGCCTGGTTGGAATGAGTATATGCTAGATATTCCTGATGATCTCATCCAGAATACTGTATATCGCATCACCCTAACCCATGCAAATGCGACAATACCGCCGGGTGATTCACGGTTTTTAAGTGCAGCTTATGATTGGGTTAGCATTGAAGTTCGATAGCGAATCACTTTTCGATCAGCATACTCAGATGCCAGAAACCATTGAGCAAGGCGTGTAAACGGCAGGGCAATCGCACTAAATCCAAAACGCATGTCAGAATAGAACGGCTCTCCCATCCCGATCTTTCAAAAAGAAATACGGAGAGGAGTCCCTTCAGCGGACTTTTTTCAATAACCTGTAGCCGGGACGTTTTGAACGTCCGGCGATCAGCATTAGCTCCCAGTCCGAAACTCCCCCGGATGTGTTTGGAATGAATTTGAAGCAATTATTCGTAATAATCAGCCCAGTTGTGTTGTTTGCCAGTCATCTTTGAGCGCATCATTGGTTGCCTGAAGGTCGAAGGCATCAGCATCCCAATAGTTGCCAATGCGATGTTGCCACTTACGCGAGACACGTCCTTTGCGAGACTTGCGCGAATGTACAAATTCATCATAGAGCCACGGACCACCACTGTCTTCCGGTGGGCAAGCGCGATTTCCTGCTAAGCAAATTGGTTCATCAACCTCTCGCACTAAGAATTTCTCCAATGTGAGGATATGCTCCCAGCGATCTCCGAAATCATATTCATAGAAGAGTTGGTAGCCGACCTCAACAAGGTAGGCATCAATCGGTTCATCTGAATAATGATCTTCGCCAGCCATAGGTTCGGTAGTGAAGCCTTTCCAACCGACATCAAAGCGATAGAGGTGATAATTTTCCCAACCCATCACGATTTGGACAATGTTATGGAGGGCATGGAAGGAGATGCCAGCAGGCACTTTAAAGCGTCGCCAGATTTGGGGTCGAATGCCCTGCAGAACGATTTTGAAGACATAACCACCATGTTCGAGTTGGGGTTTTGAGACTTTATCGACTTCATCCAGTGGATCATGTGTCTCCATTTCAAGTTGCCAATCCGCTGGAACAGATAGCACCTCCCATAAAGATTTAAGCCATGTTGTGCCATAGGCATCATCAGGTTCTCGTTGTTTGGCATCCAGTGTCCCGATGTAGCCGAGTGTAATATCCTGTCCTTCATGCCCCATATTTTGCTGAATGGCTGTCAAATCTGTGCCTGTGAGGTAAAGCTGTCGCGCATAGGTGCGGCGCAAATCGTGTGGTGTGACCGTTCGCAGTTCGCCATCAATCGAAATTGGATAGCTTTCCAATGTATATTCAAGTGAGCGTTCCGAGAGGCGAACGTGCTTGCCTTCCTTAGTAAGGTAGAAATTGTCACCTTTTCGCATTCCCACAAAAACTGCGCCAGACGAGATACCGGTACGATCAAGCCATTGCTGGGTGAGGGTCAGCCCCCAGTCTTGTGCGCCATAGGGGATGAGGCGTTGTTTCGCGCCTTTGCCCGACTTCACACGGAGTGCGAGTGTACTACCAAACATCACCTGCAAGTCGTCAACGTTCAACGCCAGCAATTCTGCTGCACGGACACCGGTACAGAGCATCAATGCAATCATCGCTGTGTCGCGTAGACCTTTGAGGGTATCGACACCAGGTGTGAGAACCAGTGTGGCAACTTGAGAGGGTATCAACCAGAGATGATCAGTATCGCTTTCATCTTGAATGTCAACGACAGTGACCGGTGCATTATGGGCATCAATGTCATTTTTCAAGCGTGTCTCAAATTCTGTCATCAAAGCCAATTGCCGTTCAGGAGATAAGTCAGAAGGCATCAAACCATAGAGCCATTGGCGAACCTCGTTCGAGCGGAGCAATTGTCGATAGGCTGAGCGCACAGTGGAAAGATATGCTCGAACCGTTGTCGCTTGAAGTTGCTCCTGCTGAAGCAAGTGGTCACGCCATTGTTCAAGTGACGGTTGATACCAGAAATAGCCCGATGCCTGTTGCCAGTCACAAAATCGTTGGAGTCGTGAGCGTCGCGATTTACTTCCCCCACCCGCATAATGTTGGATAGGATGCTCATCAATTTGTTGAAGTTGTTGGTCCCACATGATTTGCCACCTGCTAAATAGCTTCGTATAATCTGTAAATATTTCCAGTTTTCGCCATTATAGATTCGTAGAAATAGGCGAATACGAAGCTATAATAAGGGCTAAAAAATATTGATCTAAAGGATATTACAATGGTACGTAGTACGGTTTTGACCCAACGACAACGCGAACAGGTGATGGCATTTCCACATCCCGATGATACACGCTTAATCGCACGCTCGTATTTATTCTCCGAACAAGACATCAAGATTATCCGCCAACAAGTTTCTGGTAGCAACCAGTTCACCTTTGCATTGCACTTGTGTGTCTTGCGCTATCCGGGACGTGTCTGGCAAATCAACGAACAACTGCCAGAATACCTCGTCAATTTAGTTGCAGAGCAATTGGCATTGTCACCTGCCCTACTGGATGGTTCACAAGATGATCCTCAGCTACGGCGTGAACAACTGCGACGTTTACGTCAACAATTCGGCTTTCGTCTTTTCAATGATACCACAAAGCAACTATTACGCGATTGGATGCTTCCCAATGCACTCAGCACAGACAAGGCAATTGTCCTGATGAATCTGTTGCTCTCGAAAATGCGCCGAGAGCAAATTGTCATCCCAGCTCTCTCACTCCTCGAAGATTTCCTACATGGCATCATTCAGGATGCAAACCAGCAAACCTATCGCGCTTTAACCTCTGAATTATCAACGCAACAACGCGAGATGCTGAGTGTGCTTCTTGCTCAGCGAGAGGATAGCAATCAGTCTTATGCCCAGTGGTTACAACAACCCGCTGGAAAAACCACTGTCAATAACCTGCTGGCTATTCTGGACCGTTTAACCTTTCTCCAAAAGACACAACTCGGTGTGCCAGAAGGTTATGCTGTCAATGCCAATCGCCTCAGCCAATTGGCAAGGCGTTGTGAGCGTTTGAGTGCTTGCTATCTACGTGATCTACGGAATCCAGCTGAACGCGATGCGTTGTTGGTTGCCTTCTCCCTCCAACTCCAGAGTACTTTGATTGACCAAGCTCTCAATATGTTCATTCAACTGTATCACGGCATTTTCAAGCGAGCAAAAACAGCCTATTCCGAAGATTTCTTCGCTGATGGCAAAACGATTAATCAGCATCTCCATCAATATGTGAAGCTGGGGCAGTTGCTCATTCAATCCCGACAAAATCAACAAGATGTCTTTCAGGCGATTGACGAAATATTCTCGTGGGACACCTTCGTCAAGGATATTGAACAGGCAGAAACACTCACACGAGCTAAAAACTTCGATTTTCTCACACTCGTTGGCAATCGCTATAGCTACATTCGTCGTTTCAGCCCACATTTTTTGCAAGCCTTCACCTTCAAAGGACACGCGGATAATGCAGGACTGCGCCAGGCGATTCGCTTAATTGTTGAGGTCGATACGGGCGAACGCACGGATTTACCAGAATGGACACCGACGGATTTTGTCGATACACGCTGGAAACCCTATGTTTTTCAGGATGGTGAACTACAACGTCGCTACTACGAACTCTGTGTGCTGGACAAATTACGGGATGATTTGCGCTCCGGTGACATCTGGGTGGAAGGCAGTGAGCAATATCGTCACCTCAAAAGTTTTCTCATCCGCGATGAGCAATGGCAACAGATGTTGGATGCCGATGTGATACCCGTTGCTGTGCCGCGCAATCCGCTTGGTTATCTACGGGCGCGTGCCGATGTTCTACACGAACAACTTAAACGGGTTGATGAAGGGTTAGCCAATGGTGAATTCGAGGGCGTTGAATGGGTCGATGAGCGCCTAAAGATTGCTCGCACAACGCTTGATGTCCCTGACGATATGCGCCAAGTCCGACGAGCCGTCTACAAATTATTACCGCGCATCCGCATCACGGATTTACTGCTTGAAGTGGATGCGACGGTCGGTTTCACCCAACAATTTACCCACCTGCAAACGGGTGACCCCTTCGATAACTCACTCACATTGTGTACAATCCTACTCGCTGGGGCGATTAATCTTGGTATCGAGAAAATGGCGCTGGTGAGTCATCATACCAACTATGATCGCATGGCTTGGATTATGGACTGGTTCATCCGTGATGATACCTATGCCAAAGCCCTCGCTCAACTCACCCACTTCCAAATGTCCAACCCATTTGCTTATCATTGGGGTTCAGGCAAACACTCTTCATCTGACGCACAATATTTTCCCACTGGCAACTTTCAATCCGCACTCACCTCACGCAATCCCTATTATGGCAAAGAATCGGGTATCGCTTTTTACACCCATGTCTCCGACCAACATTCACCCTTTTTCACTCAAGTCATCTCAACACGCATTCGTGAAGCACCCTATATGCTCAATGGTTTGCTCCACCATGAAACCCAGCTTGACATTCATGAACATGCCACCGATACCAAAGGCTTCACCGACCACGTCTTTGCACTTTGTACGCTTTTGGGTTTCCGTTTTGCCCCGCGTATTCGTGGCTTCAGCAAACTCAAACTTTATCCCATCAAGCACAAAAAATACTATCCAACGCTCAAACCCATGTTGGGTTCACGCATCAATACACGCCTCGTTTTTGAAGATTGGTTAGAAATGCTTCACATCACCAGTTCACTCCGCTTAGGAACGGTTACGCCACCTGTTTTCCTGCAACGTCTTGGTCAATATCCACGCCAGAATCGCTGGGCAAAAACCCTCAAAGAGATTGGGCACATTGAGCGCACATTGTTTTCAACCTATTGGATTCAGGATAAGTTGTTGCGGCAACGGGTACACCAAGCTCTCTTTAAAGGGGAAGCACGCAATGCCCTCTCGCGTGCTGTCTGTATTCATCGACTTGGGCGCATCCATGATCGCAGTCTACAAGACCAACAATATCGGGCCAGCGCACTCAACTTGGTTGTTTCAGCGATTACTATCTGGAACACCATCTATATGGAAAAGGCAGTTCAACATCTTCGCAATAACGGTTGGGACATCACCGATAAGCATCTGGAACATCTGACACCACTTGGTTGGGAGCATATTTCTCTCACAGGCGACTACATCTGGAATCCAAATATATCCACCAGTTTGACCAATTTGAGGGATTTACGCACCTAAAATTACGCTAAATTACTTCAAATCCATTCCAAACACATCCGGGGGAGTTTCGGACTGGGAGCTAGTTTTTAGCACTCAATCTGTTGCAGATGCTCACCAAAATCTTATGAAACACCAACAAGAAACACCTGGATGGCATGAGATGCCTTTGGAACCGGGATGTTTATTGGTATGGGATGGTGAAATATGGGAATTAGTCAATCCGGGAGATTTGTACATCAAGGTACGCCATGTTGAAAGCCAGCAGATACAAGATATTCCGTGTGCAGAATTTGAACAAGACCTTGTGTCAGGCAGAATAAAAGTAGATCCACGAACCCAAGTCGAAATCACAATGCATCCTATAGCTACCCCCATTGTCAAGACCACGAATTGGCAATAGTAAGCTCGGAAAATTGATGAATACCGCAGCCAGGATTGTAGACCTCACTGGGTACCCGATAGCCTAAACTCTGATGGGGTCGTTCATGGTTATAAAAGTAGAAATAATCTTGTAAGCCCCTTTCCAACGCCGGAACGCTTTCATAATGCTTCAGATAAATGTCTTCATATTTCAGGGAGCGCCACAAGCGTTCCACAAAGATATTGTCGAGCGCCCGTCCGCGACCATCCATACTGATGCGGATGCCCGCTTCAGCCAGGCGACCTGTGAAGTTGTGCGCCGTGAACTGCGATCCCTGATCCGTGTTGAAGATTTCGGGTTGGGCCTGGCTCAAGGCCTGATTGAGTGTATCCAGGCAAAATGATCCATCGAGCGTATTCGATAGCTGCCAGGCTAAAACGTAGCGGCTGTACCAGTCGATAATTGCCACCAGATACATGAAACCATTGACCATCGGGATATAGGTAATATCCGTACTCCACACCTGATCCGGGTGCGTAATCGCCAATCCACGCAATAAATACGGGTAAATCTGATGACCAGCTGCCGCTTTGGTCAGATTACGGCGCGGAAAGAGCGCCTGCAAATCCATTTTCTGCATCAAGCGTGCCACCCGTTTGCGGTTGATCACGTATCCCTGACGGCGCAATTCAGCCGTCATCTTGGGATACCCATAGAAGGGTGTCCGCAGATATTGTTCATCAATCAAGCGCATCAACTGCAGGTTCAAGGCTGTTTCGCCGCCTGGCTCTGTATAAAACGTTGAGCGGTTGAGACCGATTAGCTCGCATTGCCGCCGGATACTGATGGTAGGGTGCTGATTCTCGATCATCTCACGTTTGACCTCAACTGAACTGTTCAGCTTTTTTTTTCAACCATTCCAATTCCATTTTGAGCCGCCCAATTTGTTCGTACAGTTCTGCTTCCGCTACCCCCTGCGGCTCTGGACGTTTCGCGTTATTCTGAAAAACGTCGGCTCCTGTTCCCAGCAACTGCTTTTTCCAGGTACGAACCATCGTCGGATGCACTCCATATTCGCTGGCTAACTCACTGATCGTTTTGCTCTCTTTAGCAGCTTCCAGTGCCACCCGAAACTTGAATTGGGCGCTGTACTGCTTGCGTTTTTTTGTCATGCCTTTTCTCTCCACAACTTGCTCTGATTATAGTCTCTGATCGAGCTTAGCCTGTGGTCTATTTTCTGGGGGTAATTATAACCATCGGGATGAAAATGTTCTAGGAGCCAGTCTTCACAGTCTTTTTGATTGAGTAAGTTCGTAATTGGAAATCTCATCCCTATACTTTACTGGATACAACTCACTCTTTCCATAGTTGAGCCTAGTTTGGTATAGTTGGATAGTTGATCAACTGAGTAGTGATCACTTAGGTTATTATGAGGTAGAAGTAGTCCTGATTTATGAATATGATAATTTTTGAGATACGGATTCTTATAACATTAAATCTTGTATCTTTGGCTATTCTATTGTGCGTGATTCTAAGATACATATATGTAAATTATCTTAATAAATTGTTGCAAGAATTAAAACGAGCGAGAACTACAGAAGAACAACAATCACTCATCAATAAGCTAATAAATAGAAGGCCTCCATCTGTAATTGAACGCCTTTTTATGTTGACTTATGATTGTAACTCATGTGAATTACATGGAATTACGTTCAGTAATAAAAATCTCAGCAAGTTTGATTTCCATGGTGCTAGTTTAACACAAGCGAATTTTGAGGGTGCAAATCTGCAAAATGCAAATCTTTTTGAAGCAAACTTATCTGGTGCAAGATTAGATGGAGCTAACCTTAGAGGTGCAGACTTAAGAAATGCAAATATTATAAATGCGAATCTTATGTTTACGAACTTGAGTGGTGCAAATTTGAGTGGTGCAAATTTAGAACAATCATATATCTATGGTGTGAACCTAAAGGGTGCTCGATTGGTACAAGCCAAGCTGCCTTGTGTGGATAAGAATAGTAGGCTTATTTTGCCTGATGGTACATTATCTTCTGATGTTATAGATATTTCCCAATATGTTAGTATGATTCACCCTGATTATCTAAAAACGACTGAAAGAATAAATGAGATTCGTCAGGAGATGGGGTTAATTAATTGAGATCTCGATAATTTATTTCCATCACATACTTGTGTAGGCTTTCGAATATTGATTAAGCAACACACTCTGCACCAGTCTGGAGGAGATTACTTGCAACTGGTAATTGGCATGGTACAAAAAATGTAGATCTCAATACCTCTTATTGTTAAATGTATTTGACATTATACAGATGTAGAGTCTCGAAAGCAATTAAAAAAAGAAATCATATCTGTAGGGGAGAATCATGACTCTCCTCTTCAAAAGAATTCTAAAAACTTTCAGACCTTTACAAGAATAGCTTGGAGTTATGACTAATACAAATAACATCTTGAAATTCAAAGTAGTGATTCCGGTGCATAACGGTGGTGAATATATTGCCGAAACAATAGAGAGTGTACTTAATCAAACATACTATATGTTTGATCTAATTATCCTGGAAAATGGATCAACAGATGATACGTTGACTATTGTCAATTCCTTTCGAGATTCACGAATCCAAGTTCTCATCGAACAAGATTTGCTTCCAATCGAACAAAACTGGGCAAGAATTACCTCTTTGGAAGGGCAGGATGAGTATCTAGTAATTCTCTGTGCAGACGACTTATTATATCCAACATTTTTGGAACGAATTGCAACAGCAATTCGGCAAAACCCGGATGCTTGCCTATTTCATACTCAAGCTCATCTAATAAATGATAAAAGCAAGATTATTGCTAAATGTACTTCTGTAAAACAAATTGAGTCTGGTGATGAATTTTTGGATGCACTCCATTCCAATCAAGAGCCAGTAATGGGATCTGGATATGTAATGAAATTTAGTGATTTTAAGTCGGTTGGAGGATATCCAGACTATCCTAGATTGTTGTTAGCAGATGTCTGGACTTATTTCAGTTTGACCCGTAAAAGCTACAAAGTAAATGTTCCTGAGTATCTTACAGCTTGGCGTATACATAATGATAGCGAAGGATATAACCCAAAGTTGATCGAATTCTTGGAGGCCGTAAGACGTTACCAAGTCGACCTAGAAAATGCCTACTATTTTCATGGTTCTACTACACGAACACAACTCCTTCAATATTTCACCGTTCGCTACATTCGTAGAATGGCGCGACGTGTGGTCATTCAAAATTCACCTCAAAAACTATCTGAATTCGTCTCACAAACCGACTTCATCTCTAATGATTTACATTATTATAAAGCTTATGATTGGGATTTAACCCTAAAACGCTATCTGCAAATTGCTTTCATCTCTAATTTCTACTTTAGAACAATGATGTATTATTTTCTGATAGGAATAGTCTCATTGCGCTACTTGACTTACTTGTTGTTTCGACAACTCAATTCTTGGAGTAGTGTGTAGAATATACCATCTTTTGGGATTAAGCTATGTTTTAGGGTTCAGGTATTTTGATAAGGAACACTCTAGAAACGTGAGTTTAGTAACTCGAATCGTTAATATATGTACTCCCCCCATTTGGATACAGAGCTAAATGAAGTAAACTGTGATCAATAAGGCTCAAGAACTGCTAGACAATTGGGGGTTGGAATACAACTCCTATCGTTTGCAGAGTGCCTTGGGCTACATTACACCTGATGCTTATGCCGCTCAATACAATAATATTATTGCCACTTCTACTGGTACATAAAACTGGGGCTAGACATATGTGAATTCATGCCAGAGAATGTGGGCGGTTCAAAATCATCAACACCAAGATATCGACGCGCGTGCTGGTCATAAGTCATTGCCCACTAGAAAAATGGTTCTTTTTGAGCATAGCGCTGATCAGAGGGTGGTACTAACGCTTCGCTAAATTGCTCGTTCAGTTCTTGTCCGACCATTCGACATTGCTAATAGTAAGGAATAAATTAGGTCAGGGTAATTGTATTGCATAATGATGATTTTTGTACTCGGATAGAACGCATGGATTGCTGAGGCAGAAGGGACATGATGCAAATAGCTAGGCGATAATTCACCTAGCCATATGGTATGATCGATGTCCTTGAAAATGTCGAGATAATTAGCCGTATCTTTATAAATTAGTGATGCATGGCTAATAAATTTAAGTATACATGTAAGCTGTTGTACTACTATTCTCTGCACCAACAATAGACAGATTTGGTTTCGTCATTCAGATTCTCGAATTAATTACCATCACATAATCGAGACCTTATATTACATGATTCGCTGTCGTCTGTTTGAAGTTGTCTCTTTGTCTCTATTAGTTATCCATAGTGTTCTGACGACGCATAGTTAAGATCAATTTAAGGCTTGCAAATTAAGCTGCTGACACTGTACTATGCTGAAATATTATAGAAATGAGGGTGACATTGTGAAAGTAGTTATCTTGGCTGGAGGCTTTGGAACACGGCTCGCAGAAGAGACGCAAATACGTCCAAAACCCCTTGTTGAAATTGGAGAGCATCCAATACTATGGCACATAATGAAACATTATAGTTATCATGGATTTAATGAATTTTATATTGCTCTC
>Ga0224496_10002803_pt1 | contig 10249 bp, 7 predicted proteins | sample SF_Jul11_sed_USG_2_FD_168127 | JGI IMG/M metagenome (GOLD analysis project Ga0224496, IMG submission 168127) | Sediment microbial communities from San Francisco Bay, California, United States - SF_Jul11_sed_USGS_8_1 | ecosystem: Environmental > Aquatic > Marine > Sediment | place: USA... | reverse complement strand
GCAAAGTTAAAGGTCAGACATTTTTTGTAGCCGAGGACTGCCACCCACAAACCCTGGCGGTCCTACAAACACGCGCGCAGCCGTTGAACATCACCATCCAGGTCGGTCGGTCGGATGCTCTGGAATGCCTACCCGACCAAATCTTTGGCGTGCTCCTTTCTTATCCATCAACGGATGGCGCCGTGCGATCCTATCAAGAATTAGTCGGAAAGGCCCACGAAGCTGGAGCACTGGTCGTGGCCTGTACGGACCTTCTGGCTCTCACGCTTTTAGTACCCCCCGGTGAATGGGGAGCCGATATCGCGGTGGGATCTTCCCAACGATTTGGCATCCCTATGGGGTATGGGGGACCCCATGCCGCGTTTATGGCTACCAAGGAAGAATATAAACGACAGATTCCTGGACGAGTCGTGGGCGTCTCCAAAGATTCGAAAGGCCGGAAAGCCTACCGCCTGGCTTTGCAAACGCGTGAGCAGCATATCCGACGTGATCGAGCCACCAGCAATATTTGTACAGCCCAAGTCCTTCTCGCCAATATGGCCGGCATGTATGCCGTCTATCATGGCCCCGAAGGGTTGAAAGCCATTGCCAACCGCATTCACCATCTCACAAACACAACGGCCGACGGCCTGCGCCAATTAGGATGCGAACTTCGGGAATCGGCCTTTTTCGATACTCTTCGAGTCAAATGCCCCTACTTATCTGCAGAGGACATTCAGCACAAAACTCGGCAGGCCCATATGAATTTCCGAATATTTGAGGATGACACCTTTGGCCTTTCATTCGATGAAACCACCACGATCCAAGAGGTGTGCCAAATCTTAACCGTTTTTTCTTCGAGCGGCACGCTGCCCAAAGCCTTGGATCTAGAAAACGCAACACCCGATGGCGCCATCCCCGTTGAACTTCAGCGACAATCGCCCTATCTGACCCATCCCGTGTTTCATGCCTATCATTCTGAACATGAACTCCTCCGGTATATGTACCGCCTGCAAGCCAAAGACCTGTCGCTCGTGCATTCCATGATTCCCTTGGGATCGTGCACGATGAAACTGAATGCCACGGCCGAGATGATTCCGGTGACGTGGCCCGAGTTCAGTCGGCTTCACCCCTTTGTTCCAGCCGAGCAAGCCAAGGGCTACCAGCTGTTGACCCACCAATTGGAAGCCTGGCTGGCGGAAATCACCGGGTTTGCTGCCGTGTCCTTGCAACCAAACGCCGGCTCCCAAGGCGAATATGCCGGACTTATGGTAATTCGGGCATACCACGAACAGCGAGGGGACACGCATCGCAATATCTGCCTGATACCGGTATCGGCCCATGGCACCAATCCAGCCAGTGCCGTCATCGCGGGCATGCAAGTCATCTCTGTGGCCTGCGACTCCGCCGGCAATATCGACTTGCACGATTTAGAAACCAAATGCAGCCAATATCAAGACACGCTCGCCGCCTTCATGGTGACCTATCCTTCCACGCATGGCGTCTTCGAGGAAACCATCCGCAACGTCTGCACCACGGTTCACCAGCATGGCGGGCAAGTCTATATGGATGGCGCAAACATGAATGCCATGGTGGGCCTGGTTCAGCCGGGAGAGATTGGCGCCGATGTCTGTCATCTCAATCTCCATAAAACCTTTTGTATCCCCCACGGTGGAGGGGGGCCAGGGATGGGCCCCATTGCCGTGGCAGAACACCTTGCACCTTTCTTACCGACACATCCACTCGTACCCACGGGAGGAACGCAAGGCATTGGGGCCATCGCGGCCGCGCCATTTGGCAGTCCAAATATTCTGCCGATTTCCTGGGCGTTTATTCAGATGATGGGGGGGGATGGACTGACTAAGGCCACCCAAGTCGCCATCTTAAATGCCAATTATATGGCCAAGCGTTTAAGCAAATATTATTCGGTGTTGTTTACGGGGAAAAACGGCATGGCCGCCCATGAGTTTATTTTGGATCTGCGTCCCTTCAAGAAATCCGCCGACGTCGAGGTGGAAGATGTGGCCAAACGGCTGATGGATTTTGGCTTCCACGCACCCACGATTTCGTGGCCCGTGCCGGGCACCATGATGATCGAACCTACCGAAAGCGAATCGAAAACAGAATTGGACCGGTATTGTGAGGCGCTCATTCTCATTCGGCAGGAAATTGCCGACATCGAAGAAGGCCGCCTTCCCCGGGATAACAATCCCCTCAAACATGCCCCACATACCATTGAGACCATCGCCCAATCGGAGTGGCCCCATCCCTATTCACGAGAACAAGCCGCCTTCCCCACACATTGGGTGCGAGACCATAAATTTTGGCCAGCCGTTTCACGCATTGACAGTGCCTATGGGGATAGAAATTTAGTGTGCACCTGTCCTCCGATGGACACCTATTCGTCCTAGATTTTCATACAGCTGTTATCATCGTGAAATAGGTCTCACCCTTCACTCATCTAGAATGGGTTGGCTGCATGTTTCATCAACCATGCACCATAGAGGAAATAAGCACAACAAATGGGGAAAGAAACTCTGAAATGAAGTTCTTTTCTCTCACTCCTTACTCCTAACTTCTCACTCCTTACTTTTCACGGATTCACAATGAAAGCCTCCAGTCCCCATCACCTGCTCATTGGCATGCTCCTGGGTATTGTTTCGGGGATTCTCCTTGGCGGGTTTGCCCCATCGATTGGCCTCAGCATCGAGTTTATTGGTGACTTGTTTTTACAAGCACTGTTCGCGCTGGTCGTCCCATTAGTCATGAGTTCCATGATCGTCGGCATTGCCAGTTTGGGAGATGTACGGCAATTGGGAGCCATCGGGCTTCGCACCGTCCTCTTTTTTATGACGACGACAGGACTCGCGGTCTTGGTCGGTCTCATTTTGGTCATCGCCATTCACCCCGGCACGCCAACAGACCACGGCCACCTCGACCCAGCACAGACACACACGTCAAACCTCTCCGAACGTATGGAAGACAAACCCACCACCTTGGGTGACTTGTTCAAATCCATCCTCACCAGCCTCGTCCCGAAAAACTTGTTCGCGGCCATGGCCGAAACGCAAATCTTGCCATTGATTGTCTTTGCCTTAGTCTTTGGCGGCGTGCTCACAACTATTGGTGAAAAAGGCACATTAGTCATCAACGTATTTGAAGGCATCAACGAAGCGATGATGGCCATCGTGCATTTACTCATGTGGATCGCCCCAGTGGGTATCGGCGCCTTGTTGGCCGGACGATTAGGGGAAGCCGGAGGATTCACAGGGTTTTGGCCTCAACTGGCTAGCCTTGGGGCTTATGTGGGCACCGTGCTCCTGGCCCTGGCCATTCACGGTTTGTTCACACTCCCATTAGCCTTACGATTTCTCGGCCAACGCTCAGTGCCCACCTATGCCAAAGCCATGAGCACTCCACTTATGACGGCCTTCTCAACCAGTTCCAGCTCCGCCACCTTACCGTTAACGATGGAAGGTTTGATTGAGGAAGCGAAGGTGTCTCGACGGGTGGTCAGTTTTGTGGTGCCTTTAGGCGCTACCATCAACATGAATGGGACCGCGTTGTATGAAGCTGTAGCTGCCATGTTTATCGCTCAGACCTATGGGATTGAAATGGGATTGGGAGAAACGATTATTGTGCTGCTCACCGCTACCCTCTCCGCCATAGGCGCAGCAGGCATTCCAGAGGCTGGCCTCGTCACCATGGTCATTGTGCTCAAAGCCGTCGACCTGCCCATTGAAGGCATTTCGCTGATCTTGGTGGTGGATTGGTTTTTGGATCGCTGCCGAACCACGGTCAACGTCTGGGGCGACGCCGTCGGCGCCGCAGTCATTGATCGTTGGGAACCTGATACTAAAATATAAAAATTTCCTTCTGCTCCAGACACACCTTTCATCACTGCAACACTTCCCAAAATACGCCATCTCTAGAGATAATAATGATTCCCTATTTTCCATTGACGCCTGCCGGGGCGAAACCCGACATCACCGAAAATCAGGTTGATACAAGAGTTTAGGCCACCAGTGGGATGCGTTCACCTGCCAACACGTTTTACTGGTAATCCCCAAGATGGATTCACGAAACACTTCGTCATGCTATCAGGCGCACACCATAAACTCCCTATGATCCAGATGACTGTCTGCCAAATAGATTTAATCTTGAAATTCACTTACAATATGCCTTCATGATTTTTTAGGAAATATTTTTGCATTCCAACCAACATTCTGTCATGTATAATCAAATCTATGAAGAATCAATGTCATAGTCACCTTGAGGAGAATTGTTATGAGCATTGAGCAAATCGCCAGTGAAGCTCTGCGACTCAATTCGCATGACAGAGCCCTACTTGCCGAGACCATCTGGGAAAGCCTAGAAGACCCCTATGTCATCCCTTGTGAAATTTCTGACGATGAGGCGCTCGCTTTAGCCAAAACACGTGACCAGGAATTAGACCAGGGTGTCGTCGAACCTTTATCCCATCAAGAGTTAATGACCCGCCTGCGAAAATGACGGTTATTTATCATCCAGCTATTGAGGATGAACTACGACAAATCATTGATTTTTATGAAGACCGCTCCCAGGGCTTATGGATACAATTTCTCGATGAGTTTGAGAAACAGATATTGAGCATTGCCTCGATGCCCACTCGTTGGTTAATTGTTGAAGCCAATATACGTCGCTCGTTAATGAAACGTTTCCCATACGTGATTTATTTCCGTGTTCTGAATGAAGACCTCCTCCGTGTAACCGTGGTGAAACATCAACGCAGGCATCCAAAATATGGTCTCCAAAGAACATAAGGGCCCATGCCGGCGCTATTGCCAAAATTGGGGGCACTGCTTGATCTTGCCCCACTTCTTTTCTTAAGACTCCCCTGAAATCACATCTGTTGTTCCACGTGTTGGGTCACGTATCGAAGCTTCATTGACGCGTGCCGGGTCTCGGCCTGGCCACCAGGCCAGGGAATGCGAATCCTGACTCGCTGTATCTACCTTCTAACCCTCCCTCCTGTTCTTCTCCAACACCTGCTGTCCGGCTCTTGGGTCGGACGCTCTTATACCCGGCGGGCCTTGTTTGAGCCCTTCGATCCTTCGACAGGCGCAGGACTCAGGGTAGACTCCGCGAGTTGGTCCGCTTTTCCATCCTGCGTCCGTCCCCTCCAATCTGGCCGGACTGGGCGTCAATGGTTTTGCCTACTTTTGCCGAACCAAAAGTAGATCGTCCGCCGGGGCGAAACCCGGCATTCCCAATAATCATACGGACATTATGATGGGAGAAGCATAAGATGGATTCCCGATTAAAAATGTCGTGAATGACCGAGTTGGGGAAAAATTTTTCAGGTCTGTTGTTAGTAGCTTAGATGATGGTGCTGAATTATTTGAGTGCCAAAAGGTAAGGCGCGATAAACTGCTGAAATATTACTTCCACGAATCCACATGAATGTGTTCCCTACACGTGGATCGATTACGGGGCGACCACTCCAAACAGATTGCTGTAGTCGTCCGTCCACAATATTTCTTTGCGTTTGGCACTTGGCCATGGCCTGATTCGGGTAAAGACGAAGGGATCCTTAAGAAACGTCTGATTACTCGTCACCAGCACCCAATCACTGATGTAATTCCCTCGCTGCCGATCCCCTGCATCCTTGATCCACACGGCCTCCTTGCCCAACTCTTGTGCCAGAGCCCGGATAACGGGGCTAAAGTCAAAGTGATAGTTGGTGATGTGGAGCGCGAGAATTCCGTCGGGACGCAGATGCTCCCAATACAATGCAAATGCCTCTCGCGTGAGGAGGTGAACGGGAATGCCGTCTCCACTGAAGGCATCCACCGCCAACACATCAAACTGCTGCCGATTCTGGTTCGCTAATTCCCGCTCGAGAGACATACGCCCATCTCCAAGGACTACCTGGAGTGCGCCTTTGACATCTTTGAGATGAGTAAAGTACTCGCGGGCGATCCAATCGACGTCTGGATTGATTTCGTAAAATCGATAGGTATCGCCAGGACGGGAGTACGTGGCGATGGTCCCTACCCCCAACCCGATGTTTCCCACATGTATTCCCTGCGGGCGTACACCTCCTTCTGCAATGATCCTACCGTAGTACTGTGGATGCCGCCGGATAGCCAAACTAATCCCGCTGTTCGGCCCGTAATAGGCACGCGGATACGCCTGCAACTCCGGAGTCAGGAATTGCTCTCCATGCGTAATGCGTCCGTGATAGAGATAACGGCTGGCGAACTCTTCTCCGACATCAACCTCTGTCACTCGTAGGACACCATAAAAGTTTCGTTTGGTCAGAACGGTTCTCTTTTGCTGCTCTTGAATATGCAATCCCAGAAAGCCGATCAGCGCAGCAATGCCTCCCATCCAGAGAATCCTTCCTGACCACCAGACAAATGGGGTTTGGGATGTTTCTCTCCCTCGGAACACACAGAGACCCAGCAGAATGACTGTGGCGACCAGTCCACCGTGAAATTCCCAGTAGCCTTTAAAAATGAGCGGCGCTATCAGATTCACGAACACACCACCCAGGGCCCCACCCAGCGCGATCATGAGGTAAAAGTCGGTGAGATGGTCGGCAGAAGGTTTCAGCCGAACCAGTTCTCCATGGCATGCCATGCAGCAGGCAAAGAGGGCGGCAGAATAGATGGCAATCTGGAGATACACATTCATCTCCACAGCCCCATAGTCCTGAAGTAGAAGATAGACCACGGCAGAAAGTGAGAGCAGAAGCAGGGGTACCCAGACCCGTCGGTTGTACCATCGTGGATGGTCAAAACAGAGAATAAACGAGATGAGGTACAAACTGAGTGGCAGGACCCAGAGAAACGGGATGACGGCAATATCCCGACAGATCTGATTCGTACTCGCCAAGAGAACCACTGATCCGCAGGCCGCGAGAGACAGAGTCAGCAGTCTTTCCGGCAGGCCCAAGGTCGTGCGTTCAGAAGCCGATCCGGAACGTTCGAGAGCCCCCTTCTGCGGCGCGAATCGATACAACATGATGGCACCCCACGCCACAAAGACAGTGTACAGTCCGTACCCGGTGGACCAGATGACGGTTTGGGTGCTTAGCCCCAATTGGGGTTCGACGACAAACGGATAGGAAACCAATCCTAAGAGAGATCCAAAGTTCGATAAGGCATAGAGCCGGTAGGGCGACAAGGTCGGATGCATTCGATTGAACCAGTGTTGCAGAAGGGGGCCTGACCCAGAGACCAAGAGAAAAGGGGCTCCGATGGTCCCCAGGAGAAGGAGCACGATCGCTAGCATAGGATTCTCGCTACCATCCGGCTTCCACGTCTCTGCGGGGGTGATAGGAAGAACAACCAGGGAGCCCACCACTAGACTCAGATGAATGAGCGCCTGATACCTGGGGGAGAAATAGCTGGCAAGCAGGTGCGCGTATAAATACCCGCCCAAAAGGGAAACCTGGAAAAAGAGCATACACGTGGTCCAGACCGCCGGCGTGCCTCCGAACCATGGCAGGATATACCGAGCGATGATAGGCTCGACTTGAAAGAGCAGAAAGGCACTCAGAAAGATCGCAAAGGCATAGGGGAATACGGACCATGTAATCGTAGAAGCCGATTCGCGCGAAGGCACGGGATTCTCAGGAGGCTGTGCGTTTTCCATCCCAGTTGTACGAAATGCCATAGTTGTTTTAGGTGATTTTGGTTGGGGAGAAGGCTAAAATTATTGAGACATTATGGTAGCTGTGTTGCCTGTTTCACAAGCTTAGAGGGCACTCCACAGGCTAGGACAAACGCAAGCCCGGCCTCGTCATGTAGCCGAGCCACGCAGCTGACCACGGGAACAAGTTTCACATGGCTTGAATGACTGAGGAGGAATGTTTGTAGAGGGGAATCGTCGCTCATTTTCCTCTAAGCAATTGGCTCGAACTCACAGCATCCTTCACGTTAAAGACCTTTACGATCTTCTCGCGGAATAGCGAGCTTGGCGTCTAAGAAGTCCTGGTGGCTCAGATCCATGCCTTGGGCAATGCCACGAATTTCTTCAATTTCTTCAAACGAGGTGTGATCGGCCGCATTGGCCACTTCAAACAAACAATGAAGAAATTCGTTCCGTTCCTTTCTCGTCGTTAATTCCTTAAAACGTTTTACCAATCGTACGCTATCTAACCCTCGAAAGATTCGGTGATGACTAATTTCTGCCACCAATTGCGCCTGTTCTCCGGTCAAATTCCAACGTCGTTGAAGTACCTCACCCATGACGGTCGTTTCTTCTGAAGACACCTCATGGTCCACCCCAGCCACGCGTGCCATCAGCCCTGCCGCGAGGCAGAGCTTGCGAATGTCGGTATCAGGCAGGTCAAGGGTGATGCCTCGGTCTCGTAATGCCATTGTGACCTGGAAATAAATCGTGTTCTTAATGAAATCTTCTAATCGACTTTCACGATCCTGTTCCTCACGATAATGCTGCCCCCGAAGTTTGAGCATTCGACGAAAGGGCCGCCGAAGATGATCCAAAAATCCACCACTACCTTGTTCGAGATCGTCACGAAGTTGTTGGACGACTTCTCTTTGCTGATCGCTTTCTCCTGCATCTGGGGGAATGAGTTTACCGATTGCCTCCAACGCCAGGGCTTTATCTGCGGCTGAACCCATGCTTCCAAGGACACGGTCCAACAGACGTTGGCGTTCTGCCTCCCCGACCGGAGAGGCCATATAGAGTTCCAATTCCATCCACTCTTCTCCTGAAATATCCGGCAATTGAAACAGGAGTTCTTTGAGACCATTGATTTCTGTCGTCGTCAGCGTGCCATCCGCCCATGCCGCTGCGATGAGCAATTTCCCCAATTCAAGAATAAAGCGTTTGTCTGCCATAGTTGCACGTCCCTTTCTGTACTATGGGTTCCTCCTTGGTCTCCAGTGATGCCCTTCGTTGTTCGAATAAAAATCGATGGAGAAGGGGCGACAATAGGGGCAGAGTATACCGAATGGACCGGAGAGGCTAAAGTTATCGACGGGAAAAATTTGAAGGAATGAGAAACGCGGGAACGAAGCCGATGGGACTTCAGAATACAGAATCTGGTTCTGGCGGGAGAAATACTTTAAACAAATCTTTCCACGTAAGAATTCCTTCCACGGTACGATCAGCATTCGTGACTGGAAGACAGGTGACCCCCCACTCCAACATCATTCTAGCCGCTTTTTCAATCGGGCAAGATTTGAGAACGGTGATGGGATTATGTGACATGATTTGATGGGCTCGTTTCTCCATCGTGGCCCGATCTCGCTCAGTTTCGGAAACCGTATTCACAAAAGGGCTAATGGCTTTAAAGAAATCACGATCCGAAAGGAGACCGACAATTTTGCCTTCATCCACTACGACGAGGTGATGAAATTTGACCCGGCGAAACACGCCCTCAATCACCTTCAGAGAATCATCCATCCCAATAGTCACCACCCGAGAAGTCATGATAGCCCCGACCGTATTCACTTTGATGTCAAGATTGGCAACCATTAATCGACAGGCTCCATACAGAATGTCCAGCTCTCATTTCTTGGCTTTGGGATGAGCTGGCCATACTATCCATTAGATTTTATCGGCTTATGCCCGTCAAAAATTTACCGTGAAAGGCCTTCTGTCGGCAGAGGAACGTTGGTCAGGTGTGGGGATGGCCATGCGAATCGAGTAACTCATGGACCAGAGCCACAATCTCTTCAAGCCGGAAGGGCTTAGAGAGCGTCCGAGTCGCACCGAATTCTTCGGCTTCTATCAGAAAATCAAAGTCACGCCCGCCGCCTCCAGACATCACAATAATGGGAATGGTCGAGTTGAAACGCCTGAGCGCACGGATCACTTCCAGCCCATCCATTTCCGGCATGAGCACATCAGTAATGACAAGATCCACCTGATGATCATGATAGAGTTGCAACCCTTTGCGACCATCTGGGGCAACCCAAACGTGATATCCATCTATCGTCAACCGTTCTTGCAAAGAGGAACGGATGTTCTCTTCATCGTCAATCACCACAATCGTTGACATTATATCCTCATTTCCACCTGTCACATGACCATGTTCGCTCACATCTGATCTCTTCAATCTAAGAGATTGGGCCAACAAATTAATCCTTTCATCTAGGAAATTGGTCGGTGACAGGCCTGAGAAATGAGGTCCAACAACTCTCGAGGATCATACGGTTTCGCGATCACAGCAAAGGCCCCAGCCTGCATGGCCATTTTTTCCATTTCTTTTGTCATATTCCCACTCAATAAGATCACGGGTATTCCTTGCCCA
>Ga0224496_10002802_pt1 | contig 10252 bp, 7 predicted proteins | sample SF_Jul11_sed_USG_2_FD_168127 | JGI IMG/M metagenome (GOLD analysis project Ga0224496, IMG submission 168127) | Sediment microbial communities from San Francisco Bay, California, United States - SF_Jul11_sed_USGS_8_1 | ecosystem: Environmental > Aquatic > Marine > Sediment | place: USA... | reverse complement strand
GAACATAACAAAAAGCTTCATGATTACGAAAAGTCGGCTGAAAGTTTGAGGCTGCTCTATGTCGCCTTAACCAGAGCCAAGCATCACTGCCATATCATCACAGGGCCATTTAAGAATTATGAGAAATCATCTCTGGGAATGCTACTTCATCCGCCAGAAGAGCCTATCTTAAACATTGAGGATCTCAATAAATTTTATATCAAATTGGGAAGCAGACCGGAAAAGGATCTTTATGATGATTTAAAGGCCATCCAGGTTGAACTGGACGGTTTATTCACGCTAAATAAGATTGAGATACTTCCCCCTCAATCCAAACTTGAACCTGTTAGGAAGACGCAAGCCCTAAGAGCCCTTGATTTTAACGTTCCCATAGACAATCAATGGAGAACGGGCAGTTACTCCCAGATGCTCAAACCACACGAAAAGGTAAATTATTATATCCCTCAGATGGATCATGATCTATCGGTTCAAGACAGATCAATACTGGCGAATCAAACCATTGATACTACCTCAGGAGAAATCCTTCTTAGCCAACAGCGTCTTCCAAAAGGAAGGGAAATTGGAAATTTTTTTCACAAGCTTCTGGAAGAAGTCGACTTCTCCGAATTTGATCCCGCCTGGATCGAGCAAAAAACCTTGGAATTTCATTACTTATACCAGGCCGATAAGGTTCCGGACTCTCAATTGATTTTCGAGTTTTTATCCCAGATGACGAAGACAACGCTTGTTTCCGATTTTGGGCAATTCACCCTTGATCAAATCCCTAAGACTCAAAGGATTAATGAGATGGAATTTCTGTTTCCTGTGAGACCGCGTCTTTCGGATGGACATACCGATGAAGTATCTAAAGGCTTAACCAGTAAACGGCTGGGTGAGGTCTTTATTGGAAACTCAAATCCCCTGATTTCTAAAGACTATCCGGCTCAATTATCGAACCTCGCCTTTAGGCCCTTAAAGGGTTTTTTAAAAGGGTTCATCGATTTGGTCTTCAAAAAAGACGGCCGCTGGTATATCGTGGATTACAAGTCAAACCACCTTGGCGAGCGATACCACGACTACCGGCTTGAGAATCTGGTCTTAAGTATGGAAAGCGAGCATTACTTTTTGCAGTACCACCTTTACACTGTCGCCCTGCATCGGTATTTGGAACTCACGCTCCATGATTACGATTTCGATCGTCATTTCGGAGGCGTCTTCTACTTGTTTTTAAGAGGAATGAGTCCTTCTCAAGCAAATTCGGAGGGGATATTCTACGACCTTCCGCCAAAAAACCTGATTTTCGCCTTATCGGAATTGATGGGAAAAGGGGATTGCCAATGAATCTTTTAGATCAGCTATTCAACAACCGGTTTATATCCAACCTGGATTATTATTTCGCCAGAACCCTCAACCGGCTCAAGCCCATCAATGACGAGCTGGCAGCGATCGTTGCTCTCACATCGCGTGCCACCCGCCAGGGACATATCTGCCTCAGGCTCGAAGGGCTCTATGATCCCGCCTTCTTTCTGACCGAGGATATGATGCCTCTGAAGATCAAGCTCCCGGGGCTCGAATCCTGGGCAGAGCAGATCGAAGCCTGTCCCCATTTCGGCGATGGAACCAAGCTCACGCCTCTGGTGCTGGATGAGCGGAACCGGGTCTATCTTTACCGCTACTGGAAGTATCAGGAGACGCTGGCGCAGAGCTTTACCGAGATGAGCCGGAAAGATGAGGATGAGCCCGACCTGAAGCTGATGGGGGAGATCATCCGGGAGCTGTTTGCCCCGATCGCCGAACGGGATAGACAACTGACCGCTGCGGCCTTGAGCTGTCTGAAGAACTTTCTGGTGATCACCGGGGGCCCGGGAACAGGCAAGACCACCACGGTGGTGAAGATCTGCGCGCTTATTCAGCAATACCGCCTCAACCGGGGGCTGACACCTCACCGGATCCTGCTGATGGCACCCACCGGAAAGGCGGCGGTCAGGCTGAGCGAATCGGTCAAGGAGAAGATCGGGGAGTTGAAGTTAAGCGAGCGGGTCAAAGCCCTGATTCCCGGGCAGGCCTTCACCATCCACCGCAAGCTGGGATACCTGGCCCATCAGGAGGAGTCCTTCAGGCATAACAGGGACAACCCTTTTTTAGAAGATATGGTCATTATCGATGAAGCCTCGATGATCGATCTGTCCTTGATGGTCAAGATCCTTGAGGCGCTAAAGAAGGACACCAAGCTGATCCTGATCGGGGACAAGGACCAGCTCTCCCCGGTCGGCGCGGGTTCGATCCTGGGAGATATCTGCGTTCAGGCGAACAGGGAGGGTTTCTCAAAGGAGATCGACAAGGCTCTGAGCCAGATCACCAACACCAAACACAAGCCCACGGCCGCCGGTTCAAAGGCAGGGGCTCTGATCGATTCGGTCGTCGAGCTGGAGCTGAATTACCGTGCGAAAGACAACGAGTCCATCGCCGAGTTGAGCCAGGCGGTCAAGCTTGGCGACTACCAAAGGATCAAGGATAACCTGAGCGGGATGAAGGATATCGAAATCATCGGGACCAAGGACAAAGATAAGGGAGAGCAGAGGCTGAGACGGGAGATCATCGAAGGCTTAAGGACTATCTGGGGTTGGAGGAACCGGAGGCAATACTGGAGGCATTCTCGAAGTTCAAGCTACTCTGCGTGACCAACCAGGGGCCCAACAGCGTTGCGGAGTTGAACCAGCGGGTCGAGACGATTCTGGCGGAGGCCGGGCTGATCGAACCGAAGGGGCACTGGTATCACGGCCGGCCGGTGATCATCACCCAGAACAGTTATCCGCTGGGACTGTTCAATGGTGATATCGGCGTGACCCTGACCGACAAAGGGGGTGAAGCCCTGGTCTATTTCAGAAGCGCCGAGGGTGAGCTTAAGTCCTTCCAACCACCCAGACTGCCAGGCCACAAGACCGCCTACGCCCTGACGGTCCACAAGAGTCAGGGATCCGAGTGCGACGGGCTGCTTTTCGCGCTGCCGGGCCGCATGATGCCTCTTTTGAGCCGAGAGCTGATCTATACCGCCGTGACCCGGGCCAGACGGAGGATCGTGATCCTGGACGGGGCGGGCCTGCTGGAGCAAGGGATCGGGCTGAGCGTCGAGCGGGATTCCGCGCTCAAGGAAAGGCTCGGCTAGCCCCTAAAAGCAAGTCGCCGAAACTACACCCTTTTTGGGTTACAATCGTTTTAATTGATTGTTTTGATTGTGTATTTAGATTGTTTGGATTGGGCTTGGACTGTATGTGGCTGTTATAATTGGGGTTGAATTTTATGAGGGACGCCGGGGATGGGGTTTGTTCAGATAATGATTTAGGGGAGGCTAACCATATTCGAGATAACAGGAGCAGGTCCGCGACAACCCCTACTCCTGTTTAAAGCGGATCTATACTTCAAGCTTTATTTCTTTTCCCAGTGAACCTCTTAATAAATTTAATTTGCAGACATCAGAAAAATCTTTTGGAGTGTATTCGTTTGAGGGTTTATTATTGTCTAATAATCCTATCTCCTGATAGGCTTCCGCTACTAACTCACTACAAAATAAGCTGGAGAGATCTTCTTCATTATGGCCGAAAGGACCATCGTAAGCCGATTTAATCAGCTCAAGCCTGTTCGTTTCATAGGGTCGGCCACGCATTTTTTCTCTAAAACCCATTAAACGATAGTATTCATCCGCCGTTATGCTGTAAGATAAATGTCTGATCGATTTTTCTCCATCGTAAGTTCTCAACCTGTCTCTCAAAAGAACCAGTTGGACACCGTTTTTTACAGTCCCACTAATGGCGTCTTTAAGATTTGAAAGAGTGGTGGATTCCCAAAGGAAATTAGCTTTCGAGTCCGGCAATTTTAAAACCATCCCGACATGAGACCATTTACTACTCGTAAATAATTTTATCCCGTTACTTATTGTACCTTTCCCTGAAAATAAAATCACATCACCTGTTTTTATGTCCCCTCTGATATCTTCGTATTTCGCCATAATATTTCTCCATAATCTAAATTGGTTAATCAAACCAGCTCTTTAAAATATAAATCTCCCATATGTTAATTTAAAATCGAATTACAATTGCTATTAAAGCCATTATCAATATTCTTAACAATACCTCCTCAAAAAGGCGCTACAGGAGACCAAGTAAGAAGTGGGTGCTTAGTCAACAAGTACTCAGAAAATAAAAAAACTCAACTCCTCATACCATGATCAAACTGACTGAGCAATAAATTATTTAATTATTATTATCCCACTACCCTGTAACCCTTAACTAATCATCATCCACCCCCCTACCCGTTCCCGCCGCCTTTTACCCCTGTGCACGGGTAGCCCGGATTTGGCTTTACCCCCGGTAGCGGGTATACCGCCTAAAAGCTAAACCCAAAAATCACCGGCTTGACCGCCGTCAATTTTTTCAAGAACTCTTCTGAGCTAGACTGAAGCTTGTTGTAGAACTTTTTTTAAGCCAGGTTTTTCGTCAATTTATCAGGAGAATTCAAATGCCCCTCAAATCTTCACCCCGCCTGTTCTTCATACTCGTCCTCGGCTCCTTTTCGTTTCTGGTAATGGGTTTGAGTGGCTGTCATCATGCCGCTCACGGAACCCATCAGGAACACACGCGAGAACAGGCTCACTCAACAGCGGTCACGAACGGGAATTTAAGCCTGAATCAGGGGCAGAAGTGGAACATGGATGAACATACCAGGGAATCGGTCCAGAGGATCGACCAGTTCATCGCGAAGCATCAGACACCAACCTCTATCGAGGATTACCGCGGGTTCGCGGGGCAACTCAACGGCGAGTTCGATGTCCTGATCGAGGGCTGTAAAATGAGCGGGCCCGCCCATGACCAGCTTCACCTGTTCCTGGAGAAGACCTTGCCCAAGATCGCCAACCTGAAGGATACCGCCGACCCCCAGACGGCCGAGACGACCTACAGGGGAATCATCCAGCTGTTGAGCGACTATAAAAACTATTTTATCTGACCAATAGGCCCGGATTTGCCCCATTTGTCCAGGCACAGGCGGGCGGATGGGGCGAATCCGGGTCACCCTTTCACAAACAGACTATCTCAAAACCATCACTACCCTTAAGTCACCGCGTATGAGAATTCAAAGAATCTACAGCCCGAACTGGGTCATCAGCTTATCGATGCTTTCTTGACTCTCTGCCTGCTCCTGATCTGACATCGATCCCATTTTCAACCTCTCAAGGTCTCCTTTCATTTCTGTATGTCCGGCCGCGACCAGAATCTCAAAGAGATTCAACTTCATTTTCTGGAGCAATTGCTCCTTGGTCATCTCCTCTTTCGCTTCATCGATTTCCCTGATCAGGGATAATGAATTATGACCCGTCGTATCGATCACCGCTTTCAACTGCCTTTGATAGCGAGCGCTGAGCTGCTCCTGTGTTTTTAGTTCAATATGCTTCGACATGATCACCAGCATCTGCAGGACATTGTCCTTTTGATCTTCGGTGGAATTGCCATCAATCCTGGCTATAAAAGGGGGATAACAGATAGACCATTGGTCGTCTTCCCGCTTTGTCCCTTCCTTGTCGGATTTTCCAACCAATTCGATCTTCGGATCGCCTTTGATTTTCATGACTTCTCTCATATTGACCCGAAGCTTGCTGATTAAACTCATCGGACTGATATCGTGTGACTGTTCGTCAAGAATCTTCAAAAAACCACCCAAAATACCGACCTTGTCCTTCAGGAGCGCATTTTCACTTGAGATAGAGTTGAGTTGATCGTAATCCTTTACACAGGAACGAAGCATGGATAACAGGATTTTTTCATCGATAGGTTTTGTGATGTACTTGTTGGCTCCGGCATCGGTTCCGCAGGCGATATCGGTCGCCATTGCCATGGCTGACTGCAGGATAACCTGTTTGTCCTTAAATCTTCGATCAAGCCGAATTTTTTTGAGCAATTCGGTTCCACTGATACCCGGCATCATCCTATCAAGAAGTATGACTTTTATGAGTTTTTCCGTCGTTTCCAGGATTAGCCAGGCTTCCTCTCCACTACGTGCCTGGATTACATCGTATCCATCATCAACTAGAATATCATTTAGAAGTTCAATGTTTTGATTTTCATCATCGACAATAAGAATGCTGTAATTATTTTTCTCGGTCATAGCTTGTCTCTTTCCGGATTCCAATAAATGAGGTGATTTGTTTAGCGGTAAATACCCATATTTTATACTTTCCCAGAACCTTTATCAATTTCACGAAACATTCGGTGAAGATGCGTCTGGAAGAAACATAGAAGACCAAACGGACTTTTCTCTTAAATCCCTGGGCAAACTGATATGGAATTTTACACCTTTATCAATTAAGTTCTCCGCCCAGATATTTCCATGATGATCCAATATTATCTGTTTGGAGATCGCCAGTCCCAACCCCGTTCCTCCCGTTTTTGATTTGGTCTCGCTGCTTTGAATAAATTTATCGAATACAGCCTCTATTTCATTATCAGGGATACCGACTCCCTGATCAGCGATAGAAATCAGAATGTCATCATACGTAATATTGCACTCGACCGTAATAACGCTTCGGTTAGGCGAAAATTTTATCGCGTTCGAAAGGATATTATTGATGACCTGAACCATTCTGTCCCGATCGTGATAAACGATATCATTACAGTTTAATTCATTCTTCACGACCGTGATATTTTTTTCCAATAGAGCGGCCTGAAAAGTACCGATGGAGATCTCGATGGAATCATATAAACTTTCATCTTTGAAATTATAGGTCATTTTCCTGGCCTCAAGCTTGGATAAATCCAGCAGATCATTTAGCAATTTCAAAAGCCTATGGCTACTCTGGTGAATATTGTCGAAGTAATGACGAAGTTTTCCTCTGTCAAGACTTTCAGATTTATCCATACCTCTTTTCGCGAAACCAATGATCGGATTCATGGGAGTTCTGAGCTCATGACTCATATTGGCTAAAAATTCACTCTTCGCGATATTGGCCGATTCAGCGTCCTCTTTTGCCTGCAAAAGTTTTATCTCAGCATTTTTGTATTCGGAAATATCCTCAAAAATCATCATCATCAATCTCTCTGACTCGACAAAGGCGAAATCAATATAGATATTGACCATGAAGCTGAATCCATTTTTTTTTATCGCCAGCTGCTCTTTTATTTTCCCCATTTCCTCCAGTCTGAAGTTGGAAAAGAAATCCTGAATGATTTTTTCCGTCTCAAAACAAAAAGGCGGTGGAATTAACAAATCGGATGTTTTTCCTATTAACTCGCTTTCTTTGTATCCAAACATCGTTTCACATGCTTTATTCGCTGAAATGATCCTTTGGCTTTCATCGAAAATGAAATGGGCATTTGGGGATAACTGGCTGTTCAGGTTGATCAGAGCCATCCTCTTTTTAAGCTCGTAATGATTGCTGTTAAGAGTTGAAACCATGATGTTGAACTGCTCAGCGAGATCACCAATCTCTGTCTTGGTTTTATAATCCAACCGGATGCTGTAATCGCCTTTTTCGACTTTATTCATGGCCTTCAAAATGTTACCAATCGGCTCCAATAATCGGTAGATTAAATAGGTTAAGATCACGAAGCATATTCCAATAATGATGCTACTGTTAATAAATCCCCTTAAAATGATTGAATCCCATGGTAAAACGATATCCTTATGAGAGATTTTTTTTATAAACAACCAATGATTATCAAATTGCGGTCCTCCTTCGAATGGTAACTTTTCCCATATCCAATATCCATAGGAGTTTTCAATATGGGTATTCATGGAATTGTCATTTAATAAAATTGATTTTAATTCCGGTTTCTCATTCAATAAATAATAATCGGCCTTCAGATGCTCCCCGGAGAGCTTTTGATTGTCCCGGTTATAAAGAAGGTTGCCGTCTTTGTTGAGAACTAACATGCTATGTTTCATGGTTAAGTCGGATCGGTTCAGGAGCAACTCAGGACCCGCCTTTAAAATTAGAACACCGAAAACCTTATTATTATTAAAATGAATTCGCTTTCCCATTATCAAACTGGTTTTCTGAGGTATCATGTCTTTGTCGTAACTGTTGTCACTCAATATCGAATGGACATGGACTCTGGGTGTTTTATCTTGAAGAATATGCTCGAAAAACAAGGCATCGGACGCGCTTTGGATTCTTTTTATGGGAACCGTCCTGATACCCTGGTATGTTTTTTCCAGTTGAAGCAGTATTTCCCCCGTCGAAAGAACGATACTTATCATTTGCAGCTTCTTTTCAGCTTGAATCGCTTTGGTCAGGTTTGCTTGAAGGTCCTGATGCAATAAAATGTGAGGGTTGATCTCAGAACTTTGAGACAGGATGCTTTTTGTTCCTTCTTGATGAACTTCCAATTCAACTTCAAGATTGTCCGCAATCACTCCTATTCTGGACTTGAGGAAGTTGAGTTTTGCTTTTGCATTCTCGACTTGCAGGTTAATGATTTTTGTCTGATCAATTAAAATTGTTGTTTTGAAATCATCATTTAGCAAATTAATCAAATAAAAAGCCGTCAACAATAGCGGGGCCACGAAAATCACGAAACCTAACAGGCTGATCCTGACATAAATCCGATTGAATATATTGTATTTGATGAAGAAGATAAAAGTATCCGTAAGATTTTTGATCATTTCCCTTCTAGTTATAATAATCCAGCTTATTATAGGGTAGTTACGAACAGACATAAGAATATGAGCTAAAAAATCGTCTCGCCAAACGACAGGTCTTTCTGTTCGTTTAAGCTTTGACCAGGTTTATTTTGAATGAGGCACCTTCGCCCAACCTGCTGTGAACTTCCATCGAGCCACCCCATGATTCCACTTTATTTTTGCACAGAGGAAGTCCATAACCGTTTCCGTCCTCGCCTTTTGTACTGACCCTTTTGCCCTTTAGAATTTTACTCAAGACCTCAGGCGCTATCCCCTTGCCGTTATCCCTGATAACCGTTGAAATACATTTAGGATTCGACTGTTCGATTAATATCTGAATTTTTGGATTTTCAATGGATGATTTTTTCAATTCATCAGCCGCGTTAGCAATCAAGTTGGAAAAAACACCGATGAGTTGAGAACTTCCCAGCACCTTCAGTCCCTCCTCAGCTAAAAACTGGCAATCGATACCCGATAACTTGGCGGGAAGCATATTAATCGCTTTCCTAATCATCAACATCAGCTCAACGGGCCTTGTCGTTTCGTCTTTTCTGCTACCAGCCAATAAGGAATTTAAAAGCTCCGTTCCTCTTTCCTGATTTTGAGTCGCCTCAATAAGACTATCAAGTATTTCTCTGGCTTCTTCCTTGTCAGGCAGTATGTCTTTCAGAGTCGGGATGATGAACATTTTCAAATCCATCTCCATCGCTCCCGTTATGTTTTTAACTTCGTGAACGACCTCCAAAGCCCTTTGTCCCGCTTCCGCCGAAAGCTGCATTTCGCCAATCACGGAAGCGTCCGACTTGAATTTGATCATAGCGTATTCACGGATATCCTGAACTTCTTTTTCCGCTTTATCCGTTACTGACCGGAATCGGTCGTACTCCATGATACAAGACTTAACCATCGATAAAACGACTTTATCGTCGAGCGGTTTAGTAAGGTAGCGGTCTGCCCCTGCTTCCGTCCCTGCCGCGATATCCTCATTCTGTGAAAGCGCCGTTTGCAGGATAATTTTAATATTATTGAGCTCTTCATTTCCTCTGATCATTTTGATCAGCTCTGTCCCGCTGATACCGGGCATCATGCGGTCCAAAAGCATGACCTTGTAGGATTTTCTGGCGCCCAGCAGCATTTCCCAGGCTTGTTCGCCATTATAGGCACTATCCACTTCATAGTCTTCATCCTCCAAAATGCTCTCCAGAAGCTCGACGTTTTGTTTTTCATCATCGACGACCAATATTTTGTTACCATTAGACATGGGCTGTTCTCTGTTTTATCGGTTAATCAAAAGACCTCAAAAGAAATATTTAAAAAGGAATTAATGATGTATTTTATTGATATAGTGATTTTATTAGTTTTTTACCTACTCAAATGTCTACTTATTTTATTACTTGTAAACCGGTCCGGTATTACCTGTTATTTTTTTTCATCGTCTATTAAATCATTATTTTGCAACATATAGACCATCAGACATCCATTGTTTTTTCAACCACTTATGGCTCATCTAAACTAAATTCCCAGCCGAAGGATAATTTACGCATGATTTTGCACGATTTATTAGCTCAAACCCATTCATTGCAATAATTTGCATTATAAAATA
>Ga0224496_10002801_pt1 | contig 10253 bp, 6 predicted proteins | sample SF_Jul11_sed_USG_2_FD_168127 | JGI IMG/M metagenome (GOLD analysis project Ga0224496, IMG submission 168127) | Sediment microbial communities from San Francisco Bay, California, United States - SF_Jul11_sed_USGS_8_1 | ecosystem: Environmental > Aquatic > Marine > Sediment | place: USA... | reverse complement strand
AAACAACCGGGTAACACCGCCTTTCACTTTTGGCTTAATACGAAAATAAAAACTGGCCGCACCTTGAGGATCAAGATCCCACACTAGTACTTTGGCATTTTCAAGTGAAGCCAGGTAGGCGAGGTTTACCGCTGTGGTGGTTTTACCTACCCCGCCTTTGATGTTATAACAGGCAATGGTAATCATTGAACTCCCTTTTTAGCTACCGGTTTAAACAGATTTTTAAAGAGCATCTGGTTATTTTGTCTGGAAAAAAGAACAAAGCTATCCATATATAACCCCCTCTGACTTTTTATCCGGTCGTTAAAATGGGTAACCAGTAATTGCATGGTATCGAATGTATCTGGCGTCATCACACCTTCAGCCTGCATATTGACTTCAAGTTCCTTTATGGAATTAATTTGAACCGAAAGATCCTGAAAGTCACCAAGTATGTCCTGCAGTTGTTTTAGCGGTTTAATAAGTAGTTTCAATTTTTTGTCCGGGTACAGACTTTGAAAAAATTCCAGCAAATAGCGTAATTTTTTACAGCTAATTCTTAAACTATGTAATTTTTCGTCAGGACAGTTAGTTGTAATGGCCTGACCTTGCTTGATCACCCGTTTAAACGCTTTCCAGATATGTGCATCTGCCGTTTCCCTGACAGGCTGTCTTGCAACAGGCATAGTCGTTTTTTCTATAACTGGCGAGACAAGAAATTCATGCCACTTTTTTTTGAATATTCTGTAACGAGCAGTTTTAAACTGTTTGACCAGCCCCTGGTGTTCAATTTTCTGATGTTTCATCAGAAAGGCATGAAGTGGTTCAAGACATTGTTGTCTATCCAGCGGTAGCGCCTGCCGATAACTGTCAAATTTAAGAAGATATACGTGCATGTCCCGCGTTGGGCCGGTAATTTCGCCTAGCCATTTTATGGCTGGTACAATTTTTTCAAGAATATTTTTTGGATAGACATCCTTAATCTGGCCAAGAACAGAACGTGTACGCCGCACCGCAACCCGGAAATCATGCAGGAATTCTGTATCGATATCTCTTATGATGCCTTCTTCATTTGCCATCATTACATCAAATGATGAAAATAAAATATTCTTCAGTGACTGATCTGTCCTCAAAGCAGGATCGAGCCGGGCATTAAGCTGCGAGCTATATTGTCCCGCCTGTATATTAAGTATACTGGCAGCTGTTTCAAAAATAGATTGTTCCGCAACAGGCAATTTAAATTTTGAAGTTATATATTCACTGATCATATTAACCGTTTTGTCATAACCCTTGACTGCTTCAAACCGTATCCTCTTATCAAGCATTCGTGTTTTTCCATTGTCCTGCACAAGTCGATAGTCGTCTATAAAGACATGCATTCTGTTTTTTTTGTCTTTATCAACATATCGTAATGGATAACGCCGAATCACTATCGATAATTTATCAACGAGCGCCCTGATACCAAGTAAGGGCACGAGTTTTTCCCTGAAAACAATTGATTTGACATCCTCTGCAAAAACCGGTGATGAAACAACTTGAAGTGAATTGATCTTTCCATCAGTGTTTACTGAAGACAGTGTAATGAGTGTTGTATCTGGCGCACGATCTACAAAGTAAATATACCGCTTATTATAAAGTCGCCAGTCAAACGTATCCTGATATCGACGATCAATAGTTTGCGCTTTATCTTCCTGAAAAGAAAACCGGGTTTTGAGTCCTTCCTTTAGTTCGGAAATCGTCACTGTTCGGGGAACAATAAATTCAGCCATGAATATACTCAGGTACTTAGTTCAGAAAGCATCAAATAATCATGCTTGAGCATGTATAAGCATATCACATAAAGGACGGGGAATTAGTTTGATAATAACAAATAGCTGTTTAAAACAAATGCCGAAAATGATAACTACTACCTTAGTAATAAGTCTATTCATTCCGAAACAAATTTATTACAAAATATTTTTTTATACCCTCGTAGCTTAATATGGCTAGTGACAGAATCGTCTATTTAAACATGTAACTTTTCTTTCAACTCATTTATCATCTTTGACACTTCTTCATACCTCAGCATTCTACCTGCTTTTTTAGCCGACACCCATCTTCTACTCCGGTATGATTCCTCCCACTCATGCTCATCGATTATTTCCATCACTTCCATAGGATAAACATCTACTGTGCATATATTTCCCCATTTAACATATTTATACTGTCCCAGTAATTCATTATCAATCTGCCCTCTTACGCCCGCTTCTTCATAGGCTTCCTTAAGGGCTGATTCCTGTGGAGTTAATTCCGGCTCTTTAATTCCCTTAGGAATTGTCCAGTGCCTGTTACTACTCGATGAGACAATGAGAATTTCAAGTACATTCTTTTTAATGCGATATGGAATAACCGCTGACTGAGTATAATAATAGGCCGGTCGGGTACGACACTCTGTACCATTCGCAGCAGGGAAGGGAAACTTGTTCGGCAACGAGTCCGGGTAAACCAATGACACCAGATTCACTGCATTTTTATTCAGTTGAGACCAGTCTGACTTAATTTGCAATTGGGCTAATGTACCTGATGGCAGCAATTTACCCTCTTTTGGAATAACAATATCCATAAGCAGGTTTTGAAGCAAAGACTCAAGTTCCGGGTTATGTCCAACCAGTAAAATTCTTTTCACTGAGTCTGGTATTTCATATAACACATTAAATAGTTCCTCAATGCCAGATTGATAAACTCTCCTGTCATGATGAATATTTAAATGATGTAAACCGAGCGCCTTACAGGTTTTCTCCGCTGTGTCTAATGCCCGTTTTGCCGGTGAGCAAACGACATAATCAGGAAATAATCCATTCTGGGCCATCCAGATCCCCATTTTCTGTGCTGCTTGCTTGCCCCGCTTTTTCAATGGTCGATGGACATCATCCACATCCATACTCCAGTCGGATTTACCGGACCGCAGTATAAGGAGTTCTTTTATCGAGTTCATAACTTTAATATTTTTTAAATTTATTAACTTTCCAGAGGAAAAACTCAGTTTATTATTTTATTGTACTATTATTTAACGCATATTATACACACACCCATACCTATACATAGTTAAAGAATACATATTTAGCAACTCAAGCTTTCATTATTCAGCCCTCACATTGCCCTGATTTATTCCGTATTTAAACTCAAGGACAGGGCGATTCAGAAAAATTCATAAATGGTTGAACAAACTTGCCCCGTAAACAGGTATAATCAAAATACTATATTTTAGCGTCACCTTATCGAAAATATTAGACCGAATTTATATTGAAACAAAACACTCGTTAATTAAATCTTATCATGTTAAAAATATCATCTCAGGTATTCATTCCCGACACTGAAATTGAATTTCAGGCCATTCGTGCACAGGGTGCAGGGGGCCAAAATGTTAATAAAGTATCTACTGCGGTTCATCTTCGCTTTAATATCAACACGTCTTCACTGCCGGAACTATATAAGGAAAAACTGCTGTCTCTAAAAGATCAAAGAATCACGAATGAAGGCATTATTGTGATCAAGGCACAGCAGTATCGCAGTCAGGAAAAAAATAAGGCGGCAGCGCTGGAGCGCTTACAGGCATTAATTAAACGCGTCACAGTAACCCCCAAAAAACGCCGCCCTACCAAGCCAGGAAAATCATCCATCAAAAAGCGTCTGGATAGTAAAACCAAACATGGTCAACTAAAATCATCTAGAGGGAAAATCGATTTCAACTAGTAATATGACGTGAATTGAACTAAAAAATTTGCTGTAATAACTGCCTGTTCAGCACCTAACGTGGATTTGAATAATTATGCCAATGTTCTGCACCCATGATGTCTTTTACCGCCAGGTATAATCTATGATTTCAAGCTATTTCATAGATATTCTTATTTTACTCATTGCCTCCGTCATTGCCGTCCCTGTCTTTCAAGCCTTCAAATTGGGCGCCGTTCCGGGTTTTCTCATTGCCGGGGTCATTGTCGGGCCGGCAGCTTTAGGCCTGATCAGTAATGTATCTGAAATTCAAAATCTGGCTGAAATTGGCGTTGTCCTGCTTCTATTTGTAATAGGCATAGAGCTTACCCCTTCTCGACTCTGGTTAATGCGACGGCTGGTATTTGGCCTGGGCACACTGCAATTACTCTTAACCGGTCTCCTGCTTGGTGCAACCGGCTATATTATGTTTGATCTGCCCTTACGTGCGGCCATCTTAATCGGACCTGCATTAGCATTATCCTCCACGGCTTTTGTGCTGCAATTACTGACGGAACAGAAGTCACTTAATTCAACCTATGGTAGAGCTTCGTTTTCGGTATTATTGCTGCAGGATCTTGCTGTCGTCCCGCTGCTGGCACTGGTTCCCTTACTGGCTCTACCCGAGCTCAGCCCGGGCAAAGATATCGGCTTTGAGCTGACTAAGTCAGTTTTAATTCTGGCACTGGTTATTATCATCGGGCGTTATTTTCTGCATCCGGTACTGCATCGTGTCGCACTTTCAAATAATCCGGAAGTGTTTACTGCTTCAGCAGTACTTATCGTGCTGGGGACGGCCATAATTATCGAGCATATTGGCTTTTCTATGGCAATGGGCGCATTCCTGGCGGGTTTATTAATTTCTGATTCTTCGTATAAACATCAGGTCATGGCTGAAATCCGGCCATTTCGCGGGCTTTTCCTGGGTCTTTTTTTTATCTCGATGGGGATGTCTCTCAACCTCAAACTCCTGATTGAAATGCCCCTGATTTCGTTTGGTCTGGTCATCTTATTAATTGTATTAAAAGCCGTCATCCTGTTTCCACTTGCCCGTCTGTTCAATCTAAAGGAAAGAAACAGTTTGGCTGTCGCCCTTATACTGGCTCAGAGTGGTGAATTTGCACTGGTGTTATTTTCATTTGCTTATCAGACTAATGTGCTGTCAGCAGATTTATTCCAGCATCTGTTACTGATCGTTTTACTCAGTATGCTGGTCACACCAATGCTTGCCTATTTTGCACAGCGCCTGTCAAAAACACAGAATTTAAACAAAACAGTCAGTATAGAAAAATTTGAATCGTCACCTATTGTAATAGCAGGATTCGGTCGTGTCGGACATCGTATTGGTGAGATACTTTCAATAGCCGGTCAACCTTTTATTGCTCTGGATTCTAATGCTTTAATTGTTGATAAAGAACGTGCCAACGGCCATCCCGTTTTTTATGGTGATGTTCGTAACCCCAAATTACTTGATGCAGCAGGTGCCAGCCAGGCTCAATTGATCATTGTGACCCTGAATGATCCCGAGGCCACAAAAGATGTAGTTTTATCACTTCGAAAATCACATCCCCATATCAATATCTATGTACGCGGCCATAGTCTGGATCAGTGCCGTGAACTGCGCAAACTGGGTGCGGCTAGCGCCGTTTCTGAAAATGTAGAAGCCAGTCTGGAATTAGCGCGGCTGGTATTGATCAATACAGGATACGAAGAAACAAAACGGGAAACAATCCTTGCAAACTTTCGTAAAACCTATCATGCACAAATAGATGATGTATTAAAAGGTGACAGGACAGATAATTAAAATTAAAGTGTCCAATCACCTTAAACAGGAATAATCCTTACCTGTAAAATAAAATTATATACATCACCTGATATGATATCGCTCTACCTGTACAACTTTATTTTGTTCACGATCAGGCATTACTTACAGATATCGACTTTCGTCTATATCCAAAATATATAATCACCGCCATAATCAACAGGCCCAGTTGCAATGAAAGGCCTTCGATACTGGGATAAATACCCAGGATATCAATCCGCGGGAAGCTAATAGGAGCCATCGAAAGTATACCGGCTTCCTGCAACGCAGCCACACCTTTACCCGCAAAAATAATCGCCAGAACAAACATGAATACACTGGTAAACGAAAAGAACTGACGTAAGGGAAGACGTGCGCTGTAACGTAAAATCATCCAGCCCAGTAATACCAGTACACCTGCCGCCGTCCCCATCCCGCCAAGCATCGACACCTTCGCACTACCTTGTGCCTGTACCCACATGGCCTGATAAAACAGGATTGTTTCAAATACTTCACGATAAACCGCTATAAAAGAAAGACCGGCAATAGCCCACATAGTGCCACTACTGATCGCCTTGTTAATTGAACCTTCTATAAATTTCTGCCACTGCTTTGCATTAGTCTTACTGTGTAACCAGAAACCAACCCAGAGCAAAACCACCATGGCAATCAGTGCTGCTATACCTTCTGTCATCTCACGACTTGCACCACTGAAACTCACCAGATATTGTGATGCCAGCCAGGTAAAGCCACCCAATATCAGGGCACCTGCCCAACCGATATGCAGATAGACCAGACCATCGCGACGGTCTGTTTTAATCAGAAAAGCCGCTAGTGCCGCGATAACGAGCAAAGCTTCCAGTCCTTCACGTACCAGAATTACCATTGCTCCACTAAAGGCGGCACTATTGGACAAAGTGCGTGTTTCAATTATTTCTGCTGACCGTTGCAATAATGTTTGCACATGACTGGACTGCCGCTGGACTTTTTCATGCTCGGCCGATTGCTTGATCAACTCACGATAGGTCGTCATGGCCACTTCAACGTCATGCTTTAATGCAGGGTCAACATTATCAATACTGTGTTCAATTAATTCAAAGCCATCCAGATAAGCTGCCAGCGCATGCCGATAGGCGACTTCCTGGTTACCCGCCTGATAGGCCAGCACACTGCTTGAAATATTTTCACGGGCAAAATCAAGCGGTGACATATCAGCAAAGAGCACTTTCGGCTCAGACCGCAAATACCCCATCAGCATCAGTCCATCTTCGCCATAACGCTGCAAGGCTTCGTTAACAGTCAGTGTGGTCAATGTTTTTAAGTCTGCCACCGGCAAAATATCTCCATTAGCAGACCAAAGCACAGCCCCTTTGTCTCGCTCTGCACCTGACACAGCCAGTTGGCCAACATAAAATGCCAGAGCCCAGCGATCATTTTCATTTAGCTGGGATGAAAAAGACTGCATCGCAGTTCCATTCACTCCCATACTAATGGTGTTGTAAAGCCCAAAGAGGGTACGTTCACGATAGCGGGCTACATCATGAAAGTTAGTCGGAGACGGTTGTAGACCATTTGCCTTTAAGCCATTCCCTAAACCAGTCTCACCATGGCAGCCAGCACAATTTTCTATATACAGGCTTTGTGCGCGCACCAGATCAGGAGCATTTCGGGGGACAACTGAAATATTAAAATGGGCGAGGACACTTCGAGATAGCGACGAAGTCACCTGTTTAATTAAAGCCGGTTCCTGTTGATGTTCAACTAATGACTGAAGATGTTCTGCCTGTGAGACAAAGTCAGTCTGAGTGGCTGGCTGGTTCAACTGGTGATTTAACTGGCGAGCCTGCGTTACAACTGTAGCGGTAAACTCCTGCATTTCTTCATATTCAGATGTACTGATTATCTTGCCGTCCTGAACTGCACCGGGGTAATCAACACCAATATAATCAACAAGTTGCATAAAACGGCCGAGATCGACCGCTGCCTGCGCTGTCCCTGCTAAAAGAAAAAACACCAGTCCAGTCAATAAATTCACAGCAACATCCTCATTTACGTAAAATATAATGTAAATGATTATAATTCTCATTTAGATATAGATCTAGTCATTTATGAAATTTAATTTTTTGCACCGTGGCTTGTGTCGTTTCGATTCTTATAAGCCATGGTCTGACACGCATCAATACTATGGGTATATGATGATATCCGGAATACACCAATGTTGTGGCTGAAACAGGTCCAACGAAGAAAGCACCCATCTAAAAATATTCAGACGTTAATGTAATATTTACTCATACATAGATAGTTAAGGTATCTTGCCCTAAGCAGGGCTGAACAACATGCCCTTGTGGTATTTAGCCCGCTAACGGTATCAAAATAAAAGCGGGTTACAATTTGGAGACACCGAGGTCGGATAAATCAGACCCTACAGTAAGAACCAGCAATTAAGTATCTGCATATAAATAATTACTAATCTACAGTCTTTTATTAAAATTACATGAACAAATAATGACGATATGATAAAAATGGAACACAATGTTATTTTAACCTGATACATAACCACTATTATTGATTAACTATACTCACGACCACTGAGCACCAGGGAAATATGCCGAAGGGAACAATAAATAATACGCAAATGACTTTCTTATCACGTTTTTTTAAACTGGAGTCTTCTGGCGGCATCATTCTCATGTTTGCCGCAGTACTGGCTATCGTATTGGCGAATACACCCCTGCAATCTTATTATGCCTTACTCATTGACACCCCGGTTGAAATTCGCATTGGTGCATTACATATCGCAAAACCATTATTACTCTGGATTAATGATGGACTCATGGCCGTGTTCTTTTTTCTGGTTGGGCTGGAGTTAAAACGTGAACTGATTGAAGGTGAATTATCAGATAAACGCAATATTATACTTCCCGGCATTGGCGCAGTCGGCGGTATGCTGGTTCCAGCGCTAATATACACTTACTTTAATCATGCTGATCCCATTGCAATGCAAGGCTGGGCCATTCCGGCTGCAACGGATATTGCATTTGCACTCGGTGTATTGTCCCTGATTGGATCTCGAGTTCCTACCAGTATAAAAATATTCCTGACCTCGCTGGCAATTTTTGATGACATCGGTGCAATTATCATTATTGCGATTTTTTATACTGACAAAATTTCCCTCACAGCGCTTATCGTGGTTGCCGGTTGCATTCCCCTTCTTGCGATCTTAAACAAACGCAATCCTGATTCGACCAGCCTATATATACTGGTTGGTGTAGTAATGTGGGTAGCCATGCTGAAGTCAGGTGTGCATGCCACATTAGCAGGGGTTATCCTGGCGATGTTTATCCCGATGAAGTCAAAAACAAATGCGCATTATTCACCTTTGAAAAGCATGGAGCACGACCTGCATTCTGTTGTTGCTTACTTTATCCTGCCCGTTTTTGCTTTTGCGAATGCCGGTATTAGTTTTACTAACGTGGGTACAGCAGAAATATTTCACAACGTACCAGTAGGCATTGCGCTAGGGTTATTTATAGGCAAGCAAGTGGGTGTTTTTGGACTTTGCTGGCTTGCGATTAAACTAAAATTTACCAGCCTGCCACAGGGTATGTCATGGAGTTCACTGTATGGTACAGCTGCCCTGTGTGGAATTGGTTTTACCATGAGTTTATTTATCGGCTCACTCGCATTTGAGGAAACTGGTGTTAACCTGCTGTTTGATGAAAGGCTCGGCATAATCCTGGGATCATTAGCTTCGGGCTGCATAGGTTATCTGGTACTTCGTAGTAGTTTGCGTTCTAACAATCATCCACATTAAAAGATAAATAGAATACCTTACTCATCATTTCACCAAGAGTAATATACATTGACAGAAAATTTTCTAAACAACTTAAAGATCAAACACAAATTGTTGTTGTTTTTGTTGATTCCACTTGTATCAATTATAGTTCTGTCCGCATTTATTTCCTCACACAAAATTAGACATCTAAATAATATTGAGTTTTCAATTGAAAATATTAAATCCGTGCTCAAATTAGCTGATTTGCTATACGAACTACAAAACGAGCGAGGCCTGAGCATGTTGTATAAATCAAGCCCGCAACAGAAAACAGACGTGGATTTAAAAACCCAGTATAAAAAGACTGACGGCACCATTGAAAACGTAATTTCAAAAATAGCATCGCAAACGCAGCCCAATGATAAAAACAAGACAAATCAACTTAGAAATATTTTAGCAAAAAAAATTGAGGGTCTTTCCCGTATACGTAGTTCATTTAACTTTACTGAAAAAAACGTGGTATTTAATTCATATACTCAACTTAATAACGACATATTAAATCTTGTTGAACACCTTCGTGTACAGGCATTAGATGACAACATCAAGAACAAACTCGAAATATTGACCGTGCTATACTGGCTCCAGGAAGAAGCTGGTAAAGAACGTGGCCAGCTATCAGGTATACTCCGTGAAAACATGGTTAATGCACACACTCTGCTCACCGTCAATATAGCCATTCAACAGCAGAATGCTCTACTCGCACGACTACAGTCTATTTCAGGCAAAGACCTGACAAAACTATTTTATGACAAAATAAATTCAGCTAACAGACAGAACTTTGAACAATACCGGGAGTTATTTTCATCTATAAATAGCAAATATACCCTGCTTAATGAAATAAGCATGATAACCGGCTACGGTGGATTAATTCATAACTTCAAAAATTAT
>Ga0224496_10002800_pt1 | contig 10258 bp, 9 predicted proteins | sample SF_Jul11_sed_USG_2_FD_168127 | JGI IMG/M metagenome (GOLD analysis project Ga0224496, IMG submission 168127) | Sediment microbial communities from San Francisco Bay, California, United States - SF_Jul11_sed_USGS_8_1 | ecosystem: Environmental > Aquatic > Marine > Sediment | place: USA... | reverse complement strand
CGGTCACCAGGGCCGAGTAGTACGGGTCGCCGAACAACTCGTCGACCTCGGTCGACATCACCAAGCCGATCATTCCGCTGCGACTCGAGACGAGCGCCCGCGCCGCCTGATTCGGAAGATAGCCCGTCTCTTCGATCACCGACTCGACCCGGGCGCGAACCTCAGGGCGAACGTCAGGATGGTCGTTCAGAACCCGCGACACCGTCGATCGCGAGACTCCCGCACGACGGCCGATCTCCTCGAGCGTCAAGTTAGGTCGATTCATGTCGCTCACCGCTGGACCTGCTGGTACACCCGCACATAGTCGACGTAGTACTGGATCGGGAACTCGAGATCAAGGGCGATGTTCCCACCGAGGGTGCCGCCGAGAGCGAGATTGAGGATGAAGAAGAACGGTTTGTCGAACACCCACTCGCGGTCCACCAGGTTCTCGGGTCCGAGTTCGAAGTACATCTCCCCGTCGAACAACCAGCGGATCCCCTCGGCATCCCAATCGATCGCGAAGGTGTGAAAATCGTCTCCGATCTCGAACTCCTGTCGGTTCCATTGCGACTTGCCGCCGGCGCCGGCGTAGCCCGGGCCGTGCACGGTGCCGATCACGAGATCGGGCTCGCGACCGACGTACTCCATGATGTCGATCTCACCCACGATCGGCCAACGGTTGGCCTCATCGACGGCGTCCTGCTCGAAGTTGGCACCGAGCATCCAGAACGCCGGCCAGGTTCCGCTTCCCTTCGGCACCTTGATGCGGGCCTCCATGCGGCCGTACTGGAACTCCTGGAGTCCCCGACTCTTCAGCCGGGCGGAGGTGTAATACGAGTCCTCGAACTTCTCCTGTCGGAGCTCGATCACCAACAACCCGTTCTGAGTCCGAGCGTTCTCGGGACGATCGGTGTAGAACTGGGCCTCGCCGTTGCCCCATCCCCAGCCGCCGATGTCGTAGGTCCAGTTCGATCTGTCGATCGCGTCGCCGTCGAACTCGTCGCTCCAGACCAGTTCCATCCCCTCGGGCGGCTCGGGTGGAATCGGCTCCGGTGTGGCGATCGTCGTGGTCGGTGCGATCGTCGTGGTCGGTGCGATCGTCGTGGTCGGTGCGATCGTCGTGGTGATGGGGCTGATGCTCGTCGACGTCGGCGAGGACTCCGCCGCGGGGGCGGTGCTGCCCCGACCCGCGTCGGAGTCGCCCCCGCCTGCTCCGCATGCAGGGAGCAATGCCAGTCCGGCCAGCGTTGCCGCCACCACCCTTCGGTCAATCATGCCGGTCGCTCCACTTCTTCTCGCTCGGCGTTGACCGATGCCGCCGGGCCAAGCTATCGACGACGACGTCATCGAACGTCATTTCTGTCGCCGCCCTCGAGTGCCCCCGGCCCCTGCGGACTGAGCTGAACGGTGATCCCACCGTCGACGTACATCACCTGACCGGTGATGTACGTCGACTCGTCGGATGCCAGGAATGCGACCATCGCCCCGATGTCCGAGACCGTTCCGATCCGCCGCAGGGGGATCCGGTCTGAGGTCGCCCGAAGATCTTCCGGGTCGCTTCCGACCGTGCGATGGGTGTACGTCACCCCTGGACCGATCGCATTGACACGAATGCCGTACTCACCCAGGTCGACCGCCATGGCCATCGTCATGGCGTTGATGGCGCCCTTCGTGACGTCGTACGGCAGACCACGATGATGGGCCCGCAACGCCCCGACCGATGAGATCTGCACGATGTTGCCGCCACCGGCCTCCTTCATCGTTTCGGCAGCGCGTTGCGAACAGAAGTAGGGAACACGGACATTGACGGCGAGCTGCCGGTCGAGCACGGGTCCGTGGTCATCCAGGAGACGGTGACGCCGCAGATCAGCGGCGTTGTTGACCAGCAGATCGAGCCGACCGAAACGCTCGAGTGTGGCCCCGAACAGCCCGTCGATCTGCCCGGGCAGTGCGAGGTCCGAGTGGTACGTCAGCACTTCGGCGCCTCGCTGCTCGAGCGCCGTCGCCGTCTCGCGCAACGCAGCTTCGTCGATGTCGGCCACGACCAGCCGCATCGCTTCACTTCCCAGCCGTACCGCGATGCCCTGTCCGATCCCTTTGGCGGCACCGGTCACGACTGCGACTCTGCCGGCGAGTTCGGCGTAGCGCGGCGTCACCTCGCCGAAGTGTGGGTCGTCGATGAAGGAGGACATCACGGTCGCGCCGGGCCGCCATCGGGCAGCCGGGTCTGGGTCCATTGCTCGACGATCTGCCCACACGGGTACTGCGCTGCCAGCCGCTCGTCAACGTCGATGCCCAGCCCCGGAAGGTCGTTCGGGTACAGGTACCCGTCGCGCGCCCGTGGAAGACCCGGGAACATCTCGTAGTCGAGTTCGGACGGTTGGTACCACTCCTGAATCCCGAAGTTCGGCGCCCACAGATCGAGGTGGAGGTTGGCGGCATGCCCGACCGGCGACGTGTCACCAGGGCCGTGCCAGGCCGTCCGGACGCCGTACACGTCGGCGAAGATCGCCACGTTGCGAGCCGGCGTGATCCCACCGATCTGACTGACGTGCATTCGCACGAAGTCGACCAGACGGCTCGAGATCAGTTCCCGCCACTCGTGCGGGTTGTTGAAGAGTTCACCCATCGCCAACGGCGTGGCGGATTGCCGGCGGATGTCTGCGAACCACCCGATGTCCTCGGGGGCGAGCGCATCTTCGAGGAAGAACAGCCGGTACTGCTCGACGTCCTTGGCGAATTGCACGGCATCGATCGGATGCAGGCGCTCGTGGACGTCGTGCAACAGCTCGATGTCGTCGTCGAGCGTGTCGCGCACATGACCGATCATCTCCAGCATTGCTCGGCCGTAGGCGCGGGGATCGAAGTAGTTGCCGTCGGGGGCACCTTCGGGACGATGCAATCCGTCCGGCAACCCTCCGTAGCCGCCCATCTGGACGCGGATGTGTCGAAAGCCGGCCCCGACGAGACGTTGGGCGTTGTCGGCCACTTCGTATCGGTCGCCGCCATCGGCGTGCACGTACACGGCGGCGGCCTTGCGGGTAGCACCGCCCAACAGCTGATAGACGGGCATGCCGGCACGCTTACCCTTGATGTCCCAGAGCGCCTGGTCGACCCCGGAGATGGCGTTGTTCATCACGGGACCGTTTCGCCAATAGCTGTGGACCATCGACATCTGCCACAACTCCTCGATGTTGTCGACATCGCGACCGACGAGGAACGGCGCCAAATGGTGTTCGATCGCCGCCTGCACGGCGAACACCCCTTGCGTGAAGGTCGCACACCCGACGCCGTACAAGCCCGGTTCGGAGGTTGCGACCTTGACGATCACGAGGCGCGAACTCCCCGGCTGGGTCAGGATCGCGCTGACGCCGGTGATTCTGACGGTCACGTTTCGCTAGCCCTTGACAGCGCCCGAGGTCAACCCGGAGATGATGAACCGCTGCAGGAACATGTACAACACCAGCATCGGCAACATCAGCATCAGCACGGCCGCCGCCAGCTTCGGCCAGTCGCTGCCGTACACGCCCTCGAACACGATCAGGCCACGTGTGATCGGGTACAGGTCGTCATTCGTGAGGTAGACGGTCGCCAGGATCAGCTCGTTCCAGATCCCGATCGCGTGGATCACCGTCACCGTAGCGATCGCTGGACGAATCAGCGGGATGAGGATCGAAAACACGAACCGGAAGTAGCCGCAGCCGTCGACCGCCGCCGACTCGTCGAGCTCTCTCGGGATCGACTTGATGTAGTTGACGAGGATGATCAGCCCGATCGGATTGATGAGGAACAGCAGGATGTAGCCCTGGCGGGTGTTGTAGAGACCGAGGTTCAGAATCAGCTGGAACTGGGGAATCAGCGCCGGCGGCAGGAACAGCGCCACGACGTACAGGGTCAACAGCGCGCTCGCACCCTTCACGTATCCGCGAGCGATCGGGAAGGCGACAAAGATCGACATGATCACGAACAGCGCCGTCGCCACGGTCGTGTAGATCAGCGAGTTGAGCATGAACTTCGGGAAGCTGGCGAGTTCCCAAGCATCGGCGAAGTTCTGAAAATTGAGCGAGTCCGGGAGGCCGGTCGGGTTCTTGAAGAACTCCGGCAGCGACTTCATCGACGCCGCCACGAGGATCAGGAGCGGCCCGACATAGAACGCGGCGAACAGCACCAGGATCGTGTACGAGACGACCTTGCGCAGGATCCGCCGTCGCTTGGCGCCTCCGTCGTCGCTGTGCACCGTGTCGGACAGGGCTTCGGCGACGACGCTCATGACATGTACTTCCTCTCACGTCGAGCGACCACGAAGTTGGCGGCCATCCCGAGTACCAGCACCAGCAGGAACAGCACGACCGAAGCCGCCGCAGCGTACCCCTGGCGGAACGAGCCGGTGCCGGTGCCCCCGAACGCTTCGGCGTAGACGACGTACCCGAGCACCTGGGTGCCGTTCTTGTAGCCGGTCAGTACCAAGAACAGCATCCAGGCCTGGAGCGAGCCGACGATGTTCAGCAAGAAGTTGGTGTTGATGGCCGGCGTGAGCTGCGGCCAGGTGATGTTGCGGAAGAGTTGCCACCCCCTCGCGCCATCGACCGCCGCCGCCTCGTAAAGGTCGGCCGGGATGGTCTGCATGCCGGCCAGGAAGATCACCATCGTGAACCCGGCGTTCGCCCAGATCTGCACAACGATCACCCAGTAGAAGGCGTTCGAACCGGCCAGGAATTGGGATTCCAATCCGAGCCACCCAAAGATGTCGTTCATCGGGCCGCCGCCGGGCCGCAGGAACAGCTTCCACATCAAGCCCTGGACGGCGACGCCCAGGATCACAGGGACGAAGAACAGGGTGCGGAACATCAGACGACCCCGCAACTTCTGGTTCACGAGCACTGCCATCAGCAGGCCGATCGCGAACTGGATCGTGGTGACCAGGGCCATGAAGATCAGTGTCCGTTTCAGCGCATCGAGGTTGTCGCTCGATCGCGCCCCTTGGAACAGGAAGTCGTCGTAGTTCTCGAAGCCGACCCAGTTGATCGGGAAGCCTTTGATTCCGGTGGCATCGGTGAACGAGTAGACGATCGTCGCCAACGACGGACCCACCCCGATCAAGAGGTAGAAGCCGAGCCCGGGGAGCAAGAGCAACCACGGAAACAGGCGCTGTCCCTTCGTTCCGAACAGATAACGCTGCTGAACTGCCATTCGACGTCCCCTCTGGTGTCGAGCGATCGAGCTGTGTCGGTCTAACGGTGTACGGATCCGTTTCGCCGATGTACTCAGCGAGAAATTCCGGTGGGTACAGGCCGCCGTGCAAGGCGACCCGCACCCACCGTCGTAGGCGTCAGTGAATCGACGTGATCACAAGCCGGACTCGAGGTCGGCCTGGGCCTTGTTGGCGGCCTCGACCGGATCGGTGAAGTCGCCGTTGTACAGCCACAGCGAGCCTTGGCTGCCATTGGCATACTGGCCGGCACCCTGCGGGCCGACGAACCACTGCTCGTACCCGATCGTGAAATCCCCCGCTTGGAGGATCGGAGCGATCGACTGACCGAGCTTGCTGTCCAGCGTCGCTGTCGGCTGGGTCGGCAGGTAGTTCGTGGCGTTGGCGAAGGCGTTGTAATTGTCGGGCTCTGAGAAGGCCGCGAGATACGCCGTCGCCAGGTCCGGCACGTTCGTGCCCGCCGCCACCGCAAGACTCATGTCGACCTTGCCGAACAAGGTCTGGTTGTCGGCGGCGTTGTCACTGCCCGGGAAGGGGATGTAGGTCCAATCGAACTCGGCTGCGTCGACCGTGGCTGCATTCCAACCGCCCATCGGGCCGAATGCGACATCGCCGGCGAGGTAACGCTGGGCGGCGGCATCGCCGCCGAGACCGGCGGATTCGGCGTCCAACATGTCTGCGAATGTTGCGTACCGCTCGAAGAGTTGCAGGCCCTGCTCGTCGTTCCACTTCTTGGTCCCGTTCCAGAGGCCCTCGACGAGCCCCTGCTGGTCGGGATAGAGCGCACCGAGCAGACCGTAGGTACCGACGAAGATCGGCCAGCCGTCTTGACCGCCGGCGATCATGCACTTGCTGCCGGCGCCCTTGACGGCGTCGCAAGCTGCGACCAGTTCGTCCCAGGTCGTCGGCACGTCGACACCGACCTCACCAAGCAGGTCGAGGTTGACGAACATGCCGCTGTATGTCGTGCGACCGAGGCTGACCGCGTAGACCCCGTCCCCGAACGACGAACTGTCGACCGCCGCCTGGTCGTAGTTCGCGAGGAACGGCTGGCCCGACAGGTCCATCAACAGCCCGGCCTCGATCAACTGCTGCCAATACGGCGAGTCGGCGTCGGTCATGTACGGCTGCACGGGGTTGGCGAAGCCGGTCACGCTGATCGTGGTGACATCGATGTCGTTCGCCGTCAGGCGTGTCTGGTTGATGGTTGCGATGTCGTCGGCATTCACCACAGACAGATCGATCGTGACGCCCGGATTGGCCGCTTCGAACTCGTCGTTGAAGTTCTCGAAGAACTCCACCCCGGCGGGGTTCTGGTGGATGAGGACGCGCAGCGTCCCTTCCAGTTCGTCGTCGGCGGGCTCGTCGGCGGCGGGCTCGTCGGCGGGTTCGTCGGCGGCGGGTTCGTCGGCGGCGGGCTCGTCGGCGGGTTCGGCGTCGTCATCGCCACCACACGCCGCAACGAGCAGTGCCGAAGCCGTAAGGATCGGTACGACTTTCCTTCTGAAATTCCTCATCATGTTGTCTCCCTCTGGGAACGAGGCGATTCGCCTCGCGCTGTCGATATTCGTTGGTGGATCGGTTACTCGCTGCCCTTGACACCAGACCCGAGCGTCCTGGGAGCGCTCCTGGGAGCGCTCCCAGGCACATTACACGCTGACTTCCGGAGGTCAACCCCAGTTTGGAAACGTTTTGTCAACCGACCAGTGCGATGCACGTCGGCTGCGAGATCTCGCAACGGCCGCCGGCCGTGCCGATTTGCCGGCCTCCCGCCGAGACCGGCAAGAGCACGACGGTGCCGCTGTGCTGATTGGCGACCAGCATGTGGGAGCCGTCGCCGATCAACCCGAAGTCGCGCGGCCAAGCACCCCCGCACGGGCTGATATCGAGCAACGTCAGGCCCGAGCCCCTGTCGAATTCGTACACCGCCACGCTGTCATCGCCGCGATTCGACACGTACACACGGCTCCCGGATCGATCGATCCGGATCGCGGCGGCGATGCTTCCCTGCGTTCCCGGACGGAGCGTCGACAACGTCTGCACGGCTCGCAGTCGGCCGGATCCGGTCTCGTAGTCGTACACCGTGATCGTGTTGTCGAGTTCGTTCACCGCGAACAGATGATCGCCCGCCGGGTGGAAGTGGATATGCCGCGGTCCTGCCCCCGGCGCTGTGGCGATCTCGTCGTGGCGGATCAAAGCGCCGGAGGTGGCGTCGAAGCCGTAGACGACCAGTCGATCGATGCCCAGATCGGCGACGACCATGAACTGGTCGTCGGGTGTGAAGATCGCCGAGTGGGCATGTGGTCCCTGCTGGCGAGCAGTGACGGGACCTGCTCCCCGGTGCCGCACCGACGACGCCATCTCGCCCAAGTTGCCGTCGGGCTCGATCGCGAAGACGGCGGCACTCCCCGATCCGTAGTTCGACACGGCCAGCCACCTGCCATCGCGGTCGATACTCAAGTGGCAGGGATGATCGCCGCCTGTCGACCGCTGGTTGAGAGCGACGAGATCGAGTTCACCGGCGTCCCGGTCGATCTGGAAGGAGTGGACCGCTCCCCCGGTTCCATCGCTCTCGATGCCGGTCTCGCTGACCGCGAACAGATATCCACCACTTGGGTGCACGGTCAGGAACGACGGGTTGTCGACCCCGCTGAACGACGAGTCCAGGCGGATCTCCGAGCAGGAACCGTCGACACTGACGACGTGGATGCCCGGGACGTCGGCCGACGCATAGCTCCCGACGAACACGATCTCGCCTCCGGCGACGTCGCTCATCAACCGGCTCGGGCGTCTCGCACGACCGCCGTGGCGGCAATGGTCAGATCCGTGATGCGTCGGAAGTCGCGATCGGCGATCAGTTGACTGCTCACCAGCCAGCTCCCCCCACAGGCCAGCACCGTCGGCATCCTGAGGTAGTCGGCCAGATTGTCGGGACCGATCCCACCGGTCGGCACGAAGCGGACGTCCGGATACGCCGGAGCGATCGCCGCAATCCAACGCCGACCGCCTGACGCTTCGGCAGGAAAGAACTTCACCACGTCGAGCCCCTGGGCGAGCGCCATGTTGATCTCGGTCGGCGTCGACACTCCGGGCACGATCGGAATCTGGCGCTCGACGCACCAGTCCACCACGCCGATGTCGAAGCCGGGGCACACGACGAACCGACATCCGGCTTCCACGGCGGCGCCGGCCTGGACTGGGTTCATGACGGTTCCGGCGCCGAGCAACAGCTCGGGGTACCGATCGGCGATGACGCCGATCGCCGGCAACGCCGCTTCGGTTCGCATCGTGATCTCGGCGCACGGCAGACCTCCGGCCAGGAGGGCCTCGGCCAACGGCGCCGCGCTGTCGACGTGATCGATTTCGACCACGGGGAGAATCCCGTGTGCTCGGACCTCCTCGAACACGTCCACCGTCACGCTCCGACCGTTCGGTTCCGCCTGTGGTTGGATCGAACCTCGACCATCATCGTTCTCCTGGTTGCACAACGATTGCCGATCCGAGGCCGAATGGCGCGATCGATGTTCCGTGTCGGTGGGTGCCGCGAACGCTACCGTCCGACTCGTGGTCCAGGACGACGACGTCACCGCCGAGGGCGCTGGTTCGGTCGACCTCGTCTCGATCGGTGAAGCGATGGTGTCGTTCGTGTGCCGCGACGACTCGTACGACTATGTGGCTGTCACGGCCGGCGCGGAGGCGAACGTCGCGGTCGGGATGGCGCGGCTCGGTTGCTCGGCTCGTTGGGTGTCACGGCTCGGCGACGACCCGCTCGGCAGACTCGTCGAACAGTCGGTGGCGGCCGCCGGTGTCGAACTGGCGGTCGTTCGAGATCCGGCACGGCCGACCGGAGTCATGACGAAACACGTTGCGGGCTCCGGAACCCGGTCGCAGTACTACCGCAGCGAGAGCGCGGCACGTCTGCTGTCGATCGACGACCTGAGTCGAGTCGGTCGGGCCCGCTGGTTGCACGTGACCGGAATCACGCCCGCGCTGTCGACCTCGGCCGCATCGATGGTCGAGGCGGTCGTCGACCGGCGCAGCGGACACCGTGGCCACGTCTCGTTCGACGTCAACCTCCGAGTGGCGTTGTGGCCGGATCTGGCGACGGCGGCAGAGCTGCTGCTCCGTCTCTCACGAAGTGCCGACGTGGTGTTCGTCGGCGACGACGAGGCGGAGACGCTGTTCGGCACCTCGGATTCAGCGCAGCTGGCCGCTCTGATCCTCCGCAGAGATGACCAGGAGTTGGTGCTCAAACGCGGGCCCGGCCGTGCCTCCGTCGTCTCCCGCGACGGCGAGTCATCGGCCCCGACACTTCCGGCCCGCGTGGTCGAGGTGACTGGCGCCGGCGATGCATTCGCCGCCGGGTACCTGGCCGGAACGTGCTTCGGCTGGCCGACGATCGCACGGTTGCAGCTCGGCCACCTGATGGCCTCACGCGTCATCGGCGTGCTCGAGGACGTGCCACCCGAGTTCACGGAACCCGAACTCGTTTCGCTCTCGCCGACGATGCTGGCGTCGCGATGGGCCGAACTCCACGAGGCAGGAACATCCTGAATCGTGTGCCGCGGTCGCCTCGTCCGGCAGTGCCGATCGGTGACAAGGTGGCGGTTCTGATGCCACGGATACTCGACTACAACGGACAGGACGCCTTTCGCACCGTGACGGTTGCCGATCTGGTCGCGCTCAGGCAACAGGATCGCCAACTCGCCCAGGTCACCGCCGGAACGGCCGAAGAGGCTGTCGCCGCCGAGCATGCAGGAATCGAGATGGTCGTCTGCATGTCCAGCTCGGTGCCCGCCGTACGGCGGGGTTCCCCGAAACTGTTCGTCACCGCCGCCATCGACTTCACCGGCGCAGTCACCGTCGACGAGCTCTTGGGTGTCGCCCTGGAGTCGCTCTCGAACGGAGCCGATGCCGTCATCACGGCGCGGCGTCTCGACGTCGTTCGGCGCCTCGCCGCCGAAGACATCCCGGTGATGGGTCACCTCGGGTTCGTCCCCAAGAAGTCGACCCTGTATGGCGGGATTCGCAGTGTCGGTAAAACGGCCGACGAGGCGGCCGCGCTCT
>Ga0224496_10002799_pt1 | contig 10261 bp, 12 predicted proteins | sample SF_Jul11_sed_USG_2_FD_168127 | JGI IMG/M metagenome (GOLD analysis project Ga0224496, IMG submission 168127) | Sediment microbial communities from San Francisco Bay, California, United States - SF_Jul11_sed_USGS_8_1 | ecosystem: Environmental > Aquatic > Marine > Sediment | place: USA... | reverse complement strand
CGGCGCCCCGTCCACCGCTGGAGCGAACACGACCGAAAAGGCCCACGCTTCAATGGCAAGCATCGGAGCGTACCAACCGACCGCCAGAACCGCGCCGACGGCATCGAGGGTCGACTCCCCAAGGATGCTTTGCTGGACTACTGGAACCTGTGCTCCTACCGCCGCCACGCCCAGCAGGCTTCGGAGCCAAACGGGCCGCGGTCGGCCAATCGCCACTGCGCCAAACACCACGGATGGCCACATCACGGCTCCGCCGGCACCAAGCAACATCAGCGACAGGATCGACATGCGCCACCATCCAACCCCACCGGCGTTGCGCCGCTTCCGAGCCAAACCCAACATTGCTCCGACGATCGTCGCGGCGAGCAAAATGAATCCGGTCCCGCTCCAGCTGAATTCAGGACTGCCTGATATGAAGCGCATCCAGAACCGCATGACGATGCCCCAACCGAGTCCAAGCGTTGCGCCGGCCACAATCGGCCGGCGCAACATCCAATTCATCACTAGAACTCCAGCGGGATGCAGGCCAACCTCGGCCCGGCCGCCCCACTGGAAGCCGTGGGATCCCGGTGAATCATGATGGAGTGAGCCTCCCCTGGTGCGATTTCGAAAGGAACGATCGCTGTGGCGTGACCGGTCCCTCCGTCGGTGATCGTGAAGTCCAACCAGACCTCGGTCTCTGGCGAAACGGGAGCACCAGGCACCTTGTAGTGGCCGCCGGCGAGGCCACCATCGCCTGCCACGCACGGACCGACATGAACATGCGCTCCTAGTCGGCGACCCGACTCACTACGGTCGAGACCTTTGACGTTGAGAACGACGACCGTCCGGCCATTCTCGACCGTGGCAGAAGCCACGGCCCAGGCGCCGTCGGTCGGATCCGCGGCCGGGCTTACGTCAGACAACGGTGCCTTTGAGAAAATGGCATTTCCGGCCGCGGCGGACAGCAAGCCGAATGCGAGTATTACAACCATGACCATCGCACGATGGAATTTCATCGGACCCTCCTTTGATCTTTTTGATCCGTTATCCCACAGACGCAAAGACCGACCAGGTCGGGTGACGCGGTCGAGATTCTTTATTGGGCGTCACCCGCTTCCCCTTGTTCGTTCGTCGGTAAGGGTGATGGTTTTGGACTTAAGCGCGCATCGAAGGATCTACCGGTCGGCGGTTGAAACACCTCTCGACCGAGTAGAGGAGGCGGAACTGCACTCGTTGGTAGGTCGGTTGTTCGCGGAAGAGGCCACCAACCTGGTCCGGCTAGCCCGGTTCTTCGTTGATGACCGGACGGCGGCCGAAGACCTGGTGCAGGAGGCGTTCATCAGGCTGTCGCGTTCCATTCACAGAATTCGCAACGAAGACAAAATCAAGCCGTATCTGCGCTCGATCGTGCTCAACCTCGCCAGGGACCACAACCGTCGCGGCCTGATGTCGCTCAGACACCGACCCCCAGCCGACCCCGATCCGCCGGGCCTTGACGATCAGGCCGTCCTCGACGACGACAGACGATTGGTCATCGCGGCGCTCCGAGAACTCGCTCCCGGCCAACGCAATGTGCTCGTTTTGCGCTACTACATGGAATTGTCCGTCGCTGAAACAGCCGAGACCCTCGGCATCTCCGCAAATACGGTCAAAACCCAACAACGCCGCGGCCTGGCCGCTTTGGAGCAACGGTTGGGAGGTCGAGTATGACGACTCTTGAGCGACGACTCCATGATGCGCTGATGGCCGATGCGATCGCCACCGAGCCCTCCCCTGATCTGTTCGCCCGGGTGCGCGGCTCGATCGCCGATGACCGCCGGCGGCGGGCGAGGCTACGGGCGCGTATCGGAGTCGTCGTGCTACTCATCGGTGCTCTGATCTCGGTTATCTATGGAACATCCACATACGAACAAGGGAGATTGCTCATGGAATGGTGGGTACTTGAGGCCATCACCACCGTCGTGCTCATAGGGCTTGCCCTCTGGCTCGGCCCGTTCATCAAACGCTTCGGCCGTGCCTATGCGGCCGACGTGTTCAAGGCCAACCCGGCCACAGGCAAGAGCTTCATTCTGCTGGCTGACATCGTCTACTACCTGATCTTCGGCGCCTACATCTTGTTCTCGGTCCGTTTTCAACAGGAGCGGGAATGGACCGATACCGTTGGTGCCGCCCAGCTGCAATGGGAAGTCGGCCGACTCGGAGGCATCCTCCTGATCATCGGTGTCCTTCACGGCGCCAACATCATCCTCATGCCCGTAATCGGCCGCCTCTTCTCACTGAACCGACGCCTCGACGCCGAACAGATACCCGCAGGTGATGAGTAACCGACGGGTCGGTTGGGAAGGCTGGGCCATTGGGCTGATCGCCGTCGTCGGCGTCCCGATCGGGCTGCTCTTCATTCCCGTCGTGGGCGGCATCGTTGGCACCACACATGGCCGATATCCACGCCTAAGTGTTTCAGCTCCTCCGATCAACCCGGTACGACTCGCCATCGGCCTTGTCATCGCCGCGGTCTTCGTCATGGCGGCCGCCTGGATCATCCACAAGACCGATTGGGAGACACCCACTCAGACAGACGATCGGTAACCGAGTCGCTTATCGATGGTGTTGAGCAACGGCTGCCCAGCCTGGTACCGAACCAGGTTCTCGAGAAACAGCTCTGCGACTCGCTCTGCGTAGTCATCAAGATCGCCGGCATGGTGCGGCGTAATGATGACATTCTCCATCCGCCAGAGAGGAGAATCGGAGGGGAGTGGCTCAGTCTCAAAAACGTCAAGACCGGCTCCCGCCAATTCCCCTGCGTTCAAGGCCGCTACGAGCGCGACCTCGTCCACGCTCGCTCCCCGACCGATATTGATGAGCGAGGCACTCGGAGGTAGCTCGGCGAGCACAGCCCGGTCGACGATGTGCCGCGTCGCTGAGGTAAGCGGAGCCGCCACGACCAGCCAATCGGCTCTCGATAGGTCCCGGTCCTGCCATGCAATGACGCCGCCGAACTCATCGTCGGGCCGCGTCGATGTGGCGATCAAGGTCACATTGACCCCAACCGCGCCGAGCAGTCGCGCAATGGCTCGACCGATACCCCCGGCACCCAAAACCAGGGCCGTGCTGCCTCGCACCGGATTGACGGTTTGGTAGTGCCAGGTTGATTTCAGTTGGTTGCGGACCGCATCGGGCAGTCTTTTGGTTTGGGCCAGCATCAACGCAAGCACGTGTTCTGCGATTGCGTCGTCGTAGATCCCCCCGGCGTTGGTCACGACAACGTCGGAGTTCACAAGGTCCGGGAAAAGCAAGGCGTCGACCCCGGCTCCTGCCCACTGAATCCACCGAAGATCGGCGGCTGCGTCCCAGACCTGAGGCAGCAGCTTGCCTTTGAAATCAAACCCGAACAGGATCTCGGCACCGGGGAGAGCCCCGCGAAGTTCGTTAGCGGTCCCGGCCATGCGAACATCAATCCCGACCGGTTTCCGCCCCACCACCAACTCTGGGGTCGGACACGACTGGACGACGACCGTGATTTTTTTCATGCGCAGAGTTTACGCAATCCGCCGCTCCCGGCTAGGAAGTGACGGGGTCTTGTGAACAGCTATCGGCATCTCGAGAGCTCTTAATACCTCCCCAACAGCCAGCGGACACCGAACCTGGATCGGCTGTAGCATCCCGGGACTATGAGCACTCGACTGCGATACCAAGGGCAATGAACCATCGGACCCGCAGTATCTTGTCGTTCCTGGGTATTGTTGCCTCACTTGCGGTCATCTGGGAGGGCTACAAGTGGATGGGCCAGACCACGGGCGGCACATGGCCCTACACGACGGTGCGGCTACCCATTCGCACGAACGCCCGCTCGATGCCACACCTGTGGGACATTGCCGAGTCTCTCTTCCAGCCGGCGAGGCGGGGCGGCGAAGACATCCTTTTGGTCATCTTGCTGCGCTCCGCTTGGTTCACTTTCCGATCCGCGGCCGGCGGATTCCTGGTCGGGAGCGCGTTCGGTTTTGGCCTAGGAATCCTCTTTGTCCGGTCATCCATCGCCGAACGAGGCCTCATGCCGTACGTTGTCGCTTCGCAAACCGTCCCGGTTATTGCCATCGCTCCAATCCTCGTGATCTGGGGCGGCCGGCTTGGCCTTCCCCAGGCAGTACAGGTCGCCGTGATCGCCGCCTACCTGGCCTTCTTTCCCGTGGCCATCAATACGTTGCGTGGTCTCCGATCCCCGGCCGCCACCGCTACCGAACTTCTTCGCTCATATGCGGCAAGTCCGGCCCAACAACTTTGGAAACTACAGGTGCCTGCTGCCTTACCGTTCCTGTTTCCAGCCTTGAGAATTGCTGCGACGGCTTCGATCATCGGGGCGATCGTGGGCGAACTCCCGGCCGGCCTCTCACGGGGATTGGGGCGGGCCATCCTCGGCTTTGCTTCGTCGTTTTCTAGCGCTCCCGAGAAGCTGTTCGCATCGGTCGCCGTCTCGGCTCTGGTCGGCATCTTGTTCGTGGGACTCGTGGCACTCGTCGAACGATCAGTGGTCCCCCCCAACCGCCGGGTCACGGTTGACGCAGAAAGGCCTCTCGCATGACGCCGACCATTTCGCTCGACAACGTATCGATGGTCTTCGGATCCGGTACTGACGCCGTCAAGGCCTTGGAAGACATCGACCTCGCTGTGCAACCGGGCGAGTTTGTCTCCCTGATCGGTCCATCCGGGTGCGGCAAGTCAACCATGCTCCGCGTGATAGGTGACCTGATCTCCCCAACGGAGGGCATCCCGCACGTGAACGGCAAAAGCCCCCATCAGGCCAGGTTGGATCGGGACTACGGGATGGTCTTCCAAAGTGCCACCCTTCTCGACTGGCGAACGGTTCTCGAAAACGTCGCTTTGCCACTTGAGATCATGGGCGTCGATCGGCCCGAACGCGATGCGACTGGCCGTAGGATGCTCGATCTCGTCCAACTCGACGGGTTCGCCAACCATTACCCGTGGCAGCTGTCGGGCGGGATGCAGCAGCGAGTGTCCATCGCTCGCGCCTTGAGCTTCCAACCATCAATCCTGCTCATGGATGAGCCGTTTGGCGCCCTCGACGAGATGACCCGGGAGCGCATGCAGATGGAACTACTGAGGATCTGGGAAGAAACCGAGACAACGGTTCTTTTCGTCACCCACAGTATTGCCGAGGCCGTGTTCCTCTCAACGAGGGTGATCGTGATGTCACCGCGACCAGGGCGAATTGTCGACCACATCGATATCGACCTGCCTCAACCCCGCGGATTCGATACCCGAGAACACCAGCGCTTCTTCGAATTGATCACCGTGGTACGCGAAGCGCTCCGGGCGATCGAGAACGAGTCCCCATGACAAAGATACGATCGTACGGTCCGGCCATCGCCATATTTGTGGGCGGCCTGGCTCTGTGGGAACTCACCGTACGCCTGTTCAACATCCAAGGATTTATCCTGCCGGCCCCGACGGCGATTCTGGCAGCGTTCGCTGCGGAAACATCGACGTTATGGCGAGCCGGGCTGGCCACGTTCCTGTCAGCCGTGTCAGGGCTGGCAGTCGGAACCGCTGCTGGAGTCCTCGCCGGAATGGCCGCATCTCGCTTCACGCTTATCCGTGACGGAGCGATGCCATTGGCCATCGCGGCCAACTCAACGCCGATCATTGTGCTCGCTCCCGTGGCCAACGCGTGGTTCGGACTAACGAGTCCGATCGGCACGGTCGTGGTCGTGGCGGTGCTCGTGTTCTTTCCGGTGATGATCAACCTCGTGCGGGGCCTCCTGTCGGCCGAGGCGCAAGAGCTGGAGCTGATGGCAAGCTACGCCGCCACCAGGGGCACGACCCTTCGCAAGCTCAGGCTTCCCGCTGCCCTCCCCTATTTCTTCTCGGCCATGAAAATCGCCTCGGCGCTGGCGCTCATCGGAGCCATCATCAAAGAATACTTCGGCGGGCCACAAGAACGCCTGGGTCAATACATCACCCTCAAGGCTGGTTTGTTCCAGTTCGAGGAGGCTTGGGCAGCCATTCTCCTCGCGTCGGCCTTCGGCATCGCCATGTACGGCCTGATTCTTTTCGTCGAACGTAAGGCCATGCCGTGGCACGTGTCGGTGCGCTCCTAAGCGAAAAGACGCCAATGATCAATAAGCCGTGTGTCGGTTCCGGTAGGCTCAGATTTCGTTGTTTACGAGTCCGAGGAGGATTAACAATGTCGAGTAAAAGCTGGCGAAGACTGACGGCAGTTTTGGTGCTGCTGGTGCTGTTAGCTACCGCTTGCGGTGGTGACGAAACCGCCGACCCCGGCACGCCCGCTGAACTCACACCCGTCAAACTCCAACTTCAGTGGTTCGCTCAAGCCCAATTCGCCGGCTACTACGCAGCGGTCGACCAGGGCTTCTACGAGGACGAGGGGCTCGACGTCACCATTCTCGAGGGAGCGGTTGACATCGTACCTCAACAGGTCGTCGCCACCGGTGCCGCCGAGTTCGGGCTGGCGTGGGTACCCAAGGCACTCGCCTCGAACGAGGAGGGGGCAGACCTCGTCAACGTCGCTCAGGTGTTCCAGCGAAGCGGCACACTGATGGTTTCGTGGGCAGACGAAGGTATAACCTCTCCAGAAGACTGGGCTGGGCGAAAAGTTGGCAACTGGGGCTTCGGCAACGAGTTTGAACTGACCGCCGCCATTGCTCAGGCGGGCGTAGAAGACGTTGAGCTCATTGCACAGAACTTCGATATGGAAGCGCTACTGAACCGCGAAATTGACGCGGCTGAAGCCATGATCTACAACGAGTACGCCCAGGTCCTCGAGGCGGTCAACGAGGCCACCGGCGAGCTCTACCAGCCATCCGACCTGAGCGTTATCGACTTCAACGAGGTCGGTACGGCGATGTTGCAGGATTCAGTCTGGACGACAAACACGTACGCAAACGAGAATCCGGAGACGGTGGAGGCGTTCCTGCGAGCCACATTCCGGGGCTGGATCTACTGCCGCGACAACGCTGACGCATGCGTCGACATCGTATTGGCAGTCGGCCCGACCTTGGGCCGCAGCCACCAGACGTGGCAGATGAACGAAGTGAACGCCCTGATCTGGCCGTCAGCAGGCGGTATTGGCGTCATGGACAAGGCTCTATGGGACCAGACGGTCAACGTTGCGACCACTCAAATCCCCGAATTGACCGGGGTCACCATCCCTGAGGACACCTACCGAACGGACTTCGCCGAAGCCGCCGTCAAGTCTCTATCTGACGAGGGTGTCGACACGACCGGCGCATCGTGGCAGAAGGTTACGGTCGAACTCAACCCGGGTGGCGACTGAGTTTCATTCGTACGGGTGGTCGGACCAGTCAACGCCCGACCACCCGACTAGCAAACAAGGAGATCAACCATGGCGAACATATTGCGATCAGCATTGGTACAGACCGAGTGGACCGGTGACAAAGAGACCATGCTCAAAAAGAACATGGACTACGCCAGGGAAGCGGCCAACGACGGCGCACGGATCATGTGCTTTCAAGAACTCTTTGACGCACCGTACTTCTGTCAGGTGCAGGATGACGCCCATCTCGGCACCGCCGAACCCATTCCCGACGGTCCAACGATGCATGCCATGACGGCTCTCGCCAAAGAGACCGAAATGGTTCTCGTAATTCCAATGTTCGAGAAAGAAGACGACGGGTTCTACTACAACACCGCCGCGGTCATCGAGGCGGACGGTACCTACCTGGGGAAATATCGCAAGACGCATATCCCGCACGTGAAGGGTTTCTTCGAGAAGTACTACTTCCGTCCGGGGAACATGGGCTATCCCACTTTTGACACGAGCGTCGGGCGTATCGGCGTGTACATCTGTTACGACCGTCATTTCCCCGAAGGTTGGAGAGCGCTCGGTCTGAACGGCGCCAAGCTGGTCTACAACCCGTCGGCCACGAGTCGGGGCCTGTCGATGTATCTATGGAACCTCGAGCAGCCGGCCGCGGCGGTGGCCAACGAGTATTTCGTGGGTGCCATCAATCGGGTTGGCACCGAAGAATACGGCGACAACGATTTCTATGGCTCGTCGTACTTCGTGAACCCGCGTGGCCAGGTGGTCGGGGACGCTGCTTCTGACACAGAGGAAGAGTTGGTCGTACGGGACCTCGATATGGACATGGTCGAGGAAGTCCGCCAACAGTGGGCTTTCTTCCGCGATCGGCGACCCGACGCCTACGGCGATTTGGTCGCTCCCTGAATGCCACTCGACGAAGCGACAGTCAACGGGTGGCTGACCCGGTACGTCGGAGCCTGGAGGACCAATGCGCCAGACGACATCCGGTCCTTGTTTACGAACTTTGCAACGTATCGGTATAGGCCCTGGGGCGCACCGGTCGTTGGAGCAGAGGCCATCGTGGCTGCCTGGCTAAAGAATCCCGACGAGCCTGGCTCGTGGGAAGCGTCATACAAATGCGAGATGATCGCCGACGATCGGGCCATCGCGATCGGAAAGACCACCTATGTGGATGGCGGGACGTACTCAAATCTCTTTCAACTTCGCTTCGAAAGCGGGAGATGCTCCGAGTTCGTTGAGTGGTACATGAACGAATCGACGACCGACACCTAGGCGCTCAGCTCACCGGAAAGGGGAACAATGGGTAAGCACAACGAACTCTTGGCCAGGCACCGTCGGATTCTGCCCTCGTGGATGGCGCTCTACTACGACGATCCGATCTCTCTCGTCGACGGACAGGGGCGCCGGGTCGTCGACGCCGAAGGCACCGAATACCTGGATTTCTTCGGTGGCATTCTCACCACGATGACCGGCTACAACGTGCCAGAGGTGGTAGCGGCCATCAAAGCCCAGGCCGACAAGATGCTCCACAGCTCAACGCTGTACCTGATCGAGTCGCAGGTTGAACTGGCCGAGAAGATCGGCGAACTTTCGGGAATCCCCGACGCCAAGGTGTTCTTCACCAACTCAGGCACAGAGGCGAACGATGCCGCGCTCATGCTGGCCACGCAGTACCGCAAATCCAACCAGGTACTCGCCATGCGCAACAGCTACCACGGAAAGTCCCACTCGACCGTGGCGATCACCGGGCAGTCGGCCTGGTCGGCCACCACCCTGTCCCCCTTCCAGACGACCTATATCCACTCTGGCTACAAGCTGCGCAGCCCATTCCGGGAACTGCCCGACGAGCAGTTCACCGCAGCCTGCGTCGATGACCTGCGCGATCTACTCAACATTGCAACCGCGGGCGACGTTGCCTGTCTCATCGCTGAACCCATCCAGGGGGTTGGCGGCTTCGCTACTCCCCCGGACGGGTTCTACGGGGCCATGAAACAGGAACTGGACAAGTCGGGCATCCTCTTCATCTCCGACGAAGTCCAGACAGGTTGGGGACGAACCGGCGAGCACTTCTGGGGATACCAGGCGCATGGGATCGTCCCCGACATGCTGACGTTCGCCAAGGGTCTCGGCAACGGACTCGCCATCGCCGGTGTGGTCGCCAGAGGTGACGTGATGGACTGCTTGCAGGCGAACTCCATCTCGACGTTCGGAGGAAATCCGCTGTCAACGGCCGGGGCGCTCGCCAACCTCAACTATGTCGTCGATCACGATCTCCAGACCAACGCCTACAAGATCGGCCAGCAACTCAAAGACGGCCTTCACCACCTCGCCGATGAGGTTCCGGCGATAATTGAGGTTCGAGGCAAGGGTTTGATGCTCGGGGTCGAGTTCGGAGTCGGTGGAGGGATCGAACCCGACCCGGCGACCACGAAGGCCGTTATGGAGGAAGCAAAACGTCAGGGGCTGCTGATCGGCAAAGGGGGCCTCCACGGCAATGTCCTGCGGATCGCCCCGGCGCTGACTCTTACCGCCGACGAAGCACAAGAAGGACTTGAGAAGCTGGAGGCGGCGATAGCCGCAGCCGTCGAGTAACGAAAGGAATCGAGCTATGGCCAAGACGCTCATACGAGGTGGCACTGTTGTCACCGCCACCGAGATTATGGAGGCCGATGTTCTGATCGACGGTAAGCGAGTAGTGGGCCTGCTCGCCCGTGGCGACGCCGCCCCCGAGGTTGTCGTAGATCAGGTGATCGACGCATCCGGCAAATATGTCTTCCCGGGCGGAGTTGATGTCCACACCCATATGGAGCTTCCGTTCGGGGGAACGAACGCGTCGGACAACTTCGAGTCCGGTTCCCGAGCCGCGGCCTGGGGCGGAACCACCACCATCGTCGACTTTGCGGTGCAGACGATCGGCGAATCCATGATGTCCGGCTACGAGGCATGGATGGAGAAAGCCGC
>Ga0224496_10002798_pt1 | contig 10267 bp, 8 predicted proteins | sample SF_Jul11_sed_USG_2_FD_168127 | JGI IMG/M metagenome (GOLD analysis project Ga0224496, IMG submission 168127) | Sediment microbial communities from San Francisco Bay, California, United States - SF_Jul11_sed_USGS_8_1 | ecosystem: Environmental > Aquatic > Marine > Sediment | place: USA... | reverse complement strand
CGAGAAGCACTTATCGAACCGTATCGTCGATTAGGATGTCAGGCTCGGGTCCTCGGGGACGTTATTGTTCAAGTTCCTGAGGAAAAGTGGGAAAAAACATCACTGGATACCTCTCAAGAAGTTGAGACCTCTTCCCAATAGCCTATGTGCGTCTGTTGAGAGATCAATAGTCTTTTTCAGCACCCCAAACACGTTAGGTCCCATTACCAAATCGCCATGCCACCCGTCATTTCCATCACGCGAACGTATGCGTTTTGCGCCGCGCATCGCTTACATACCGAACAATTGCCGGACGATGTGAATCAAACGATTTTCGGAAAGTGCAATAATCCGAATGGCCACGGTCATAACTATACGATTCAAGTCACCGTTCAGGGAGAATTGGATGCAAAAACTGGACTCATCACCGATGTAAACCGACTTGATCAAATTGTACAGGACCTCATTGTGACTCGTTTCGATCACCAACATTTGAATTTCGATCCCGCATTTCAAGCGCTCACGACCACTGGAGAAAATTTAGCGAGTGTGATCTGGGATTTATTAGTGGATCGGATCCCATCAGGCCGATTGGAAAAAATTGGAGTGGTCGAGACCCGAGACAACTTTTTCGAATTTGTGGGTGATCAGAAGTCGGCAATTCTTTAGCGAAGTGATTCCACCAACTCAAGAGCATGGAGTGATATGAAACCAAAATCGACGAAATCCAAAGCCGCATCTCAATCACGAAATATTCGAAAGATTGCGGACTCGGATAGGATTGAAATCGGGGAGCCGGATTCCATTCAAGATATTGAACCCACCATTCGGAAATTGCTCAGCCAGCTCGGAGAGAATCCGGATCGCAATGGGTTGCAGCAAACGCCAAAACGGGTAGCCAAGGCCCTTACCTATTTAACGCAGGGGTATCATCAAGATATCGACACGCTGCTCAACGATGCTCTCTTTCCCATTCAGTACGATGAAATGGTGATCGTAAAAGACATCGATTTTTATAGTTTGTGTGAACACCACTTGTTACCGTTTTTTGGCAAATGTCACGTAGGCTATATCCCTCGGAAGCAAGTCGTGGGGTTGAGTAAAGTGCCGCGAATTGTCGACATGTTCAGCCGCCGCTTGCAGGTCCAAGAACGATTAACCGTACAGATTGCGCACACGATTCAGGAAAAACTCAATCCGCATGGCGTGGGAGTGGTCATGGAAGCACGACATTTATGTATGAGCATGCGCGGAGTCGAAAAGCAGAATACGGTCGCAGTGACCAGTGAAATGCTCGGGGTATTCAGAAAACAGCAGCAAACACGCGATGAATTTCTCAAATTGATTAAGCAACGAGGCGGTGATGCGGACTAGGTTCATTGGGGTTGTCAGCCGCTTCGTCTTCTAGGGGTGCCGGATGCTACCCCCTCTTGACCATTTTTCGCGAATCAGCTTAAATGCTGCTCATATTTATCCGTAGTGATTTTCCCCACGGATGGGCTAGGAGCGCAGGATGCGCCGGTCTTATCGTTAAATATATTCCCTTCCCCCACAAACAAAGGCGCCCCCAAATGGCGGGCCGGAGTGTCTGTCCGCGAGCAACTCTTTCAGTCGTAATCTGCATTTCTTGAAACTTGTGATTCTCGAAAGCTGAACACACGCACGACCGTTCCGGTTATCCTAGGATCTATAGAGCACGTTGGTTTAGAAAGGAATTCAAGGCCTGATTGAAGGCGGCTGGCTGTTCGATATTGGAAAGGTGGCCTGCGTGAGGAATCGTCACTAAGGTTGCCCCAGGAATTCGTTGAGCGAGGTATTCCGATTCGGTAACGGGGGTAGCTTGATCGTCTTCGCCCACGATAACCAAGGTGGGGCAAGTGATGGTCGGAAGCAGATCGGTTGAATCGGGTCTGGCAGCCATCGCCACCAAATCGACCACAATTCCCGCCGTAGAAGTTTGCAAAATCATCTGCCGAACCTGTTCCACAATTTCAGGACGCTGGTTAAGGGTTGCAGGGGCCAGTAGTTTTGGGAGCATCATGTCGGCAATGGCTGATGCCCCATCCTTGAACGCCACTTCCGCCATTGAAGTACGTCCGGCTTTTCCTCCCTCACTATCCGCTTGAGCTCTCGTGTCGGCCAAGACCATCGCTTTCACTCGATGCGGATAATTTCGATAGATCGAAAAGAGGGTATACCCGCCCATCGACAAACCCACAAACACGGCTTGGGCAATCTCGAGATGATCGAGAAGGTCGATGACTTGTTTGGCAAAATCGTCCAACGAATCATGCCATAACACGATGTCGGATTCTCCATGTCCGCCAAGGTCAATGGTAATCACTCGATACGTGTCTTTCAGGGCATCGACTTGCGGTTGCCACATAGCTTTGGAAAGTGGAAAGGCATGGATAAAGACGAGGGGCGTGCCGTTCCCTTGGTCGGTATACCCGACGGTAACTCCATGAATGACCGCCTTCACCCTTCCCTCCCTTTTCGTCTACAGCATCCGCATCGATTCTTCTCGAGAGATGCCAACAAAGAGCAATTTTCTGGTTTCATTTGCAGGTGCATGACCGGTGGTTATAGCATACCAAGGGTAGAGAGGTAATTATGAAAGCCACTCTCACGAGTACATGAATTCTATTAACTTTTAACTAGAATGCTTCACCACTCCCTCGCCCTTCCAGGGAGAGGGTTGGGGGGAGGGTGAAAGCTCATCGAAAAATTTAACCACTATAGGGTTATAGCAAGAACCTATGGAATTATTTGAATCAACGTCCCAGCCCGATCTCTTCCCTCAATCAGAATCTTCTAGCCATTGCCAAGCTCCCTTAGCGGAGCGGATGCGCCCACAGAACTTCGAGGAGTTTGTCGGGCAGGAAGAGGTCCTGGCAGAAGATCAGCCTCTGCGAATGGCCATTGAACAGGATCGAGTGCCCTCACTCATTCTGTGGGGACCGCCAGGCACCGGGAAGACGACCCTGGCCAGTCTTATTGCTAAGAAAACGCAAGCGACCTTTGTGCTCTTCTCAGCGGTGCTCAGTGGTGTGCCAGAATTGCGCGGCTTACTAAAGACTGCGGAACAACGCCGCAAAGTGTCAGGCCAACGCACGCTTCTCTTTGTGGATGAAATTCATCGATTTAATAAAGCCCAGCAGGATGCCTTTTTGCCCTATGTCGAACGGGGAGATATCACCCTCATTGGGGCTACCACCCAGAATCCTTCTTTCGAGGTGATTGCCCCGTTGTTGTCGCGGTCAATGGTGGTGGTGCTCCAATCCTTAAACGATGAGGCGTTGGGACACATCTTGGATCGTGCCCTTTCAGATACGAAACGGGGTCTGGGATCTTCAGGCGTCACCCTTACTCCAACCGCCAGGTATCTGCTGATTGGATATGGCAACGGCGATGCGCGGTCCATGTTGACAGGTCTGGAATTCGTGGTCAGTCAATATGCCGCAACCAAGAAGCCAATGACGATCGATAAGCCGCAGGTCGAAAAAGCCCTCAAGCGGAAGGCCTTACGCTACGATCGTGATGGGGAAGAACATTACAATCTGATTTCCGCCTTTATCAAAAGTATGCGGGATTCCGATCCTGATGGGGCACTCTATTGGATGGCGCGGATGTTGGAGGGGGGAGAAGATCCCAAGTTTATTGCCCGGCGCATGATGATTTTTGCCTCGGAAGATATCGGGATGGCGGATCCGCAAGGACTTCTGATTGCCTCAGCCGTCTTTCATGCGGTGGAGGTCATCGGCTTACCCGAAGCACAAATCAACCTGGCGCATGGGGTCACCTATTTAGCCACCGCTCCTAAAAGTAACGCGTCGTATGCCGGGATTTTGGCGGCCAGAAAAGATGCGAAAGAAAAAGGCAATCTGCCGGTGCCGCTGCATTTACGCAATGCGGTGACTTCCCTCATGAAGGGTTTAGATTATGGAAAAGACTACCGCTACGCCCATGACGATCCCAAGGGTGCCAAAGCCCAAACCCATCTTCCCAAAGAATTAGAAGGCCGAAAATATTATCGGCCCAAAGATCCTTCTCCTTCTGATGAGGAAGAAGACCTCAATTCCCCTTGGTTATTCAACTTGTGATTCCCCTTGGTCTTGCCACGGGGATAATAATTCCTAACAATAGGTGGGTGAGGGCGTGAATTGGAGAGTGGTCGAACGGTCTGTACAACAGCAAGGTAAGCCGCAGGAAGAACTGCGCCAGTTAGCCCTCTTCTAATAGCCCGTGGTCTTACCGAGGGGTTCTTTATTCATCTCCTTTAGGTTCGCCTTGCCTTCTCATTCTCATTTTTAGAGCCATGCTGGGCGTCTGATTCTCTTATTGGTCAACGACTGCCACGCTTTCCAATACCCTTCCGATTTCCTCATTTCCGAGGTCTGCTGGCCGGCTTTTGGAATGGATGCTCCTATCATTCGGCCGGCCTTGTCTGAGCGTAGTGCGTTGAGCCTTCATAATTATGCAACGTTTAATTTCAGCAGTCCTCCATGGCCTGGCGATTTGGCCGAGCAGTGCAGTCGACTCCGGAGACAAAGCGGGCACTGTTTGATCGCAGCGAGTTTGCACGCCGCCGGAGTCGGCGAACCGTGGAGGGAACCCGAAGGGCCACACCACGGCCAATATGGTTTTGGGTCATTTTGCCGAAACAAAAGGGCCTCGCCTGCCGAGGCGAAATCCGGCAACACACGAAAATGCTAGCACATAGTTATTGAAAGAGAGGGAATGTTGGAAAAAAACGACCAGCGGCGTTCTCGGAACAAACGCGTCATCCTGTGGGATCAATTAAGATAACAGTCTTCTTTTCACCTATGTCGTCCAATAACTATAAGAAGAGCGATAACACTAGAATGCTTGCGGGTAAGACAATAAGCATCATAGTTGGAGTGAAGAATTGGGGTTGCGCGTTTGTCAGAGTCTTTTCCCGAAGTGCTTCTGGGATGGGGCGTGGTGATACGGGAACGACTTGCCAGTCGCTGCGATTCTTTGGGACCCGTAATTGATAGTCATTGAATGTCAGGACCGGATAAGTGCCTGAGGCTCGGCTTGAGGGGATTTGGGGGATGCGGATAAACACAATCGCTTCGACATCTTCTTTTAAAAAACGTTCAAATTGGGTGAGGGTGCGTCCGGCGGTCTCGGCTGTTCCTTGAAGAATCCTCAGGAGATCCTGGCCGGCTGTTTCGAAGGCCATGCGGGGGAACAGTCGAGTCTGTTCTTCGGTGAGATAGTCATAAATTTTTTCCCCGGCGGTCAGGCTTTGTTCAGTGGCCGCCACGTAATAGAACGCGCCCGTTGCCTTGAGATAACTTGTTGGGCCTTTGGTGGGTATGGTCCAGCCTAGGCGTCTCAAGACGTCGATACTCAATCCTGTGCAGTTGGCTTTGGCATGGTCATAGAGAAAATCGTGTTGGTACAATTCCGTGAATACTTGTTGGACTGAAGCCTGAACCGCTTGTGCGAGACGATCCTCTCGAAGGATGGCAACCAGGAGATAGCTCGGTCGATAGTAGGACTGTCCGCTATTCAAATCCATCAAGTAATGATCCAGCGGAAGCATGCTTGGAATGATGCCTTTTTCACTCTCCATGTCTAAATCGTAAAAATTATTCATCATCCAGTTAGCCATTTGACCCTCTGGCCCTACTCGGCCCGTGACGAGGCCGAAGTGGCCACCATGCGCTTCATCGTCATCCCCTTGTGCGCCATTGAGCATGAAGCCGAGTACCGCTCGATTCGACCAATCCTGCGAATTTCCTGCCTGACGTTCCCACAAACGTTGAGTCAGAAACGGAGCTGTCGCCCCTCCATCTTGGCCTTCGATGAGATCTGCTAGGGATGGTGGAGTTGCAGAGCTTTCATGAGGACGAGGATGTGGTTCCAGGCGGAAATGTTCTGGCCATATCATTCTCGCCACAAATGTCGGACTTCCTTCACTTGTCTGGAAATGGCCGCGAAGGCGCAGAGGCTGGTTTTGAAAATATTGTACTGTCGTATGGTCATAGAATGAACGATTCAACGGGATTTGTGGTGTCAGTTGCAATGGAATGTTTTCGCCGTTGTTCAGAATGATGTCGGAGGCAGCTTGATCAAGCTGGGCATGGTGAAGCACTTCTGGTGACCCCAGCCATATCAAAAATGGAAGAGGTGTCGAAGACTGCGAGGTTTCCGTGGTTTTGGGTATGGCGATGACTTCATGTTGGAAATACCACAAGGCTGGTTGCAGGACACCGCAATCGTTGCAGGTCCCGGTTATTAGCTCAAAATCAGCATGCTGAAACAGCCCAAGTGGTTCGTCGTGGCGCGTGTGGGACATCGTGTTTGGAGCGGTACCTGCTATGGTTTGTGCATGACTGGGTTCAGAAGTGCTAAGCACTGTACTTGTGAGCGCGAGGCCCAGAATCCCTATCGTACCTACCCATAACTGGTTCTTGGAGAGCAGCATAGGGATCGGCCCAATCATTAAGGGGGCTGTGATTGCTGTTAGGGAAACTTCACGAACGAATCCCTATTTATTCTTGTTTTGAGGGCCTGAACTATGGATGTCAGATGTCGGAGTAATCGACCCAGGTTTCTTTTTCGGCGAGGTATTTTTGGCCTTTGAAGTTGAGGCGGGTGCGCATGTTGGTGAAGCCTAAGACGCGGAGTTGATCGATGATATCCTTGTTGGTGTCATGCACGGTTCGATGTACCTGCGAATCAATGGTGAGGGCCTCATACATCACGGATCCGTTATAGCCCCCTTCGACGCGTTTGATGGGAATCAATCGATTGAAGTATCGATCACTGGGATCCATTCCTTCTAATTGATGTCTTTCCACAACGGCATTTTTGACTCGAAAGGATAATGGTAGAGAGGTCATAGGTGTCGGCTCCGGCTAATTGAGACTGAAAATTTCTTGGGTGAAAGGTTCAATGATCGTTTGAGGCCTTCGCGGAGGGATTATAGGCTGCTCTGAAATAGGCTGCAAGTCTGGTGGAAGGGTGGGGCTGTTGAAAAAGCCGCCCACGGGGTTCCGGCCTTTCCTTCGGCATGACTCTGGACAGGGTAGGCTTTTTTGGGTATTTCCTCCAAACGGATGTGAGTCATCGACGTTTTTCATCGATATGAAATGTTCACCAGTATCCCGGTTGACTTGCGTCAGAATTCGCACGTACCCTTGGCTACGCTTAGGATAAACTACGGTAGCGGGAAAGGCCGAATAGCCACATGGATCGCGAATCACCGGTTGCGGATATTCCCATTAATCTTCCGAATAGTCTGACTGTCCTCCGTATCCTATTAGTCCCTGTTTTTGTAGGGTTTTTGCTGTATGGGCACTTTGAAGCGGCCCTTATCACTCTCCTGATTGCTTCCTTGACCGACATCCTGGATGGGATGATCGCTCGCTTGACCGATCAACGGACTCGGCTGGGGGAATATCTCGATCCGCTCGCCGATAAACTGCTGTTGATGTCGGCCATTATTACGCTCTCCGTGCTGAGTTTCATTCCTCTCTGGGCGGTGATTGTGGTGGTGAGCCGCGATGCGATTTTGCTGGCGGGGACGCTCATCGCGAACTTAAGCGAAACGGATATCAATATTGCTCCCACCGCCATGGGCAAAGGCACGACCTTCGCTCAAGTCTGTTATGTCATCGCGATTATGTTGCAGGTGACCGGGCATGTTCCGGCTTCCCTGGTGGATCCCTTGTTATGGGTCATGGTGGCCATGACCGTGGGTTCCGGTGTCCATTATTTGTGGCGCGGGATTCAGTCTGTGAATGGTGCGACGAAGCCATCGAGTTCGGATGGAGGCTCACCGTGAATCGTGATCGAGTGGGGCAGCAGTTAGTTGAGGCGAAGGTGGTTTCCTCTGAAAATCTGACCCATGCCTTGGCGATTCAACAGGGAGAAGGTGGGCGGCTGGGGAGTATTTTAGTGGGGATGGGTGTGCTCTCGGAATCGACCTTGTTGGAATTTTTGAGTCAACATTATGGGGTGCCTACGGTAGAGCTGGCCACTTGTTCGTTGGACCCCAGTCTTCTGGCACTGCTTCCGGCTGCGGTTGTTCAACAGCATTTGGTTGTGCCAGTCAAAAAGACCATGTCCCGATTAACCTTAGCCATGGTGGACCCGACGAATTCCTCGTTGTTGGATGAATTGCGATTGAGAACGGGGCTTCAGATTACACCGATGGTCGCGACTGAGTCGGATATTCGGACGACGATTCGTCAGGCGTATGAACGACCTCAGAATGGTTCTTCGGCAGGGGGTGGAATTTCGTCAGGACGTGGGACAACTGACCACAAGCCTAGAGAGCTTGGAACAGTAGGTTCACCCTCTCCGACGACGTTCGACAGGGGGACGACTCTTTCACCGGTTCGTGATTCCGCTTCCGCCACGAATGGCCAACTCCGTATGACCATTGATCGTGATGCCTCGGCTGTGGACGTGGTGAACACCCTGGTTCAAGAGGCTCTTCACATGGAGGCCAGCGATATTCATGTGGAGCCGTTAGAAAATATCATTCGCATTCGGTTCCGATTAGATGGCGTCTTACAACCCATCTACAATTTGCCGAAAGATTTGCATCCGTCTTTGCTGGCCCGCCTCAAAATTCTGTCAAATCTCGACATTGCTGAGCGCCGGTTGCCCCAGGATGGACGGATGAAAATCGACGGCTTCCCACAGGTGGATATTCGGGTGGCCATTTTGCCGTGTTTATTCGGGGAAAAGGCGGTCTTGCGTCTGTTGAATCAGTCGGCGTTGGCCTTACATCTCACCAATCTTGGGTTAGACCAGCCGGACCTCGATCGCGTGACCGCGGCTTTAGAAAATCCCTATGGCATGATTTTGGTGACTGGTCCGACCGGCAGCGGGAAGACCACGACACTCTATAGTGCGCTGCAATATCTCAATACGCCTCACATGAATATCGTGACCGTTGAGGATCCTGTGGAGTTTCAGATTCAGGGCATCAATCAATTGCAAATTCACGAGGACATTGGCTTGAATTTTTCTACGGGGCTGCGATCATTTTTGCGGCAAGATCCTGATGTGATGATGGTTGGCGAAATTCGAGACCGGGAGACGGCTCAAATTGCCATTCAGGCCTCACTGACTGGGCATCGAGTGTTATCCACCCTTCATACGATGAATGGACCTGGGGCCATCACGCGTCTCATTGATATGGGGATTGAACCCTTTTTGGTGTCCTCCGCCATCTCCTTGATTATTGGTCAACGACTCATACGAAAAATTTGTGAACATTGTGCGGAGCCTGACCTCCTCACGCCAGCTCAGCTTCGGGATTTAGGGCTTGATGATGATCTGGTTGGGACGGTGCAGGCCAGGAAGGGACGTGGCTGTGAGCAGTGTCATATGACGGGATACAAAGGGCGCATGGCGCTGTTTGAAACATTGCCCATGGTGGAATCGCTGCATCACATCATTTTATCGCGTGCGTCAACCAGTGAGCTACGAGCCTGTGCCATGCAGGAAGGATTTCGAACGTTGCGCCAAGCAGGCCTGACGGTTTTACGGCAAGGCCTGACCACGGTGAGTGAAATTTTGACTGAAACGAGTGATGAAGGTTTACCGGTTTTCGTCTTGAAAGATTCATGACCTCGATGGAATTGTTGGAGCTATTACATGCACTACGTCAGCAAGGGGGATCTGACTTGCATCTTGTGGCCGGGAGTGTGCCACGTCTTCGGGTCGATGGGGATTTACGACCGATGGAGACGCCCACCCTCTCGAATCAGGACCTGAACCGGTTCGTCGAGGCGTTGCTGACGGAAGGTCAGCAACGGTTGTTGGCTGAGACCGGTGAATGGGACGGGGCACAGACGGTGGCTGATATCGGTCGATATCGATTCCATGTCTATACCCAGCGAGGTTCTTTGGCGATGGCCATTCGCGCGGTTTCTGCAGTTATCCCGTCATTTCAGGAATTAGGATTACCCCCTGTCGTGAATGCCTTGATGCAAAAGTCTCAGGGGCTTGTTTTGGTGACCGGTCCTACGGGAAGCGGGAAGAGTACGACCCTGGCTGCGATGTTGGATCAAGTGAATCAAGAGCGCCGCGCCCATATTGTGTCGCTTGAAGACCCCATTGAAATGCTCCATGCGCACAAGAAGAGCCTCGTATCTCAAATGGAAGTGGGTGCCGATGTTCGAGAGTTTCAGTCGGCCTTGAAAGGACTGTTACGGCAAGATCCTGATGTGGTGTTTTTAGGAGAATTGCGGGACCGTGAGACCATTCATGCAGCCCTCACCCTCGCGGAAACTGG
>Ga0224496_10002797_pt1 | contig 10270 bp, 10 predicted proteins | sample SF_Jul11_sed_USG_2_FD_168127 | JGI IMG/M metagenome (GOLD analysis project Ga0224496, IMG submission 168127) | Sediment microbial communities from San Francisco Bay, California, United States - SF_Jul11_sed_USGS_8_1 | ecosystem: Environmental > Aquatic > Marine > Sediment | place: USA... | reverse complement strand
TCCACAGACCATTCGAGAAGCAGAGAAGCAAGGCCATATCAAAGTTGAGAGAGCAGAGGGCACGAACGCACGCGATTTCACACTCGAGCAATTAAATGCGGCGCGTAAGCATTTTGGCTCCGAGCCCAGACTTGGGCGAGACGAAGAAGCGGCGGTGCTTGCGGTACAAAACTTTAAGGGCGGGGTGGGTAAATCCACTATTTCTGTTCATCTGGCACAGTGGCTTGCAATACAGGGATACCGGGTCTTATTAATTGACCTGGATAGTCAGGCATCAAGTACGTCGTTATTTGGCTACACGCCTGATATTGATATCGACCCAGATGATACCTTGCTGCCATTTTTTGAAGGCCAGCAGCGCACCATGCACTATGCGATTCGAGACACCCAAATTGAAAATCTAAGTCTTATTCCTGCAAATCTTTCTCTTTACAGCGCAGAGTATTTGGTGGCTTCTAAGCACAACAGCAGCCCGATTTACTCACATCTGCCACGTGGCATACAGGATCTGAAGAAGGATTATGAAGTAATCATCCTGGATCCGCCACCTGCGTTGGGCATGTTGTCTATCAATGCACTGGTAGCAGCTACCAGTATTCTGGTGCCTATGCCGCCAAGGATGCTGGACTTCACTTCATCCCTGCAATTTTTTAGCATGCTGCACGAAACCCTGGAATCCATCGAAGAGGATTTAGGTCGGTCTATTGAATATGACTTTGTAAAAATTGTCGCATCGAAAAAGAAACAGCGTTTGGGTGATGAAAAGTACGCAAGAGCTGAAGACGACATTCTGGAAATCGCCAGAGACATGGCTTTCGGTGACGAATACATGCTGAAGAATGTAATCTATGAATCATCGGCTATCGATAACGCGGCGAATCAATTTAAATCGTTGTATGAGGTGGATGGGAAAGACGCTAGCACTAAAAGCTTTCGATCAGCACTGAACTCAATGAATCTGGTATGCGAAGAAGTACAACAAGAACTATTAAAGCTTTGGCCAAGTATGCAAGGCAAGCTAAAACAAACTGCAGCTGAAATTGCATAAAAGGAGAGAAATCATGGCAAGAGAACGATTAACCGATTTAACCAGTGATATTGATCTTCAAAACGAGACAACCAAACGTCGCCGTAAAACGGGCTTGCATCAACACGGTCGTAATTTTATTGCTGAATCGGCTCAAGATGTATCGAAGATAAAAGAGGGTGATCAAGTTAGAAATATTTCACCTAAACAATGCCGTATTTTTAAATACAATGATCGCGAATATGATTTGCTCAATAAGGACAGAGTAGGGGATTTAATAAGCTCTTTCAAAGATCCTGCAATTGGTCAGTTAGAACCGGTTATTGCTCGAATCGATCCTACTGGAAAATCCGAATATGAGGTGATTGCTGGTACTCGACGTTTATTTGCGGCGACCTGGCTTGCTGAAAACACGTCAATGGACTTTAAATTGAAAGCCATTGTTCGAGAAATGACGGATCTTGAAGCTTTACAGATCATGCGCATTGAAAATGACGCGAGTGAACCGCCATCGCCTTATGAGCGCGCATTCAGTACAACGGCGCAAATCAAAGACATGTTCAATGGTAACGCGTCTGAGTATTGCCAGGCAATGAATGAACCTTTGTCATCGGTGAATGACTTATTAGCATTTACTCAGATACCTGAGGAGTGTCTTGATGCGTATGCGTCAAAGTTGGATATACCCATTAATCATGCTGTTCGAATTCGCTCTGAGTTAAAAAACAGTGAAGGGGAGGGCGCTTATAAAAAGGCAATGCTTGCAGAGGCCAAACGGTTGTCCAGTGAGCGTGATATCGTCGAGCCTTCAAAGGTGCTTAAGGCATTGATTGAGGCTGGTAAAGCCGCAACAAGAACAGAGAAAAAACTAGAGAAGGAAGTCACCAGGAAATATGCCGTAGGTAAAAATAAAGCCGGAGTAGAGGCCAAGATCAGTAAGACGCGACTGACAACCATCCGTATAAGCAAGGATTGCTGGGACAATAAAGAAGCGGCTATGGCGGCGATTAACAAGTTTATGACGGAGGCGTATGGGAGCTGATTTCCGGACTCCGGAAATTGGCCAAAAATGCACTTAAATTATTGATTTATATAGAAAATATAGGAATTATTTTTTTACAAAAAAATGAGAGAAAGTGTATTTGAGAGGGGTGATACGGTTAATTTTTGTCGGCCTGGTTATAGCCGTGTTTTAGGTATAGAGATCGAAAAGAGCGCTGTAATCCTCCCTATCCGCCTGCCTTAAGGCGTTGATGTAATTCATGCGGATATCACCGGCTTTTGTCAGATTACGGCCACCCCATTCAATAGGCTGAGTCGATAAAAGCTTAGTTAAGATGGCATCGGCCATAATTCGTGAATGCCGGCCATTGCCATTAGGAAAAAGATGTATTTTTACCAGCCGGTGATGAAACCGCAGGGCGAGTTCTTTGGCTGGGTAGGTATCATTCTCAACCCAGAAACGTGTGTCGTCCATTAACAGTCTGGCCTGTACTGAAATTTGCTCAGGCGCAATACCGATACTTTTCTCTGTTCGACGATATTCTCCAGCCCATTTCCAAACATCACTGAATAACTTCTGGTGCAGTTGACGTGCAAAAGAATCAGTCAATAGTTCATCGTTGGATAGCTTTTTATTGTGCAGCCAGCTTAAGCCTTGTTGGATATTCACCTGCTCCATTTGATCCAGTTCGCCCCTCGTGTCGATATGTGGAAACAGTAAACCGTCTCTTTCATCAGGGTCTAGTGGTGTTGCGCCATCGGGCTCCTTCATAAATCGCTCCATAAATCTTTGTTCAGCTCATTAATGATTTGATTTTTCAGGCGCTCTTTCTCTTTTTCTAATGTGCCATCATCCAGTGCCTGATCTTCGAGCATCATGTGAGTGGATGCCTCAGATGCCAATTTTTCGGCCTTTTTGAGCGCCTGTTTTTCAATGAGATCGTCAATGGAGGTTTCTGGAACAATAGCATAAACAAACCGGCACCCCATGGCCTCTGCCACGTTTTGCATTTTTCTGAGGGTAACGCCACCGTCGAGCTCTGATCGTTCCAGATACGATGTAATACTGCGGCTGCTGCCCAGTCGTTTAGCTAATTGCGGCCCAGACATGCCCAGGGCCATTCTGACAGTTTTTATCCAGCCTTCCTTGGGTTGACGGATATCAAGCATACCCACAGCCGAATCGACAATGCGGCTGTATTGTTCACGGGCAATTTGTTTGAATAGTTTCTTCATAGGTATAGCTATTATTATACGGTTGATATTTTATAGTATAACTATAATTAGCCAATAGTCAATTTAATGTATAACTATAGTTAGTATAAGGTGTTTTATAGGCTACATACACGGGATAGCTTGCGTATTTGAAAGAGTACGTATCATAGAAAGAAAGGAGGCGAGTATGAAACAGCTGATGAAATATACAGGTGAGTATTTAGATTTTTGTGCGCATATGTTCTGGGGTAGGTGGGATGTATCGCTGATGCGTATTGGCTTGCTCTTTAGCATGGCAGTGATTTTGATTTATGTCGGCCGATCTCAAAACATACTTTTTGGCGAGCTATCTGCAGGCTCAGTTGTATCTACGGCATTGGTGGCAACGGCTATAACGCTGATACTGGGATTCGCCAGAAAAAGGCGTGTTTTATGAAAACAATTCAATCGCTGGACAGCAATGGATACCGCTTTTGTCTTGATGGTGGTTTAGTCGGTATTGTATCCATGACTTTACTAGGACTGCTGATAGAGCTTATCGAGGTGTATATACCGGTCTTGGAGCCGATATGCGCTCCGATCGGCACCCTGGCGGTAGGTTTCCTGTTTGGAATGATGTTCTGCCGTGTCGTGCCAATATGGATGAAAGAGGAGTGATCTCATGAAAATATTGAAGTGGGGGAGACTGTTACTAAGATTGCTTCGTGGCGTCATTAAATTTGCATTGAAGGTCTTTGCTCTGTTTTTGATTCTGGCAATGATATTTGGGGTGAAAGTTTCATTTGGCATCACGCTAATTTTTATTGCTATGACAGGGTTGGTGTTTATTAATAATTTGTTTATTGTTTTAACTGAAGATGTACCGATAAAACAAAAACGAAAAAAATTTAAACCTTATGATGTTCATGAGAATGATCACTGGGTGCCTGGCATGCCTGCTATTTCTCTGAAAGCCTATGAGCGGGGATTTTTTTATGAGCCGCACGATGACTAGGATCGCGTCACTCATGAGTGATTTTAATAAATTAGCAGCTGTACAATTTACGTTACTATCTAGGCGTATTATTTAATCCATATTGCTCCCTAAATAGGATAGTCCTATTTAGGGAGCAATATAGGACAGATAAGCAATTTAGGGGGCAACATGGACATGCTTCGCACTAATTGCGCTTTATCGATTATTGTCATTATGAAATTTAAGTAATCTCAGTTTTGTAAGAACGGATCTTATGAGCTTGCTTTGCTTTCTGAGGATCAAATATTTTTTTTCGGTCAGGATGCATAATTCTTTTTCAAGATAATGCCCGGCATTTTTAAAAGCACAGGGAGAATATCCACCGATGGATTTATTCATTGTGAGATTCTTGCGAACTATGTTTCCAGTTGCTGTCGGCCGACGATATTGGAAACGAAATGTATTACTTGTATTTGAGCGCTCTATATACGCATGGATGTATCCATAATCCTCATTAAATTGCTCAAAGTCTTTTTTTGCATTATGAAATTCATCAGTTTCTAAAGCACCTTCGAGAAGTGTAAGATCAAAGAGTGTTTCAAGTCTTTCCCAGATTTCATCATAGAGTATTTTACTCTGAGTATGTATGTCCTCATGGGCGATATGTTTGCGTTCTTCAGGACTACCGGTAGCTAGATCAACAATTATTTGACGGTTCGAGAGATCTTTCATGAGGAAAGGCCTGTATGAATTCTGATCGAAATATACTTGTCATCTATTTCCAGGCCTTCAATCCCATTGAGGAATATGGCCGCTACTCTGGAAGAATTCCAGTTATGATAATCACAGATGCGTTTGATTGTTGATTTTTGATTAAGACGATAAATCAGGTGCTCATTATCAGATAAGGTTTCTACCTTACCATCAATATAGTAACCCGATCCCATAAGGACCTGGTTAATGAATATTTCTTGAAATTGATGTTGCTTAAATTCATTTTGAGAGATGTTTGCATGTTCCTGAACCTTTTTATTATCAGATACTGATAAAGATGGTGTGGCTGAAACGGACTCAATTGCTTGATGACTTGTAAAATCTTCTAAAAATATCGCAAGAGGGGAGGGTGGCTCACCAGGAAAAACCAGCTCTATTTTATCGATTCTTAAGCATATTAAATATTGGCCCCGAAGGTTCTCAGGGTAAATATTCCAATATCGCACATGGTTGAACGGATTATCACTGGAAGGGGGTATTGCAAAACCTCGTTCAATAAGAATGTCTGCCAGAATATCGTGGTTGTTAGGAATGCTGGACAATCTGCCGTATCCCAGAGTGTTATAGACTTCTTCAATGGCTTTATTCCATACAATATACACACTAGATTCAGACCGCCATATTATGGAGCCGGGTCTATTAATCTGAGAATGTTTAGCAAGGTTTCTGATCGCATCAAACACCGTTTCTTCCAATGTGATACGTCCAGAGACATTGCATTCTGACTGTATACGTTTTTTAAGATCTATACGGACACTTTCTTTGTCAGCCCACCGCACATTTTTTGAGATAGGACTGGAGGGGTTAACACCAAGAATGGAACCCATGATGGCTGCTTTGTAGCATGAACCAGATTGATTTAAATATGCGTTCAATTGGGGCGTGATTATATTATTCACATTAAGCACTGAGAAAAGTTTATGTCGATTATTCCGGTTTTTATACCAGTGGATATGATAATTTGATAAAGACTCTTTTTTTGCCCATGTAAGTAAGCATGAGCTGTAGGGATCCCACTGTATAGAACCGTCATCATTCGTAACAGAGTAGTCGCTTAAAGGCTTTCCTATATCATGCATTAAACCTGCTAAGAAAGTAGAAAAGACCCACTTTGGTAGATTTTCCTGAAATTTTTCATTAGAACTTTCCTGTTCAGTTTTACTAGCTGCTAAATAACATACTTCTAACCCATGTTTGAATAAGCCTCCCAAATAGTGATGGTGATGAGTCTCTGAGGCAGGTAATAGGTGTACCAGATCTGCATAAGCATTGAGAACTGGCCTTATGAATCTATGGAAATCACCAGACTGCGATTGTAGAAGATTATCAATATCCGTGATTAAAGGCATGTGTGTATGAATAATTTCATCTAATTCTTGTACCGGTAATCCATTACTAGTAGCCGGATATGAGGGAATCGAGGTAGGTTCATTTTCAGAAGTATTATTTAAATTTGTCATATCAAGATAAACACAGTGGTTTGAAACAGATGTATTTATGATGACATGGCGAATTCATATTCATGTTTTCGACAGTGAACCGATTAGGTTCATTTTGGACTTGCATATTTAGGAAGTATGGAAAAATGGAAATTTACATACAAAATTATTCATGGAGAAAATATGAAACAGCAGAATATATTCTGGTTGATATGCTCATTTCTTATACTAACTGCTTGTGCTCCCAAAAAACCTCTAACCTATGATGTGGAATCATCCAAAGCGTTAAATATCGCTAAAGCAGCAAAGATGGATTATGGCCTTAAGGATGTTGCAGTACCCAAAGATACGGTGGCTGATTTTAGAAATACCAAGACATTTGGTTTAGCTTATGGGCTAGCTGGTTATAACTCACCTACATCAGGATTATCCGCGTCAGGATCAGCAGGTATGAACTTGCTTGCCTGGGCATTACTACCGAAATCACCCTCTTCGAGAAATAGCATTATTGCCTGGATGCCAGAAGAGGTAGGAGGTCAGTCAAAAGAGTCGGCATTAGACAAAATGGCGGACTTTATAATAGAAGCCACGGAGAAAGCCGCTCAAGAGTTGGAGTTCAGCACGAAAACCTTTATTGCTAAAAACGGCACAGATAAGAGAGGGTTTGCTGTTTCGCTGACGAACAATGAGTCTAAATATTGTAAGGTCTCATCTAAACCAAATTCGACCGTCTCAGATTGCAAGATCGTATATAAAGTTCGATATCCACGGAAAATAGAAAATATCGCTCAATATGTAGGGCAGGGGCCAAGCTGGTACTTCGATCCTGTAGATCGGCAATACACATCTATGCTTTTTGATAAAAAAGCAGGTTATGAATATAACCAATTGGAATTATTAGTAAAGATAAGTGAATATCTACCTAATTGGACTTATATTTATTTAGCGCCTGGGTATGTGAACATTGAAAAGGGCCAAAAAGTAAATGTTCCGTTAATTATCAATAGGGGTGAAATACATTATTTTGTTAAACCAATATTTCGAATAAGCTATTAGCAAATAGATAAAGTTTATATGTCATGGTGATTAATATATAAACAACCTAACTGCCATTTTAAGGATAATCATGGAGAAATCAGCAATAATTTCAGATTGTGGAAAGTACCGATATGAACTTCGTCGAATTTGGGACTCGACAAAGCCATGGGTTCTTTTTATTTGCCTAAATCCATCAACAGCTGACCACGAGGATGAAGATAGTACTTCTCGAGTTTGTATAAATTATGCAAAGCGATGGGGATATGGTGGACTAGTTATTGCAAATCTTTTCGCGTATAGATCAACTGATAAATCCGTTCTCTATGATGTTGATGATCCCATTGGACCTGACAATGATGAGCATTTAAAGCGTCTTAGCAGTGAAGCGGTAGAAACAGTTTGTGCTTGGACGGATGATGGCGGATTCATGGACCGTGATTTGGCAGTATTACCTTTTCTAAAATCACCCAAATGCCTGACTAAACTTAAGAGTGGAAGGCCAGGTCATCCGTTATATAAAAGTGCAGACCTACTGCCAGAGCCTTTACTATAGATAGTGAAACTGAATTTTCTGATTTACAAATTGTGAGTATGCTTACAACGGGGATAATTACTGCACCCGAGGAAGCGACCATTTTCTGAATCACGCGATACCATGCTGCCGGTTTTGCATTCTGGGCATAAAAAAGGTTCTGTATGTTTGCAGTCTGGATAATTAGTACATCCCCAGAATCCACCGTATTTACCAACCCTTATCCTTAGTTCTCCTGTGTCACACTCAGGGCAGGGATGATCCGGTATTAGAGACTTTGGAGCCTTCACTCGGGGTAGTTGGGCAATTTCTTTTGTAAAGTCTGATGGCCTGGACTTAGATGAAAATATAAACATGGAGCGTTTTGCCCTGGTAATGGCAACATACATTAACCGGCGTTCTTCTGCATGAGGGTAGGTTTCCGGTTGAGGAATGACCAACTGTAAGAGTAAATCATCCGTGATTGTGCTGGGGAAACCGTAATCGCCTGATTCGACATTAAGTAAAATGACATAATCTGCTTCAAGCCCTTTTGATCCATGAACTGACTTAAAATCGATATCCAGCATAGTAAATTGTCGTTGGTACTTACCAAGGGATTTTGGCCGTATATGGTTATAACGGGCCAGTAGAAAGACAGACAGGCGTTGATTGTTTTGAACTGCAGTTTGATTCATTTTTTCTAATAAATCGGATACCTGATTTAGCTGGTTCTCCATGGACGTATATTCATAAACAAATACCTGATCGGATGGTATATCCGTATAAGCGGTTACCTGCTTTTTGATCTGATTATCATTTCTTTGTACAAATTCGGCAGCGATATCGACGATTCCCTGATAACTTCGAAAAGTCTGCGTTAGGTGATTTTGTGAGGTCACCCCAAAATAGGTGGCGAAGTGGGTCATAATATTGATATCGGCTCCTGAAAAACGATAGATAGATTGCCAGTCATCGCCGACTGCAAACAGCTTGATATCCTCGTGTTGGCCCAGAAGGGCTAGAACCATTCTTTTTCTATCCTGAGAGATGTCCTGGAATTCATCCACCAGGATATATTTGTAAGGATGTTTATATTTACGTTGCTCTATATAGTTACAAGCCAGGTTGATCTGATCCTCAAAATCGATTTCTTTTAATTGATGTAACTTGGTCTGGTATAACTGATAAATTGACTCAAAAAGAGAAATAAACAATGTTGAGCGAGTTTTATCATGCATATCCATTGCTTTTGTACGTAGCTCTTCGATAGAGACATTATTGGCTTTATAGTGTCGAAGAAAGGTACTAAATAGTTGTGTATCCATTTCAGGGTTAAACGAACTGGATATAATTTGATCGATTTTCTTTCCAGAAATAGGCTTGGGTCGGATACCATGAGATTTAAGTTCAGATTCCAGGTGTTCAAATATTGAGCCATCGCTAACATGAGCTGAGTGCGTTTCTATGAGCTTAGTTTCGTTGATCTCGTGAAGATTTCGTTTCCAGACGACACCCTCTTCATAGTTCCGCATGAATTTAGGGGCTCTACCGGATTTATTTAGAGCGAAATGTTCATGATAGAGATCGACTTCCGGGTAGTAGAAATCGGGATAATATTGGCGATGATGCTCATCTGCGGTATCGTTTTCATAAGCTCGTTCATACTCAAACGAAATGCCATTTATTGTCAGCCAATTTGCAATCCTTAATTCTTCGAGTGATTTGACTTCATAGCCATTCATGGTAGTGAAGCACACTCTGCGACCTTCTCTGGTCTGGTTCCAGCGCCCCCCTTGTTCTAGATTAAAATCGTTATACTCACGATAGGTTCGAATTGTCTCAAGATCTGGCGTGGAATGTTTGCAGGTTGCCATATAACTGAGCCAGTCAGCTGCAAATTGGGGTGAGTTGGTAATGAGCTCTTGAATTAAGTTCTGGAATAACAATGCGAGTCGGTTTTTACTCGCGGTTGCCATCTCAGATATGGCCGGCTTCTTTTTCTCGACAGAGATCAGGATGTCTGAACCGAGTCCATGGAATGTCCTGGAATCTATGGGTTTGTCATAACGAGGTGAAATATTGACCAGTTTGTCTAATCGCTCATTGATCTCTACCTGGGCGTCCTTGTTATAGGCTAAGACCAGAATTTGCTCCGGTGTGGCCAGTCCACTTTCAATAAGATAGATTGCTTTGGCGACAATGGTGGATGATTTTCCAGAGCCCGCTGCTGCAATTAATAAATTACGGTCTTCATTAATAATCGCAGCGCGTTTTTGCTCTTCGGTTAATGGATATTTCTCGAGTTT
>Ga0224496_10002796_pt1 | contig 10272 bp, 8 predicted proteins | sample SF_Jul11_sed_USG_2_FD_168127 | JGI IMG/M metagenome (GOLD analysis project Ga0224496, IMG submission 168127) | Sediment microbial communities from San Francisco Bay, California, United States - SF_Jul11_sed_USGS_8_1 | ecosystem: Environmental > Aquatic > Marine > Sediment | place: USA... | reverse complement strand
GCCGACGATCAGGTCGTGTTGCGGATTCCTTGCGCGCAAACCGAATTCTGATGGCACCAGCGCGACCTTTTCCCGGACCAGGTTACGATCGAAGCGAACCATCATGCTGCTCTCATCGACATCGGCGCCGTCGCGGGCCAGCTGCGCGCGACTGCCCGGCTCGAGAAAACGCATGCCCTGATTTTCGAGGACGCTTAGCGCACCGTCGATGATGCGCTCGACCTGCTCGTCGGCAAGCACCTCGGTCAGGCGATAGGGATTGACGACGTCACGCCACGGCAATTGCTGGATCGTGTTCGCTACTCGTTTTTCCCGATGGCTGCGTCGCGTCATGTCGTCACTGCAGGCCTGCCAGAAACTGTCGGCGCCATTGCTCCGCCTTTTCGACCTGGTTAAAGCAATAAATATGGTGTCCCCGAATGTCCAGATCGGGATCGGCTATATAAGGTGCCAGCTCGAATAACAGATCATCCGGTTGGTAGATTTTCGATCTCAATAATCGCGCTGCAATCTTGCCATGATTCTTGAGGTAGCGTAGCGAATTACCGACGCCGATTCTGAGCGAGGTCTTGAGCAGTGTACTCCGGTCGGACGCGCTCGGCAGACCAAGCCAAACCGGTAGCGAGATCCCCGCTTCCCGTATTGCGCGAATCCAGCGGCCGATGATCGCAGCATCGAAACACATCTGCGTCACAACGTAGTTGGAGTACGCCTGCTTTTTCGAAAGTTCTTTGATCATCACTTCCGAGCTCACGATGGGATGCCCTTCCGGATGCCCGGCGACGCCGATATCATCGAAGCGGTGATCGAATTCGGCAATGTCACGCAACAGATCCAGCGCCTTGATGTACTTGCCTGCAGGCGTTGCTGAATCGCCGCCGGGCACGAACAGGCTGACGATGGGCATGTCATCGAGGCGCGCCATGATTTCGCGAAGATGTGCCTTGTCCCTGACCATCCTGGCGGCTATGTGCGGTACTACCCGGAATCCGCGTGCCGCGATACGCCCTGACATGGCCAGGGTTTCTTCGACGCCTTTGCTGGGAGAACAGGTGATGGCGACGTAGGATCCGGGTTCGAGCACATCGAGTCGGGTTTCAACTGTGTCGGTCGGAAAAATCTCCATGTAAGCATCGTGCACCGAACGTGCCAGCGCCTGCTTCTCGGCTTCGGACACCCTTCTGTTCATTTTCCCTTGCGAGCTCCACGCCGGCCACGGCGCACATGTTGCCTGTTCGATTCAAAAACGCCGCCGGGAATCGACATGGACGCGACGAAATGTTCCTGGAACCGCGCTTCGATCGCCGTTTCAATTTTCTCGACCTTGCGCACCTCGGCTTCAACTAGGGTCCTCGACCGTTTGTCGAGCAAAGCAATGCGCGCTCCCGTCCCCGCGGCATTGCCGGCCGACGAGACCTGCTCGAGGTCACACTCCGGGATGAGGCCGAGCACCATGGCGTACTTCACATCGATATGCGCGCCGAACGCGCCGGCCAGGCGGATCCGGTCCACCGCCTCTACACCATAGCGCTCCATGAGTAGCATGGCACCGGCGTGCAAGGCGGCTTTTGCCAGTTGAATGGCGCGCACGTCATTCTGCGTTACGCGAATTTCCTGCATACCGGAGTGCAGGACATAGGCAAAAGTCCGGCCGTCCGCGACGACACGCGGCGTCGCGATAGTGTCGTGGACTTTGATCTTGCCGTCATGGCTGAGCACACCGGCGAGCACCATCTCGGCGACAACTTCGATGATGCCGGAACCGCAAATTCCCGTGATCCCGGTTTTTTGCGTCGCAGCTTCGAAATCGGGATCGTCCGACCACAGGTCACTGCCAATCACTTTGAACCTGGGTTCGAGGGTATCCCGGTCGATCCGCACGCGTTCGATTGCGCCCGGCGCTGCGCGCTGACCGGAGCTGATCTGCGCTCCCTCGAATGCAGGCCCGGTAGGACTCGATGCCGCCAGTATTTTTTTCCTGTTGCCCAGCAGGATCTCGGCGTTCGTTCCGACGTCGACAATCAACGACACCTCGTCCCGCTCGAAAGGCGCTTCCGCCAGCAATACGCCAGCCGCGTCAGCGCCGACATGGCCCGCAATGCACGGCAGCGCGTAAACGTGTCCGCCGGGATTGATGCTGATGTCGATCAGGGTCGCCAGCACGTCGACACTGCTGTCGGTCGCGAGCGCAAACGGCGCGGTACCGAGTGCCACGGGATTCAGGCCCAGCACGAGATGCTGCATGATCGGGTTGCCGACTATCGTCATTTCCACGATGTCCGTCGTTTCGACGGATGCCGCAGCCGCAACCTCTTTCACGAGCTCGTTGATCGCCCTGCGCACGGAGGAAATCAGGTCGGCCTCTCCCCCCGCGTTCATCATGATGTAAGACACGCGGCTCATCAGGTCTTCGCCGTATCGTATCTGTGGGTTCATCAAGCCGGCGCTAGCCAACACCTCGCCGCTGGTCAGATCGCAAAGATGGGCCGCAATGGTTGTCGAACCGACGTCCACTGCCATGCCGAGCAGGCGAGGCCTGAATCCCGGCCAGACAGCCACGATGCGGTCGCTGTTCCTGACGGCGACCGTTACCTGCCGCTTGCCGGCCGTTAACGCCGCCTGCAATTGCTGCGTTGCACTCAATTCCGAGGACAGATTCGACATTTGCCACTGTTCTTCCAGGGCCTGCTGCAATCGTTCCTGATCACCCATCGCGGCGTGCATGTCAGGATCGGCAACCTCCACGAAGTAGGCGTGCACGACCGGATCGATGTTGATGTCGTGCGCTTCATGCGGTTTGCGCACGACCTGGTGATGCACCTGTGAGCTCGCCGGTACATCGATGACGACGTCGCCCTGCAGCAAGGCCTGGCAACTGAGACGCCGCCCTGCCGCGAGACCCCGGCGAGTGTCGTAGTGCCGTTCCGCTTCGCCGGCCGGTGTGACGCTGGCTATCGTCGACGAAATTCCGTGTTTGGCAAACTCGCCTTCGGCGACCTCGACCTGGCAACGGCCGCAGATCGCGCGGCCGCCACACACCGAGTCGATGTCCACGCCGAGGCTGCGCGCGGCCGCCAAAACCGGCGTCTGCAACGGATAACGCCCGCGCTTGCCGGAAGGCATGAACACAACGAGAGCGTCTTGTCGGCTGTTTTCACGCATCGAAAATGGTCAGCTGCGGCCGCGGCTGCGGCCACCGCGACGACCCCGACGCTCGCGGCTTTCGGCATTCGGATCACGGTTGACTGCGATCCAGTTCGCACATTCGGCATCGTGTCCCATGACGACGTCGGCGCCGCGAACAGCCTGCATGATTTCGGCATGCAGCGGATTGGTGATCGCCGAAGTCATACCGCTCGCGATCGCCATGCTGATAAACGCGGTGTTGAGACCATTGCGGTTGGGCAAGCCGAAGCTCAGGTTGGATGCACCGCAGGTCGTATTGACCTTGAGCTCGCTGCGCAATCGACGCACCAGTTCCATGACCTGTCGTCCTGCCGAATTGATTGCGCCTATCGGCATTACAAGAGGATCGACGACGACATCGCTGACGGGGATGCCGTAGTCCTGCGCACGCTCAACGATCTTCTTTGCCACATTGAAGCGCACGTTGATGTCTTCCGAAATGCCGGTGTCATCGTTCGAGATTGCGATCACTGCGCAACCGTATTTCCTGACCAGCGGCAACACCGCCTCGAGCCGCTCCTCCTCGCCGGTCACGGAGTTCAGCAGCGCCTTGCCTTCGTAAGCCGCAAGCCCTGCCTCAAGAGCGGCCAGTATCGACGAGTCGATGCACAACGGTACATCCGTGAGGGATTGCACGAGCTTGATGCACTTCGCCAATATCGCGGGTTCGTCCGCTAGCGGAATACCGGCATTGACGTCAAGGATACGCGCGCCCGCTGCCACCTGCGCAAGTGCATCCGCTTCGACGCGGCTGTAGTCGCCGTTTTTCATTTCTTCGGCCAGCAGTTTCCGCCCCGTCGGATTGATACGCTCGCCGATCACCGTGAACGGCTGGTCGAATCCGATCACGACGTCCTTCGTGCGCGAGCTGATTACCGTATTCGTCATGTTGTTGTTCCTTTTCCTGCGCGCGTTTTTGCCACTTCCACGAGACCGCCCGCTTTGACCACAGCCTCCAGGAACTCGTCGTTGAACTCGGCTTCCAGTGCCGCCACGCGTGCGTTCACAGCCGCTTCCAGATCACCGTCAAGCTCTTCGGCAACGCGCCGCCAGTCCTCGAGGTAGGCATCGCTCGACCCGCGCCCGGCGCGCATCGCCGCGCGATCGATCGCCTTGGCAAATCGCGGTGCCAGTTCTTTCTTGATACTGTTCGTGCGACCTGCACGCCCCAGCACCTGTGCCGGAATATCCCGCCAGTAGATACAAATCAGTTTCGCCATAACACCGGCTGCTCCTTCAGATTACGCGTCACAGGCTCCAGCCCCGTGTGCTTGTGAATGTACTCGAGCCCGAGGAAATCGGCATGCGATTTCGCCGCTGCCTCGAGCTCCGCCGATTTCGATTGCGACAGGTAAACCAGGCGCCGGTAATTGCGGAAATACTCGGGCTTGAGCTCCGGGTGCTTGTCGAGCCCGAGCCCGACCTTCACCAGGCGGTCGAAATGCCGCGCAAGAAAGTCCGTGAGGTAGAAAGTGCCGGGTTCCTCGTCCGCCAGGTCTGCAAAAACCCTGGTACCGCTGAAAAATTCGTAACAATGCGCGCCGGGCAATCGCTCAACGCCAAGTTCGGCGAGCACCTTGTCCAGCATCCCACCGGTACCGCAATCGGCATAAGCCACAAATATCGACTCGAACCCGGACCGGTGTTTTTCGATCTCGGCCCGGACCGCGCCTGGAATTTTTTCCGGTCGGTTATGCAGCTCCGCCGGCAGGCACTGGATACGAATATGCCGCCAGCCGTTCAGCCGCCTGATTTCGACCAGCTCTCTGGCAAGCGCACCGCAGGCTATGAGGAGTGTGGATTCTTGCATCGGCCTGTCGCAACGAGCGCCCCGGCAATTATCGGGACGCGCGCTGTTTGAGGACGAGTTTCTTGGCGACTTCCACTGCCGTAGCAGCGTCACGGCAATAAGCGTCCGCGCCTACCGCCTGGCCAAACTCCTCGTTCAATGGCGCGCCGCCGACCATCACGATGTAATCATCGCGTATGCCCTGTTCGACGAGTGCGTCGACGACGACTTTCATGTACGGCATCGTGGTCGTCAGCAAGGCAGACATGCCGAGTATGTTCGGGCGATGCTCTTTAAGCGCCGCGAGATACGTGTCGACATCGGTGTTGATGCCGAGGTCAATAACTTCGAATCCGGCACCTTCCATCATCATGCCGACGAGGTTCTTGCCGATGTCATGGATATCGCCTTTGACGGTTCCGATGACGAGTTTGCCGACAGGCTCGGCTCCGGTCGCGGTCAGTATCGGTTTCAGCAGGGCCATGCCGGCTTTCATGGCATTGGCGGCCAGCAATACTTCGGGAACGAACAATATGCCGTCACGAAAATCCACGCCGACGATGGTCATGCCGGCGACCAGGGCCTCATCCAGGACTTTTTTGGCTTCCCAGCCGCGGTCGAGAAGGATCTGTGTTCCTTCGGCAATCTCATCGGCCAATCCATCGTAGAGATCGTCGAACATCTGTTCGACCAGCTCCGCATCAGAGAGCTCGGACAGGATTATTTCGTCATCGTTTTCGTGTTCTTGCGACATAGTTTTACGTTACCGGGTTAGTGTAGGGCAGAAATTTACCAGCGGCCGTTGCCGGCTCGCATGTCCTCCGGCCGCAACCGGATGGGGAAGTTGTCCCGTATGCGTTTATCGGCATCGGGATGAATGTAGGTCGGATAGTAGTCTTTGAGCATCTCGCCCACGCGTTCATGAGCCTGCTCATACAAAGTTTTGGATCCCGCGTCGACCCAGGCACCCGGCGTCAGGCGGTCGGCGACATCCGGGTACAAAAATTCGGTGTTCATGAGTTCCAGGGTCTGCGCGCTGCCGAGATAATGCCCGGTGCCCTCGACCGTGGCCTTGATGACATCATAGGACAGGGTTTCGTCGTTGACTTCGATACCGCGGAGGATGCGTTGCACATTGCCGAGCATGTCATTGTCGATAATCATGCCCTCGAACGACTGGCCAATCAGGCTGCCGACGATGCCGGGGTAGGCTGCCACGAGATTCGCGCCCGACAGCGCGGCAGCGAGCATCGTAAGCCCTTTCTCGTAACCTGCTTGTACGTCGACGGTCTTGGAGTCCGTCATTCCTGCACCGACGCTGGTCGTGAACCCGAAGTGATTGCAAAGTTGCACGGTCGCCGCGGTAATCAGGGCTTCTTCGCCGCTGCCGCCCGAAAACGCGCCCGTTCGCAAGTCGGAAATAAACGGCCACATGCCGAAATTGATCGGCGTGCCCGGACGCACGAGATTGACCACGCACATGCATGCGAGAGTTTCGGCAAAACCCTGCGCCAGGGTCCCTGCAAGCGCTGCGGGCGAGGTGGCCCCGGCCTGCGGCGCGACCGCGATATCGGCAACGAGCCCCAGCTCGGCGACTTTCACGAGCACTTCGGCGTTCTCCCGCCCGAAACGCAAAGGTGAAACGATCGGGCAACCGCCAAAGGTGCAGAAAGGCCGCTTGAGAAAAGCGCCCTCTTTGCCGAGATACGCATCGAACAGCGAGATGATCGGTTCTATGTGATCGACCACCGCGATGCCGAGGGCGAAGGACTTGCTGGTCCCGGCAAGTTCGGCGTAAGCGATATTGAGGTCGTGAAGGTAGACGTCGCCGCTGTACTCGGCCGCAATAAACGGCTGGCCGAAGTTATGGATGTGCTCAAGTTGGTCGGCGAGGCGCGCCGCATCGTACAGGTCCGTCAGCCGGGTCGGTCGAAACTTCTGTGTTTCGTAGTCGAGCACCGTAACGGCTTCGCCGGACGTGCAGAACAAGACGTTCTTCGCGCCAACCTTGAGGTCTCGCGCCGGATCCGGCGCGTACAGCGCATATTCCTTCGGCGAAATCGCGATCAGGTCTTCAACGAGCGACCGCGGAAAACACAGCCGGCCTTTTTCGTTCTGCACACAGCCTTGCGGCAACGCATGGTTCAGTATCTCGGGCGTCGGCTCGCCGATGCCGATGTTTTCGAGGATATCGAGCGCCGTCGCATAGATGCGCTGGATGTCGGCGTCCTTGAGCGGCCGATACTGTCCACCGGAGAGTCCCGGATGCACAGCACGGGCCGGCGCCGCCGCGGCCTTGACGGCCCTGCGTGCAGCACTGCCGCCCCGTCGTGTGCGAGTTGCTCGTTCCGGCATGATGGCCCTGGGATCATTAACTATTGAATTAAAAGGAATTTTAACTGATGGAATCCCATCTCAGCCAGCCCGGATTTCACCATGTGAAACCGAATCCCACGATCTGGACATTTTTCGTCTTGCGGTCAGCGACTTAGCCGCCGTGCGCCGCGTAATGTGAAGTCGATTCCCTGCGCCTGGCAATCTCGTCGTATAGTTCGTCCATGCGAAACCTGGCGCTAATACTCCTGTATGCGATGGCTGCAGCGGCATGCACCAGTGGCGGCAGCGACACCACGACTGCAGGACCGTCATTGCCCTCGCTGTCGATCGCGGATGCGACGGTCCTCGAAGGCGACAGCGGCACTACGGCACTCGATTTCCGTGTCACGCTGTCCGGCGCCAGTGCGTCGAACGTGAGCGTATCCTGGGCCACCGCTGACAGCAGCGCGACCGCGGGCAGTGACTACACGGCAGCCAGCGGAACGCTGACGATCGCGCCGGGAGGCACCTCCGCGACGATATCCGTTACGGCCCTCGGCGACACGAATGCGGAACCCGATGAATCGCTCACAGTGACGCTGGCCAATGCGAGCGGTGCGACGATCGCTGACGGCAGTGCCGTCGGTACAATTCGAAACGACGACGCCGCGGCCGTTTTCGGCCTCGACGTTCGACCGGACAACCAGACCTGCGTTGCGCCACCGCGTCCCGGTGCGCCAACCAGCGTCGCCATCCAGGAAGCGTTTCCGGGACTCGTGTTCAGCGGGCCCACCAAGCTGCTGCTCGAGCCCGTCACCGACCCGCGCTGGTTTGTGTTGCAGAAATCGGGGCAGCTTCGAGTCTTCGATCCCGATAATCCGGTCGCAAGCCTGTCGACCTACCTGAACCTGTCGGCGGTCGTCAACGCGGCCGGCGAAGGCGGACTGCTCGGCATGGCTTTCCATCCGGACTATCCCGCCACGCCGGAAATCTTCCTCTCCTACACGCGCGGCACCTCGCCGATGCGCTCGGTTATCTCTCGAGTCGTGCTTAGCAATATCGCGACTCCTGCCCCTATCGGCGCGGGTTCTGTCGAGAATGAAGTCATCAGCATCGAACAGTTCGCCAGCAATCATAACGGTGGCGACATTGCGTTCGGTCCCGACGGATTTCTCTACATTGGTCTCGGCGACGGCGGTGGCGGCGGAGATCCACAGGAGACGGGGCAGAATACGACAAACCTGCTGGGCAGTTTCCTGCGCCTCGATGCGACCAATGCCGCGATCACGTATCCGAACAATTCGTATCTGATTCCCGGCGGAAATCCATTCGCGGGCCAGAACAAGTGCGGTCCTACGCTCACCAACCCGAACAACTGTCCGGAGATTTTCGCGTGGGGCGTTCGCAATCCCTGGCGCTGGTCGTTCGATACCGCCACCGGGGAATTGTGGGCCGGCGATGTTGGCCAAGGCGCGCGGGAGGAGATCGATATCATTACGGGTGGCAACAACTACGGGTGGGATTGCCGGGAAGGATTTCTGCCGTTCGAAGCGGCCGGCTGCAATGCGACCTACACCGATCCCGTGTACGACTATCCCCGCAGCGAAGGATTCTCCGTTACGGGCGGCATGGTCTACCGCGGCTCGGCCATCGGCGGCCGGGTCGGCGAGTACATTTACGCGGATTACGGCTCCGGGCGTATTTGGGCTCTGCGTTCCGACGGTGCAGGAGGCTATGTCAATGAGCTGTTGTCGATAGAAACGGCCGGCCCGGTTGCTTTCGCGGCCGACGCCGGCGGCGAGCTTTATTACGCCAACATCAACAACGGGCGCATCTACCGACTGGTGCCGGGTGCGGGCGGTGGTGCCGGCAACACGATCCCCGACCTGCTTTCGGATACGGGCTGTGTCGATCCTGCGGACATTACGAGACCCTATGCGGGCCTGGTTCCTTACGACATCAACGCACGCTTCTGGTCCGATGGCGCTGTCAAATCACGCTATCTCGGTTTGCCGAACGGCACAACGATGTCGATCGATAACGAGGACGACTGGCAGTTACCGCCGGGTACCGTGATCGTCAAGAATTTCCGGATGAACGGCAATCTCATCGAAACGCGTCACTTCATGCGTCATCCCGACGGCGTGTGGGCGGGTTACACCTATGAATGGAACCCGGCGCAGACCGAAGCCACTCGCGTCGTCGGTGGCAAGACCGTCGACATCGGCGGCCAGGACTGGGTGTACCCGAGTGAGGCGCAGTGCGACCAGTGCCACACGGCCGCCGCCGGTTTCGCGCTCGGTCCCGAAACAGCGCAGTTGAACAGGGACTTCACCTATCCCGGTACGGGGCGCAGCGACAACCAGCTCACGACACTCGATCACATCATGATGTTTGCGGCGCCGCTCGCAGGTACGCCTGCCACACTTCCTGCGCTGGCCGATCCCGAGGACACCAGCGCGGCCCTTGACGATCGTGCGCGTGCTTACCTGCATACCAACTGCGCGAATTGTCATCGCCCCGGCGGCGGCACGCCGGTGGATATCGATCTGCGCTATTCGACAAGCCTGCAGGCGACCGGCGCCTGTGACGTCATTCCCCAGGCGGGTGACTTAGGTCTCGCGAACGCTCGCATCATCGCGCCGGGCGCCGCGGCGAGTTCCGTGCTGGTCGAAAGAGTCAACCGGCGCGACACGGTGAGTATCGGTATGCCGCCTTTGGCTTCGACCGTTGTCGATACCGCGGGCGTCGCGTTGTTGACTAACTGGGTAAACAGCCTGGCAGGATGCCTGTAGTTCAGCAAACGTGAGTGCGTCTTGAAGAAAAGTGGTGGGCCCTCAGGGACTCGAACCCTGGACCAAGAGATTAAGAGTCTCCTGCTCTACCAACTGAGCTAAAGGCCCACTTTGAGAAAGTTGGGGTGGACGATGGGGCTCGAACCCACGACGACCGGCATCACAAGCCGGGGCTCTACCAACTGA
>Ga0224496_10002795_pt1 | contig 10274 bp, 8 predicted proteins | sample SF_Jul11_sed_USG_2_FD_168127 | JGI IMG/M metagenome (GOLD analysis project Ga0224496, IMG submission 168127) | Sediment microbial communities from San Francisco Bay, California, United States - SF_Jul11_sed_USGS_8_1 | ecosystem: Environmental > Aquatic > Marine > Sediment | place: USA... | reverse complement strand
TAACCCAATTTTTCGATGTTCTTGGGGCTGCTCACCCATCTTTGTGGTCTCTTAAGACTTCTGATATACTTTCCCTCAGCGCTTCGCGAACATCCACTACATTATTTCCCTTGGCACGACAAGAGCCCCAAGGCGGATTTGATCGACGACTCGTCTCATCCACCCTCCAAACCATTTCCACGGTTTTCTGGCCAGGTGTGAAACATACAACCGAGCGTCGGCAAGACCCAAACGGTCTCACGCGATTCCAATAAAGATTCCTTAACGACACATATCAGCAAAACGGCAGCTACCTTTGATCGTCACACCTATCAATTCACGCAGGGATTTCTCACCAACGCTCCACCATGTTTAATTTTCTCAGTCGTTATCTTTCTCATGATATCGCCATCGACCTGGGCACCGCATCCACCCTAATTTATATCAAAGGGCAGGGCATTGTCCTCAACGAACCGTCGGTCGTGACCATTGAAGCCCATTCTAAAAAAATTCTCGCTGTGGGGGAAGAGGCCAAGAAAATGGTGGGGCGGACCCCCGGAAACCTGGCCTGCATTCGACCCATGCGCGAGGGGGTGATTGCCGATTTTGACATGGCCGAACAGATGCTTCGATACTTTATCCAAAAAGTTCATCCACGAGGGACACTGGTCCGGCCACGAATCATTATCGGCGTTCCTTCACGAATTACCCAAGTCGAACAACGCGCGGTCAAAGAATCCGCTGAACTGGCGGGAGCCCGGGAAGTCTACCTCATTGAAGAACCTGTCGCGGCAGCCATCGGCGCCGGACTTCCCATTACTGAACCGTTTGGCAACATGGTCGTAGACATCGGCGGCGGCACAACCGATGTAGCGGTGATTTCCCTAGGCGGTATCGTCTACAGTGAATCCGTTCGCATTGCCGGCGACCAAATCGATGGAGCCATCATAAGCCATTTGAAGCGAGAATATAGCCTGCTCATCGGGGAACATATGGCCGAACGGATCAAAATAGAAATCGGGTCAGCATTTCCCCTCCGCGAGAAAAAGCAAATGGCGGTGAAAGGACGGGATATCGTGTCTGGTATTCCACGGACCATCTTCATTGATGACACAGAAATTCGAGAAGCCTTGCACGACTGCATTAGCACCATCGTTGGTGCCGTACGATTGGCACTGGAACATACCCCTCCGGAATTGGCCGGAGACATCATTGATCGGGGAATTGTTCTCACCGGCGGCGGGTCCTTGCTTCAAGGACTGGATGATCGACTGCGAGAAGAAACCGGTTTGCCAATTGTCACGGTCGATGACCCATTAACCTCAGTGGTGATGGGGGTTGGGAAAACACTGGAAGAATTAACGCTGCTTCGGAAAGTCTCGACCTATTCTAGTTTGACCCACTAAACGCGGCCTTTTTTCATGCCTCGACCCGAACATACCTCATTTCCCATCTCCACCGGCTTCCGACGCCTCCTTGCCGGAGGCCTCATCCTCCTGCTAGTTCTTTTGCTATTTTTGCCACGGCAAGCACAGGAATGGCTGGGGCAGATGGGAGGGCCAATGGCCTTGATTCTTGAAGGGCCGCTTCACGGAGTGGCCGCCATCCAGGATTCGGTGGGGGAGACCTGGAACCACTATATTGCACTCCAGCATGTGTGGGAAGACAATCAACGCCTGAAACAAGAGATTCAGCAATTACAAGGAGAACAGAACCGCCTCAGAGAACAAGCCATTCTTGCCAAGGAATTCGAAAAACTCTCAAAATATCAAACCACTGCTCCCATGACCACCCTGTCCGCTCGTATCATCGGACGGAACGTCTCCAATTGGTATCGGGCAATCGTCATTGACAAGGGCACACGCGACGGGATCCATGCAGAAATGGGGGTCATCACACATGCAGGTGTGGTTGGACGGGTTATCCGGGTGAACGCCATCACCTCAATTGTCCTCCTTCTCTCAGACCCCAATGTCGCAATTACAGGTATGATTCAAACCAGTCGTGATGAAGGCATTATTCAGGGAACGCCACAGGGAACCCTGCAGATGAAATATCTTCCCCCACTCTCTCCCGTCCAAGTCGGTGATGCCGTCGTGACATCCGGGCTCACGGATGATTTTCCGCGAGGACTACACATTGGTCACATTCAACAAATCACCAAGGCGGCCACAGACTTGTTTCAATCTGGAGAAATCACCCCAATTGTTGACTTTTCAAAGCTTGAAGGGGTCTTGGTGATTACCTCATTCCAGCCCACGATCTCAGCTGAGTCCCCGCCGTCCGAAGAATCCGAAGAATCGGAAGGCATGATTCCTGTTCCACAACACTTGCCATGATCATCGCCTTACAAATTGCCTTGTGTCTTGGAACCGTGGTGGCTCAAGCCACCCTCAGCACCATGCTCGCGATTAACGGCATCTATCCCGACCTATGCTTAGTCTTGGCTTGCCTCTTAGGATTTTTCACGAATGAATACAAAGGATTCTTGTTCGGGCTCATGGTGGGACTCTTTCAAGATCTTTTAGCCCCAGGGGGTGTCGGAATTAATATGATCCTCAAGGGCCTGGCAGGAGGCTTAGCCGGCATGACCGCCCATACCATCTCAACGGTGACCACTTTAGCGGTCATCATTGTCACCTTGGCCCTTTCGTTAGGATGTGGCCTGGCGTCTCTGATCATGGCCTATCCGGAGCTTGACGGGCCAGAGGCGCTTCGGGCTATTTTTCGAATATTGGGCCCGCAGGCGCTGTATAACAGCCTCCTCGCTGCCGGATTTTTTTGGTTCACACACATGCTTCGAAATTCGTTGGGTGTGGTACACTTTATTCAAGGACGCCGCTAATTTCTACGTTCCCTCGGAAGCGTTACCAGCATATCGTCGCGATACACCTTCATGTTTGATACCTCACGCCAAGCGAACGAATTGGCCGACATTCAGAGCCGCCTGGTTTTTTTGAAAGTCGGCTTATTGATGATTTTAGTCCTCTTAGGTTTACGACTCTGGCAACTCCAAATTCGAGACGGGGCCTATTATCAGGATTTGGCGCGAGACAATCGGACGAGATCGATTGTGCTCGAACCGGCTCGAGGCCTTCTTCATGACCGTAATGGCGAACTCCTCGCAAACAATATCCCCAGCTTTCAACTCTATGTTTCACTGGAAGACGTCCAGGACCGTGACGCGCTTATGGCCCAATTGCCCCATTATGTCGACCTGAACATGGACACGTTAGCCGACAAACTCTCCCCAAAATATCGGCGTGGGCGGGTAAAAATTAAAAGCGGACTCAGCCTCAAAGAAGCCGCATTAATCGAATCACATCGCATAGAATTGCCCGGCGTCGCGATTCAACCCGAATACCAACGCCATTATCCACTCGGCACCTATGCCTCCCATGTGATTGGGTACGTTGGCGAAATCTCTGAAGCCCAGTTAAAAAATCCAGAATTCGTGGACCTGCAAGCTGGTCGCGTCATTGGCCAGCACGGTGTCGAACGAACATTGGATGCCCATTTATTGGGTGAAACCGGGCAAAAAGTCATTGAAGTCGACGCCTTCGGCTACCCCAAGCGATCCCTTTCCATCCAGCCTCCCCTGGCCGGTGACGATCTCTACTTAACCCTCGATATTCGTCTCCAGCGATTGGCTGAAGATCTCCTCGGAGAAGAATCCGGAGCCATCGTGGCCCTTGACCCGTGGAATGGCGATGTTCTGGCCTTAGCTAGCCGACCAGGGTTTAACCCCAATGATTTGTCTGGAGGCATCAGCCCACAAGCCTGGCAACAATTACTCCAAGATGCTCGACACCCGCTGACCAATCGAGCCATTCAGGGCCAATACCCTCCAGGGTCCACCTTTAAAATTGTGATGGCTGCCGCGCTCTTGGAGACAAAGACCATGACGACGGAGGAATCCCTCACCTGCAACGGAACCTTTCCTTTTGGGAGAAGGGTATTTCGTGACTGGAAACGTGGGGGGCATGGCTCTGTCGCTTTAAACAAAGCGCTTGCCGAATCCTGCGATGTGTATTTTTATAAAGTCGGGAATCAAATGGGCATTGACCCCATTGCCGCCTATTCTCGACAATTTGGGTTGGGGGAAAAAACGGGCATAGCCCTACCCTCAGAACGAGCCGGCTTAGTGCCCTCCTCAGAATGGAAGCAAAAGAATAGAGGAGAGCGGTGGTATCCTGGGGAAACGATTTCTATTTCCATTGGTCAAGGCTTTTTATCGGTGACACCGATTCAAATGGCTAAAGCCGTTTCCATCGTGGCAACCAATGGACATGTGGTGCAACCTCGGCTCCTGAAGGGGATCCGGCTCAGAAGGACAGGGAATCTTAAAGAGGAGCCGGAACCACCCACACACCAATTACCGATATCAGCCAAAACCTTTTCCGACATCAAGGAAGGCTTAGCAGCGGTAGTCACCAGAGGCACAGCCAAACTCGCCCAATCCTCGATCGTGAGCATTGCCGGGAAAACCGGCACAGCACAAGTCATCGCCCTCAAAGATGATGATGACAAAACTGAAATCGCCAAAAAACATCGCGATCATGCCTGGTTTGTGGCTTTCGCCCCCGTGGAACAACCTAAAATTGCCGTGGCGGTCATCGTCGAGCATATGGGGCATGGAGGATCGGCTGCCGCTCCCTTGGCCAAAGCGCTGATTGAAGCCTATATAAACTTTGGACCCCCACAAGACCTTAATGCACTATAAGCACCCTTTCCCCGATCACCTGCACCACACACGATAGCCAACATGTCATTCATGAACAACAATGTGAACCGCCGGGGGCCTGACGCCTTTGATTGGTGTTTTTTAAGCATCATTGCCGCCATCATCTCCATTGGAATACTTTCCATTTATAGTGTGACCAATGCCGGACCCGCCACGAAATTCCCCATCTATCTCAAACAAGTCACCTGGATGGTGGTGGGAACATTGGCCTTCCTCGTCGCAGCAGGCATCGACTACCACAAATTCGCAAGATTTTCCTACGTGCTCTATGGAGCCGGACTCATCTTGCTCATTATTGTCGTCATTAGTGGAAAAACAAGTCGAGGCTCTCAGCGCTGGATTCCAATTGGCTCCTTTATGGTTCAACCCTCTGAATTTATTAAAATCCCATTGATACTCACATTAGCCTCCTACTATGGAGCCGCCAGCCGTAAAGGGTGGTTGCGGCGCCTGATTATTCCTGGACTGATTGTTCTGCCAGGATTTTTGCTCATTCTCAAACAGCCTGATCTGGGAAGCAGCTTAGGATTTCTGTCCATTTTTATCGTCATCGTCCTGACTGTGGGCATGAAGTCAAAAGCATTCGGATTCGTGGTCTTAGCGGCACTCATGCTCTTTCCTTTTGCCTGGGGAGGCGTCTGGGGATCTCTTCATAGCTACCAACAAGATCGAATTTTGAGTTTTGTCGATCCAGGTTCAGACCCTGGCGGGAAAGGGTATCACGGTCTACAATCGCGCATCGCCATTGGCTCTGGCCAATTGTTAGGGAAGGGATTATACGGAGGAACGCAAACGCAGTTTAAGTTCCTACCCGAAGGGCATACAGATTTTGTGTTCGCCGTCTTTGCGGAGGAATGGGGTTTTTTGGGATCAGTGATCATTTTAGCGTTATATGTCATTCTAATGTTAATGGGACTGGAAATTGCCTTTAACGCCAAAGATATCACAGGATCTCTCCTCGCCGTCGGAGTCGTCGCCATGCTGAGCTTTGGGGTTATCGTGAATATTGCCATGACCTCGGGACTCGCGCCCATCGTGGGCATCCCTCTCCCATTGATGAGCTACGGAGGGAGTGCCATGGTGGTCAACCTCACTGCATTGGGATTACTACTCAATGTCAAGCGAAGGCGGCTATCCCTGCTATAATGACCATTAGAACGGAATCCATTGATGACTTGGTATGGTGAAAAATGTGTTACGCTGAATAGCTGACACCATGTTGGAGCACGATATCAACATGCATTCACTCTCAGATACTGATGATTCCGTCTATGAAAACCCTTAGATCAATATCAATAGTGCAACCAATTATTCATTTTTACGATAAGGAACACGTCACAGAAGACAGGAGCGAACTATCTTTAAACATGTGAGCGAGTGGCCCACGTATAGGCTTGATACGCCTTCGACGAAGAAGAGAACCCAAGACCATCCGTCCGGGTTTGCGGCTATACTCACAACTGTTTACGCAGGACAGAAGCGGTTCGCTCAATATTCTGTGCACATGAGGAGACAACCATGGGAGTAGAAATTGCCATCAGTGTGACACGAGAAGAAACTCGAGTCGCGGTCCTCGACAATCGAGTGGTCACAGAATTATTTGTCGACCGGCCTCGAAAAAAAGATTTCGTTGGAGATATCTACAAAGGGAAAGTGATCAAAGTCTTACCGGGCATGCAAGCCGCATTTGTGGACATCGGCTTGGATCGAGCGGCCTTCATCCACGTATCCGACCTCTCAGTTGGCACGGAGCCTGGCGATACGCTTGTGGATCATGAAGAAGATGAACCAACTTCAGACCTGCCACGCCCTCGACGCCAAACAGCTCGCCCGATTGAAAGCCTGTTGAAGGAAGGTCAGGAACTCCTTGTTCAAATTTCCAAAGGGCCCATTGGAACGAAAGGACCACGGATTACCACTTACGTCTCACTTCCTGGACGGTTTTTGGTACTGATGCCCAATGTTGACCATATTGGGGTTTCTCGACGGATTACCCAAGAGGAAGAACGCCATCGACTAAAAGACCTGATGCGACGTATCCGAAAACCAGAATATGGGTATATTGTCCGAACCGTCTGCGAGGGGGTTCCCGAAGAGGACTTGGTATCCGACACCAAATTTCTAACAGCCTTGTGGGAAGACACGTTGAAAGCCGCAAACTGTCAACCGGCACCCTCTCTGCTCCATACCGATCTCTCGCTTCCTCTTCGGATCGTCCGCGACCTGTTCACAAAAAATGTGGATCGATTAATGATCGATACCAAAACGGAGTTCGAGGAAGTGAAAGATTTTGTCCGGCGATATCTCCCGGAGCAAGCCTCCCGCGTTCATTTCTATGACAAGAAACAGGAAGGGTTGTTTGACCATCTGGGCATTGAAATGGAAATTACGCGTGCACTCAGTCGAAAAGTCTGGCTCAAATCCGGAGGTCATATTGTGATCGACCATACCGAAGCCATGACCGTCGTCGACGTGAATACCGGACGATTTGTCGGCAAACGCGATCAAGAAGAAACTATTCTCAAAAACAACCTGGAAGCGGCGAAAGAAATTGCCTATCAAGTAAAACTCCGTGGCATTGGCGGCATTATCGTGATTGATTTCATTGATATGGAACGAGAACGGAATCGCGAGAAAGTCTATCAAGCCACGGTAGAGGCCATGGCAAACGATAAAGCGCAAACACGCATTTCCCGCATTTCTGACCTCGGGCTGATTGAAATTTCTCGTGAACGTGTGAGGGAAGATCTTTTGCGAACGCTGTCAGAAGTGTGCAATGACTGTGAAGGCCGAGGCTATACGAAGTCCACCATGACCGTGGCCTATGAAATTTTTCGTGAAATTCGGCGAATTGGTATTACCCGTGGACCTGCTCAACGCATTGTGGTGGGGGCAAACCCCAGAGTCATTGAACTCCTCTTTGATACCGAGCATGGGGGCATAGAACAATTAGAACAAGAATTTCAACAACAGGTGCTCTTTAAGGCTGATCCCCTTTTACACCTTGAACAATATGACATTGTGGTCGTTGGAAAAGTCGTACAGCGGTCTGAATCTCGGGCAGCTTCCTAGCAGCTGATGAGTAGACCTTCCGCCTTGCAAGGATGGTTAGAACTGCGAGCGGTCAAAGGTCTCGGCCCCATCACCTACACACGGCTGATCAATCGATTTGGATCTCCCGACGCTATTCGCAGAGCGAATCTTTCCGCTTTGGTGGCAACGGGGGATCTGTCGCCCGCCTTGGCAGCCTCACTCCAGCAACCCCTTCCCGAGACAACCGCCAAACAAATTCAACGGGAAATAGAAGCCGTTGAGGCTGGCCTGTTTTCCATCCTCACCCTGACAGACACTCAATACCCCGCTCGGCTAAAAACCATTGCCGATCCTCCTCCTATCTTGTCCTACACGGGAGAATTACTGGAGCGTGACCAACAAGCCCTCGCCATCGTCGGAGCCCGGAAGGGATCCCATACTGGACGGGCCTTCACTCGGCAACTCAGCGGAGATTTAGCGGCACTGGGCTTCACGATCATCAGTGGCCTGGCACGCGGCATTGATGCGGATGCCCACGAAGGGGCATTGGCGGCAGGAGGGAGAACGTTCGCGGTGCTCGGGTGCGGAATAGATCAGACCTATCCTCGTGAACACCTCAAGCTTCGGCAACGGATTGAACAACAAGGCGCGGTGCTCTCGGAATTTCCTATGGGCACCTCCCCAGAATCATACCATTTCCCCCAACGGAATCGGATTATTAGCGGGATTTCACTTGGTGTGATTGTCACCGAAGCCAGCTTAAAAAGTGGGTCTCTCATTACCGCTCGCCTGGCCCTGGAGCACAATCGCGAGGTCTTTGCCGTCCCTGGCAATGTCACAAATCCCCTGAGTCATGGGCCTCATCGCCTTATTCAACAGGGAGCCAAGCTCGTGGAAAAACCTTGGGATATTGTGGAAGAAATTCTTCCTATGTTAGAACCGTCTTTCCGTGATCATCTCGAAATACCACAACATGTTGGTGAAGGCCAACCTTCACCCATCGCATTAGGACAAGAAGAACGCAGCGTCTTCGACCGAATTCCCTTAGAACCCGTTTCGCTTGACGAATTAATCGCTCAAGGTCCATATTCTTCATCCGAGGTGATGAGTCTTCTCTTGTCTTTAGAGATTAAAGGACTTATAAAACAAGTACCCGGCCTTCAGTATGTCCGGGCAAATATCCGATAAGGACCGACCGCATATTTTTTCAACCCAAGATGTAATTGTAACCCCTTTGAATATTTTGCACTTTACCACTATGGCTAAATCACTCGTCATCGTCGAATCGCCCACCAAAGCCAAAACCCTCTCCAAATATTTTGGACGCAATGACCAAATGATGGCATCCGTGGGTCACCTGAAAGATCTTCCGAAGAGCAAGCTAGTCATTGACCTCGAACACAATTTCGACGGTTCTGTGGAAAAAATAGATTTGTGAGATATACCACTGGTTTTCATGTTGGACCGAGTTGAAAAACACCAGTAAAGTTAGCAATTTTCGTCTGTCAGACACGGAGCTACAACCCCTTATTGCTCTCAAAATTTTTTATTGCGACGGCTGGAAAAAATGAGTTGAACACCAAGCATAACTTGCCTGTACCCTACGCCGTCATTATGATGAGCACACAAAAAACCGGTCACATCGCGGCAGGCGGATTGTGACAGCGCCATTTTTTACACTGAATTTGTACTGAATCCTGCACGCGTGAATGTCGATTTCCCTTACATCAAAGATGCCAAAGGAGTCTTCCCCGGTAGGGGTTGCTCATGAGTAAATCGCTGATAATTGCCGAGAAGCCATCTGTTGCAGCCGACATCGCGCGTTCGCTTGGCGAACTGAAACGCGAGAAGGATTATTTTGAAAATGACGACTATGTGGTGACCTCGGCCGTTGGACATCTACTTGAAATCAAGGCGCCCGACGGCGTAGAGGTCAAACGTGGCAAGTGGTCTTTCGCCAACCTGCCGGTCATTCCCGATCACTTTGACCTGAACCCAATCGCCCGAACCGAGGACCGGCTCAAGTTACTCGCCAAGCTGATCCACCGCAAAGATATCGACCGAATCATCAACGCCTGTGACGCCGGACGCGAAGGCGAGCTGATCTTCCGGCTAATTGTCCAGCACACTAAGGCCAAGCAACCGATAAGCCGTCTTTGGCTGCAGTCCATGACGCCCAAGGCCATTCGCGAAGCATTTGAGAATCTGCGCGATGATGAACAAATGAAGCCGCTCGCCGATGCTGCCCGCTGCCGATCAGAAGCAGACTGGCTGGTTGGCATTAATGGCACCAGGGCTATGACGGCATTCAACTCCCAAGACGGGGGATTTTACCTTACCACCGTTGGCCGGGTTCAAACACCCACCCTAACCATCGTCGTGGAGCGCGAGGAACAGATCAAACAATTCGTCTCGCGGCAGTACTTTGAAGTGCATGCCCAGTTTGATGTCGAGGCCGGGCAATATCCTGGTCGCTGGTTTGATATGGACTTCAAAAAGAATGACGAAGATGCTGAAC
>Ga0224496_10002794_pt1 | contig 10274 bp, 8 predicted proteins | sample SF_Jul11_sed_USG_2_FD_168127 | JGI IMG/M metagenome (GOLD analysis project Ga0224496, IMG submission 168127) | Sediment microbial communities from San Francisco Bay, California, United States - SF_Jul11_sed_USGS_8_1 | ecosystem: Environmental > Aquatic > Marine > Sediment | place: USA... | reverse complement strand
AAGTCTTACCCGCCAGTGCCTGTTCTTCTACAGCGACCACGGGCATATCATCCCAGTGCATCCCGGCCGCCTCTAGCCTTTGCAGTACTTCGAGATTATGCGCCTGCCTGAAGAAACTATAGACATGCCCGGCAACGACGGGACCGACCTCCGGCACAGTTTGCAGTTCGTCTTCAGTGGCTGCCATTAAAGCGGGCAAGGAGCCAAAATGCTGTGCAAGTATTCTTGCAGTAGCCTCACCGACCTCACGGATACCCAGTGCATAAATAAAACGCGGCAGGCTGGTGTGTTTACATTTTTCCAGTGCATCAATTGTATTTTGTGCAGATTTTTCACCCATACGCTCAAGCTGGCTTAGCTGTTCAGTGGTCAAATTAAAAAGATCATCGACATGATCGATTAATTTTTCATCCACCAGCTGTTCAACCAGTTTATCGCCGAGGCCTTCTATATCCATCGCCTTGCGTGATGCAAAATGTTTAATGGATTCTTTGCGCTGTGCAGCACAATAGAGACCACCACTGCAACGTGCCACCGCCTCACCTTCCTGCTGGATGATATCGGAATGACAGACGGGACAGCCATCGGTGGGCAAACTGACTTTTGCTGCATTTTTATTGCGACTACCGGGTACGACGCGAACCACTTCCGGGATAACATCCCCGGCACGGCGGATGATTACCTGATCGCCGACGCGCACATCTTTACGCTCGACCTCATCCATATTATGCAGTGTCGCATTACTCACGGTAACACCACCAACGAATACTGGCTCCAGTCGTGCTACGGGTGTTATGGCGCCGGTGCGCCCAACCTGGAACTCGATCGCATTTACGGTCGTCACTTCTTCCTGTGCCGGGAATTTATGGGCAATGGCCCAGCGTGGTGCGCGCGCAACAAAGCCCAGCTCTTTCTGCCAGTCGAGGCGATCAACTTTATAGACGATGCCATCGATGTCATAGGGTAAGGCATCACGTTTCACCGCCATCTCGTTAAAGTATTGCAGGCAGCCCTCCACACCGGTAACCCGTTTTCGCTCATGGCAAACAGGCAGGCCCCAGTGACGCAGGCGCTCGAGTATCTCACTGTGGGAGGCAACATCGGCCATACCCTCAACCCTGCCCATGGCATAACAGTAAATCGCCAGTGGTCGTGTCGCAGTAATTCGGGGATCCAGTTGGCGCAGTGAACCTGCAGCGGCGTTACGCGGATTCACAAAGACCTTTTCATCATTTTCACGCGCGCGTCGATTGAGCTCCGCAAAACCGGCCCTGGGCATAAACACTTCACCACGTACTTCAAGTAATCGCGGGTAATCATCGCCCAGCAAACGCAAAGGCACCGAGTGAATTGTACGCACGTTCTGGGTGATATCCTCACCGGTGGTACCATCACCTCGGGTACCCGCCCTGACCAGTACACCCTTCTCATATAAGAGGCTAACCGCAAGGCCATCCAGTTTTGGTTCTGCGGCAAAATCAATAGGGTTATCGGTATCCAGCCGCTGCTGGATACGCCGGTAAAAATCATTCAATTCCTCTTCGTTAAACACATTGTCCAGCGAGAGCATGGGGATTTCATGGGTGACCTGCGTAAAACCATCGAGGGGTTGATCACCGACGCGTTGCGTAGGCGAGTCGGCTGTTATTAAGTCGGGATTTTCAGCTTCGAGCTGCTGTAGCCTGCGATATAAACGGTCGTATTCAACATCAGGGATCTCGGGATCATCCAGCACATAATACTGGTAACTGTGATGATTGAGTAGCTGGCGCAGGTTGTCTACATCCTGCTGGATCGTTTTTTTATTCGACATTAAAGTGCCTGGAAGAATAATTTCTGAAACAGGAAAACGGGGGAACACATCGGATCGAAGAGTAAGGAATCAATCATGGCCTACCCGCTCACTAGATTAAGGCGATATTATCAGGCCGACTGGCATGATTTCTGGCCGGCAAAATGACTGGCTTTAGCCCTTAATGCCCGCGTATAGGTCTCATTAAGAAGCTGTCGGTTCTGGTCACAGATTTGTGCACCCAACATACCCGACATGGTATGCGCACACAGCAGCATTTCATCGAGTGACTTAACCGGATTTTTACACAGGCCCAGCTGCATAAATAAACTCACACCACGGGTCGTCATCAGGTGCATGTTTTCGCTATCAAACCAGCCCGGCTCCATCATATTGGCCATGCTAAATTCGGTATCACCCGCCTCATCTTTACGATGAAAAATTTTCATCTCACCGTATTGCAATCGGGTTACACAGGTCGAGCTGAGAATCTGCTCGCCCTTTAACTCACTACCACGCGGCGCAACAATATAAAGCACCACGACATCATTTTCGTATGCCGGCTCTTCGTCGGTTATTTCAGGGGTGGCTGCTGGTTCGACTGCCTCGGTCGAAGTGGTTACATCTGTAGCACCATCAACAACGGGGGGCTGCTCTACTGGTGTGATCGTTTCCGTTTCAGTCGATGCTGCTTGCTGCTGCTGAACCGTATCAAGGGCTGTGTCTTCGACATCATCATCCAGTGAATCCGAATCACAACTAAAGGATGTAACGGGTGCTTCAACCGAGCTGCGTTGCACTACACGTACCGGACCAACGCCATCGACCCAGCCATCATCATCCAGTTTCACCGAGGGTAAGTCGCGGCTGGATTTTAGTGGCGGTATATCTATCTCACGCCGCCTGCTCCTGCCCCAGAAGTAAACCGCAACGACCACCGCAATACCTATTGCCAACAGTATCCAGCGAAAAGCATCCATTAAACTGTAGCCACCATCTTGGTTGCCTCCTCGATATCAACACTCACCAGGCGTGAAACGCCGGCTTCACGCATAGTAACACCACTCATGTGCTCGGCCAGCTCCATCGTGGTCTTGTTATGTGTGATAAAGATAAACTGTACGCGCTTGGACATATCACGCACCAGGTTACAGAATCGACCCACATTGGCCTCATCCAGTGGCGCATCCACTTCGTCCAGCATACAGAAGGGGGCAGGATTGAGTTCGAAGATAGCGAACACCAGGGCAACCGCCGTCAACGCCTTTTCACCACCGGACATAAGGTGGATATGGCTGATGCGTTTACCCGGCGGCCTTGCCATAACCGCGATACCGGTGCTGAGCAGGTCATCGCCGGTCATTTCTAGATAGGCCTGACCACCACCGAACAGGCGGGGGAACATCTCCTGTAAACGATTATTGACATGCTCATAGGTTTCCTTGAAGCGTGTGCGGGTTTCCTTGTCGATTTTTGCGATCGCTTTTTCCAGGGTCTCCAGCGCCTCGGTTATGTCGCCGTGCTGTGAATCCAGGTACTCCTTACGCTTGAGCTGCTCCTGGTATTCATCAATGGCCGCGAGGTTGATCGGGCCCAGGCGGGCAATCTTCTGGCCGATCTCATCCACCTTACGCTGCCAGTCATCGATGCGCACATGCTCGCCCAGCTCTTCCAGCAGTTCATCTACATTAAAATCGGTTTCGGCAAGCTGTTCCTGTACCGTCTGTGTACGCACACGGACTTCCTGGCTATTAATTCGCGCCTGCTCCAGGCTGGAGCGAATCATCTGTGACTTCTGCTCGTGCTCACCACGTTTCTGTTCAAGTTCACGCAACAGGTTATCTATGGCCTCTACCGCACGGCGCGCCTCGAGCAACTGCTCTTCCACTTCGAGTCGTTGCTCGAGCAGCACTTCCAGCTCCTGCTGCATTTTCTCTACCGGCTCGCTACCCGCAGACAACAAAGTAGTCAGCTCGGTACGACGCTGCTGCTGCATTTCCAGCTGGCGCGACATACGCTCAATATTCTGTTCCAGGCTGCGTTTGGCGGTACGTTTCGATTCAATCTGGATTGCCAGTTCATGCACCAGTTCACGCTCGGACTGTGCCTTGCTACGCGCCTCATGCAATCGATTCTGGATCGATTCACGCTGGCCGGTAAGCTCTTCGCGCTCACGGGAAAGCACTTCCATCTGCTCCATGGCCTCATTGCGTTTACGGCGGGCGGTCTCCATCGCCTCTTCTTCACGGGCGATCTGCCCCTGCAATTCCGAAGATTCCTCAGCCAGGTTTTTATTACGACTCAGCAGCTGTTCAAGGCGTGACTGGCGGGCAGTGATCTGCGCCTGTATCTGTGCCACCTGGCTGTGTGCCTGGTTTAATTCCGCCTGCCATTGTTCACGACGCTGCTCCTGGTTCTGTAATTCTGCACGACCATCCTGGATACGCTGCTCCATTTCCTCGGCCTGCATGTCGAGCTCTTCAAGGCTTTGTGCCAGCTGTTTGATTTCCTGCTCGCGGGCCAGGACACCACCCTTCTCGTCTTTATCCCGCGCAATGCGCAGCCAGTTCTTACCCAGCCAGATGCCATCGCGTGTTATCACGGATTCGCCATCGGCCAGGCCGTTGCGCATAGCCAGTGCCGACGCAATATCATCGGCAACCAGCACGCCACCGGTAAACTCATCCAGTGACAGGCTGGAATTAATCTTATCCGCCAGGCTATTGGCCTGGTTGGCCGCACCGGTAGAGGCGGCACGGGTATCCAGCAGGGTCAGTGTGCCCTCCTGAAGATCGCCAAATGCCGATGACAGGCTATCCATGCCATCGACACAAACCGCCTCCAGGTACTGGCCCAGCACGGTTTCAACGGCCTTTTCCCAGCCACTCTCAACATCCAGCTTTTCGGCCAGTCGACTGTTGTTTGCCAGTCCCTGGTGCTCCAGCCAGCCCGTAATGGCCTTCTCTTTCTTACCCAGGGCAGCCTGCTGCAGTGCATCCAGTGAGGCCATACGGCCACGACCATCGTGCAACTGGTGGCGAATGGCATCCTGTTCACGGTTGTACTGGCTATTCTGCTCACGCAGGCGATTGATCGTTTCCAGCACCTCGGCGACCTGCTCTTCAAGCTCGGCCTTCTGCATCTCGGCGGTTTCGCTCTGTTCGCGCAACTGGCCCAGCTCATTCTCGAGATCATCACCGATCAGGTTCTGTTTTTCTGTATTGATTTTCTGCAGGCGCTGCTGCAACTGGGCCACGTGGCGCTCGAGCTGCTCCATACGGGTACGCTCGACCTGCGCCTCCTGTGACGGCTCGGCAGCACGACGGTTATAGTCTTCCCAGCCTGTTTGCCATTCGTTCATCGCCTGCTCGGCATCCTGCAGGGCGGCATGGGACATTTGCTGTGATTCACGGCGCAATTCGAGCTCGGGCTCACTTTCACTCAGTACCAGGCTGATTTCTTCAAGCTGCTCACGGTCGCTCTGCAGGGTGTACTCGGCTTCTTCGAGGGCCTTCTCCAGTTCATCCAGGTCATTCTGCTGGCGCTGGAACATCTCCTTCTGGTGCTGTATCGACTGCTCGAGGCGGGATATATCTGAACCCAGTTTATAAAAACGGGCCTGTACCCCGTTCAGCGCCTCATTCGACTCATTGCGCTGCTCACGCTGTGTTTCCAGCTCAGATTCAACGGAACGCTGCTCTGCAATCACCTCTTCCAGGCGCGTCTGCTGCTCGGTGATGGCCTGTTCACGCTTCTCCATTTCGTGCGTCAGCTCGCGCCAGCGTAGTGACAGGTGCTCGGCCTTGAGCCGGCGCTCATCCTGCTTGAATTCCTTGTAGCGTTCAGCGGTACGGGACTGGCGCTGTAAGTGCGCCAGCTGTTTGTCTATTTCTTCACGCAGGTCATCGAGGCGATCGAGGTTTTCACGGGTATGGCGTATACGGTTTTCCGTTTCACGGCGTCGCTCCTTATATTTGGAGATGCCGGCCGCTTCCTCAAGGAAAACACGCAGCTCTTCAGGCTTGGCGTCAATCAGGCGCGAGATCATGCCCTGTTCGATAATCGCATAACTGCGAGGACCAAGACCGGTACCCAGGAACAGGTCGGAGATATCACGACGACGACACTTGGTGCCGTTAAGGAAATATTTGGACTGGCCGTCCCGTGTCACCAGGCGTTTCGCAGAGATCTCGGCATACTGGGCACAGGGGCCTTCGAGCTTGCCCTCTGAATTATCAAACACCAGCTCAACTGAGGCCTGGCCCACCGGTTTACGTGATGAGGAACCACTGAAAATGACGTCATCCATGGAGGCGCCACGCAGGTGCTTGGCGGATGACTCACCCATCACCCAGCGCACCGCATCAATAGTATTGGACTTGCCACAACCATTGGGACCGACAATACCGGTCAGGTTGCTTGGAAAATGTATGGTTGTAGGGTCAACGAATGATTTAAAGCCTGCCAGCTTGATTTTGCTTAGTCGCATTTAGGTGAAATCCCAATACCGTTCTTAATCTGATGAATGATCGTTATTTTTAGGCGACTAAGTATATCAATTTCACGCTGTCTTGCTGGCAAATTTAATGGTTTATACCGATAAAAATATTAAAAAAATTTAAGTTATTGATTTTATTAGCCTTATAGCAAGCAACAAATCAAATATGTGATGAACCCCTAAAACAGGACACTGACTGATCAATTATCCATCACATGCTCGTAATGAATGAGATTATCGTTAATCACGCCCTTTTTAATGACCTTCATAATATTATCCTCAAAAAAGATACGGCAAGGTGCCGAGCTGCCACAGTCAAACATAAGTTCACCACCGGGGCGTTTGAGGCTATCGGTATAAGCAATAATTTTCTCATCCAGCAGATCAAATGTACTCTGGAAATAGGCAATGCCGGTAGTGGTTGAATTCACCTTTTCAAACACCTTGAGCATCAGGTCCGGCTTAATCGTTAATGAATAGGGATGGGGTATATAGAGTCGAATCACCCGGTTGCCGGGATAGAATTTCACATAATGGCTTTTACCCGTTAACCTGGCCATCTTGCCATCATTTTCTTCCCTGCTGAAATAGCCATCATAGATGACGGGGTCTTCTTTATTTTCACTGGCACCGGTAACCGGTGGTAATACCAGGCCGAGCACCAGCAAACTAACGAGCATAAAAGAATTGATCGACTTCATTAAAAAACCCCTAACCGGTAATTAGCAGATTACTTGCCATCATAAATTGTAGTGTATCTTTACATAATTAGAGCAGGTAAATAATTGACCTGCATCTAGCCAGACCGTGATGGTACCATGAGCTTCGAGTAAAACATCCAGAATAGGTTAGCCACTATTACGGGCATTGTATAAGCACCTGATTTAGTTTATAACTAAATCACAAGAATAAAACAAGATTGAGCCACTGCAACCAGCGTATGAAATACACATATCCAAAAAAATATAAGCTATTTATTTTCTCAGTACTGATAACACTCGGTACGCTATCGTTCAATAGCGCCTACGCCAGTGAGGCCAGTGGATTGAATACAGAAACAACAGCAAATACCCCTGCGATTTCACCCACTACACCGCAAATAACCAGCCATGACAAAGATAATAATCATAAACAGTATGATGTTAATGAAAAACGTGAGCTATCTGCCTTTTTTAAGGTGGGCCTAGGCATCAATTTTGTCATGCTAGTGGTATTTATCTACTGGGCCGTTGGCCAATGGCGCCAGAATAAAAAGTAAAATACAGTCATCATGAATCCTCAACCAAAAAAGGCCAACAGGATATTTCTGGCACTACTGGCAATTACTGTTTTTATAGCCCTGTTTTTTATAGCCAACCGGAAACCACAAACCCCCGATGTACCGGCACAACTGCTCGCCGTTATGAGGCCGGTAGCGGTTGAACTCAGGCCTTTTACATTAATTGATCATAACAGTCGGCCATTTACACTGGACCAGCTAAAAGACCGGGACAGCCTGCTATTTTTTGGTTACACCTCCTGCCCCGACATCTGCCCCACAACCCTGACCACGCTGAACCTGTTGATGAATAAACTCAAACAAGAATCCGAAGCAGTCACCCTGCCCCAGATTGTTTTCGTCTCTGTCGACAGCCAACGGGACAAACCAGAAAAACTGGCCAGCTACACCCGCTATTTCAACAAGGATTTTATTAGCATCACCGGGGACAAGTCATCGATTGACGAATTTACTCGACAGTTTTCTGCAGCTTATTTTATTGAAAACAGTACAGCGGCCGATAACTACCAGATCAGTCATACCAGCTCTATTTTTATGATTAATCACGAGGCGAAATTAATAGCGGCTTTTTCACTACCACACGATGTCGATACACTGGCCGAACAATACACCATGATCAGGGATCTTTACCAACAACAATAAGCCAGGCTAATTCACAACCACAGACCCGCAGAGGGGCTCTTGTTTAACGCCACCAGCACAATATAAACAAAACATAACTGCGCCAGAACCCAGGCGGTGATTCGTATCTTTTTTGAATGCCCGTAGGTAATGGCCAGCATACCCAGGCCAATATAAAACAATAAACCAATCACTTTGGCTGTCAGCCATGAATGAACAAAGGGGTACTGATGGAGCGTTATTGCGAGTATTGTGGCACTCACCAGGAGCACGGTATCAATTACAGGGGGTAGTCTTCTCGTCCATTTCTGCCGGGCAAGAGGGGAATCAAATATCATCCATAAACCACGAATAAAAAACAGCACAAATGTTATAACGACACACGTCACATGGATATATTTTACCAACATCACCACTACCCTATAATTATTCAACCAATGCTTCAGGCTTTAGCTGGATAACATCCTGATTACAAATATTTTCACCATGGGCCTAAAATTTCAAACATTTAATACCAACTATATTATACTCAACACCGTGAGCACAGAAATCATCCCCCTACTCCCGCCCCTGCAGGCCATTTTAAATACAATAGCGGCAAGCTTTATTGCCACGGGTTACATTTTTATTCGCAAACAGAATAAAGCGGCCCATAAAAAATGTATGATTAGTGCGCTGGCGATTTCCACCCTGTTCCTGGCTTCTTATTTATATTACCATTTGCAGGTGGGCTACCAGCCCTTCAGGGGACAAGGAGCAATTCGCCCGCTCTATTTCATTATCCTGTTTACCCACGTGATACTGGCGGCAATCTCTGTACCCCTGATATTAACCACTGTATGGCTCGCCATTAAACAAAAAACAGCAACGCATCGGAAGCTGGCACGCTGGACACTTCCTATCTGGCTTTATGTCTCAGTTACAGGTGTATTTATATATATCATGGCCTTCCATATCTATGCCATCTAAAACCGTTTTGGTATAAAATAACCAGACTTTCAACATCACCCTGTAAAGGTAATAACGATGGAAATGATTTATTTCACGGCTGTTGCAATAGTACTCTATGTCGTATCCGACTGGATCCTGAGACAGATTGAAATTAAACGGGGAGAACTCCTGCCCAATCGCTCTGTAGTATTTTTTATTATTATCACTGTACTATCCGTTGTTTCATTTTCTATAATACAGTCCCTGTATCCGAAAAATGAACCCGCAGCCGTCAATACGCAGCCAGCACAAATTCAAGATCAAACTCAACAACAAATACCAAAATAATAAATTTATTTAGTATTACAACCCGGCAAGACTAAATGTTTTTGCCAGCCCGGGTAGATTTATAAACAATAATCATAAACATGATGCCGCCAATGACGGCGACCAGCGCCCCCATTCCCATCACACCCATACTGATTTTCTTTTCCAGGACATCCAGTCCCTGGGCGGCGCCCGCTGTTTTGCGCTGCACGCCATAACCACCTGACCAGGCCAGGCCACCAATATGCATTAACTGGCCAACACCCAGAACAACGGGCTGCCAGCACACCATGCGGCCCTCTGGTTTTCTAAAACCAAGACGTGGCAACAAATGATAGGTCAGACCCATAAAGGCTATAGTAATAGCAATAATTGAACCATGGTAATGGGCAGGAACAATCACATTACTACCACTAATCATAAATCCGAAAACACCACCAACGGCAAATAATATTAATGAGAAAAACAGTGCGTTACGCTCACCACTTGCGGCAAGCCTGGCTTTTTTTGCGCTAAAAATACTATATATAATCAATAGCCCCATGGGCAATGCCGCCATTCCACCACCGTATTGCATCAGCCAGCTAATAGCCTGCATGTGATTTCCCGAGCCCACATCGAACATCATATAAACGACGATGGTCGCCATCACCGGAACCAGGCCAAGCGCAAACAGGAACACAGTCAGTCGTGGCTGTAATTTTGGAATGATGCCAGCGGCCACTGATAAAACCAGCCAGCTGACAAGTAACAGCTGCACATGAACAAACTGTAAAGTATGGCCACTACCCCAGAACAATAATTCAAAAAAATATTCGCCGGTAGCA
>Ga0224496_10002792_pt1 | contig 10276 bp, 6 predicted proteins | sample SF_Jul11_sed_USG_2_FD_168127 | JGI IMG/M metagenome (GOLD analysis project Ga0224496, IMG submission 168127) | Sediment microbial communities from San Francisco Bay, California, United States - SF_Jul11_sed_USGS_8_1 | ecosystem: Environmental > Aquatic > Marine > Sediment | place: USA... | reverse complement strand
CAACGTCCAGTTCATCAAGTGCGACGCAAACGATTACAACGACATCGCACCGCTATTCTTCGCCAACAGCTTCGAGTACGTGTTTCACTTCGCCGCAGTCGTCGGCGTGCAGCGTACGCTGCAGAACCCGCTATGGGTCATGCATGATATCCATGGCATCGAGCACGTACTGAACCTGTCGAAGAACACCGGCGTGCGCCGCGTGTACTACTCGTCCTCGTCAGAGGTCTATGGCGAACCCTTCGAGATTCCGCAGAACGAGCAGACCACGCCGCTGAACTCGCGCCTGCCCTATGCCATCGTCAAGAATGTCGGCGAGGCCTTCCTGCGCACCTATCACCGCGAGTTTGGCCTGAACTACCAGGTTTTCCGTTTCTTCAACACCTACGGACCGAACCAGAGCGAGGACTTCGTAGTACCGCGCTTCATCCGCCAGGCCATGGCGAATAAAGATATAACGATATACGGTGATGGTTCGCAAACACGTACGTTCTGCTACGTAGACGACAATGTCGAGGCCTGCGTCAATGCCCATCACACCGGCCTGTTCGAGAACGACACCATCAATATTGGCAGCGACACCGAGTTCACTATCAAGGAACTGGCCGAAACCATCATCAATATAACGGGTTCATCCTCGAAGCTTGTCAACCTGCCGGCCCTGACCGAGGGCGATATGACACGCCGCAAGCCCGACATCAGCAAGATGAAGCAACTACTCAATCACGACCTGGTGCCACTGGAAGAAGGCATCCGCCGACTGGTACAACACTTCGAAGAAACCGATTCTTGACTGCAGCATCAAAATAAAAAGGAATAAACAGTGGTATATCCCTGTTTCTCCATAATGCTGTTGCTGCAACGGGTCTATGTCCGCTACTAAACCATACACCCCTCTCCCCGGCCCTCTCCAGAAGGGAGAGGGGATGCTCTTTTTAGATTATCGGGGTCAATAAGAGTTGTTTTTTATAACAGGGCAAATTGTGCTCTGAACCGCCCAGTTGTTCAGGGGCAGGCGCCGATCGTAGTGAACTACATATCAGGCCTGACGTGAAGCAAAGATCATCCCGGTGCTGCCGTCGAATGTTTCAGATTCGATGCTAAAGCCACTGTCTCTGAGGATGTCTAGCGAAGCAATGTGACGTTCCTGGCCATGTGTTTCCATAGCCACCTGTTGTGTAATCTCAAGCGTCTTCATGGCCCCCTTGAATATCTCCAGCTCCATGCCCTCGGTGTCCATCTTTAGCAAGGCAACCTTCGTGATGTCATGCGCCTTGATAAAATCATCTAACGCCATAACCTCGAAACTGGCAGCCGAGGTCTCCCATTTCATGGGAATACTGACGGCCATGACACTATCGGGATCAACATGCATGGTCGTTGTGCCGGCCTCGGCACCTAGCGCAACTGCCTGCACCTGTGCATGCGGACAGTTACGCGCAATCATCTCGGTATTGGGTAACAGAGGCTCAAAACAGTATAATTCCCGCTGTGGATTGTGAAATGCAAACCATGCAGCCGCGAGACCGATATTCCCGCCGACATCAAGGATGACACCGGGTCCCTCGAGCGTACCAACCGGATAAGCCGGGTGATAGAACAGATTTGCAAGATTGGTGATATCTCCAAAATTATCGCGAAAATACAGCCTGCCGTAGCGGGTCTTCAGTGAGAAAACATGTTCCGGATGATGCCGGGCCAGATACAGCCTGACACGCAAATTCTTGGTCTGTGCCCAGAATATTTTCCAGGTATCGATCATGTTGGTGCCAAGATGGAAGGCACAACCGATGTAGTTAAAGAATCTTCGGATTGATTGCATGATTACAAAATTGTCCAGTAGCTCCCCAGCAGTTATATCGCCCACTTGACCGGAATCCTGCAGACAATCGCATAATTTATTGTAAGGTGCCATGCATGTACTTGACAACCCGGCCCCGGCTGTCGGATATCATGTAATATTCAGGAACTGAGCATACCTGGCCACGTATAACGCTACAGGCAGTAGCCATAGAGGATGTTCACCCGATGCACCGGGAGTCATGAAAAAATAATGAGTAAAGGGAACCTATCAGAGCAAACCGTTACCCGGAATTTTCTCAAGCTGGGCCTGGGCGAGGTGTTCGCACGTCTGATTGCTTTTGCAGCCACCATTTATATTGCGCGCGTACTGGGTCCGGAATCCTACGGCATCGTTGGTTTTGCGCTTGCCATAACTCTTTATTTCAGCTGGTTCACCGATTTTGGCATTGAGGAACTGGCACCGCGCGAACTTGCCCGCAACCCTGCCCGCATCAGGGATCTTGCCCCGTCGCTGGTTGCAGCACGCACCCTGATAGCAATCGTCTGCGCTGCGGGACTGGCAATCTACTCATGGTTATTCCTGCCGCAACCTGACGCGGCAGTTCTGGCAGCATGCGGACTGACATTACTGCCTGTCGGCCTTGGTGTACGCTGGGTATTCTATGGCTTCGAGAAAATGGGACGTGTAGCGCTGGCACGGGGCCTGGGCGAACTGCTGCGCCTTCTACTCATCATTGTGCTGGTCAAGACATCCACCGACATTGTCCAGGTTCCTTTAGCGCAGTTCCTGGGAGAAATGCTGGCCGCACTGCTATTACTCTGGTGGGCACGTCAACATGGCTTCAGGATGACCTGGCGCATCGACTGGCAGCATATCAAGCCGGTATTCCGGCGCGCCAGATCACTGATGCTGACAGCGTTAATGGGCCTGATCATCTACAATTCGGACTTGTTGATCCTGCGAATGTTTCGCCCGGTCAGCGAAATCGGACTTTATCTCGCAGCCTATACATTGATTGCACTACTGGCGAATCTCGGCAATGCGTACAGTTCAAGCCTGCTGCCAACACTTTCACGCCTTGACAAGGACAGCGGGGATGCCCAGCGCCTGTTTGATACCGCACTGGCTCACATGTTTACGTTTGTGTTACCACTGGCTGTGGGTGGTTGCTTGCTTGGAAAAGATATTATACAGCTGGCTTTTGGCAACAGTTTTACGCAAGCCGGCTTATTATTACAGATCCTGATATGGTGCGTGCCATTTCTGCTGCTCAGGGCCGTACTGCGCGCGGCACTCATCGCACGCGGCCGCGAGGACCTGGTCTTTCGCCTGACAGCCTGGGCTGCAGGGACGAATATTGTGCTTAATTTTATCGCCATACCTGTATGGGGAATGCTTGGAGCCGCAGTGACAACGGTGCTTACCGAGACACTCCGGATGCTGCTCGCTTACCGTTACGTGCGCGCCGAAGGCTACAATGCCACCAGCATACAGCGCTTCTGGCGCAGCATTGTTTCCACCACGGTAATGTTTTCCGCATTGCTGCTACTGTCAACGCAAACTCTTTGGGTCGCACTGGCGCTGGGTGTTGTCGTGTTTTTCCTGACTCTCGGTCTCCTGGGCGGACTTCGCCTGCAGCGCAATGGCCTGCCGGTCCTGACCGTCTGATGTTGTACTGATGGAATTCAAGGGGATTGAAATCTGCTGCCCACGCTGCCACGGCGATCTGCACTGGCAGGGTGCTTATCTTGAGCAACTGACCTGCCTGGATTGCGGAGCTGATTATCCGGTTATCTGCGATATCCCGGATCTGCGGATCTTTCCCGATCCGTATATAGGTTTTGATGCGGACCGTGACAAGGGCCGGGGCCTTGCTGTAGAGGCACAATCACGTGACTTACCCGCACTGATCGATCATTACTACGCATCAACCTCGGTGGTACCGCCACAACAGGCGCTGCAGTTCAAGCGCGGGTTGCTGGCCGCCGGGGATCGAGCCAGCGCAGCACTCGCGGCATGGGAGGCAGCTGAGAACACACCCCCACCCGGGCGACGCATGCTCGAAATCGGTTGTGGCACCAGCCCGCTCCTGGTGGCCGCGCAGCAAAAGGGCTACCAGGCAGCAGGTGTTGATATCGCCTTTCGCTGGCTGGTCGTTGGCCGCAAGCGCCTAGAGGCTGCTGGCCTGGATATCCCGCTGATCTGCGCCTGTGCCGAGGCACTGCCATTTCCCGATGCCGGATTCGAACTTGTTGTGCTCGATTCAGTTATTGAACACGTGCGTGACCAGGACACCGTGCTGGCTCAATGTCACAGGGTCATGGTGCCGCGCGCATCCTTGTACCTGGCCACGCCCAACCGCTTCAGTATCGGCCCGGATCCGCATACCGGATACCCGGCAGGCAGCCTGTACCCCGCCGCCTTGACCGCGGCACTGGTTAAACACCAGGGTGGTATACCCCCCAAACGGCAGCTGCTTTCGCTGTTCTCATTACGCAGGAAACTGACGCAAACCGGTTTTTCAGACACATGTGTTTTTTTACCGGACGTGCCCGACCGCCAGCGCGCGCACTACCCACGCCTGCTGCAGCTTGCTGTGTCGGCCTACCATCTGCTCAAGTCATTGCCACTCAGTCGCCACCTGCTGTACCTGATTGGCCCGCTGTTGTATGCGGTCAGCAAGCGCAACGGGAATAGATAGCCCTCAGGCCTTCGCGCCCTTGCTGCCGCTGAATGGATACCAGATACCGACGATTATAAATCCGAGTAATAACAACACCGGTATGGACGAATAACCATTAGTAAAGTGTTCACTCCACGGGCCGCTCATACGTGACATCAGGGTCAGGACGGGAAGTTGGAAACCACTTGTAAACACACTGATAACCGGATCAAGTATACCCAGGCCACGTTCAACATCACGGTACATGGCAAGTGGCCAGGCAATAACCACGCTGAACAGAACAATGAAATATATGATACGCGAAGGCAGCTTCACCAGCATGGCAGCGGCCGGCACAAACAGGAATGGAAAGATCGGCGCCAGGTAGCGGATACCGGTATTAAACTGCAACCGTGTATAACTAACGCCACTGAAAAACAGCCAGAGACCGATAAATGTCAGAAGCAAGGTATACAACTCGAATCGCGGCAGAACATCCGGGGTCCTGTTTCTGAAAAACGGCAGTACAAGTGCAAGCAGCATTAAAGGGCACACCACAAAAAGACCGAAGCGGTAATCAAAACCCAGCATCGTGAACAGCTCCAGCTGCGGCAGCGTGAAACCCTGGTAACCATCGCCTATCCACTCAACCGGCGGCATCCAGTGTTGCCCCGGGTAAAACGGGTTGCCGAAACTCTGCCACTGGTAGAACCACAGCAGTAATACAGGCGGCAGTGTCCCCAGGAAATACCAGAAGCCGTGGCGAATCATGCTGCCGGCATCCGCGCGCATGTACTCCTTTGCCAGGCCATAGAAAAACAGTGCCAGCAACAGGATGCTGCCACTGTAATCGAACAACACTGCCGTACCTCCCGCGATACCCGCAAGCAGGTAAGCCGTCTTGCGCGACAGGCATTCCAGGTTCCACGGGTTCCATATCGCCAGGAAACCCGCGAACGCGATATGTCCCAGCATCAGGTTATGATTGAGAAAACCGGTTCGGAAAAAAACCGGCGTCGCAAAAGCATACAGCAACGACAGCCACAGTGCCGTCCTGTCCGAACGAAACAGGTTGCGCATGAGGTAAAACATCAGCACCACGGCCAATGCCGAGCTGGGCGCCATGCAAAACCACTGGGTAACCACGGATGCCAGTCCGAACTTGATATCGAAGCCGCGCTCCCAGGACTCCCTGAAGAACTGGCGCGCCATCGGCCAGGGGGAATCATACTCAGGCGGTTCAGAAGACGGGTCCGCCTCCCGCGATTGCCGTACCCTATCGACGATCCGGTCGGTTAGCGGGCGCAGCACTGCATAGGGAACAGCCGCCAGCATGGATACGCCCGGATTGCTGCCGATATGCCAGCCATAGCCCTCCTTCTCGAAAATATCCGGATGCATGTTGGCGTATTCGTTCACCTGGAACGAGGCATGATCGCCGATCGACAGCGTAAGATAGACTTCGCGAACGATATTGGTCGTAAAGTGGGCGGAATACACCAGCCAGCAGGTAAGAAACAGCCGAATGGCTATGCCCCTGGTCGGATATTTCCAGGATGAAGGTTCCTGAATAGCGGTTTGCACGCTCGAGTTCTCCATTTATTGTCGGTAACCTGCCCGGACTGAAGCAAGAGAATAGTGCCCGCCATGGATGTTATCAACCTCTGGGAGTTACAATTCATGCAGACCACTCAGAGGCCAAGGCAGGAGGCCGATATTCCTTCTGTAACGACGCAGACTGCATAAACTGCAGGCAAGGAACAAGATTCGGTTGTAACACACTGCACCGTCATTACAGACATGCGGCACGAGAACGATAACAGGACGATAAAATGAATCACTCAAAGGCACACGCAACCGTTTTGACGAAAACTTGCACGCAAGTATGTTGGCAATGAACAGACCAGGCTATATAGCCGGCACCCTGCTGGTGCTGGCGGGAATCCTGCTGCCAGCGGATGCCACTATCGAATTCCTGCGCGGCACGCCCGTAATGCAACTGGAGACCGACCTGCGCGACCAGTTGCAACTCGGTGTCATGTTATTAAGGATTTGCCTTGTATTGCTTGGCATAGCAACGACGGTCATCGCTTTCCTGTCAGGCCGTCAGCAAAACAGCAACCCGGCAATAGCTGCCGCCACCCGCCACGGAGACGTACTTTCAGTTCCGCTTCTGCTTGTGCTGGCAATCGCGACAGTCATCCGTTTCTATCGACTGGACGCCGGTCTGTGGATCGACGAGATAATGACTTACGTGAACTATGCGAACCAGCCTTTCGGTGTGCTGGTATCGACCTATGACTCGCAGAACCACCATATCCTGTATTCACTGTTCACGCACGCCTCATTCCTGATTTTTGGAGAAGGTGCCTGGTCGCTGCGCCTGCCGGCCGTCCTGTTCGGCATCGGCAGCATTTTTGCGCTGTATGTTTTTGCCCGCGAATTTGTGACACGCCGTGAAGCAGTATTGTCTGCCGCCCTGCTTGCCCTTTCGTATCACCATGTATGGTTCAGCCAGAATGCGCGCGGCTATACGACACTGCTATTCTTCAGTCTGCTGTCAAGCTGGTTTCTGGTACGGGCACTGCGCGAGAGCCGCCTGTCCTTGTGGCTCTTGTTTGCAGTTATGGCCGCGCTCGGCGTGTATGTCCATATGACCATGCTATTCATGGTGATCGGGCAATTCCTGATATTTCTGTGGTACCGCTTCAGGCACAGCACTGTTCACTGGCAGGATGTCATGGGCGAATTCCTGGCAGGGTTCTTCATGGCCGGATTGCTCACGATGACCCTGTATGCCCTTGTCCTGCCACAATTGCTGGGCGGCATTTTCATGCAAGGCGTCGAAACGACCATTGAGGAATGGACCAACCCGGTCTGGACGGTCCTTGAGGTCATCAGGAACATGCAGATCGGATTCACCGGGTCGCTTGTTGCTGCCATTGCTGCCTTGATCTTTCTTGTCGGACTGTACCGTTTCTTCCGCGATGCATCCCTGGTTGCGCAATTACTGGTCGTACCGGCACTGATCACGATCTGCGTCATCCTCGCACTCGGCCATCCGATGTTCCCGCGAACATTCTTTTTCCTGATGGGTTTCGGCGTCATGATCATTATACGCGGGACACTTGTTACCGGCGAGACCGGGGCACGACTGTTACATCTCCGTTTCAATAGTCCGACGCTAGCAGGCACGGCACTATGTATCGCGATTATCATGGTCTCCGCGCTGTCCATTCCGTCAGCCTGGGCTCCAAAACAAGACTATTCTGGCGCCTACAAATACGTAACGCAGCAATCAAAAGCCGGGGACATCGTAGTAACAGCAGGTGTTGCCGCCATCACGTACAAGAAATTTTACGACGTTGAATGGCCTGTCATAGAGACATTACAGGACCTGGAAAACATCCGCATCGCTCATCAACGAACGTGGTTCATATATACAATGCCATTGCATATGAAGTCTGCATTCCCTGCTATATGGGCAGCCCTTGAGAAGGAATTCACTGCTGTAAAGACATTCCACGGAACTCTTGGTGACGGGACCATATTCATCGTCATGTCTGAGAGGCAGCCGGATGAATAATTTGTCGACTTATTTATCAAGATGCGGTGCCGTGTATAACCTGTAAACGTTTCAGGATACTCGCCACCTGGTAGCATAACCTAAACTGTTTGCAGTTTAGACACAGATGGCCATAGCCCAAAAGGCTTTTCATTTCGATTAGCTATAATTACGGACGCATTGGGATATGATTATATAATAGTCTCTATCCAGAACGGTCCCATGATACAGACTGCGGAAATCATTGATCGTTTCTGAAACAAGCACCTGAACACACCTGTAACTGCTACACATCAAGCGCACCCGGCTTATTATTGTTCCTTTATCTGGCGCAGAATACCCAGTCGCCATGGAATTGCGCCATAGCCCTTGCCTGCCCGGTCTTCGTCACTAACACCCTGAAACAAAAATTGCAGGTCTGCCGGGTCTACCTCCAGTCGTTGATCCACGCCTGTGCGGATCAGCTCACCGTGACTGTATGATTCCGTCCATGGCTCACCCTGGTGAGTAACATTCACGGGTGATGCAAATAGCCGTTCCCGGCTTGTGGCCAGTGGCAACCATTGACCATCAAGCCGGTCTGCCAGGAAGGCCTTGTAATATCGACGAGGCCCGTTCTCAGCCTCGATCAGGGACAGGTATTTGTCCAGACCTTTCAACTTGTAGATGTGGCTGGCCTCGAAGATATCGGCCTTCAGGACGACTTCAGGCGTCGTCCAACCCCGGTTCGGGAAATCTGCCAGTCGCGTTTCCGCGCGCCGCATACGGCCGTCCAGCGTAGTAAAAAACAAGTGGGCTTTCGTATCATCACAGATTACCCAGAAGTCGAGCCCTGCGTTCTGCCCGGGCTTTACGGTGTACAAAGGTTCGGGTAGCGTCCAGCCTGACGGATTGCTGATATCATCGTTGGTCGAATAGTGAGGGCCATAAGGCAGCGAGCGCGTTTTATCTATTGCCTGATAGATCAGGTACCATTTACGTTGTGGCTCGAAATAGAAAATCTGCGGAGCCCCATGATAATCGTCGGCAAGTTCGAGAACATGCCACTTGGCCAGCGGGGCCTCTTTCCAGTCACTGAACGACAGATACCCGATTCGAATTCGGCCTTGTCCGCCTTTTTGTTTCCGCAGAGAGCAAAACAGGTGCCATTTTCCGTTGTGCCACACGATGCTCGGATCTTTCACGGCAATCCAGGGGTTGTCGGGAGATGCCGGTAGCTGCTTCGGGTTAACAGCCAGTAACGGGGCACTTGCCATCCAGCGAAACTTGCCCGCCAACACATCGGCGACGGCCGTCGTTTGCGATATCTCTTGTGCAATAACGAGCTGATTCACACTGATCACGAACAACAAAAGCACTGCCAGCATCACGCCTTTCAAGGTGCAGGCCGGCAAACCGCAAACGGATATTCGGCTGCCAGCACCCTGTCGCCACCTGCCACCGTAATTACCGTTGGGAACATGGTTAATTAACACGGAATCGATGAAAAACTCGATTCTTACAGCCTCGCCATTTTGCCTGCGTTTCATTGTTTTTTACCTATTATTGCCAGGTATTGGACTGTGTTCCCTGTCCAGGGGTATTGTCGCCCCCGAGTGGCATTCCCGCCTTATTCTCTGAGCGGCTCACCAGATACACCTGGCCCAGGCGCGCCTCCCGCTGGAATCGGATCAAGCCTCACAAAGAACGCGACGTATTTCCCGCCAGGTTTGCCTGGGCAGCGCCAGGTGTGACCGGAAAATTAACCGAGTCGGTCTTGCCGACGAGATAGACCTCCCCGTCTGCTCCAAGCGCCAACCCCCTGACGAGATCGTCCCCTGAGCCTCCCGGGTAGGTTGCGTAGAGCAGGCGTGTGCCGTCAGCACTCAGAACCGCAAATACGGCGTCTTTTTTCCACCCCCATAGATACCCTGGACTGCGCTGGACGTGACAGTAAAGTCGCGTGAACTGGTCGATCCGATGATCATAATGTTGCCTTTGGGGTCCGGGGTCGGCAGCAGGTAGAGTTCTCCTCCTGATCCTCCCAGTACTGTCGAGAAGTCCCACTGCGTATGGTCCGCGGAGAGCTTTGTGATAAAGCCACCGACTGATCCGCGTACGCGACGCTGGTATGCCGCAGACGTAACGGGAAAATTCTTCGAGCCAGTATAACCCGTGAAAATGAGCGCACCTCTTTCGAGAAGAGCCAGGCGGTGCTCATCGAACTCGGCCCTGCTGCCCCCCAGGAATGTCGAGTACAACAACT
>Ga0224496_10002791_pt1 | contig 10280 bp, 5 predicted proteins | sample SF_Jul11_sed_USG_2_FD_168127 | JGI IMG/M metagenome (GOLD analysis project Ga0224496, IMG submission 168127) | Sediment microbial communities from San Francisco Bay, California, United States - SF_Jul11_sed_USGS_8_1 | ecosystem: Environmental > Aquatic > Marine > Sediment | place: USA... | reverse complement strand
GATATAGGTGCAGGCAATTTTTTCCGAAAAGACAAGTCGGGTATATGAATACGCCATGCCGACTACCAATGTCTCAGAACCGATCAGGGTGACCTTGGCCAATGTTCCTGTCGGCGGCACGGTCCAGATAACCGTCGGTTTCTATGCTTCGACCGGCTGGCTGGCCGGCGATGGCTCCTCCCAAAAGATAGAAAATCAGACACCAGCCGGCGCCAGCGCGCTCAAGACCGAAATCACCATTACACAGTACAAGGTGCCCCTCAGCATAGACTCGGTATATAATCATAAACAAAAACTTACTTACAATAACAACAGGTTACAATGGGCGGCCGCCGAAGCGCCCTGGGAGACGCGCGACAGCCTGAACTGCAATTACAGCGGCAACAGCCTCTGTGAGCTGAATACCGTAACCGTCAATCAGCGAACCGGCATGCTGGGTTACGTCTGGCGAGCCTCGCGGCTAGGAAATCTGGACTGTGTCAGCGGCAGGAGCGGCGTCCTCTATTCGATGCAGAATATCTCCCTCAAGCAGAACCCGGAAGGGGCCCTGAAGACCATGCCGTGCGGCTTTTCCTTCCGACCGTTTCTGCTTTATGATCCAGCCGATCTTGTCACCTCTCCGACCCACAATAACTTTTACATCGACCCGCGTTACGGCAAGTACCACCTAAGAAAGGTCATTCTGGACAACAACACCCCTTTTAATCTACAAACCTCGGCGAGTTACGGCAGATTTAGCTCCTTCTTCGATGCGGCCGTTGTCCATCCCGGCGGCTATATCTTTGGCATTAATTACGCCAACAATAAAATGGAGCGCCTGGCAATCCCCAGTGAACCCTATGCGGATGACGAGGCCCCCTTTGCCACTCTCTTGGGAGGAAAAGGACACCGACGCGGCTTGATGCAAGGGCCACGGGCCATTACCGTGACCGCCGACGGCACCCTGCTTGTCCTGGAGGATCAAAACCTGCGAATTCAGGCCTTCGACATCACAGGTAATCCGATAAAATATTTTGGCGGACAGAGTAGTGCAGTTGCCTCCCTAAAAGCACAGACAACCAGAACCAGGTATCTCGACATCGGAGTGGAAGCAGACGGATATATCTATGTCCTCCTTTATACTAACGATGGCTCCAGGCCGGACGACTACGCCATGGATATCTATGAGCCCGACGGCAGCTGGCTGGTCAGGACAACCGGGGTTACGGCGGCCAGGATGACGGTTGATCTCTGGAGAAACGTTTACACCCTCAACTACGAGACGATCTACGGGCCGACCAACAAGCCGGAACCCTCGGTCAGCATCTGGGTTCCCCCGGCTCCGGCGGTACAATCGACCAGCCTGCTCAGCATACTGAAAAGAAAACTCTTTGCTTAGAGGAGCGATATGTCTAGAAAATTTATCACCCCAATCGCCTTGTTCCTTCTTCTGCCAGTTGCCTTGCCCGCCCTAACCGGTTGCGGTTCCGGTGGCGACTCCGCCAAGGTTTCACCAATCAAAAACGCCTATCACGAACATGAGTTCTCCACCGATAGCGACCTTTCGGCCAACCCCTATACCAGTACCGTGGTTGTTTCCCTTGAAACCCTGGAGGACCAGCCACCCGCGCAAGACAGCCATACGGCAGGAATCGACATCATCCCCTATTCATATCCGAAGGCAGACACCCACACCTTTTGCATGGAAGATGACAATGGCGACCCCCATTACATGGAACTCATTGATACCAAAGGGAAAACGGCGGCAAGTCTCGCGGCCGGGGAGTGTTTGACCGTTAATCTGGAAGCCGGTAACTACAGGAATGTTCTCCACAACCTCGGCCACAGCCGGGAAGTCTATTTTATCCGCAATGTCTATACCGATCTGGATCTCACCACCGAGACAAAACTTTCCCCCGCCAAACTGCTCGCCTCTTTGACCGCGGCGGCGCCCGGCGTCTCTCCTCTTTCCGATACTACGGCCAACCGGGTGGTATTGATCAGCAGCAACGAATGTGTCGACTGTGAGCTGATGGGGGTGGACTTCGACAACACCGACCTGGACGGGGTCAACTTAACCGGCGCCATGCTGGAAGGTGCCTCCCTGGTCAACACCAACCTGACCGGCGCCGACCTCGAACGGGCCGATCTGACCGATGCCGATCTGAGTTCGGCAACCATCGTCTCGGTCGACCTCAAGGGAGCCACACTGGCCGGCGCCACTCTGGACCATGCCGAGCTTAGCGACTCAGACCTGCAAAACACCTGGGCGGCAGTGGGCATATCTTCCGCCCCCAGCGTCGCAACGTGCCGCGACGACAGGGTGGCTTTTGTCCGTGGCACCGACGGTCATCTCTGGATGAAAATGGTCAGCTGGGGCGGTGCGACTCAGAGCTGTTTCAACAACTCCGCCAACTCCTGGGTTGACCTCGGCGGGCCGATCAAGGGTGAACCTGCCGCTGCTTCTTTCGAATATTACGGCAGGATAGGTAATATTCCAAACTACGGTCTGGTGGTCTTTGTGCGCGGCGAGGATGATTCGTTGCGGTATAAATATTACAACTATTCGGACACCGCATCTTCCATGGCCAACTCAAACAGGACCGGGTGGTCCGCTTGGCAAACCGTTGGAAAAGTTGGGACAAACCTCGACACCTCCCCGGCGGTACTGGCGGTGAACAATTACTTGGGGGCGCCATCCTTCTACGCGGCTTACCGGGGCAAGGACGGCGAATTACATTACTGGCAGAAAATCAATAATTCGTTGTTCGTGGAGGAAAGTGTCACCGATATACATCTATCCATTGCCTCCATGCCGGCCCTCCTTGCAACCAACGGCAGTACGACATTGACGGCATTTTTCCTGGACCAAGATGGCTATATCAACTACCTGGGATTAAAAGGGGGCGACCCGGACCAGCCCATCCCAACCAAAACCTCGATCAAGGCTGCTTCCAGGCCCACCGTTTTCTATGACACCCTCAGGGGCTATACATACACAATGTACTACCGGACCGAAGACGGCGTTCTGGGAGGAACCACGAGCGGCAACCTGAGGCGTTGGACCACTCTTCCCGTTAACACTTACGGCATAAATACGACCTCCGCCCCGGCGGCGCATTGGCTTGGAGGTAGTGATGCGTCCCTCTGCTACCGACATCCCTCAGGAGAATTGGCCTTCAGTAGCTCATCCGGTTCCGGGGTTACGAAGTTCGGGGTCCCGGTGACCAACCTTACCACCCAGCTGCAAACGACCTTGCACGGGGCCTCGATGCAAGGAACCCGCATGGCCAACAATACTCTCTCCAGCCATCCGGATTTCAAAACGGATTTAAGCGGGATAACAGTTGATAACTCCAGCGACTTGAGCGGCCAGAGCTTTTTTAACAGCAATCTGCAAGGGGCATCTCTTACCGGGAATCAGGATCTCGGCGGCATGGACTTCTCCTATGCCGATCTTTCCGAGGCAAACCTTGCCGGCGCAATACTGGCGGGAGCCGATTTCAGCGGCGCCAATCTTTCGAAAAGTACTTTAACCGGTACGGATTTGAGCGATGCGACGCTTGAAAATGCAACGCTTTCCGAAGTCGGCCTGGCAAACTCAATTCTGCAAGGGGCTGATTTATCAGGCGCCGACCTTTCGGAAAGCACTCTAACCGGTAGTGATTTAAGCGAAGCCATTCTTGTCAACGCAACGCTCACCGGTGTTGACTTGGCAAGCACCACCCTGCAAGGGGCAGACTTATCAGGCGCCGACCTGAGTTGCGAGAGAAATTCCCACACGGCAATTTTCGGCGAAGGGGCCGATCTGACGGTCATAAAAAGTCTGGCTGGCGCCAAAATAAACGATTGCAGCCTTAAAAAAGCAACATTAACGGATATGGACCTTAGCGGCATTGAATTGCAAGGCACCCAACTTATCGAAGCTGACCTTGAGGGGGCAATCCTGCAGTACGCCGCCCTGCGTGAGGCAAATTTAAGCTATGCAAACCTGAAGGGTGCCGACCTGACCGCCGCCTTTCTGGAAACGGATGGCCTTAATTATCAAGAGGCCAAACTGGGAAATGCCTATATGCCCAACGCAAACCTCACATCGGCCCACCTCAGTGGGGTCTATTTTTCAGGGGTTCATCTCTATGGCAGCGCGGCAACGGTCAAACACGCAACCATGGAGGGAGTCAACTTCTCCAATGCCAATCTGACACGATTCGACCTGAGTAGTACGCAATTGAGCAATTCCCATTTTGAAAATGCCATCCTGGTGAATACAAATTTTCGGAATGCCGAGTGCACCGGCTGCTATTTCACCAATAGCTACCTGCAGGGCGCCGATTTTACCGGCGCTAATCTATCAAGCGCCTACATGATCGGGGCGAATATCGCTATTGTCCACGGGGAATTCTCGGTAGAACGGTTGGGGGACAACTCGCAGCTTGAACATGCAACCGAGGCCTATGATGCCACAATACTGCCGTACGATGTAACCGACAATACAACCTCCTGCCCCAGTGGCGACCGAGGACCGTGCGAGGGGAACAAGCTGAACGCGCTGGTCAACGCGCCACCGGCATGCATACCATCTCTCACCCACTTCTGCCCGCCGCCGAAAAAAAATTAATCCTTTTGGGTGGCTCGGTTGATTATTGGGCATAAGGTCACGGCAATGGAACGCTCTTAGCGTTTAAACTTCTGGTTGTTAATACTGAAAACAAGCAACCAGATCATCCAAGGGACACAGAAAAGGGCATTTGATTAATCAGCCTTATCCGAGTAATATACTTTAAAATTTAGCCATTGCACCCGATCCAAGAACCAGACAGCCAAAACCGAGACGATTAATCCGTGCAAAAACCTCTACCTCGCGAAACAAACATCACCAGAAAAATATTCAATTACTCCATACTAACCATTATCCTTGCCAGCCTTTATTTCACCGCCGATCTAAGCTACCTGCTGTTTCACAGTCTGGCGGAGGTGTTCAGTATCACCGTGGCGGCCCTGCTGTTCATGATTGCCTGGCACGCTCGCGAATACATTAAAAACCCCTATATTCTATTTGTCGGTATCGCCTATTTTTTCATCGGCGGACTCGACCTGCTCCACACCTTGGCTTATAAAGGCATGCCGATTTTTACCGATTACGCCTTCTACGGCAACCAGCTCTGGATCGGCGCCCGCTATATGGAAAGCATAACCTTTGCGGTCGGCTTTCTGTTGCTTAAAAAAAGATGGCAGGTGTCGGCCCCGGTGCAATTTGTTTTGTACTCCGTAATCACCATTCTGCTGATCGGCAGCATATTCCACTGGAAGATTTTCCCTGAATGCTTTGTTGCCGGCACCGGTCTCACCACCTTTAAAAAGATAAGCGAGTACATAATCTGCTCTATCCTGCTGATCAGCATCATCCTGCTGCACTTAAACAGAGATAAATTCGACAAAGCCGTGTTCTCCCTTCTCCTCTGGTCTTTTGTCTGCACAATAATTTCAGAGTTGTCCTTCACTTTTTATGTAGACAATTACGGCTTTTCCAACCTTGTAGGCCACTACTTCAAGATATTCTCTTTCTTCCTGGTTTATCAGGCAATTATCAAAACCGCCATTGAGGACCCTTATCAGCTCATTTTCCTTGAACTCAACAAAACAAACACGGCGTTAACAGAGGAAATAACCACCCGAAAAAAAGCTGAAGAGGAACGCGAAAAACTGATAGAAAAACTCCAAGCCGCCCATAATGAAATCAAGGTGCTTGAAGGGATTTTACCGATTTGCATGTTTTGTAAAAAAATCCGCGACGAGAATAATCACTGGAACAAGCTAGAGCAGTATATCCATGACCACTCCGAGGCAAAATTCAGCCACGGCCTCTGCCCTGAATGCTACAGAGAGCATAATCCCCCCAAATAAGGCGCGGTTATTACATCGATTCTTCCGCGGTCAGCTGCCGGATTCCATGCATATCCCCGGTGAAAACCGGGCTGCTAAGCCGGCTGACGGAAAACAGCAGAAATGATGGCGTTTTGGCGATGATTGCCGCCTTGTCGCCTTGCAGGTCAACGGCGGCCAGGTCGAGTCTGCTCCCCGAGGTCTGCACGGCGATGTCCGCCTCAACCGTAAGGCCGGTGGCGACGATTATGGAGTGATCTGCGTACAGGCCGATATCCCGCCCGTTGATCCGGCTGTTTTCCATGACCACCCGAGAGCCTTCGATGTGCACGTGTTCGGCGCTAACGTCCTGAAGGAGGACATCGGTACAGCCCTTGATCTCGATCCTCTTGTAGCTTCCCGAAAAGATCATGCCCGAGCGATTGGTACATTTCCCTGTGCTGTGGGCGGGTGCCGGCGGCTCTTCAGGTTCAACCACAGGCGCAAAGGCCAGGGCTTGGCGCAAGGCCAGATGGAAAGACCGTTGCTGCTCAAGCATCGGGGTGTGGCCCGCCCCTTCGATGATTTCGAGCCGGGAGCCCGACAGTCTTGCCGCCAAGGCCTTGCCGGTGCGAAGCGGGGCCACCTCATCGTCTGCTCCCCAGATGATATAGGTCGGGGCCCGTACCTTACCGAGCAGCGGTGAAAAATCCTGGTGGATCGCGGCCAGCGAGGCAATGGTTTCAGGATTGCCGCCCAGAAAGATCTTGCGCATCAGCCGGTTGTTCAGAATGGAATCGATATCCTGGTCGGTTTGTTGGCGCTCGGCTTTCTCGACCGTGGAGCCGGTCAGCTGATTAATCATGTCAAAGGGTTTCTTCAAAGGCCAGGCCAGAATCCCTGGCCAGCTCTTCGGGGGCTCCAGTTGAAAAAAATTCTTGGAAAAGGCCGCGCGGTGCAGCACGCCGGCCGCATCGACCAGGATAAGACGGTCGACCAGATCGGGATAAGAAGCGGCAAATTGCAGGGCCAGGGCACCGCCCATGGAATGGCCCAGCACAACCACCGGCCCGCCCTGAGCGTATTCATTGACCACCCACTCCACAAAGGCCGAGTAGGCGGCCGGGGAATAGAGCAGATTCTGCTTGTCCGAGTGCCCGAAGCCTGGCAGGTCAAAGGTTAGCAGATGATACTCGGCGCCGTATTCCTGCAGAAACGGCACCCAAATCCGCGCGGCCTCATCCCCTACCCCATGGATCAGCACCATGGCAGGACCGCCCGACTTACCACCTGCCATGATAAACGTCTTGCCATGGAAAACCGGGTCGACCACCACCGACTCGTGCCAGATGTAAGAGGTTGGTTTGCCAGGTGCATGTTCCGCGGCGGCAAGCCCGGGCGGCAACAGAAGGACAAGCACCAAGGTCTGTATATATAGTGTCAACCAGTTAAAGAACATTTGGATGTATTGCCCTAAATTTTGACCAAAGAGCTTGTGGTTATTCATATCAAAAACAAGGATCTATCCATCTCCAGGCAACAAAGATTCAACTCTACCAGGGGCTTGCCACCTAAGTCAACATGGCCCCGGACTTGGCCCGAATACTAAAAATATTGCCGGTTGATTTATGCTCTTCAGCAAAACCAATTTGCCATTGTCGGCAAACAAGAGCCAAGGAAAGAATTGCCGCCTTTTCATGATCCGGAGCCGGGTTCGTCGTGCGGGAAGGTTTAAAAGTTAAGATTTCCCCCAGCCCACTGACTTAGTGCTTGCATAATACTTGTACTCTCAACCCAGGTCTGCTATAAAACAGGCTATGTCATTATTATCACAACGTCTTTGCCATGTCCTGGTCGTCATATGCGCCCTCTTTTTGCTCCCCGGTCATATCCGGGGGGCCGAGGAACGGACCTATTTTGTCTTTCCCCAAGGTGATGTGACGGTGACGACGCCCCAGGTCCGGATTATTGCCCAGATCGGCGATGGCGAAGAAATCGAGTTTTCCCTTACCGACGGCAATGGGAACGAATCCGGCACCAAGTCGGAGCCGGGAGTCGTTTTTTCACAACTAATTACCCTGACCCCCGGCATCAACCTGTTAACTCTGCAACGCGGGCCGACGGACCAATTTGATTCCCGCCGAATCTACTACACCGCCGACCTGGAAAAAGATCCGCCTCCCGCGGGATTTCCCAGATTGTTTTTACATGGCAAGGATGACGTTACCGGCAGCTACTGCGGCACCTGCCATCCGGTTAAGGGTCACGCCCAGAAACCCGATTTCAAACGATTAAAGCCTACTCCGGCCTGTTCCTCGGCCAAATGCCACGACAACTTTGCCAAGGCCAAATTTATCCACGGCCCGGCCCAGAAGGGCAGTTGCATCTCCTGTCACAATCCCCACGGCACCATCAATAAAGGGTTTGTCTCCCGAACCAAGGACCAGCTCTGCTTTGCCTGTCATACCCGGTTGGAAAAACTTTGGGATCTGGAATTTAAGCACAAGCCGGTGTTGGAGGGGAAATGCCTCGCCTGCCATGACCAGCACCAGGCCAACCTGAAGTTCCAGTTAAAAGGGGATTCGGTGCAGGATCTCTGTCTTAGTTGTCATAAGAAAAAAAAGGTGACTCACCTGGTGGAGCACGAGCCGGTTGTGAGCGGCCAGTGCCTTGCCTGTCACACCCCGCATGCCTCCGGTTTTAAGGGCTTGCTGCGTGAGGACGCCGGGCGCATCTGTTTAAAATGCCACGCCGACATGCAGAAGGTTATCGACCAGGAATACCAGCACGGCCCAGTGAAGAAGTATGAATGCACCAAATGTCATGCCGTGCATGGCTCCGACTTTAGCTTTCTCCTGATCGACAACTTTGACGACGAATTTTATGGTGATTTCGCCATCGACCGGTTCAAGTTCTGTTTCAAATGTCACGAGCAAAAGGTTTTTACCGAGCCGCAGAATCTCAAGACCAATTTCCGTGATAAAACCCGCAATCTCCACTTTCTGCATGTAAACGCCAAAAACCGCAGCAGCTGCAAGATGTGTCACGAAATCCATGCCTCAAGTCAGGCCAAGATCATCCGCACCCGCACCAGCTTCATCAAAAAATATAAAGCGGCGCTGAACTACACGCAAACCGCCACCGGCGGCACCTGCCTGGCCGCCTGTCATAAGCAGCAGCAATATGACCGGGGGGCACCGGCCCAATGATGTTTGCCAGACGGATAAAAAATACCTGCCGGGCCGGGTTGCTCTCTGGGCTGGCGGCCACATTGTTAATCCCGGGCGCGGGCCGGGCCGGCGGGCTCAGTATCCGGTCGGAAACCTTGCTCCGGATCTATGAACGTGAGACGGTGGTAAACTCCGAGGCCACCGTGGCCCCGATCTATGAATTTCTCGGGCTGGATTATGAACTCAGCACAGTGCCGGGGATTTCATTGCACGGTTATGGCTGGGGCCGGGCCGATGCCGGGGACGGCGGCTATTTTGAACAGGATACCGACGGCGAACTTCAGCACGGTTACCTGGAATACGCCGCCGCCTGGAACAATTTCACCGCGCGTCTCGGTCGCCAACATATCTTTGACGGGGTGGCCAATGAAGGGCTGGACGGCTTGAGCCTGCACAGCGATCTCAGCTCATTTTTCACCCTTGCCGCCTATGGCGGTTATCCCGTCGGCCTCGATGAGGCCAGCGGCAACAGCGGCGACTCACTGGTCGGCGGCCGTATCGAACACCATTACGGCACCCTTTATAAGCTGGGGGCGTCTTATAAAAAAATGGACGACAACGGCCTGGCCTTCGAGGAAACCGCCGGCCTTGATCTGGCCCTGGCCCTGCCCGGCGGCATCAGCCTGCACGGGTTATCGACCCGGAACCTGGTAACCGGGCAATGGGCCGAACATTCCTATGACCTGCGCCTCAATCTGGTTGATCTCTTTATCCATCCCTTTGTACAGCGTTACCGGTATGAGGACTACTTCAACAACGCGGCCGTCGCGCCCGGCCCCTTCCAGTACCTGGCCGGAACCGATGAAACCCTCACCGTGGTCGGCTGCGATCTGAGTTCTCACCGGTCGGTAACCTGGGAAACGGCCTTGGAGGTGCGCAATTACCAATATGAGCGGCGCGATGAGAGTTCCATGTTCTACTCGGCCCAACTCAACTGGTTCGGCGATCATCTCACCCAGGCGGGCGGCGAAATCGGCTATATGGACGGGGCCACCCCGGAAAACACCTATCTGCTGACCCGAATCTTTCTCTATCAGGATCTGAAAATTACCAAGTTGCCGCCCGGGTTTATCTCTGCCGACCTCATGCAGGTTTCCTACGACCAGGCGATTTACGGCACGGATTCAGCCCTTTTCGCCTCATTGGGCTGCGGGATTAAGCTTTTTGCCGAAAAAATCCAAGTTGCCCTGAGTATCGACTATGAGGACG
>Ga0224496_10002790_pt1 | contig 10282 bp, 8 predicted proteins | sample SF_Jul11_sed_USG_2_FD_168127 | JGI IMG/M metagenome (GOLD analysis project Ga0224496, IMG submission 168127) | Sediment microbial communities from San Francisco Bay, California, United States - SF_Jul11_sed_USGS_8_1 | ecosystem: Environmental > Aquatic > Marine > Sediment | place: USA... | reverse complement strand
TTGTCCGGATTCCGCCGCTCGTCGGAAAAAGACGACCGCCCGTCGGACCGTCAGCGAGACAGCAAACCGCTCATGCCGGCGCCGACCATGACGAGGACGAACGCGCCGACGCCGAACCCGGCGATGGGCGCACCACCGAAACCCCACATCGCGAGCAGTGCGATACCGAGGCAGGTCGTGATGGCGCCTGCGACCAGCCTGGGCGCTGACGGCGTCGTTGCGTCCGAGCTCCTCGGACGACGCTCCAGCGGCGACATCAGCAAGGCGACCGGGATTAACAGCACGATGAGAACGCCGACCCAGACAGGCCGGGTCAGCCACCAGTTGGTCGTGCCCGGTTCGATGTGGAAACCGAAACCGCCCGACAGGTACAGCGCCGCGCCAAACAGGACCATGACTGTGATGTGCCACAGGTAGATGGTCATGATCATGCTGTTGATCAACACCGTCGCGGTCCAGAGATTCAGGCCTTCCAGCGCTTTGCGCATCGGGCCCTCCAGCGACATCAGCAAGCCGAACTGGAAAATGCCGAGCGCCAGCAGCGTGATCTTCGGCGGCAGTGTATTGCTGAGACCTTCATCCGGCGAGCCGACCATTGCGAGCGGATACGGTCCCCAGCGAACCAGGACGTACAGGGATGCGAAGCCCAGGGCTGAGTAAAGGAGGAGCTTCGTTACGCTGCCCATGCGGCCATCACGCCATGCGAAACCGAGCTGATGCACGGCCAGCCAGACCCAGACGTAGTTGGTCCATCCGGGCCAGCGAATATCCGACGCGAAGAACAGCACGTCGATGAGGACGGCGACAGCAACCAGCGCCCAGAACGAAAGAAAGCCGAAGCGCTGCCAGAGCCGGTATGCGAGCGGAGCAAGCAATGCGAGAGTGATGTAGATCGAAAGAAACCACGTCGGGATCAATGCGGCCTGTGACGTAAACACAATCACGGCCGGCCGGACATCCATTGCTTTCATCACACCCGCGACGACAGCCCACGTCACTATCAATGCGAGCAACGGCGTGACCAACCTGTGCAGGCGCGCGATCAGCCAGTCGGCATACCGCTGACCTTTGCGCTTTGCACTTTCCAGCGACACGGCATTCGAGTATCCACCAACAATAAAGAAGATCGGCATGACCTGGAACAGCCAGGTCAGCCATTGTGTTTGCGGATGCGTCTTGAGCAGGTGCCCGGGCGTGAGCTGACCGTCGACGTACCACGCGGTTGCGATGAGCCAGTGCCCGATGATGACAATCAGAATCGATACGGCGCGCAGGAAATCGACGTAACGATTTCTTTCGACCGGTGTCTTTGCCGCCATGCCACTTGCTACAGACCAAAGTTTCACTGCCACCCCTTCGCCGAAAGCCCGGACTTTTTCAACCATAACATTATAGGATAGGCGCATGCGCAGATTCCGGAACGGCCTGACACTGCTCGCACTGACTACTCTGCCACTGTGCTTGCAGGCGGAGGAGCGATCACCACCCAAATGGCTTGTCGAGAATTGTCCCGAGTGCATCGAGATGGCTGCCGAGAAGACGGGCGTCTACATTCTTGAGAAAGGCGAAGAGGCGCTGCTTGGCCGCGCCTGGCTGACACAGAACGCCGCGCACACCATTGACGTTCAGTATTTCATCTGGAGCAGCGACAACATCGGCACACTGGCCGCCGAGCAACTGCTCGGCGCTGCCGAGCGCGGCGTTCGCGTTCGTGTGCTGGTTGACGACACCCTGATCGATGCACAGGACACGACATTGGTCCTGTTGTCGGCACACCCCAATACAGAAATTCGAATCTACAACCCGAACCTCCGGGTTGGCGTTAATTTCTGGGAGCGCATGGGTAATGCCTTTACGAAGTTTCGTGCGGTAAACCAGCGCATGCACGACAAGACCGCGATATTCGATGGCGTGGCCGGCATCACGGGCGGACGCAACATGGCTGACGAGTACTTCGACTACGATCACGAGTACAACTTCCGGGATCGCGACGTATTGTTGCTGGGTCCGGCCGTGACCGAGATGACCGAGAACTTCGAAGAGTTCTGGAACAGCGAGTTTGCACACCCTGTCGAGGCACTGCTCGATGATGTCAGCCGCGGATTGACCGCTGCGGCAATCAAGAAGAAGTCCGACGACTTGCACGCCTATGCGGCCAATCCGAAGAATTTCGAGCCGCAGGTACGGCAGGCAATCGAAAGGGCGCCGGTGAAATTTCCGGCGATTGTCGACGTCATGCGCTGGGAGGACGTGTCGTTCATCAGCGATATTCCCGGCAAGAACTCCGGTGAGGAGGGGCTTGGCGGTGGCGGCGAATCGACGGAGCAGCTTATCGCCGCGGTAAGGAACGCCAGGTCCTCTATCCTGATCCAGTCGCCTTATCTCGTCATGCCCAAAGGAGGTATCGAGCTGTTCGAGGAGCTTGTCGACCAGGGAGTGCGTATTCGCATTTCGACAAACTCGCTGGCCTCTACCGACAACATCCAGGCGTTCAGCGGCTACCACGGCCAGCGCAAGGCGCTGCTCGAAGCCGGTGTCGAGTTGTATGAGTTCAATCCTTATCCCGCCATCCGCGACGAGCTGATCGAGCGTTATCCGCGCATTGCCGTGAACAATCCGATCTTCGCCATTCATGCAAAGAGCATGGTGATCGACGACAGGACCGTGTTCATCGGCACATTCAATCTCGATCCGCGTTCCGCGAATCTAAACACCGAGGTTGGCATTCTCACCGACAGTATCGAACTGGCCCGGCAATTGACGGAGAGCATCGAGCGTGACATCAACCCCGCGAACAGCTGGCAGACGACGCTCGATTCCAATCCGGACAGCGTGGTTGGGCGAATGAAGCGTTTCCGCCTGTGGGTGAACAGCATGCTGCCGCTGGAGCCCGTGCTGTAAGGTCGAAACCCTGCGATTTGACGCGCACTGCCCGCCTCCCTAAGCTGCGCCGATGCACCGTACTTGGCAAAACCCGCATGTCCTCCTCGTGCTCATGTCGATTGCGATGCCTGTCGCATTCAGCGCCTGGACCGTGTTGCTCAACAATTTTGTCGTGGAGCGAGCCGGGTTCACCGGTGTGGAGATAGGCATCCTGCAAAGCCTGCGCGAGGTTCCCGGGTTCCTCGCCTTCACAACGGTATTCGTCCTGCTCCTTCTCAGGGAACAGACGTTCGCCGTGCTCGCGTTACTGCTCCTCGGTATCGGCGTCGCGATGACCGGACTGTTTCCCAGCGCCCTCGGCCTGTATCTGACGACCGTACTGATGTCCACCGGCTTCCATTACTTCGAGGTTCTGAAACAGTCGCTCGCCCTGCAGTGGTACTCGAAGGCTGACGCGCCACGTGCGTTTGGCAAGCTGATTTCCGTCGGCTCCATTACCTCGCTCGCTGTCTACGCCGTGCTCTGGGTGCTGCTGGCGCCGCTCCGGATCGACTACGTCTGGATATTCCTGCTGGCGGGTAGCTTGTGTTGCGGACTTGCCCTGTTCATGTGGTTTGGATTTCCGAAGTTCGAGGGCGAGCACAAACAGACCCGGTCGCTGGTCCTGAAGAGACGCTACTGGCTCTTCTATGCGCTGCAGTTTTTCTCCGGCGCGAGGCGGCAGATCTTCATGGTCTTTGCCGCGTTCCTGATGGTCGAGAAGTTCGGCTACTCGGCCGCCCAGGTCACAACGCTGTTCCTGGCCAACTACGCCTTCAACTGGTTGTTTGCCGAGCGCATCGGCGGACTGATCGGGCGCGTCGGCGAGCGAAAGGCGCTGACCATCGAGTACGTCGGGCTGGTTGTCGTTTTCACCGCCTACGCGTTCGTCGAGAATGCGTATGTCGCCGCAGGCCTCTACATCGTCGATCACATGTTCTTTGCACTCGCCATCGCGATCAAGACGTATTTCCAGAAGATCGCCAGCCCGGAAGACATCGCGAGCACGGCCGGCGTCTCGTTCACGATCAACCACATCGCGGCGGTGATCATTCCGGCCGCCCTCGGCCTCGTGTGGGTTGTATCCCACTCCGCGGTATTCCTGATCGGCACCGGGTTTGCGATTTGCTCGCTGTTACTGTCGCAGAATATTCCCAGCCGCCCCGTCGAAGGCAACGAAGTCGTCTGGGGTCACGTCCGCGCCGACGCCTAGAGCCGGCTGCGCCGATATACGAGCTTCTCCTCCCAGACCTTGTCGTCATTGTGCAGCGCAATGTAGGCATGAATCTCGTCGTCGCTGACACTGTAGAAACTCAGGCCCGAGAAATGTACGGCCCCGGGCTCGACGCTGACCAGCCGAAACTTGATGTAGTCGTCCTTCTCTTCCCATGCAGTAAAGTCGGGACTGAAGTGTTTCACCTTCAGGACGAGCGACCCCTCTTCCTCGGCGAGCAGCATCAGTTCATAGAAACTGACCTTGTCGTCGCCCATGACCTTGAACATGCCGACCATCGTACCGAGCGATGCCGGGTTCCACACTTCCTCAAAGGTTCCGCCGAACGCGCTGCCCGTCCACGACCCGACCAGCCACGCGACGTCGTCCAGTGTTGCCGGAGCCCGGGTTGCCGGATCGTCCAGCCCAAACGTGTGCTCTGTTTTTGCTGACTGCGCGGTCGCGGTTCCCGCGAATAGCAGTGCCGCGCACACGATCGATAGTCGCCACATTCTTCCTGCCATGCTATGCCCCCTTGCTGCACACGGTTATGATGAGCCTGACGCCGCATTACGGCCGCAGGGATTCGAGTATGCCGATTAATAAGACCGCCGGTGCACTGATCAATTCCGTCTTATTAGTGTTCGCGGTAACAGCGCCATCGTTAGCCGCCGATACCGAGCAAATGATACGCGATGCCGTCGCCTATCACGACCAGGCAGAGTACCAGCAGGCGATCGACCTGCTCCGGGAGGTCGTCAGGCTCGAGCCGGACAACGGGTTTGCCGCCTATGAGCTGGCATATTCGCACCAGGCAAACGGCGACCTCAAGGACTGTGCGAAAGTCGCCGGACGCGCACGGCGCAAGATAAGGAACGACGAGGCACAGGCCGAGCTGTTGCCGCAACTCAGCATGATCCAGGCATCCTGCTACTCGCAGGCAGGCGATACACGCAAGGCGCTAAAGACATTCGAGAAGGCCCTCCAGGTCAGCCCGGGCGACTTCTGGCTGCACTTCAATATTTCGATAACCCTGGCCAATGTGGGTCGGCTGGACGAAGCGATCGATCATCTCGAAACAGCCATTCGCATTAACCCGTGGCACCCGTCCCCTTACTATGCCATCGGTAGCACGTACTACGAGTCGAATCAGCCGGTGAATGCCTTCCTCGCCTATGCCAATTTCCTGCAGCGGGAATTCAACACCGAGCGTTGCGTCAATGCGTCTCGCTGGATGATCGATGTCATGTTCTCGCGCATCGAGAATGACAAAGCGAACGACTCAACCACGATTCTGCTGCCGCGGTCCCCCGATATGAGTTCGCCCGAGATCGCCGCGCTCGATCTCGCGCTTGGCCTGGCCGCAATGACTAACGCGCCAGACGAGAAGGGAACAGCGCTCGACGCAGGGCCGATCGCTGATTCGATCGCACGCTTCATCAGCATCGCCGGCGAGATGAAATACGACTCGGATCCCGATTCCTTTTTCGTACAACACCTGGTCTCGGGCGCGAGGAACATCGAGGCCGAAGGTGTGGGCACGGCGTTTTCGTATTTCGTGACGTCGGTCGCCGGCGTCGAGGGCGCGACCGAGTGGCTCGAGTCCCACGATGCCGAGACGGATGCCCTGGTCAGTTACCTCGAGTCCCTGGCGATACAGGATGCGGAGTAGTTGCCGGCGTCCGGCTTCAGTCCGTACGCCAGACCACTTCGTGCATTAGTTCAAGCCCCGCCTCCAGGAATTTCGGCGGTGCGTTGGCCGTATCGTCCACGCTGGCATGCCGCCGCAAGCGCGGCCAATGCCCCAGCATTTCGTTCGCGCCGATGGAATACGGCGGCCCGTCGCAGACCGCCTGGTCGTATTCGACAGTAATGACGAACTGCCTTGCCTCCTGCTCCAGCAGAGACGACGTATGCCGGGCATAGCGGGTCCGCAGCTCCGGCGACAATGCCACCAGGCCACCGCGATCGTAGTGTGCATCGAACGGCTCTGCCTCGAATTCGAAGTAGTCGCCACAGTAGATACTGATGCGGCGGTCGATTGCCCGGTAATGCGGTAACCCGCCGCTCAGCAATTCGTACTCGATGCCGTTCTCTGCGAAGAACTCGCGCACGGCAATCCCGGACAACTCGACGCCGACGACATCGTTACCCGCCTGTTCCAGCCAGAGCAAATCAGGCGTCTTTCCGCACAAGGGTACGAGGACGCGCTTGCCGGACCATTCCCAGTGTCGCTGCAGGTTCCTGTTGCCACCGGGCTCATGCCAGCCGGTGCGGCCGACCTCCCAGCGTTCCAGCCAGGCGTCGTTCTTCACGAATGGATGCCCATCAACACGCGGATGTGTGCTTCCACGCAACGTGCCAGGCTATTCAGTTCATAGCCACCCTCCAGAACGGAGACGATGCGGCCGGACGCCGATGCCTTGGCAATGTCCACGATACGTTCGGACACCCACCGGAAATCCGCGTCGGTCAGGGCGACGTGGGACATGTCATCGTCGCGATGCGCATCGAAGCCCGCGGACACGAATACGAACTCCGGCCGGAACGCACTGAGCGCCGGCAGCCAATGCTCGGTAACGGCCGCGCGAAACTCCTCGCTCTTGGCGTTGGCATCCAGCGGTACGCTGATCCTGTTCGCGGTGTTCCCGAGCAACGGTGTGAAAGGATAGAACGGATGTTCGAACGTGGAACAGAACAGCACCCGGTCTTCATCCCTGAAGATGTCCTCGGTACCGTTGCCGTGATGCACGTCGAAATCGACAATCGCCACGCGCTCGAGCCCGTATTCAGCCAGCGCATGTGCCGCGGCAACGGCAATATTGTCGAACATGCAGAATCCCATTGAGCGTGTCCTTTCCGCGTGGTGGCCGGGCGGCCTCACCCCGCAGAAGGCAGACTCCATCTCGCCGCTCATGACGAGGTCGACCGCCGCCACCGCCGCGCCGGCGGCCCGGTAGGCTGCCTGCAACGATTTCGGGCCCACAACGGTGTCGGGGTCCAGCCGGGCGTAACCGGAATCGGGAATCGCCGCGCGAATCGTATCGACGTACTCCGCTGGATGGACCCGGAGCAGCTGTTCGTCGGTGACGAGCGGAGCATCGACGTAACGCAGGACACGATCGAGGCCGCTGGTCACGAACCGGTCCTCAATTGCGTATAGCCGAGATGCGTTCTCCGGATGACCGGGTCCAGTGTCATGGTTGCGGCAATCGGGATGCGTTATGTACGCGGTTCGCACGTGAATCTCCCTATTCTCTTCACAGGCCGGTGCAGTGTAAAAGGTCACTGCTACTAAAGGAATCCAGCGCAGGACTTATTGTGAATACCCATTACCTCACCCCCCTGTTTTCACCACGAAATATCGTCTTGTTCGGTGCCAGCGATCGAGAGGACTCGGTCGGCGGCATCGTTTTCAAGAATCTCAGGACATCGGGTTTCGAAGGCCGGATATTTGCCATCAACCCCAAGCGCGATGTCGTCCAGGGGCAGCCTGCATTCAAGACGCTCGATGAGATCGACGAGGACATGGACCTCGCCGTGGTCGCTACGCCGGCGGCGACAATTCCGGGCATCGTCCAGTCGTGCGGCGAACGCGGCATCCGGATGATGCTGATCCTGTCGGCCGGGTTCCGCGAGACGGGAGCGGCAGGCCGGCAGCTCGAGGACCGGGTCACCCAGATGGCCAGGCGCTACGATATCCGCCTGATGGGACCGAACTGCCTGGGTATCATCCGCCCGGACATCGGCCTGAACGCCACGTTCGGGAATAACAATGCCCAGGCCGGCAGCCTGGCGCTGGTCTCCCAGTCGGGCGCAATCTGCACGGCCATTCTCGACTGGGCCGCAATGAACAGGATCGGGTTCTCGACCGTCGTCTCGACGGGTATTGCCGCCGACCTGGATTTTGGCGACTACCTCGACTACCTCGTATCCGACCCGAAGACGAAGGCCATACTCCTCTATATAGAGGGTGTGTACGACTCCCGTCGTTTCATGAGCAGCATGCGCGCCGCAGCGCGCATCAAGCCGGTCATCGCACTGAAAGTTGGGCGGCATGCAGCCGGGGCAGAGGCCTCCGCCTCGCACACCGGCGCACTCGTCGGCAGCGACGATACGTTCTCGGCAGCCCTGTCGCGCTCCGGTGTGCTGCGCGTTGAGACCATCGGCCAGCTGTTTGCTGCCGCCAGGGCACTCTCCTCCAAGCAGTACCGTGGCCGATCCGAGCGCCTGGTCATCATCACCAATGGTGGCGGACCCGGCGTAATGGCCGCGGACCGTGCCGTCGACCAGGGAATCGAGCTCTGCACTCTCAGCGACGCAACCATGAAACGGCTGGACGAGGTGCTGCCCGCCGTCTGGTCGCATGGCAACCCGGTCGACCTGATCGGTGACGCGCCACCGGAACGCTACAAACAGACGCTCGACATTTGCCTGGACGACCCGGATGTCGATGGCGCTGTCGTCATTCTTACGCCGCAGGCAATGACCCGGCCGACCGAGGTCGCCCGCGCGGTGATCGATGCTGCGGCAAACAGCGACAAGCCGGTGATGACAAGCTGGATGGGCGGCGCCCAGATCGCGGAGGCCCGCGAACTGTTCAACGAGGCGCGGGTACCCAACTACAGCGCACTCGAAAACGCCATCGACGCATTCTCCTACCTCGCCCGCTACAAACGTAACCAGCGCATGTTGCTGCAGACGCCGGGGCGCCTGAGTACCGGCAAGAAAGCGCCGGATGTCGACGGTGCGCGCCTGATCATCGAGTCGGTACTCAATGAGCAGCGACACACGCTGACCGAACCCGAATCGATGGCCGTGCTGAATGCGTTTCATATCCCGACGGTGCGCAACGGAACGGCGCGGTCCGCGAACGAGGCGCTGATCGTGGCCGAGTCAATTGGCTACCCGGTCGCCATGAAAGTCCTGTCGACGGACATCACGCACAAGTCGGATGCCGGCGGCGTGCGCCTGAACATCAACTCGGCACACGAAGTTCGCGGCGTCTACAAGCAGCTGATCGACGAGGTACAGAGCAAGGTACCGACCGCGACGATACAGGGCGTCACGATCGAGAAGATGTACCGCAGCTCCAATGGTCGCGAGCTCATGATCGGCATCATTCGCGACCCCGTGTTCGGCCCGGTCATCAGTTTCGGCAGCGGCGGTACGATGGTCGAGATCATGGGCGACTCAGTGATCTCGCTGCCCCCACTGAATCACCGGCTTGCAACAGACCTGATCCACCGCACGCGGGTATCGAAGATGCTCGGCACATTCCGCAACATGCCGGCCGTCGATATGGACAAGCTCATCGACGTGCTACTGAGTGTTTCCGGCATTGCCTGCGAACTGCCGTGGGTCCAGGAAATGGATATCAATCCGCTGATCATCGATGACCAGGGAATCGTCGCCGTCGACGCGCGTCTCATGGTGGACTATCCCAAGCCCTCGACCGATCCGTATCACCATCTCGCTATTCACCCCTACCCGGTGCATCTCGTTCGTAGTATTCAGCTGAACGACGGTACGAACGTCGTTATTCGCCCAATCCGGCCGGAGGATGCCGAGATCGAAGCGCAGTTCGTGCGCGGCCTGTCCGATGAAGCGAAGTATTTCCGCTTCATGAATTCGATTCACGAACTCAGCCAGGAAATGCTGGTTCGCTTTACGCAGATCGATTACCACAACGAAATGGCGCTGATCGCCACGGTCTCGAACAGCCAGGGCGAAGAGCAGATCGGTGTCGCCCGCTACTCAACAAACGTCGACAGGAAAAGCTGCGAGTTCGCGCTGGTCGTTTCGGACAAGTGGCAGAACAAGGGCATTGCCTACCAGTTGATGACCAGCCTGATGGACGTCGCACGCGATCGCGAGCTGGAAGTTATCGAAGGCCAGGTCCTGAGCGCCAACAAGAAGATGCTCGAGCTGATGACCACCCTGCACTTCACGATTGAAATCGACCCGGACGATCCGTCGATCAAGCACGTGGCGGCACAGCTGCACTCGGCGAAAGCGTAAATGTTACAGGGATGCCGGGCACGGGGTGTCGTGCTGAGCGTCTCCAGCGCCTCGGCGCGGAGTGGTTGTCCTGATGTCAGCCTAATGTCCTCCGCGCCGCAAGGTACTGGAATTGGGGGGGGGGTT
>Ga0224496_10002789_pt1 | contig 10285 bp, 8 predicted proteins | sample SF_Jul11_sed_USG_2_FD_168127 | JGI IMG/M metagenome (GOLD analysis project Ga0224496, IMG submission 168127) | Sediment microbial communities from San Francisco Bay, California, United States - SF_Jul11_sed_USGS_8_1 | ecosystem: Environmental > Aquatic > Marine > Sediment | place: USA... | reverse complement strand
TCGAGGCCGTCAAGGGGGCGATCGCGGGGCTCGAGACCCCGCTCCTCGTGAAGATCGCCCCCGATCTGGCGGACGACGATCTACGCGCCGTCGCCGATCTCGCCCTCGACCTCGAGCTCGACGGGATCATCGCGACGAACACGACGATCGCGAGGACGGGGCTGCGCACGCCTCCCCGGGAGATCGTGCGGCTCGGAGCCGGAGGCCTGAGCGGCGCCCCGCTCGAGGCCCGCGCGATGGAGGCTCTGCGCGTGCTCCGCGCCCGAGTCGGCGAGCGGCTCGTGCTCGTCGCCGCGGGCGGGATCGGATCGGCCGAGCAGGCCTGGGCGCGGATCCGCGCCGGGGCGACGCTGGTCCAGCTCTACACCGCCTATATCTATGGCGGCCCCCTGCTTCCGAGGCAGATCTCGCTCGGGCTCGCTCGGCTCGCCCGCGAGCAGGGCTTCGCCCGTGTCCAGGACGCCGTCGGAGTGGACGCGCCCCAGTAGCGCGGGCGCCCTCCCCCGCCTCTCTGCCGGCCAGCGCCGGCTCGAGATGGGCCGAATTGAAAGAGGCGGCGCCCACGCGGACGCCGCCTCTTCACGATGTATGCGAGCGGGGCTCGCTTCCCGAGCTCGCTACGGGGTCACGATCAGATCGCCGGCCGTGGCGGCATCGTAGGCCGTGGCGGGATCCGTATCGCAGTACGTCCAGCTCGCCCCGCCGTCGCCCGAGAAGCGGAAGGCGTAGTCGTAGGGAGAGCCCGCGGCGGCCGGGAGCGTCAGCGTGGACATGTACTCATCGAAGCCCACGTCCGCGGCGTCGTCCGTCCAGCCGGGGTTCGGCGCGGCGGCCTGCCAGGTGAAGGTCGAGGGATCGGCGGTGCCATCCGCGCCGTGGCCGAGCTCGGCGATCAGGCGCCCGTCCGCATCGTTGCCGATGCTGAGATCCGTCAGACCCGGGACGTTCACGCGACCGAAGACGTCCACCGTGCTGGCCTCGGCGCCCGTATGAGAGGTCGGCCATTGCAGCTTGCAGGCGCCGATCGTCAGCGGAGCCTGCACGACGAGGTTGCCGGCATCCGCCGCGGCGTAGCCATCGGTGGAGTCGCTATCGCAGTAGGTCCAGGTCGTGCCGCCATCACCCGAGAAGCGGAAGGCCACATCGTAGGGGGAGCCCGCCGCGGCCGGCAGCGAGAGCGTCGACATATACTCGTCTCGGCCCGCGTCGGCGGCGTCATCCCAGGCGAGGTTCGCGCTGGCGGGCGTCCAGGTGAAGGTCGAGGGATCGGCGGTGCCATCCGCGCCGTAGCCGACCTCGGCCATGATGCGGGTATCCGCGTCGATGCCGCTGCTGCGATCCGTGACCCCGGTGATCCCGAGGCGAGCATAGACATCGACCGAGCTCCCCTCGAGGGCGGTATGATCCAGGGCCTGGAGCGCGCAGACATCGATCGTCAGCGGGGGCTCCGCCTGGACCCAGCAGGAGCCCTCACCATCGCAGGTGGCGGGCGCCGTGCAGTCGGCGTCGGTGTTGCAATCGCCGTAGCAGATCGCGCCCCCATCGAAGGAGAAGCAGCGCCCGCCCGCGGGGCAATTCCCGGTCGAGACGTAGGTGGTATCGCTCGGGGTGCAGGTGGGAAGGCAGACGCCCACGTTCTCCCCGCTGCAGACGGCGGCGGGGTTATCGCAGCTGCCCTGCGGGTTGCCGGCGTCCGGGACGCAGGGGCCGTAGTCGGCGTTCGCGGCGACGGAGGGGCCCGCGAGGCCCCCGTTGCAGCCCACGGTGGAGGCCGGATCTGCTTCAGCGCTGCAGGGATCGGTCGGAGCGGCGTCCGGGGTCGCGTCCGGCGTCGCGTCCGGCGTCGCGTCCATCGTCGCGTCCATCGCCGCGTCGCTCACGCCGCCATCCGACCCGCCACCATCGTCGCCTCCGCATCCGGCGAAGACACCCAGCATTGCACCCGCGATCGCGAGCATGATCCAATTCGTTCGCATCAATACCTCCATGACGGCGCCAGCCTGACGCAGCGGCCGTGGCTCGTCAACGCAGGGAGAGGCGGGATCGTCGCTGAGGAGAGTTTCCTCACGAGGGAGAGGAACGCGTCCCGAGCCGGCGGCGAGCTCGGGCTCGGGCTCGCGCATCCGGCAAAGGGGGGAGGCCGAGATCCGCCCCCGCGGCGCCTCGCTCCTTGCCGCTGGGCCTCGCTCCCCTCAGGATGCGCACCCTCATGAGCCAGCGAGCACGCAAGCGCCGCCCCCGCGGCCTCGACGCCATCTTCCGCCCCCGATCCGTCGCCGTCGTCGGCGCCTCGAGTCGGCCCGGCTCGATCGGACGCGAGGTCCTGAAGAACCTGATCTCGAGCGATTTCCAGGGGAAGGTCTTCCCCGTCAACGCCTCCCGCGACGTCGTCCTCTCGATGAAGGCCTACCCCAAGGTCTCGGATATCCCCGATCCGGTCGATCTGGCCATCATCGTCGTGCCCAAGGGGCTCGTGCCCCGCGTGCTCGTCGAGTGCGGCAAGAAGGAGGTCGGCGGCGTGGTGATCGTGACCGCCGGGTTCCGCGAGGTCGGAGGCGAGGGCCTCGCGCTCGAGCGCAAGGCCCAGGGGATCCTCGAGCGCTACGGGATCCGGGCGATCGGCCCGAACTGCATGGGCGTGATCCACACGGATCCATCCGTCCGCCTGAACGCCTCGTTCGCGCGGATCGCGCCCCCCGAAGGGAACATCGCGTTCTTCTCGCAATCCGGGGCGCTCGGCGAGGCCGTCCTCGGCAACGCCGCCCGGCTCGGGTTGGGGATCTCGATCTTCGCCTCGATGGGCAACCAGATGGACATCACGGCCAGCGACGTCCTCGAGTACGTCGAGCAGGACGATCGCACGCAGGTCGTGCTCCTCTACCAGGAGTCGTTCGGGGATCCCCGCCGCTTCCCGGCGATCGCCAAGCGGGTCGCGCGGCGCAAGCCGATCGTCGCCGTCAAGAGCGGTCGCTCCGCCGCTGGGGCGAAGGCGGCCTCGAGCCATACGGGAGCGCTCGCGGGCACGGAGGTGGCCGTCGATGCTCTCTTCGATGAATGCGGCGTGCTCCGCGTCGGCTCGGTAGAGGAGCTCTTCGAGGTCGCCCAGGCCTTCGCCGGCCAGCCGCTGCCAGCGGGCCCGCGCGTCGGCGTGATCACGAACGCTGGAGGCCCGGGAATCCTGGCGGCTGACGCCTGCGCCGCGGCGGGGCTCGAGCTGCCAGCGCTCTCGAAGAAGACGCTGCGCCGCCTCGAGGGCAAGCTCCATCCAGACGCCTCCCTGCGCAACCCCCTGGATCTGATCGCCAGCGCTGGCCACGCGGACTACCTCGAGGCCCTCTCACCCCTCCTCGCCGACGAGGGGCTCGACGCCCTGATGGTGATCTTCGTCCCTCCGGTGATGATCGACGCCCCCGCCGTGGCCCGCGCGATCGTCGAGGCCCGCCGCGCCGCCCCCGACAAGCCCGTCCTCGCCACGTTCATGGGAGAGGGCGCGGGGGCCGCCGAGGGCATCGCCCTGCTCCGGGCGGCGGGAATCCCGACCTACGCCTTCCCGGAGTCGGCCGCCAAGGCGCTCGGCGCGATGGTCCGCTACGGCCGCTGGCGCGCCCGCCCCGAGGGGACGATCCCCCGCGCGCGCGTTCGCAAGGAGGAGGCCGCCAAGGTGATGAAGCGGATCCGCCGAGACGCCGCGACGCGTGGCGGGTTCGCGCAGATGCGCGATGGCTTCGCCCTGCTCGAGGCCTATGGGATCCCCGTCGCGGAGACGCGCTACGCCACGGATCTGGAGGGAGCGCTCGGCGCGGCGGCGCACATCGGCTACCCCGTCGCGCTGAAGATCGACGCCCCCAGCCTGGTGCACAAAACCGACGCGGGGGGGGTCGCGGCCGGGCTGAGGGACGAGGCCGAGCTGGTGAGGGCCTACCGCGCGATGCCCCGCCCCGAGGGCGGGCAATTCGTCGTGCAGGCGATGCTCAGCGGCGCCGTGGAGACCGTGCTCGGCATGGTCAGCGATCCGGCGTTCGGACCCCTGTTGATGTTCGGGATGGGCGGAATCTGGATCGAGCTCTTCGAGGACGTGGCCTTCAAGGTCCATCCGCTGACGGATATCGACGCGGCGGAGCTCATCGCCGGGGTGCGCGGGACGCGCCTGCTCGAGGGCTTCCGGGGCGCCCCCGCCGCCGATCGGGAGGCCCTCCAGGACGCGCTGCTCCGCCTCTCGAAGCTGGTGAGTGACTTCCCAGATATCGTGGAGATGGAGATCAACCCCTTCTTCGCGGCCCCGATCGGCCAGCGCTCGGGGGCCGTCGATGTTCGCCTGCGCGTCGAGCCACGCTGAGAGCCAAGGCGGGGGCGCGTCGCTCTTCGCGCGTACCAGACTTCCGCGGACGCCCGATCGACAGGTATGCTCCGCGCCGGAGACCGAGCCGGCCTCATCGCCTGAGGGCTCTCCGATTGACGAGCGCCCCCGATGGCGACAGAAGTGCGCGACAGAAGTGCCCGAACGAATCGAAGTGAGAGCAGGCGAGATGACCAAGGAATATGCGAGGGGAGCGAGCGCTTGAGCTTCGACCTGGTGATCATGGATTTCGACGGGACCTGCACGGACGTCGAGACCGAGGGCGGCCCCTTCCTCGAAGCCTACCGCGCGGACGCCGCCCAGATGCTCGGCGAGGGCTTCGCCGAGGATTGGGATAGGGCCGCGGAGCTCGTCCGCAGCGAGCCCGAGGTGCATGGATGGCGATACGAGGGTCGCGTGGTCGCGCCCGGCAACGCCGATCCCTACCTCCGCGCCACCGTGATCATGAACATGATCTTCGATCGGCGAGGCCTGTATCCGGATCCCGAGGCGCGCACGGAGCTGCTCCAGGAGCTCTACTCCCGCCACTACGTGAGCGCCGCGACGGCCTTCCGGGAGGACGCGCGGCGGGTGATCGAGACGATCCTTGCGAGCGAGCTCGAGCTGGTGATCGTCACCAACTCGGATACCGAAGCCGTCCGGGGGAAGGTCACGAGGCTGGCGCCGAAAGGGCAGGCGAATCTCCTCATCCGGGGCAACGCCCGCAAGTTCATCCTGGCCGAGCCGGAGGTCCCCGATCCCCGTTTCGACTCCCTGCCGAGAGAGCAGCGCTACGAGGGCCTCGAGCGCCCCATCCTGCTCCGCCGCGGGCATTACTTCGAGGTGCTGCGCGAGGTCTGGAGCCAGAAGGGGACGAGCCCGGAGCGCACGCTCATCGTCGGAGATATCTTCGAGCTCGATATCGCGATGCCCTTCTTCCTCGGGGCCCATGGGCATCTGATCGCCGGCCCGAACACTCCCTCCTTCGAGAGGCGGGCGATGCAGGGGGCAGCGCGAGGCGCGGTGAGCGAGACCCTCGAGCCCGTGCTCGAGCGCCTCGGCCTGCGCTAAGCGCCGCGGCCTGCGCTGAGCGCCGCGGCGGAGCCGCCCGGAGAGGACGCGGGGGGGCGCCCCGATCGCGCTCGGCATCGAGACGGATCGCATCGAGCGATCTACTCGCGCAGCGCCTCCTCGACGGCCTGCACGACGACCGGCACCTCCTCGAGGGAATTCGGCCAATGGGGCGCGAAGCGCAGGAGGCCATCGGGGATCGTGCAGATCACGCCTCGCCGGCGCAGCGCGCGTTGCAGCGAATGTAGGGGGAGCTCCTCGGGGGCCCGCAGGGAGAGGATCGCGGAGCGGCCCGCCGACTCGGCGCTCCTCAGGCTCTCGAAGCCAAGCGCCACGAGCCCCTCCTCGAGGGCGTCGATGAACTCGTTGGTGTGCCGGAAGATCGCCTCGGCGCCGAGCTGCGAGAGCAGCTCGAGGCTCGCCTCGAGGCCGATCTGCCCGAGCATGTTCTGCGTCCCCTGCTCGAAGAACGCAGCCTGCTCGCGGAAGCCGCGATCGCGTCGAAGCTGACCTGGACCCTCGAAGAGAAAATCGAGCGCGTGCTCATGGCTGAGCCAGCCCGCGAGCCGGGGCTCGAGGAGCGCCATCTTGGAGGCGGAGACGTAGAGGAAGCCCGTGCCCTCGGGGCCCATCAGCCATTTATGCCCGCCGCAGGCGAGGTAGTCGATCCCTTCGCGAACCCGCAGAGGGACCGCGCCGCAGGCCTGGATCGCGTCGATGAAGACCTCCGTCCCGGCGGCGCTGCAGCGCTCGGCGATCGCCTCGAGGGGCATCCTGAGCCCGGTCTGAAACTGCACGGCGCTCAGCGCCACCAGCCGCGCGCCGCGCTCGAGCGCAGCCTCGAGCCGCGAGAGCCCCTCCTGATGCGATCGGCGGAAGGGCTCGATGGGGAGAAACTCGAGCTGCAGCTCGAAGAGCTCGGCAGCGCGCTGCCAGGGGGTGATATTCGTCGGAAACTCGCCCTCGAAGAGCAAGACCCGATCGCCCGGACGCCAGGGGATCGACATCGCCACGTCGATCACGCCGAGCGTCGTATTCGGCACCAGGCCGATCTCCGAGGGCGCGGCCCCCACGAAGGCGGCGAGGGCCGATCGGAGACGCTCGCGATGGGGCAGCCAACGCTCGAAGCCCTCGAGGCCTCCTCGGCCGTAGTCCGCGAGCGCCGCGGAGATCTGATCGCGCACCGCCAGCGAGAGCGGGGAGATCGCCGAATGAGCCAGAAAGGAGCGAGCCTCGAGATCGGGGAAGAGGCTCCGATCGGCGAGGATCGCCCGATGCTCGCTCCGCGGCGGCGTCGCGGCGGGGGCGCCAGCGGGCGGTTGGACGAGGGGCGCGTCGTCGGGCGTCTGAACCATGCTCGAGAGCATACACGGCGCCTCGGCGCGAGCATGCACTCGAGAGGCGGCGCGATCGCCCACCTCGGCCCCGCCACCTCGGCCCGCCCACCTCGGCGCCCCCCCGGGGCGAGCCCGCGCCTCGCCGATGGGCCCGAGCCCTGCGGGGCGCTCGCTGACCCGATGGCCTATGGGTTCCCGCCGATTCGTCCGAAGACCTGGGCGAGCCATGATGACCCGTAGAGAGAGCAACCGGCGACCCAGCACGGCAGGACGCCATCGACCCGTGGGCTTCTTCGCGAGTCAGAGCGGACACCCACCCGCCCAATCCGCGGGCCGGCCCGGCCAAGCAAGCCACCTCTCGCACTCCCCGCACCAGCGACGCGCGACGATCCTCGGCGCGCTCGCCTGGTTCGGGGCGCTGGGCTGCGCCTGGATCCTGCACGCGGCCAGCGCGCCGACCTCGTTGCGCTTCTTCGATAGCTTCCTCGGCGTCGAGCGCCGCGCGCAATGGGATCTCGAGCTGCTGCCCGCGTTCTTCGTGCTCGCCTGGCTCACGAGCATGCTTTGGTTGCTCTCGATGCTCCTCCGAGAGCCGCAGGGCAAGCGGAGCTGGATCGGGGCTCAGCCCTCGATGCCCAGGCGCTGACGCCAATGCGCGATCACGGGCTCGAACTCGAGCGCCGGATGACGGGGCGCGTAGCCGAGCACCTCACGCGCCCGCTCGATGCTGGCGACGGAATGACGTAGCTCCTCGGGGCGCGTCGGCAGATGCTCGATCGGAGCCTTCGGGTTCAGCCTCGAGGTCAATTCGCGGGCGATCTCCAAAACGCTCGTGCCCCGCCCGGTCCCGATGTTCAGAGGCCCCGCCGCGCCCGGCCGCGCCGCCGCGATCGTGGCCTCGACGACATCGTCGAGGTGGACGAAATCTCGAACCTGCGCGCCATCCCCGAAGATCTGCAGGCCCTCCCCGCGCAGCAGGCGCTCGATGAAGATCGTGACGACGCCGACGTAGGGGCTCGGCGTCTGCCCGGGTCCATAGGTGTTGAAGTAGCGCAACGCGATCTGCTCGACGCCAACGCGCCCGCAGACGAGGCGGGCGTAATGCTCGGCGGCCAGCTTGCTCGCCCCATAGGGGGAGAGGGGAAGCGTGGGATGGCTCTCGGGGATCGGCGCCGCGGAGAGCGCGTCGGCGTAGACGGCCATCGAGGAGGCGAGCACGAGCTTGGCCCGCGGTCGCCGGCTCATCGCCTCGAGCACGCTCAGCGTGCCGCCGAGGTTCACGTCATGATCGTCGACAAAGGCGTCCACGGAGCCGCGGATCGTGACCCGAGCCGCGAGGTGGAAGACGACATCGACCGGCTGGATCAGTCGCGCGACGAGCGCTCGATCTCGGATATCGCCCACGACCAGCTCGACGCCCCCGGCGACCGCCCCCTTCGTCCCCACGCTCAGATCGTCGAGAGCCGTGACTCGCCAGCCCCGATCGAGGAGGGCGCGGCCGAGCGCGGCCCCGATGAAGCCCGCGCCCCCGGTGATCAGCGCGCTGCCCGCGCTCAATGGGGCTCCGGATCGAGAGGGAAGATCTCCTCGCCTCGTAGGATGGCGTCCGAAGCCGAGGCTCGGACCTGCGTCCCCTCGAGGACGACGCAGCGCTCGAGGCTCACGCCCGCGGAGACGCTGACCCCGGCGCCGAGAACGCAGCGATGCACGCTCGCCCCTGTCTCGACCCTCGCCGAGTCGGCGATCCAGACCTCGAGGCCGAGCCGCTCGAGCTCCATCATATTGCAGCGCCAGAGATCGATCGGATGGCTGAGGTTCACGTCGAGCTCCACGACCTCCGCGACGCTCACCGGCCTGCCGTCGTCGATGAAGACCTGGATCGCGTCCGTGAGCTCGTACTCGTCTCGAAGCGTCGAGCGCGGCGTCCGCCGGGTGGCGTCGAAGAAGGCCGGGCTGAACAGGTAGATCCCGCAGCCCTTGAGCCTCGAGGTCGAGTGGCGGGGCTTCTCGATCACGCGCCAGACCTTGCCGGCGTCGTCGCAATGGATCGCGAAGTTTCGAGAGATCTCCTCGGGATCCGAGGTCATCTTCGCGGCGAGGACCATCTCCTGGCGCCCGCTGCGCAGCGGCTCGATCATGGCCCGGAGATCGCCGGGGACGAAGTAGATATCCCCGAGCACGAGCAGAAAGGGGCTGTTGATCAGGGACTCCAGCAGCCCGACGGCGTGCGCGATTCCGCGCGGAGAGTCTTGCTCCACGTATCGAATCCGAACGCCCAGGGCCGCACCATCGCCGAGATGATCGACGATATGGTGGCCGAGGTGCCCGATCACGACGAAGACCTCCTCGATGCCGAGCGAGCGCATATGCTCGATCTGATGCTCCACCACGGCCTTGCCGAGGACGGGAAGCAAGGTCTTCGGCATCCGCTCGCCGAAGGCGGCCATGCGCGTCCCCTGGCCAGCCGCCAGGACGACGCCGACGAGCGCGTCCCGGCTCGCGGAGATGCCCTCGCCGCTCATCGGCCCGAGGATCCCGAGCGCAGCGCCAGGCGTAGCCGCGCGAGGAAGGTGATCATCTGCAGGCTCGTCCTCATCACCCGCAGCTTGCTCTCTCCGCCCACGCGCTCCAAATGGTCCACCTCGATTTCCCCGACGCGGAGGCCATCGGCCTTGGCGCGAGCGTGGATCTCCGTCGGGATCGAGTAGCCCTCGGCCCAGAGGGGCTGCCGCTTCAACCACTCGGCCCGGATCAGCTTCAGCGCGCAATTCGTGTCGCGGAGCCTGATCCCGAAAAGCCCTCGGACGTAGAGTCGCAGGGCGCGATCGGCGAGGACGCGGGCCGGCGAGTCGTTCTTGGCCGATCGGAAGCCCGTCAAGAGGTCGAGCCCGCGCCGATCGCGCTCCGCGAGCAGCCGAGGAATATCCCTCGGCTCGAACTGACCATCGGAGTCGATCGTGACGATCCACGGAGCCCGAGCAGCCGCCACGCCGGCCGCCACGGCGCGGCCGTAGCCGCCATTGCCCGGCAGCCGCAGGGGGCGAAGCGAGGGGAATCGCGCGGCGAGGGCGGCGAGGATCTGCGGCGTCCGATCGCGGCTGCCGTCGTCGGCGATCACGATCTCGGCGTCGAGCCGATGCTCAGCGATCATCTCGAGCCAGGAGCGCACGACCGCCTCGATGCACTCCTCCTCGTCATAGGCGGGCGCGACGATGCTCAGTTCTGGGCTCATGAAGAGGGCGCGGGGCTCATGAGGGAGAGCGCTGAGCTCATGAAGAGGGAGCGGCCTCGTCGCTCGCGGCCGCCTCATCGGGGTTCGCGGCCCGCGCTGCCGCCCGGACCGCGACCTTCGCGGAGCCCCCCTCGGGGAGCTCGATATCGAAGAACCACTCTCCGTCGCGATCCACGTCGAAGCGGACGCTGAGCGCGCAAGAGGCCTCCTGGCAGTCCACTGAATGCCGCGAGGGCTCGTTCGACTCGGCCCGCCAGACGGCGACGCGGATCTGACCCCGCGGGCCTCCTACATCGCTGAGGAGGAACT
>Ga0224496_10002788_pt1 | contig 10285 bp, 16 predicted proteins | sample SF_Jul11_sed_USG_2_FD_168127 | JGI IMG/M metagenome (GOLD analysis project Ga0224496, IMG submission 168127) | Sediment microbial communities from San Francisco Bay, California, United States - SF_Jul11_sed_USGS_8_1 | ecosystem: Environmental > Aquatic > Marine > Sediment | place: USA... | reverse complement strand
TTTTCTTCTCTTGCAGGTGCGGTAGGGGGATTGTCTCGTATTTCCTTGGTTGCGATATCGATTGCATCTATTACTGATTTAAGTTGCAATGGAATGATTTTGGTAATGGCATTGTTAGTAACGACTGTGTCGTGAACCAGGCTGTCTATAAGTGGTCTTGCCAATGAGGCCTTTACTGGTGTAATAAGATCAACCCAATATGATGATAGGCGTGTGGTTAGAAATGGAATCTGTATTACAAACAGATTCTTGTTCAAATATTTGGCATAAACCCGCATAAGTTGCTCATAGGTCATCTTATCCTTGCCTCCAATTTCATAGATATTGCCTGCAGTTTCCGGATGCATCATGCATCCAGAAAGATATTCTATTACGTCATCAACTGCTATTGGTTGTGCAAGTGATTTGACCCAGGAAGGACATACCATAACTGGTAGCCTTTCAACCAAGTAACGTAGCATGGCATAAGAGCCTCCTTGAGCACCAATGATTAACGATGCGCGCAATTCTGTCACGGGAATGTCGCCGGAGGCAAGTATCTCTCCAACCTCTTTTCTGCTTTTCATATGGGGGGACAAGTCAAGACTATCATTTACTAATCCCCCAAGATAGATTATTCTCTTGACTCCTGCTTTTGTTGCAGCCTTGAGAAAATTCTGAGCTTGGATTTTTTCTCGTGTTGCAAATTCCTTCCAATGATTCTTGTCTCCCTCCATAGAATGAAGTAAATAATACGCAACCTCAACTCCTGTTAATGCATTCTCTAATTGAGTTACATCAAAGACATCGGCCTGAACATATTTTACATTTGCAGTGTCTGGTAGTTTTCTTCTCGACATTCCTTTTACAGAATATCCAAGTTTGGAAAGATGTAATATCAGACGTGTTCCAATAAATCCTGTTGCGCCTGTAACCAGAATGCTGTAAGGTTTGTTTTTTACAGAAGATTGGATTGATTGCTGAGATATTTCCACATGTGATTCATTTTTGGACATGCCTGTTAACCTGCTCTTATAATACGTCACTGAGTTTTTTGAGTTTTCTCAAATCAGTTATCTCAATATCATTGCTTAGTGTAACAATCTTTGCTAGTTTTGGATTTGCCTTTTCTCCTAACTTGAGCACCGTCTCTCCTTGTAGTCTTATCTCAAGAGTAATGTTTTCTTGTTTTAGATTTTTTGCAAGGTCTTTTGCCTCGGATAATTGCTTGATCAAGCCAGGTCTTTTTTCAATTTCAATTGGGATGTCAATAATATCAATAATTCTAGAGCTACCTTCGGCCACAAAATTAATTGATGGGGCATCATTACATGTAATTTTTAGTCTTCCGCTATGTAAGAAAGATAAAAAATTGGCGGGCATATCAAAATCTTTCATTCTCATCCACACCTCATTTTGCCGTAATGGTTAGTTTTCCAGTTAGGGAAACTGTACCTGTTGGGATAATCTTGCCGTCTTTTTCGATTTTGCCTTGCATCTCAAGATTCTCAAAATCATAAGTGATTGAGGCGTGCTTTTGCGTAAGCTTGTCAAAGATCTCGGCTAGTAAATTTGCCCATTCTTGTTCTTCTGCCATGACTATCTTGATTGATTTATAGTATTTAACCTAGTAACAAAAATAATTCTAGTGCCAATATATGCTAGTGCCAATATACTGCTAAGAAACAATTTAAAAAATACAGTTTTTTTTAAATTCTAAACAAATATTAAGAAAATATTAAACCTAGATTAAAAAATAAATTCAACTAAAAAATATGCTACTAGTATTTCATATGATCCTATTCTGAACTAGTAAAGTATACATCCAAAGTATCAAACTTGTCTTGATGATCTGCAACATAATGCAGAACATCCTGAGAATCAATCTCAATCCATTCTGAGACACCTTTGAAATAGACAGTATCTTCAACGTATGCATCGCCTGGACCGGATAATCTAATCAGTACTTTATCTCGAGTTGGGATAAGGGATGGCAATTTGATTAACTTGTCTATCCAATGACCTTGTACATTTATTGTATGTTCTTGACCATTAAGTTCTGCTTTTCCTTTAAAATAGGATTCTGCAATATCTAATTTTTTTATTTTGATATGTAGCATGGACTGGTATTTCATAATTTAATTTTTTTTTCCATTAATATAATGCTCAAAACTTTTTGTCTAGTGCCAACGGTGTAAAAAAAGTGGTTTTTTATTCGATTATCTTTATCAAAAAAAATAGAAATGAGCAAACTAGTTTACAAGAAAAAAGTCATTTTGATTCATTTGGCAGAAAAACAATTCTTTTGGGAATTAAAGAGACACTATCATCATGAATTTTTTTACCACTATGTAAAAAAATCACTCGTGGTTAAAATTCAGTAAATTCCAATTATTATCATATATGATTACAGAACGTTTGGATAAAACATGTGTCCACTTTCTCAAGGTTACAGATGCAATGACGGGAGAGATAACATGTGGCAATTGCGGAGTTGTGTTATCTGACAGAGCCATTGATTTTGGCCCAGAAAATGCTGCTCAGGCTACAGATGAGTATCAGAGTAGTGCAAGGACAGGGCAAAAAATATCATTAAAAATGGCGGACATGGGACTTTCTACTTTAATTCAAGCACAAGACAGGGATTCTTCTGGAAAACTTCTCTCAGGCTATAACAAGCAGTCATTTCACCGTCTAAGAATGTGGGATAGGAACAGTAGATCTGCCCTCACCAAGCAGTCATACATCAAAGCATTCACATTTCTTGATGGGATGCGCTCAAAACTCGGATTGCCTGAGCATGTTGTAGAAAAATCAGCATATCTATTTAGAAAAGTAGAGCAAAAGAAATTACTGGCAGGTCGCTCAAACCAATCCATGTTGTGTGGAGTAGTTTACATAGCATGCCGCATTACAGATACCCCTAGAACTTTAAACGACATTGCAGATGCTGCAGGGATAAAAAAGAAAGTAATACAGCGGGTTTATCGCCTTTTGTCTGCAAATCTCGACGATGTTCAATCCTCATCTTACAGTCCTACAGAATTCATAGAACGTATCTCAAGTGAGGTAATGGTCTCTGAAAAAACAAAACGTGATGCAAGAAAGATTTTAGAATTTGGACGCAAGAGAGGAATAACGTCTGGTAAGCATCCAATGTCTATGGCAGCTGCTGCAGTATATTTGGCAATACAGGATAATCATGAGAAGGTTTCACAAACAAGGATTGCTCAAGCTTCAGGAATTAGTGCTGTAACTATTCGTAACAGAGTGAAAGAATTAGAGATATTCCAAAGAAAATAAAAATGACATTATAAAATTACAATTTTAAATTATTTATTGATGTATGGAATATTTTTGCTAGATGAGAATTTGGGATCTTCCTCCAAGTAAATTGTGTAGAAATCACCTATTAGGAGAACATCGTGAACTCCATGCAATGTGGGCAGTAATAACAGAAAAGAAGAAAGGGTATTCTCTTCATCCAGAAACTATTCGTTGGAAAGGAAAACTCAAAGCAATGTACCTCCGACATAATGAGCTGGTAAAAGAGATGAATAGTAGAGGATATAACCACAAGAGCCCTCTTGACAAAAGAAAGGCAACTGGTAAATCAAAACAAGATGTTTTGCTAGATGTTCCATCAAAACAAATTCAGATTCTAAAACAAAAAGGTTGCAGATGCAAAGTATGATGAAATTGAAATTCAAGTACTGCCTATTCCCCAATTACATGAAAATCTAAACTATCAAAATAATTTTCACATTAGTTAATATCGGTAGTTAACGGATCAGCATTTTTTATATTCATATGAACAGTTAGCACTATAATTAAAATTTGCCTCTATGTTATATTGTTTGAAAACATATATGAATTGAGGAGAAATGCAACAAACAACACAAACAAAAACACCACAGCTAAAGTTTCTAGCGATTCTGGCTGTTGCAACTTCAGTAGTACTAGTTTTTACAGTAACTCCGTGGAACATACTTCCAGTCCTAGTAACTGAAAATGTAACTGTCATCGCTGTAACTGATTATGGCTGTGTTGCAGAGTCTAGCATGGGACATTCCGTTGTTGTTTCTGATTGTGAGGCAGGTGTTGGAGACTTAGTTTCTGCAACATTTTATGTTCCTGCCATGGATCAAAACGGATACTATGATAGGATTCAGGATAAGCTAGAGATGGTTAATCCTTAATCTCTATTTTTTATCACAAAATCAAAAGATCGAGAATATTGTGAATGTAAAAGTTGCTCAATAATTAGCAAAAAAATAGAATTATTTTATAAAATAAGATATGTTGGTTAAATCCTATTGGATAGTAAATTTAGTGCCTAGAGTCTTCCCCATTATTTTTAGGGCATATCTGCAGACATTTGTATTAAGAGTAAAAAACCCTCTAAACTTTCCATCTTCATATTCTTCAGCAATCAAACCAAATGGTCCATATGGCCCTCTTGTAATGACAGTCCACACATTTGCCAAATCCGTGTCTTTACAGCTTAAAAATTTGGAATTTGTAGATAATTCTTCACTTGGGATAGATTGTTTATCAAAATCTGCAATAATCCAGACCTTCGGAATGTTCTTTATCATTTCCTGATATCGTTTTTTAACAAATGAAAATCTAGCTATCTTTTCAAAGGTAGCAAGTAGCGGCTGATGATTTTCTTGGGCATATTTTTCAATTAATACACTGAGATTATACAATGGCTTTCTTTCTGCTAAAAAGTTATGATATCCAGCTTCGATGAATTTATCTAACTTCCAAATTGGTAGAGTTGAATTATCCAAGTCATGCCATTCTGCAAGTTGTGGAAATTCTTCCCATACCTGACCAACAAATTTAGTATAAGGACTATCCATAATATTTAGCGTTCAATATAACATTTAAGTTAATCCTTTAAAATTTTCATAGAATGCCAACCTAATTGTTTTTATTCTCTAAGACATTTATCTAATCAATGGGACGATATGAAAAACTCCTTGATATGCTAATGGATTTTAATAATTCCATCAGATTTGCAGCAATTAGTAGTACGTCGGGGGAAATATTGTGGCACAGTAAAAGAAATGATGCTAAAATCATGATTCCATTATCTGAAACTAAGAATACATTACGACGTGAGGCATCAGATTGGGTTGATAGATGCAAAATGGAAGATCGAGATAACTTGGGAAGAGCTATGTATCACATTACATCATTTGAAAAAATTAAACGAATAACTATACCAATTGACGCATTTCATCTCTTGTTTATCAGTGTAGATAATGAGCCATTAAAAAAGAGCAAAACGAAGAGCTATGGTAAATTAGTAGAGATGGGAAAAATTATGTCCATTGTAGATTTTGTGAATACTTTTGAATAGCGTACCATTTACCAATCCCAAAGATCAGAAAAACATCATCTAGAATATTATTTCATTATATGATTGTGATGCATGATAAAAAAAATCAAAATATTTTGCAAAAATGTCTTGTATTTTTTGTGTAATTTACTAACAGGTAATGAATTTAGAATATTTATTAACAGAAATAACAAATTACATGTATGGAAAAATATGAACAACTTCTCAACATGTTAATGGATTTTAACGAATCAGTTAGATTTGGTGCTGTATGTAATCCTCAAGGAGAAATTCTTTGGCATACTCAACGAGAAGGAGTGAAGAACATTGTTCCATATGAGGATACAAAACAAACTATTTTGAGAGCAATAGATGCCTGGAGAGGAAATTCTAAAATTAAGGATCATGTCGGAAAGGGGCTTTACAGTATTACATCTTATGAGAAAATTAAGAGAATATCCATTCCTCTGGATGACGGAAATACGCTATTTATTAGCATAAATAATGAGCCGCCATCCAAGACAAAAACTAAAAGTTATGGTCAACTTGCAGAAATGGGAAAAATTCTTTCCATTGTTGATTTCATAAAATCTAAGAAATAGTTCTTAAAAGAGAATTTCATTAAAAAATATTCCAACAAAATATAATTTATTTATGTCTGCTAAAGAATTAGGATGAAATCTCAGATGAACATTCATTGGAACATACACGTCTGTTAAACACATCTTCGTATTCCCTACCGCAATGAACACATTCTCTGAAACTCATGATTCTATTACGTATTTTAATGATATAAGCAAAAGACAAATTCAAAATTCATAAATTCAATCAAGGTTTTGTTTATTATGATCATGACTTTCATTCTCGTCAATCATAGATTGGATTCTGCCTGCTAGTGTATGAAGATCAACATCTGGTTCTACAAAAACCAAAAGAAGGTAACTGCATATGTTTATTGTTAGAATGGATACTTTTTCCCTTTGTATGGTAGAATATTTGAAGGCACCAAAGGAATCGTCAAAATCTTTTCTAAAATTTGACTCTAAGGCAAATTTCATGTACATCGACCTCCTTGCTTTATCATTTTCATATGGAGTGATTCCGTCTTTGAATCCTCCTACATACAAATTTCCAAAATTACTAATCAGGCCTGCGAACCTCACATTCTCAAGTCCTAAAATGTTGTCACATAATCTTTGCATCGAATAGTCGATTTTTTCCTCTTTAAGAATACTCATTATTCTATTGATTCTTTTTTGAAATTTAAAGAGTCAAACCAAAGTGTGCTAGTGCCAATTTTTTCAGAAAGTAGATCTCCTGGCAACTATAGACAAAACATGATTGGTGAAAAAATAAGAAAGGTTTTCAAAACTTAAGGCCAGAAACAAGGGTATCCTGGCGACAGTTTTGCTCTGATTCCAATGCAGGGGAGGCAACTTTGGTCTCAGCGTTTAGTTTAAGGCCTGAAACTATTGTAATCAGGTGACAACCAAACCTTTCATGATTGTTTTTACATTATCATATTTAACTAGTGATAAAAAATAATACTAGTGGTAATTATGGTAATCATGGACCAATTTTTTTAAGATTATGCCGCCCTCTAACAAATTACATTCTCAAAAGATGAAAATTCTGATATTAATCACTTCGTTATCCATGAATCATTTTTGGGAGGCGGAGCATTGTTTCGAAGATACTCTAAACCTGTTTTCATAAAATGAGCATGTTTGGCAGCAGATTTCTTTCTGGACTTGTTTTTTTCTTTAACTGCTTCTGCTTTGATTACCTTGCAGCAGATTTCTGTATGGTTGAAAACCACATCGAATTTTATCTTTCTTGAGGTCATAACCGTTGTAAGCCAGTCCATGTAGCTGCAGAATCTTTCAGCATCATCGAGTTCAACACAGGTTCTGAGTCTTTTGAGAGTCTGCCTAGTACTGTAGGTGGTTTTTTCCTTACCTTCCATTCCCCATCTCTTCAAGGCGGTTTTGTCAAACTTGTAATATTATTCTGTGATTTTCTTGGACAATCTTTCAATCGTTTCACCATCTAGAAATTCCAAATCTGGCATGCATCTAAGAGCATAAAGAGATATTTTAAAGTGGAGTCAATTTCACACGATGACATTTGTGGCCATCTCACGAATTGATATCGATGAAAGTATGGCCGATAGGCTAGAGGATTCCTTCAGGGAAAGAAGCAGACAGGTGGATTCTGTTGATGGTTTTTTGGGCTTGTTTTTCTTACGTAGCAAGAAAAACCCGAATGAGTTTAGGGGAATTTTTCGATTCAGAGACGAAGAATCATTTAAAAATTACATGAAAAGTGACATGCACAGTAAATCACATGACAAAACTCATCAGGAAATAACTGCAGCGATAAAGACAAACTCTTTAGAGTTTTTCAATGAAATAACACAATGACCGGACAACTTGTTACATGTGTATTCATTTTGATTGTTTATTCAAAGAATTCAGAGTATTACCTGTCAAGAATTCCCATGATTTTGTAGGCCATCCTGTCTATGTTGATCCAGTGATCCGTTATTATCAACAAGGCATCATCATACACGGGAAAGCTCATTATGACCACATTTTCTCTACGCGATGCAGAATATCTTACATGCCCTAGATTTGAGTTGTATCTCTTTCTTTTGTTTACGCGAGCTGCAACCTCGCAAAATATCTCTTTTTTCTGTACATCATTCAAGTATATCTCTACTTTTTGCTTGTATCCACCTGCCACTATCTTTCCTGTATCGTTGATTAGTCCTGCAAATCTGACAGATGACTCTTCTTTTAGAATTTTTGTGCACTTCATGTGATACTCTTCTTTGCTTACAGTCAAGGCACACATCATTTATTCTCCAATCAGAGTAATGTTGAATATTATTTAATCAGGGATGGGAAATCCATCTAGTGCCAAGTTTAAGATACGAAATAAAAGAGTTCTATTTTACCGATACAGACATTATAACAGCATGAGGCAAATTTTTGTAATACTCGCAGTTGGAGTGCCGCTGTTTTTGGCAGCGTTGTTTATCGTAAACGGCATTATTTCGGAGACTTTCCCAATGCTAATAGAAACACCATTTGATGAGTCACAGAATTTACAGCAAACATACCAAGCAGGATTGAATCACTGTGAAAACAATTATGAAAAGTCTGATGCGTTAGATAAGAAAAACGGGTATGAGGAATGCGTCGACTCGGTTGAAAAATGGTATGCCGAAAACATTGAAAAATGATAAAACATCAGATGGGTTTTCCTCTCGTACTGACATTCAATTATTTTGTGAAACGTATTGTGTAATGCAATTATAGGCAGCGTTGATACAAACTTGTTAAAAGCACTAATTGTAGTGTCTCGTTTTTCTGGTTTCCTACTCACATTGAAACCGCAAGTGCAAAGAATTTAAAACTAAAAAGCAGCCTAGTGGAGGAAAATACGATCTTGGCCAAAAAAGATGTCAGATGTGTCAAACATTGGTTAGGTATGAAGGAATGTAATGTCCTTGTTGCCATTATCAGTTAAGAACCAAATCCAGACTTACTAGGTGTAAAGATAATGAGGCACAAGTTTAGCCTGAGTCTATTTTCATTTCCAGTTGTGGTTCAAAACTCACAGAAACTAAACTCTGAAATCCTTGAATTGAAAAAATAGGCGCTTTGAAAGTTCAAGGATATGTGGAACTAACCGAAATGGGGTGGATTATTGATTACTGCATGTTTTTTTACCTGATAAAACAGACTTTATGAAATAATTATTATGTAATTATTTATCTGATGACGTATCATGTTAATTAGGAACAAGATTGCTTAAAGATTTAGTAACACCAGAAAATGCAAATGTCTTTATCGGAAAGTTAGGAGACATTTTAGAAAAAGCAATTGATAAACCATTAGGATATGCTATCAATTGGGGTAGAATTTGGTCACTCTGGCCTGTTCACATAGAGACAGCTTGTTGCAGTGTTGAATTTGGAGCGGCATCTAGTCCTAGATATGATGTTGAAAGATTTGGCATCATTGAAGCATTTGGTTCACTTAGACAATGTGATCTAGTTGTTGTTCAAGGAACTATTACAAGAAAAATGGCACCACGTCTTAGATTAGTTTATGATCAAATGCCAGAACCAAAATATGTTATTGCTATGGGAGCTTGTGCAATTACTGGAGGATTGTATTTTGATTCATACAATGTACTTCCAGGAATTGATGGAGTTATTCCAGTTGATGTCTATGTTCCAGGTTGCCCACCTAGACCTGAAACTCTAATTCAAGGCTGTATGTTGTTACAAGAGAAAATTAAGAGAATGAAGGCTAGGAAGTTTGTATAATGAAACTTGATTTTAAACTGGTCATAGCAGATATTGAAAATCCCTCGTTATAGAGCATCTTTGAGTAATGTTAGACTAGTCATATTTCACCAATTTACGATATAGAAAATTTAAAAAAATAATGGCCCTACAGAAAATCTGTAAAGAGCACTAAACCAGCTGCTACGGCACTTACCATAACAAATGCTACTAATCCAAAGAGTTTTTTTCCGCTCATTGGTTCTTTTTGTTTTGTTTGCATGAATCAATTCAACGTTTTGAATATATAAACTAGTGGTAAATATTAAATCTAGTGGTAATATTTTAGCATTAACAATAATCTTAAAAAAAGCATTAGATTTTTTTATAAGACTTGTTTCGTTTATTTTCAAAAAATACCTTCTACGCCACGTATCTCCAATTATTTCAGAGTTGGCATCAGGAACCGTCGGAAAATTATTGTAAATATTATTAATTTGTAAAAAAGATATGAATGAAGGCCAATTCATTGTACCAATTTTGATTGCATCTGCCGTCGGAATTTTTGTAGGAACACGAATCTGGTTGCTGTTTAGAAAATAGTATTGAAAGGTTATGTACTAATTTCATAAATCACTTGAGAAATGTCATTATTAGTA
>Ga0224496_10002787_pt1 | contig 10289 bp, 6 predicted proteins | sample SF_Jul11_sed_USG_2_FD_168127 | JGI IMG/M metagenome (GOLD analysis project Ga0224496, IMG submission 168127) | Sediment microbial communities from San Francisco Bay, California, United States - SF_Jul11_sed_USGS_8_1 | ecosystem: Environmental > Aquatic > Marine > Sediment | place: USA... | reverse complement strand
AAACAGCTCTCATATTTCTAAGAGAGCCAACGTAACCTCACAACGCTGCGGGCTTGCCCAGGCCCGCAGCCATATATAGAATTATAGCGTAAAGGTACGGGTACGCTCCGTAGGCGCAGGGCAACACCTCCAAGTGTGGCGCATATTCTTGGAAACCAGCAAACAGTTTAGACACCCTTCCGGGTGCTTACTTAAATCCTGTGAGTGAAGCGGAGACTGGCACAGGTTCTGATTACAGAATAGAGCATAAGCACCGGTGGTAAAGCATACTAAGGCGGCTCCAGCCAACAGTATAAGTCCACCCTTTTCCTAGGGTGGATTGCGCCTATTGCCCTCCTACCAACAAGTATACACAAACACCCTCCCCAACTAGAAGAAAAAAGAAAAAATAATAATAACCATAAGCGACATGACCGCAATGCCCCACAGTTGGGAACAAAACAACCCAAAACTTAAAGAAGAAGAATGCAGGAGCGGAAGCCGCCAGGCCTCCCCACGGAGGGCGGAAGCCCGGAGTGGAAAAATCACCATACAAAAAAACAAGCAGGAACGAAGAAGAAGAGGATGAAGAAGAAGAATATAATCTCTGATTTACAGGCAATAACACAAGTCCTTGAATGCCCTCAAACAGTAATAATGCAAGATTTTTTTCTTAAATGGTTCTTTCTTAACAGGTTCTTTCTTAGTTTCACCTGGTGTGGGGGTCGTTTCACCTGGTGTGGGGGTCGTTTCATGTGGTGAAGGCGTTCATGTGGTGAAGGCCCCCCTTCATGAGGTGAAGGCGTTCATGTGGTGAACGCAAGAAGAAAAATCCCCCATGCAATCCAAAATTATTCCAACCATGCAAAAATCCCGGTTCAAAAATGACCCCAAAAAAGAAGTTTGTCAGATATGAGGAAAAAATATTATTATCGCTTTGGATTAATTCTCAAAGATTTGCTTGCATGTATTCTGCATTTTGGGTGACGGTATGGAAAAGCACACAAACACTCTTCCGGTTTGTAATTCTTTTTCTCCCGCCCTTCCCGCTCTTTATCACGCTGGATTATTTCCTCGGTTTTCATAGTATTACCTCATAACCATTCTACCAAACGCATGTTCTAAAGTCGAGAAAAATTAGCGTATTGCAAAGGTGTTTACTGCCTTTTCACACCATTTGATATTGGTGAAAATTTTATACTAGGTTGACACATAGGAAGTTTACAAACCCCCAGTTAACCTAAAGAAAACTATCCGCAAATCAAACAATAGGGAGATAAGCGCAATTCTATATTGCCGGGAAGTTCCGCGTCTTGAAACACGAATCATTATTCAGAGATTTTCCTGCCACCATAAGGGACATGTAATAATTCAGCCGCCTGGCTCTTCGCATCTTCCCCTCTGCGGTCATAACGCATAGTGGTTTGAACATTAGCATGGCCTGCCATTTTTGATACAGTCGAAATATCCGCACCTGCACTCAACAAGTGAGATACAAAAGTCCTGCGCAAGTCATGCGGGCTGAAGTTGTTTACCCCGGCCCGCTCTGCCCGCTTCCGTAGCATGTTATATATTGCCTGGGTAGTCAGCGCACCTGCCTGAATTTTCCCACCCTTTGCAATTGGTACAAACAAAGCACCAGGCTGAAATCCCCGAATTTCAATCCAGTCTGTAAGTGCACGCGCCGCCCCATTCTTGAGATAAGCCATTCTGTCTTTATTGCCTTTGCCGCGAACCGTTAGCGAGCCTGAAACTGAGTCGAAGTCATCCAAGGTCAAAGCCACAATTTCAGCCCGTCTTAATCCCGCACTATAAAGAACTGCAAAAATTGCCGCATCCCTGGCACCAATCAAACTGGAGTCGTGCTCACAATCTCGCATAATGGCGGCAATTTCCCCAGTGGACAATTCCCGCCCTGAGGGAAGAGATTGTCCATTAGCACCTTTAACTGCCGCGGCCTTATGGTAGTCTTCAGCAGTCATGTACCCTAATAACCAAGCCTGCTTTAAAACCCCCCTCAAAGCAGATAATATTTTGTTTACAGTTGCAGGCTGATACTCCTCTAATAGTTTTTGGCGTATGGCCGCTGCGTGCTGATACCTAATTTCACTCCAGGGGAAGCCCAGCGCACCCGTGCTGCCCAAATAACCGGCAATGGTATCCAGAGCCTGGTTCATTGTCCTGCGGCCACCAGGGGAAAGCGAAGCTAAATATACCGCCGCTGGATTATGGTCAATTGGGGTATTTTGCGTGCTGATTGTTTCAATTTGGGATATCATTGGTTTTTCCCTTATTAGTTTTCAGAATGGTTATTCTCATAAGTAAATTATACCATATATTTCACCACTTTTTAGCACAATCTTGCAAATAGAATTATTCAAATCACAGAGAAAAAACATACGCACTTATTAGAAGGGACACCCCCCTTGCATTTTTGACTGTCTGAGATTACTATTAAGGCATTAGCTTCGCGTTTTATTAGCCCCGGAGCGGGTGACGGGAAATGAACCCGTACCCTATCCCTGATGGTTATATGCGGGTGTAGCCAAGTGGTAAGGCAGTAGCTTCCCAAGCTACCATTCACGGGTTCGAGTCCCGTCACCCGCTCTTGGATCACAGACCATACAAACGTTTATCTTTAAGGGGAAAATATTCCAGATCACTCTTCGTTCCATTGCCATGTATACCCTCCAAATATTGATTTGGAGGATTCAATGAGGTATTACGACTGTACATGATAGCGCCTAAACCGAATTCCATTGTAGAGCCCTTTCTTTCACGCGCCGAAACCTCACCCGATAGCTTAGCCGTCATCCTTATTGGCGAAGACAATTCTGAGCAAGCGATCACAATTGGGGACCTGGCATCTGAAGCGAGCCACATTGCGAACAATTTGTCCGCAAAAGAGGTAGCGCCGGAAACCTTGGTATTAATTGTACTGCCGCACTCTCGAGAACTGGTTTCTTCAATTTGGGGCTGTTTTTTGGCAGGGGCTGTCCCGGCCATTTTCACATACCCTTCCCCGACCGTCAGCGCCGAAACTTACCATCTGCGGGTTAAAACAATGGTGGAGCAATCCAAGGCACAGATTGTCCTGACCACAAATACATTGGCCGCTTCGCTGACCAAAGTTTTGGAGCCGCTCAACTGCAAAGCAATCGTGGTCGCCAATCATCCGGCCGCTGCTCTACAAAGCAGCCAGCCGCGGCACGAGACACGAGGCGGCCTAGATAAAACGGCACTAATCCAATACAGCAGTGGTTCAACCGGGGCGCGCAAGGGCGTAATGCTCAGCCACGCAGCCTTGCTCAACTATGCCGAATCCATCAACCAAACCTACATGTTCCAACCGGACGACATTTTCGTCAATTGGCTGCCCTTGTATCATGACCTTGGTCTGATCTTGAGTTTTCTGCATCCCATTTTAAAGGGATATCCGACCATATTAATCTCGCCATTCCATTGGGTAATCGATCCCGGAATATTATTTATGGTGATTTCAAAACATAAGGGGTCAATTACTTGGATGCCAAATTTTGCATTTCGCCACTGCCTGGGTGTGATCCAGGATCAGGACCTCAAGCAGATCGATTTATCTTCGATTCGCGTTATCGGAAATGGCGGCGAGCCAGCGGACATTGAAAGCATGCAAGCCTTCCAAGAAAGATACCAACCATTTGGATTGCGCCGGGAGGCCATGACCATCGGATATGGGCTGGCGGAAAACACCCTTGGAATTTCATCCACCTTCCGGACTGGCTGGCCAAAAATCGATTGGGTTGACCAACACCAACTCCAGATCAATATGCAAGCCGTGCCCCTACCGCCCCATGCTCCCAACGCAAAGCCCATCGTTTCGTGCGGGATTCCTCACGCTAGTGTTGAAATCAAAATCATCGATCCAGAGAAAAACACGCTGCCGGACCGGGCAGTTGGCGAGATATTAACGCGCAGCAGTTTCATGTTCAGCGGATATTACCAACAACCGGGGCTCACCGACGAGGTCTTACAAGATGGCTGGTTGGCAACCGGCGACCTTGGCTATTTGGCTGACGGCGAAATCTATGTATGCGGTAGGATAAAAGACCTCATAATCTATGGAGGTCATAATATTTACCCGCAAGACATAGAGGCCATTGTAAACACATCTCCAGAGGTCCGGCCAGGCCGCTGCGCTGCTTTTGGCATTAAGGATAACAATACCGGCACAGAATTAATTGTGGTCGTGGCCGAGTTGAAAGCCCCGCTGAGCGCAGCACAACATGGCCAAGTTGTGCTCAACTTGCGCCGCCAAGTGCTGTCCCAGCTAGATTGCAATTTATCGGTGGTGCGGCTGCTTGACGAAAGAGATTGGATCATAAAAACGCCTAGTGGGAAAATCGCCCGGTCTGCAAACAAGGAGAAATATCTGAAATTGTTTGGCTCAGCTCAATCTACAGGGGAATAATATCCACAAGCTAATCTTCCTGTTTAGGTCCAAAAGAGGGTATGATTAAGTCATTAATTGATATTTCCCACTTTACCAACAGGAAGAATTCTTGAAAACTTTTTTACAGCGTAACGCCATATTCATTGGGATTGCCAGTGCCTTTGTTCTTTGGGCAGGGGCATACATCTGGTCAGCTTCCTTTATCGCGGTGGATGGGCTGCGATATTTTGCTCTTTTTGATGACGCGATGATCTCCATGCGCTATGCATGGAATTTTTCTCATGGCCATGGCTTGGTGTGGAATGCTGGCGAATACGTTGAAGGCTATACGAATTTTCTGATGACTCTGTTCATGTCGGTGGCAACACGGGTGTTCAGCAAACGGCTTGCCGTGCTTGCCGTGCAGGTTTTTGGGGTTGGTGTTTTGCTGGCAATTGCCTCGCTTTCAGTGAAAATATCGCGCCAATTATGGGGACCAGCACCAACCAGACCCCACAAATCATTGGATGTATTGGTATTTGCGGGGATATTGGCATATTACCCGTTAAGTTACTGGGCAATCATGGGAATGGAAACTGGAGTGCAAACATTGCTGATCCTCGCAGCAGTGGCATTTGCATTTCAGTATAGAGATAGCCATCGCCAGGGCTGGCTGGTCAGCCTGTCTGTATCGCTGGCCTTGGCCTACCTCGCCCGGCCAGATTCCTTGATCCCTGGGCTGGTCATTTTCTTATACGCTTTTGGAGAGCTGTGGGACAACAAAAAAGCCAAACCTATCATGGTGCAGGCTGCATATTTAATAGTCCCTTTCCTGGCGCTGCTCATAACCCACCAATTATTTCGGCTTTCCTATTATGGTGAAATGCTGCCAAACACATATTATCTCAAGGTCGGCGGAGTCCCGGTGATGGTGAGGTTAAGGAATGGCGCCAATTTTATCAATGGCTTTTTACTTGAATCCAGCGTACTGCTTGTGATCGCCATGGCAGGTTCAATTAGCAAATTCACTAAAGAAAAGCTATTCCTTTTGACGCTGATTGCAAGCATAATATTGGACCAAATTTGGGTAGGCGGAGATGCGTGGGCATACTGGCGCATGATGGTGCCCGGGATCCCCCTAGCAATCATATTACTGTTTCATGCCCTATCGCCCTGGATTTTTTCCGACATACGGGAAACACAGCCCCAGCAGCTTGGCCGGCTAAACACCACATACTTAAAAAACAGCTTTTCCAGAATCATGGGGAGCGCGCTGATACTGATTTGCTTTACGCTGCTCAACGCCAGATTTTGGCCGGAGATCAGCATGCGTACGCTGCCGTTCTTAACGGACCTCAATCACACCAATATCAATAAAGCTATTTTGCTGCAAGAAATCACCACGGAACAAGCCACGATGGGGGTAAAAAGAGCCGGGATCATCCCCTACTTCACAGGGCGATACTCCATAGATTTTTTTGGAAAGGCGGACCCGTACATCGCCCATCTCCCCCCCATTTTGGATTTAGCCGGGACCTATAGAAATTGGCTCTACTTCCCGGGCCACAATAAATATGATGCGGATTATTCCATCAAACAATTACAACCCACATTTATAGAAGAATATCACACAGGAGATGCCGACATCCTGGCGTGGGGAAGCACTCGGTACGCCGAGGTCACCTACCAGGGTATGTCCTTCACACTGCTCAAAGACTCCGCCGACGTGCTGTGGGATTTACTGCAGATGTCAAACGATCGATAAGCCAGCCCAATCCACAGCAACGGGTTCTCAATTCAGCATGGTATTTACCAAGTAACCAAGGCGAAAACTCTCTCCTGGTGAATTTCTCCATTTAAAACAACATCCAAATCATTGCATACCGCACTCCCTGAATAATGCCAAATTCAGCCAATATTCAATGCACCGGCAGGGAATTGCAATGTTTATGTAACGGCACCTGTTTCTAATAATGCTAAAATTTTAACTAGGAGGCCCGTACTATTTATGTTTAACAATTATTACAGACCGTCTAACAATACAACAATATTATACGTTGAGGATAATCCAGAAAACCGGATATTGATCCAACGTATATTAATGGTGGAAGGCTATGATGTGTTGTTTGCAGAAAATGCCTTGCAAGCCATGGAAAATGCACAAAACAACTCGATCGATTTAATATTAATGGATATCAATCTCCCCGATATTGACGGCTACACGCTCACCAGTCAACTGCGGCAACTTCCTAACCTCAGCAATGTTCCCATCTTGGCACTCACCGCCAACGTGATGAAAGGGGATCGAGAACGCAGCTTGGAGGCGGGTTGTGATGGCTATATACAAAAGCCCATTGATGTCGACGATCTCCCCCGACAAATCGAGGATTATTTACAGAAGAGGTAAGATATGCTAAATACTGAGGCTGCCAGAGAACCGATTGCGCCCAAAGACGCTACAGTTTTAGTGGTTGAGGACAATGTTTCTAATTTTGTCCTAATTGCGCGCATGCTTGGTTATATGGGGATCCACTGTGAGTGGAAAACCTCAGGGTACGAAGTGGTCGAATATGCGGACACCCTCCCGCGACTTGACTTAATTCTGATGGACATCCGTTTGCCCTACGAAGACGGATATGGCGCCTTGCACAAGATTCGCCATTCGGAATCATTGAAAGACACCTTGGTCATCGCGGTGACCGCTGAAGCAAGTGTTGAGCAAATGAATAAGTCACGCAGAGCAGGCTTCAACGGTTTTATCGGCAAACCTTTAGACCCAGATCGTTTCCCCGACCAAATTCGCCAAATACTCGAAGGTGATGAAGTCTGGGAAATGGAATAAAACGGAGAGCGGGATTATGACAACTCAGTCGTCCCCCAATATTGTCCAAGCACCAACTACTAGATTCAAAGGGCGGTTAGCCCGGAGGCTGCTGCTTATTCTGGTGCCTCTTTCTTTGGTGCCCATTTTCCTCATGGGTGGAACCGCCTACGCCCGCGCCCGGGCACTCTTGCTTGAACAAACATCAAATCAGATTACCACGTTCCATGACGAACAGGTCAGCAGTTTTAATAATTGGGTTGTCACTAAGGAGGTCCGCCTCGACCGTTTGGCCAGAAAAGAATCATTTATCACCAATAGCGCAGAAATCATCCGAGGCCGCCGTTTTTCAACCAGTTACAAGGAAGCCGAAGCAGCCATATTAAGCGATCTGCAATCTATCAACCTGACTGCTGCGCAGTCCATTTTCAACCAGTACATGCTTGTTTCTCCCAATGGAGATGTAATCCTCAGCACCGTTCCTGATTGGCAAGGACTAAACCTAAATCTTGTGCAGGCCATCGGAAGCTTGGACCTATGGTCACAAAAACACACCTTGGCCTTATATTCTCCCGAACCACTGTACAGCGAAACCTTTGTAATATTTAGCTCCCAACCAATTGAAAACCAGAACGGCGAATCGATCGCGGCGATTGTGGGTATATCAGAGTCCCTGGCCATTCGATCGATTTTGATTGCGGACTTACAATTTCTGCCCGATTCTGATGCGTACTTCATAACCGCAGATGGCACGTTTGTTGGTATCGATAAATTTACCGGTGAGTTGACCAGCCTTGCTGTAAATGAAACCCAGCGCCAAACACTGCTCAACGCCGGTCAATCTGAAGAATTGAATATCATTTCCTTCGAATCATTTGACCAAGATTTGGTCATCGCAGGATATAGTTGGCTGCCCTTCTTGAATACTGGCTTGATCGTTGAAGTTCCCCAGGCATCCATCTACCAGCAGATCAACTCGCTGGCCCCGTTTACCCTAGTGCTTGTTGCGCTTTCGGCCGTGGGATTGGCGCTCATCGTCATCATCGGTACCCGCGGCCTGGTCAATCCCGTGATCCAGGTAGCAGAGGCCAGCCGCTTATTCTCCGAGGGCGATTGGCAAATGCGCGCCGCGGTGAATCGCAATGATGAGATTGGCCTGCTGGCTCATTCATTCAACCACATGGCAGACGAGCTTTCCAATCTTTACCGTTCTCTGAAATTTGAGGTTGACGAACGTACCCGCCAGGTGATTACTGCTTCGGAAGTGGGCCAATTGGCAACTTCTGCAAAAAGCCTCAACGAATTAATGCATACCACGGTCAACCTGATCGTGGACCGCTTTGGTTATTATCACGCCGCAATCTTTCTGGTAGACTCCGCTGGAGAGTTCGCAGAATTACGCGAGGCAACCGGGGAAGCTGGCCACAACTTAAAATCGCAAGGATATCGCCTTTCATTGGACTCGCAGTCCATTATCAGTTGGGTCATCAACAATAACCTGCCCCGCATCGCTTCTGACACCCTGGCCGATGAAATATATATCGCGCATGAGCTGCTTCCCGAAACGCATTCCGAGGTAGGTATTCCCATTTCTCTCGGCGGGGAAATCCTGGGTGTTTTGGATGTGCAAAGCACGAAGACCTCTGCCTTCGATGAAGAATCAGTGAACGTGCTTCAAACCCTCAGCAACCAGCTGGCAACAGCCATCCAGAATTTCCGCCTGCTGGAAGGCACGGAAATTGACCGTCAAGAGATCACCACTCTCTACCGCGCCAGCCGCCAAATCTCCAACGCCAGCACAGATATTGAAATCTTCCAAACTGCGGTCGAAGCGATCCAAAGATCATCCTACACCAGCGCCATTTACATCGCCAGCCGCGACCACTTCAAGCTGGTCACAGCACAAGATCAATCGGATGAATTCTATGCGCGCTTCCCCAAGATTTTGCATATTTCCAACCAAGCGGCAAAAACCTACTTCCCATCAACCACACCTTTGGTCATTGAAGACATTCAAAAACCCAATGTCTCGATTTCCACAGAATTATTGATCATGCCGCAGCAGCTCGCCTGCCAGGCGGCTGCATTTTTCCCCATAATGCACGCCAACGCCATTACGGCAATTATGATTCTCGGCTCACACGATCGTGGCAATGTGAGCCAGACCAGGATCCAACCATACGCCAGCTTGGCCGAACTGACCGCCACCGCGCTGGAAAAGGTCTTTGCCCTGCAGGAATCCCGCTCCCGCATTGCCGACCTGCAAATCCTCAATGAATTGAGCAACGTCATCACCACCGAGAGTGATATTAATATACTCTACCCGTCTATCTATTCCCATATCAACAAAATCTTAGGCGAAGTGGATTTTTACATCGCGCTGTATGATGCTGGAAGCGAACACATTTCTTTCCCATTTGTGCACGAAGCCGGAGAAAATGTCCAATTGGATTCAATCCCGCTTGGCGAGGGGCTTACTTCCATTGTCGTACGCACACGCAAGCCGCTCTTGTTGGTAGAAGACACAGAGCAAAAAGCCATTTCTATGGGCGCCAAGATTATCGGCCAATCAGCCAAATCATGGTTGGGGATCCCGCTGGTGATTGCGGACAAGATCCTCGGCGTCATGACTGTTCAGGACGCCGAGCGAGAACACCGCTTCACCGAAAACGATATGCATCTGTTGAGCACTTTAGCCTCGCAAATTGCCGGTGCGATCAACAACGCCCAGCTGCTCGACGAATCAAAACGCCGGGCATTACAACTGCAAACCGCTGCAGAAATCGCGCGCGATACCAGCGGTACGCTGGAACAAAGTGAACTGCTCCGCAAAGCGATCAATCTCATCCGCGAGCGCTATGATTTTTATCATGCTTCGGTTTTCCTCATGGATTCATCCAGAGAATTCGCGTACGTCAAAGAATCCACCGGAGAAGCCGGGCGCCAAATGATCGCCAACCAACACAAACTACAAGTCGGCTCTCAGTCCGTGATCGGTACGGCGACGGCAACCGGGCAGCCGCTGGTTGTCAATGATGTTACCACTGACCCCACCCACCGCTTCAACCCCTTGCTGCCAGA
>Ga0224496_10002786_pt1 | contig 10290 bp, 7 predicted proteins | sample SF_Jul11_sed_USG_2_FD_168127 | JGI IMG/M metagenome (GOLD analysis project Ga0224496, IMG submission 168127) | Sediment microbial communities from San Francisco Bay, California, United States - SF_Jul11_sed_USGS_8_1 | ecosystem: Environmental > Aquatic > Marine > Sediment | place: USA... | reverse complement strand
GCCGTCCCGATCGCCCGTTGCGGTTGACTATCTCAGGATCATGAGCAAGAAACCCCAGACAGTCCGCGGGATGAACGACATCCTGCCCGAGGTTGCGGCCAGTTGGCAGTACCTCGAAAAGGAGGTCGAAACGGTCATCGAAGCCTATGGCTACCGACAGGTGCGGCTGCCGCTGCTCGAGCACACGGAAGTTTTCCGCCGCTCGATTGGCGAGGTCACCGATATCGTTGAGAAGGAGATGTATACCTTTGACGACGACGGCGACAGCCTGACCCTGCGCCCTGAGGCGACGGCCAGCATGGTTCGTGCCGGGATTACGCACGGGCTGTTTCACAACCAGAAGCAGAAACTCTGGACAGTCGGCCCGATGTTCCGCCGCGAACGGCCACAGGCTGGCCGCTATCGCCAGTTTCACCAATTCGATGTCGAGGCGATGGGCTATGACGGGCCGGATGTCGATGCCGAGCTGATCGTCATGAGCGCACGCCTCTGGGCACGCCTTGGTATCGACCGGATTCGCCTCGAGATCAACTCGCTGGGCGTACCGGAATCACGCGTGGCCTATCGCGATGCTCTCGTCGAGTACTTCAATGGCGTGAAAAACCAGCTGGATGAGGATAGTATTCGCCGGCTTGACACGAACCCGTTGAGGATTCTCGATAGCAAGAATCCGGATATGCAGGACGTTGTGGCCGGTGCACCCGTGATGATGGATTACCTCGATGAGGCGTCCGCCGAGCATTTCGAAGGGCTGCGGGCACTCCTCGATGTTGCGGGGGTCGAATACGAAATCAATCCGCGGCTCGTACGGGGGCTCGACTATTATTCGCGCACGGTCTTCGAATGGGTCACCGATGCACTGGGCGCGCAAAACGCTGTCTGCGCGGGTGGCCGCTACGACGGCCTGATCGAGAAACTCGGCGGTCGTCCGACACCTGCGATCGGGTGGGCGATGGGCGTCGAGCGTTTCGTTGCGTTGTACGAAGCCTGCGGCGGGAAGATCCCGGAGGTTAGACCGGACGTCTACCTGGTCGCCGTCGGCGAGGGGACGCTCGAGAGGGCCTTTGCGCTGGCAGAGGAGTTACGTGCGGACCTGGACGGTGTTCGTGTCGAGACGAATCTGGGCGGAGGCAGTTTCAAGTCGCAAATGAAACGTGCCGACAAGAGTGCGGCGACGTATGCACTGATCCTGGGAGAACAGGAACTCAGTGAAGGGCGCATCGGGCTGAAGCCGCTGCGCGGTAACGATGAACAGGAGAGTATCGCGCTGGGTGATCTGGCGTCGGTGCTGAAACAAAAGTTGAGCGGCCAGGGGTCGCAACAGGAATAAAGGCAGTCTCGTGGACGATTTACTTTCAGAAAAAGAACAGATTGAACAGCTTCGCTCATGGTGGTCGGAGTACGGCGGTTATGTGATCGGCGGATTGGGCCTCGGTATCGCGATACTCGTGGGCCTCAATTACTACACCAGCGCCAGGCTGGACGCGCAGCTCAAGGGCTCAGTGCTGTACGAATCGCTGACCCAGCACGTTGTGTCGGGCGATCTCGACGAAGCCGCCGCCGTTGCGGACGAGCTGGCAATCGACTACGCAAAGACCAGCTATGCCGCCCAGGCTCAATTGGCCATGGCGCGCCTCTATATGGACAAGAATCGCGACCAGGATGCCGCGGACGCGCTGAGCCAGGTCATCGCCAGCGACGCCGACGAGGAGGTCAAGCTGGTCGCCCGTGCCCGTCTCGCACGCATTCTGCTGTACCAGAACAAGGCACAGGACGTCGTCGACCTGCTCGAAGGGCAGCCATCGGAATCGTTTGCCGCGGTTTACCAGGAGCTGCTCGGCGATGCCTACCACGCACTCGGCCGCATAGAAGATGCCCAGGCCGCCTACCAGAACGTCATGCTGGATCCGCTGTCTGCCCAAACGGTTGATCAGCAGCTTGTCCAGTGGAAGGCACTTGATCTTCCCGAGACATCGGCGCCGGTCGACGTTGCCGAAGACGCTGATGTGCTGGAACCGGCGGCCGACGAGGCAGTCGAAGCTACCGAGGCAGAGGACACCGAGTGAAACACACTTTTCGCATTATCAGCCTGATGGTCGCGACAGCGCTGGTCGCATCGTGCGGGTGGTTCAACAAGAAGGATGAAGAGCTCAAGCCGCTGGAACTCGTCGATTTCAGACAGACGCTCAAGGTCAGGAAGATCTGGGATGCGAAAGTGGGTAAAGACGCGGAATTCCTGCGGCTCGGTTTGCGGCCGGCGGGCGACGGCAGTCGCATCTATGCGGCCGGCCACGATGGCAAGGTTACGGCATTCAACCCGGAAAACGGCAGGCAGATCTGGCGGACTGAACTCGAAGTTGAGCTGACTGCGGGTCCGGGCGTCGGTGAAGGACGCGTTATTGTCGCGAGCAAGGACGGCTTCGCGATCACCCTGGATGCCGCGACGGGCGCAGAACAGTGGCGGACGGAAGTCGAGGGTGAGTCGCTCACAACGCCCTTGATCAAGGGCGACGTAGTCGTGCTGCAGACGATCGACAATCGTATCGAGACGTTGTCATTGTTCGATGGGCGGCAGCGCTGGTCGATCGTGCAGAGCGCACCGGCCCTCACGATGCGAGGCTCGGCCAGCCCGGCCGCCGTTGGGCAATCCCTGATCGCCGGTTTCGATTCGGGTCGCGTCGTGTCTGCCGATCTCGATACGGGTACGATCGAATGGGAATCCCTGCTGGCGCCGCCAAAAGGGCGCTCCGACCTCGATCGCCTGTCCGATGTCGACGGCTCGATTACTGTCGTCGGACAGGATATCTACGCGGCTGGTTACCAGGGGCGCATCGCCGCGCTGGCCAGCGAATCGGGGCAGGTTCTCTGGAACCGTGAAATCTCCACGTACTCGGGGGTTTCCGCCGACTGGAACAGCATTTACACCGTTACGGATGAAGGTGAGGTCGTCGCTCTGAAGCGCAGCAACGGCAACGAGATCTGGCGCAACGCGTCGCTGTTGCGCCGTGAGCCCACCTTGCCCGTGCCATTCAATACGACAGTCGTTGTTGGCGACCTCGAGGGGTACCTGCACTTCTTCAACAATATCGATGGCGAACCGGTCGCACGCGTGCGTCTCGGCAGCAAGGGGATCAGTGCTGTCCCGCTGGTGGTCGCCAACCGCCTGTACGTGCAGAGCGACGGTGGCACTATCGCAGCCTATGTTGTCGTCGACGACCGGCCCAAGCGGACCCAGCCCGACGTCGCCGAAGACGGTTCTTGAGCGGCATCGGTAAAGGTGCCACACCGTGCTCCCTGTCATCGCGCTGATCGGCCGGCCTAACGTAGGTAAGTCGACACTCTTCAACCGGCTCACGCGCTCGCGTGACGCGCTGGTGGCCGACTATCCCGGCCTGACCCGCGACAGGAAATACGGATTCGGCAAGCTCGGACCCATTCCCTACCTGGTCATCGATACCGGCGGCGTTGCCGGTGGCGAGGAGGGTATCGAGGAGGCCATGGTCGAGCAGACCGTCAAGGCTTTGCAGGAGGCGGACGTTGCAATCATCATGGTTGACGGTCGCAGCGGCATCACGCCAGCGGACCAACACGTCGCTGACCTCGCACGCCGCCACGCCCGCAAGACCTGGCTGGCCGTCAACAAGTCCGAAGGCATGGAGTCGACGACCGCGAACGCCGATTTCTATGGATTGGGCCTTGGAGATCCGATCGCGGTATCCGCTACGCACGGCGATCGCATCAGCGCGCTCATGGACGATATTCTCGAGCCGTTCGCGGCAGAAGAGGAAGCGCCCGAGGCGGACGATGAGAGGGAATTGCGAATCGCTGTCATCGGGCGGCCCAACGTCGGCAAGTCGACACTGATCAATCGCCTGCTTGGCGAAGAAAGGATGGTCGTCTTCGACATGCCGGGCACGACGCGCGACACCGTCGAAGTGCCATTCGAACGCAATGATCGCAAGTACATGTTGATCGATACGGCAGGTATACGGCGCAAGGCACGCGTCAGCGAAGCGATCGAAAAATTCAGCATCGTAAAAGCGCTGCAGGCGATCGAAAAGGCGCACGTTGTCATCGCGGTTCTCGATGCGCAGGAAGGCGTGACCGAACAGGATGTGAGCCTGCTTGGCCTGGTGCTCGAGCGCGGCAGGGCGCTGGTCGTCGTGACCAACAAGTGGGACGGCTTGTCCGCGGAGCAGCGCAAGAAGGTGAGGGACGACCTGGAACGACGCTTGCCGTTTCTCGACTTCGCCGAGCGCATCACGATTTCCGCCTTGCATGGCACGGCTGTCGGTGACTTGTTACCGGCCGTCGAACGCGCATACAGCGCCGCGACCCGGGACCTGTCGACGACGGAGCTGACTCGCGAACTCGAAGCGGCCATCATGGAACACCCCACGCCGCTGGTGCGCGGGCGCCGTGTGAAGCTGCGCTATGCCCACCAGGGAGGGCGCAATCCGCCCGTCATCGTGATTCACGGTAACCAGACGGACAAACTTCCAGAGGCGTATCACCGCTACCTGATCAACCGGTTCCGCAAGGCCTTCAAGCTGAAAGGCACACCCGTGCGTCTGTCCTTTAAGAAGGGCAAGAATCCTTTTGCAGGTCGACGCAACAAGCTGACGCCGCGCCAGGAACGCAAGCGCGCACGGCTCATGAAGCGCGTCAAGAAATAGCGCGGGCTATACTATCGCCGGGTCTCGATGGAGCGTGTTATGAGTTCTGCACGAAAGAGCGTCACCTACGACGGGCAGTTTCGCATGCACCGAGCGGGCTTCCTCGAGTCGCCGACGCTCGCGTATGAAACCTGGGGTGAGCTCAACGAGGCGCGTGACAATGCGATCCTGATATTCACAGGACTTTCGCCGTCAGCGCACGCGACCTCCTGCGCCGTCGATCCGACCCCGGGTTGGTGGGAAGAGATGATCGGCGCGGGCCTGCCGATCGATACCGATCGCTACTTCGTAATTTGCGTCAATTCGCTGGGTAGTTGTTTTGGCTCGACGGGCCCGGCATCGATCGATCCGCTGACCGGCAAGCGATACCGGCTGAGTTTTCCCGTGCTGACGCTCGAAGACGTGGCGGAGTCAGCGTGGTTCGTTGTCCAGCAGCTCGGGGTCGAGGTATTGCACACTGTTGTCGGCTGTTCGATGGGCGGTATGAGTGGCCTGGCGTTTTGCGTTCGGCACCCTGGCTCCGTGCGCGCATTTGTCTCGATTTCGTCAGGCACACGAGCGCTGCCTTTTTCGATCGCGGTGCGTTCGTTGCAGCGCGAGATGATTCGCTCCGACCCGAAATGGAAGCGAGGCGACTACGAAGTTGGTGACCCACCGATTACGGGCCAGCGACTGGCGCGCAAGCTCGGCATGATCACCTATCGTTCACCCGAGGAATGGAAAGTTCGATTCGGTCGGGAACGATCGACGACGCATGCGCGCATCGAGGACCAGTTCGTGCTCGAGTTCTCGGTTGAGTCTTACCTCGAAAACGTCGCACAGAAATTTACCGGCGCATTTGATCCAAACTGCTATTTGTACCTGTCGCATGCCTCGGACCTGTTTGATCTCGCCGAGTATGGCGGCTCGCTCAAGTGCGGTTTCAAGCGCCTGCAGCTAGAGCGTGCTCTCGTCATCGGTGTGCGCACCGATATCCTGTTCCCGCCCGAGCAGCAACGCGAACTTGCCGAGGGGATTGCGGGCGTTTGCAAGGATACGCAGCTGGCGGAACTGGACTGTATTCGGGGACACGATTCGTTTCTCGTGGATATGGACGCGTTCCGCCCGGTCATCTGGGACTTCCTGGCGTAACCGGCCCTACTCGGGCAGGACGATCGCGGGGTCCACTGCCGTGCCGTTCAGGTAGGTACCGAAGTGCAGATGAGCTCCGGTTACCCGGCCGGTGGCGCCGACTGTGCCGAGAGTCTCGCCCGTCGCGACAGCCTGGCTGTTTTCGACAGCGATCTCACTCAGGTGACAGTACATCGTTACGTAGCCCTGGCCGTGGTCGACAATGACCGTGTTGCCATTGAAAAAGAAATTGCCTGTGGCCGTGACGACACCATCCCGAGGTGCCTTGATCGGCGTGCCTTGCGGGGCGGCAATGTCCATACCCTTGTGCGGTGAGCGTGGTTGCTCATTGAAAAAACGCCGCAATCCGAAACTCGAGCTGCGAGGACCGTCGACGGGGGCGGCCAGGGTTATCCCGCCGACCGGTACCTCGCGAAAGTTGTTCAGCGCGGCGTCGATGATTTTTCGTTCGCGACCAATACGGTCCAGTTGCTCCTGATCAGGTGTTACATAGCTCTGGTTGGTGACCGTCAGTCGCTGCTCGGCGTAGGCATGGTCGCCTATGGAAACCGTCAGCGGGTAGCCGCCGAGCTGGATCGAGAGCGGTCCGGGATTGGTATCCAGGGGGACGCCGACAACAGCCGTCCATCGCGCCCCATCGAGTAGCACGAGAACCGGCTTGTCGTTGAACGTCACTGCCGGCGCGACCTGGTCGGCTGGTCCCACGTCGACGATGGCAATGCCGCCCGGACGCGGTGAATGCGCCGGCGCGGCGGCTACTTGCGCCGCGGCCAGCAGGCAAAGCAGGAACAGTGTGCTTCTCATCATTTGTCGATTACCTTCGTCACGCTTGCGACCAGTTCCCCTTTCGACAGGCTTGCACGAATTTCATCCCCGCTTTGTACCGTGGCAGCATTGGTCACGACCTTACCTTGCGCATTTTTCACAATCGCATAGCCCCGGTCCAGCGTCGCCAGCGGGCTGACCGAGTGCAGTGCACGTCCGAGCAAGGCGAGGCGGTGACGGACATCCGACAAGGCGTCATGCGCGCCGGTTGCGAGCTGCTGCCGCAGGCTGGCAAGTCGAGCGATCGAACGTTGTACGGCGAGTGCGGGCGAAAGCTGCATGAGTTCGCCGCGCAATGCCTGCGCGTCGTTTCTTCGTTCCAAAAGCTGGCGGTTCATCGCCGCGACCAGGCGAGCCCGGTTTTCTCGCAGGCTGCTGTGTTGCCGGCGCAGGGTTGCTTCGGGGCTGGCTGCCAGGAGCCGCTTGCCAAGCCAGTCGAGCGCCTGCGCGCGGTCTTCGACGCTGCGCTGTCCGATACGGCCAATGCGCAGCGCAAGCGCGCTGACACGATGCAACCAGTCACTCCTGTCGGGGACGACGATCTCCGCGGCGCCTGACGGCGTCGGCGCTCGCACATCGGCGACGAAGTCGCAGATGGTGAAGTCGACCTCATGTCCCACGGCACTGACGATGGGAATCGGGCAGTCGGCAATCGCGCGCGCCAGGGTTTCGTCATTGAATGCCCAGAGATCCTCGAGGGATCCGCCGCCACGACCGATAATCAGGACCTCGCATTCGTTCCTCCGAATCGCGGTCTGCAGTGCCACTGCCAGTTCGCCGGGTGCCGCATCGCCCTGTACGGCCGCCGGGTAGATGATCACGGGTACGGACGGAAAACGGCGGGCCAGGACACTGACGATGTCGCGGATTGCCGCGCCACTTGGGGATGTGATGACCCCGATGCGCCCGGGCAGGGCGGGAAGTGCCTGTTTTCGGTCTTCCTCGAACAGGCCCTCGGCCAGTAGTTTCTTCTTGAGGGCTTCGTAACGCTGCTTGAGCACGCCTTCCCCGGCCGGTTCCATCTGCTCGACAATGAACTGGAAGTTGCCACGCGCCTCGTAAAGGCTGACCCGGCCGTAGGCCAGGACCCTGTCGCCGTTCTTGAAGCCAATTGCGGGGCCACGCTGGCGCTGGCGGAACCATGCGGCGCTGACCTGCGCCGCTTCGTCCTTCAGGCTGAAGTAGATATGGCCGGATGCGGGCCGCGACATATTGGAGATTTCTCCCTCTACCCATAGCCTCGCGATACCCTGTTCCAGCAAGGTCCGCGCCTTGCGATTGAGTTGGGAGACGGTGATCGCGGCTTCAGTTGGCATGCGGGCATTATAAACACTTCCTGGATGAGCCTTCGGGCATCAAGCATTTACCCGCCATACGCGCACGCGTACAATCGCCCGCTACCCAGCAACCGACCAAGTGTTCCCGCCATGCGAATCGCCAAGGAAGCCCTGACTTTTGACGACGTCCTCCTGCAGCCCGGTTACTCGGAAATCCTCCCCCGCGAAGTCGACCTGAGCACCAGCCTGACGCGCGAAATTCGCCTGAGCATCCCGCTGTTGTCGGCAGCCATGGATACTGTCACCGAATCCCGGCTGGCGATTGCGCTGGCACAGGAGGGCGGGCTCGGCGTCGTTCACAAGAACATGACCATCGAGCAGCAGGCACGCGAGGTCCTGACGGTCAAGAAGTTCGAGTCAGGCATGGTGCGCAAGCCGATTACCGTCACGTCGGACATGACCATCCGCGAAGTCATCGAGCTGACGCGCTCAATGGGCATCTCCGGTGTCCCGGTTGTCGACGGCGATCAAACAGTCGGCATCGTGACGCACCGGGACCTGCGTTTCGAGACACGCCTCGATGCGCCCGTGTCGAAAGTCATGACGCCGCAGGACAGGCTGGTAACGGTTCGCGACGGGGCGGACGACGAAGAAGTCCTCGGCCTGTTACACAAACATCGCATCGAGAAAGTGCTGGTCGTCGGCGACGACTACAAGCTGCTGGGCATGATCACTGCCAAGGATTTTCAGAAAGCCAAGGACTTCCCGCGCGCGTGCAAGGACAGTAGCGGCGCGTTACGGGTCGGCGCGGCCGTGGGCACGGGTGGCGATACGTCAGACCGGGTTGACGCCCTGGTCAGCGCCGGTGTTGACGTCATCGTGGTCGATACCGCCCACGGTCATTCGAAGGGCGTTCTGGATCGCGTGCGGGCGGTGAAGAACCAATACCCGGATGTGCAGGTCGTTGGCGGCAACATCGCAACTGCCGCCGCCGCCGAGGCGTTGGCCGATTGTGGTGCGGACGGCGTCAAGGTGGGCATCGGCCCTGGCTCCATTTGTACGACCCGCGTTGTCGCCGGCGTCGGCGTGCCGCAGATCTCGGCGGTCGCGGAAGTTGCCGAGGCGCTGGCCAGGAGAGGCGTGCCACTCATCGCGGATGGCGGGATTCGCTACTCTGGTGACATCGCCAAAGCCATAGCCGCCGGCGCGCACTGCGTCATGATCGGTGGCCTGTTTGCGGGCACCGAGGAATCGCCGGGTGAGGTGGAGCTCTACCAGGGCCGGTCATACAAGGCGTATCGAGGCATGGGCTCTGTCGGGGCGATGGGGCAAAAGCAGGGATCGTCGGATCGCTACTTCCAGGATGCAACCGAGGAGCTGGAGAAACTGGTTCCGGAAGGTATTGAGGGACGCGTCGCCTACAAGGGCGGCATGGTTGCAATCGTGCACCAGCTGATCGGCGGCGTGCGTGCCGCGATGGGTTACACCGGCTGTGCGAGCATCGATGAGATGCGCGTCAAGCCGCAATTCGTCCGCATGACCGGTGCGGGCGTGGTCGAAAGCCACGTGCACGATGTAACGATCACCAAAGAAGCTCCCAACTACCGCTCGAAAAACTGATGTCTGTCGATATTCATGCCCATAAGCTGCTGATCCTCGATTTCGGCAGCCAATACACACAGCTCATTGCCCGCCGGGTTCGCGAAGTCGGCGTTTACTCGGAGATTCATCCCTGGGACATGTCCGACGACGAGATTCGCGAGTTCGGCCCGAGCGGCATCATTCTCTCGGGCGGACCGGAGTCGGTGAACCTCGACGACCCGCCGCGTGCGCCTCAGCTCGTATTCGAGCTCGGCGTTCCGGTGCTCGGCATCTGCTACGGCATGCAAACCATGGCCGCCCAACTCGGCGGCAAGGTCGAAGCGTCATCGCATCGGGAATTCGGCTATGCCGAGATAGAGCCAACCGAGTGTCGCCTGTTGCACAGCCTGTCGGACGAGGCGAGCCACGCGATGCTGAAGGTCTGGATGAGCCACGGGGATCGGGTTGAAGCGCTTCCGCCGGGATTCGTTGCCACTGCGTCGAGTGTGAATTCGCCGCTGGCCGCGATGGAGGATGTCGAACGGAACTTCTTTGGTGTCCAGTTCCACCCGGAAGTCACCCATACGTTGCAGGGCATGGAAATCCTGCACCGTTTCGTCCGCGAGATTTGTGGCTGTTCGGGCGACTGGACGCCGGGCAACATCGTCGCGGACGCGATCGAGCAGGTCCGTGAGCAGGTCGGCGACGGGAAGGTGCTCCTGGGGCTTTCAGGTGGTGTCGATTCGTCGGTCGTAGCAGCGCTGTTGCACGAAGCCATCGGCGACCAGCTGGTCTGCGTA
>Ga0224496_10002785_pt1 | contig 10290 bp, 12 predicted proteins | sample SF_Jul11_sed_USG_2_FD_168127 | JGI IMG/M metagenome (GOLD analysis project Ga0224496, IMG submission 168127) | Sediment microbial communities from San Francisco Bay, California, United States - SF_Jul11_sed_USGS_8_1 | ecosystem: Environmental > Aquatic > Marine > Sediment | place: USA... | reverse complement strand
AAGCCCACCCCCACATTGCCGGTGGTGGAGAGCGTGGTGAAGGATCCGGTGGAGAGCCAGGCGCGGATCTGATCGAGGGTGCATTTGTAGTCGGTGGCGGACTGGACGCAATAATAGATATCCGTCCCCGCCGGTGTGGTGATGGCTGGCAGCAGGTCCAGGGATGTGTCCGCCTGGGCGGGCGTGGCCATAAGCCACGCCGCCAGGAGGAAGTGTCCGATGACGCCTGCGGCATGGCCACAGGTCGGGGTGTGTTGTTTCATCAAAGCCCCCTACGCCACCGGGTAGGCTACGTAGACGCTGTCCGGTTCACTGAGAGTGGCCAGCGGCGAGCTTTGCAGGAGCAGCCACCGAACGGAAGGATCCTCCTGCACCCAGCTTTTCGGGAATATTTTCCGCTCTATGGCGCGCGGGTCGAACTCCATGTCCACTATGGCGCCGTAATGGATGGTGTTCCGTGTATTCCTGGCGCCCATCACCACCGCGTTTTTCGGGACCATTTCCGTAAGCATCCCTGTCGAGGGGTCTTCGTACCACTCCAGGTAATGAAAAATGTTCATCCCCTCAGCGGTGCCCACATAGGCGACTCCCTGGCCGGCGAACGCCTCCATATCCACCTGGTCCGCGTTGAACCTGCGGGTGTCCATCAGGGTCTGCACATTGGGATTGTTCAAAAACGCCGTCAGCGCGTCGGATCCCATCACCACCTCGGTGGGATTGTAGCCTCCCGTTTTCCGCGCCGCCATGCTCCACCTGCGCAGGTCGTCGAATGGATTGATGGTATCCACGCTCCAGTATTCCCCGGCGATCTTGGTCTCTGTCAGGGCAGGATCGCGGCCGAAGTCGATCTCCACTGTCCAGTCGATCCCCTCACCATCCTTCCCCAGGGCGATCACTTTGCCAGTGACCAGGGCCTGGGCCGCCTGGACCTCCACGGTGCGGGCGATGGCGGTCATCCCCTCCATCAATCTTTTACCGAGGATCTCCTGGGCTCTCTCCGATGGAGTCTTTGCGGAGTATGGATTTTCGCCGGGCGCCCGGCGGGCCGCCTCCACGGCGGAGATGTCGTACTTCATCTTGATGTATGGCAGTCGTATGGTGTCTGTCCGGGAGCCGAGCTTCTTCATCACCACCCCCTCCTGGACGGGGCTGACATAAGGCGCAAGCCTACGGCCGCCTGTCACCACGTCCACTTCGATCTGGCGGGTGTCGTGGGTCTGTTCGTTGGGGAAAAAGGTTTCCCGCAAAAAGGTCCTGGCGGCGGGCAACTGCTCAATGGCCGCGATCATCGTTTTTGGTTCAAAAAGGTCTGGCATTCTCTTCTCCTGTCAACCCTGGGTTTTGATGAATATGCCGCCCATCCGCAAAGCGGCGGAGAGCCCGGCCGAATAGCCAGTGATGGCGCTGTCATGGAATTGTCCCGCCACATAAGCTGGCGCGGGAGCGTCGGCGGATGTGGCGTCGGTGTCTGCGGCAAGGATGGCCACCGGATGCCGCGATCCGTCCACGTTGCCCGCGCTATACGCCCGGTACTTGCCGGAGCCTGCGCCCACTGCGATGGTGAACTTGTCTCCCACGATAAAGTCCGTGGCGCCATCGTTGATGGTGAAGTTCAGGTGGCCGCTGGTGAACGGCGTACCCACTTCCGCCTGGGCGTCGATGGCGTATCCTTCCGGATCCACCACCTTGAATGTGCCGCTGTTTGCGGCGGCGGCGATACACTCGATGACGTATGTCCCCTCCCTGGTCACGGCGTCAAGGGTGACACCGGTGACGGTTCCATCACCGGTATTGCCTGCATCGGCGACCGGCGCTCCTGCGGCGAGGCTGACCTTGCCCAGCAGCTGGCCGCGAATGAGCGCCCCTTCGCCGGATGCGATGGTGACGGTCCACGTCACCTGGCCGCCACCCGCCAAGAGATTGTCGGCGGTATTGGTTTGTGTTGTCCTTTGCATGTCCATTTAAATCTCCTGTATATGTTTACCGTTCATGGCCGCTCCGGCTATCATCCTGCCCAGCCGGGAGTGCGGGTCATGCTCATCCACGCCGACGGCGCTGCGCTCGGCGAAATCCACTATTGGTGGCAAACCTGCAAGGTATGCCTTGAATCCATCGGCCATGGGTCGGGATACCATCTGGCCAGACTCGGAAAACTCCACCACGCCATCGGCTGACAGCGCGGCCAGAAACGCCGCAATAAAGGAGCGGTGGCGGGGGAGTATTTTTCCATCCCGGACCAACCCCTCCACAAAGGCGCCTGACTCCACCAGGGCGGCGCGTTGCCGAAATCTGTCGTGCCCTTCCTCCAATGCGGGCTCGCTCTGGGCCAGTTGGTTGTAGGCCGGATTCTTTGTTACGGGAGTGGGCGCCTGGGGAATACTATCCATGGCTCCAGGCTTATCCGCCACGGCGGGGCTGGCCATCTCCGCCAGTAGCTGGCGTGTGGTGTCCAGCCAGCAGGCGGCGTCGCCCGGAATGAACTCCATCACCCCCTCACCAGCGCTGGCGAAGGAGACTGGCTGCAATCCCTTTATGGCAGGCGGCTGGGCGCCCAGAAAACCCACATGACGCAGGTACCACTCCCCTGGCTTGGGATTGTCCGGAGAAAGAGGGGAATAGAAAGAAGCGCTGATCTTTTTATACCGGCCAGCGCGCACCATTTGCGTGAACGCCGGGTCCATCTGGATCAGCTCCGCCCACAGGGCCGCCCCATCGGCCACCAGCCTTTTTATCCATCCGTATGCTGGCGCCTGGCCGGAGGGATGGCCCACCACAACCGGGGCTTCGGATCTGGCCGGGTCGTAGGCTTTGGCGGCTGCGGCCAGGTCCGCGGTGGTGATCTCCACCTCGGCGCCGTTGTGGGCCGTGTGTCGGCCCGCCCTGAATATTTCAATAATGCTCATGCTCGCTAAAACCTCGAGTCGATAGGTTTTTCATCCGCCGCGTCCTGCATGGGCGCGACTGGGGGGCATTATGTACAATCAGCGCGGAGGGGTAATGTCGATTTTATGCGGTTGGTAGATTATTATGGGAGGAAGCTGAAATGTAGGAGGAATGAGACCGCCGGGCCTGAAGAGGAGGGGGGTCAGATTCTGGCCGCCAGAAACTCCTTCGCCAGCACCGCAAACAGCCAGACGCACACCGCCACGTTGGCGATGATGATCACCCACATTGCGTATTGCGGAAGAAAGGCGCCCATGAGCATGGCGATCCCCGCCAGCTTGAAACCCTGGGCTATCTGCTCCTGAACTTTTTTCGAGGTCTTATCGTCAAATTGCGGCCATGCGTACTTCTTGCGTTTGCTCCAGGCGGGGTCCAGGTTCTCCAGCATATGCCCTATCGAGTAGTATAGAGGGGCCATCAATGCGGAAATCACCATGGCCACGTCCATACGATAGCCCATGGCCCAACTGATGATGAAGATGTGTATCCCCAGCAGAAACAGAAGCAAGGTGAAAAGGAATCGGTCGAAGTATAACGCGAAGAGGTGGAGATATTCTTTTTTTGCCACGAACCTGGGTATGAGGCTGAACAGTAAGGCATAAAAGGCCATGGTGGCGGGGATGATGGATAGCGCGACATGTTTTGGCGAATATCCGTCGGGCTGGCCGCCACCGCCCCAGTGGGTGGCGATACTCTCTGGCAGGGATTCATATACCGCGGCGCTGATGACGTACGCCAGCGCCACAAGGAACATGAAGATGAATCCGCTGGGTCTCATGGCGCCGTATATCTCTATATCATTGATGAAATCGTTATGCCTTGCCTTCAAGCATAATCCCAACGCTGTGCGCTCACAATAAAATGTTGGCAGGATCGCCTGATTATCGCCGAAACGTCCAAAATCGTCATTACTTCCTCCTCCGCCGCGGGCCATAATCGCCGCCATGATTACCATTCGCATAACGAAAGGCGCCGACAGCGATCCCGCATCTGGAAGGATCGGCAATATGGGGGCCTTTAAATACTTTCATCCCGTCAGGCTCTATAGCCTGCGCGGGGGTGGGGCCGGACGCATGGACCCCAGGTTCCTTGAAAAACAGGACCGCCTGTGGAAAGTCCATTTTGCTCGGTCTTGCGAGGCGCCCTCCGGGTATCACCGCAAGGTCACTGGTGGCCATCGGGCATCTAGTGGCTGCCGGCGGCGCGAAACGAACCTTCGGGTTTGCGGAGCGGCCGTAGGCGGCCCCGGAGAGGCGTCTATTTACTCAGGTCAAATCCGAACGGATCTATTAAGCCAAACGCCGCATAAACATGAGGAGAAGCAACCATGACACCTAAAGCTCTGACAATGGATATTGCCCAACGGGCGTTGGTGTTCGCTATTAAAAGGGCGATCACCAAAGAGGGAATGAGAACCTGCCTGACGCTATTGGCAAGCCACGTTCAGGCCACGGAAAACAAGGTGGACGACGAGATTCTGCGTGTATTCGGCCCAGCGGCCAGCCACGTGCTGGCTGGCGCCAAGGCGGGAATGACGCTGGAGGAGTATGAAGCGCTGGTGTTTGAAGCGCTGGAGAGCGCTGCCCTGGCCACCGCCGCCGCATGGGACGATGTGATTGTGAATGCGGCCAGGAGCGTGGCGAAATCCCAGCGCAAGGTAAAGGGGAGATAACCATGCCCCTGTCCGAGGCGCTCCCCATGATACTGGGGATGGTGGCCCTGTTCGTGGGGCTTATCAAGTTCTTCCTGGACCGCTACCTGGCCCAGATAGAAAAAAGGTTTGACCAACTGGAGGATGCGATGCGCAGCGAAGCGGCGGGAGTGACGGCCCTGCGCGAGGAGTTTCTGCGGCTGAAAGCGGAGCTTCCGCTCCACTACGTCCGGCGCGAGGATGATATCCGGAACCAGACTGTGATAAACGCCAAGCTGGACGCCCTGTACCTGAAAATAGAAGGACTCAAGGAGAAGGCGTGATGACCGATATGGAAAAAAGCAGACGCGAGGCTCTGCGCTGGATGATCCTCTCTTCGCTCAACTTTGCCCGCCCCGCAGGCGCGGGAGAGCGCGTGATTCTGGGCGCAGTGAAGGACGAGGTTCGCGATCTGACCCGCCTGGAGCTGCGCCGGGAGATGGACTACCTGCTGGGGCGCGGACTGCTGGAGCTGGAGAATCCCCATACACCCCACTGGCACGCGCGCCTGACTCGCCACGGGGTGGATGTGGTGGAACATACCGTGGAGGTGGAGCCGGGGATCGCCCGCCCGCCGAAGTATTGGTGATCGGATGTCGCCGCGAACCAAATCCCTGCCCCCTGAAGGGCCGGAGGAGACTACCGTCCCCCCTTTGCCCCGCAAGACTTTCGCGGAGCGTCAGGAGGATATCGCCCGCGCCACGGCCATGGCAGTGCAAATCACCAGGTCAATGGGAGATGGGGACGCGGCGGAAATGAACGAGGCGATGTTGCGGCTGGCTCAGGAAAGGCTGTTCGTCATCCTGGTGGATGAGGCTCCGGAGAAAGATCCGTGGGACATCATGCCGAAGATCACGAAGGCGGTCACCGACCTGTCGAAGACCGCCGTCATGCAGGCGAAGATGCGTGATGATATGAAAGCTAAAATGGCGGCCAGGGTGGATGCGATGGCGAAAAGCGCTGGAAACGACAGGAAAATCCAAAGGGCGCTGAAAAAGGTGCGGGAGGAAATTTATGGATTATGAGAAGATTCCCGCTGTCCCGCTGCTCACATATCAGAAGCTATGGGTGCGGGACCGCTCCCGGTTCAAGGCGGGCATGATGAGCCGCCAGAGTGGCAAGACCTTCTCCGCCACGCTGGAGATAGTGGACCGGGTTTTGGAAAAGACGGCCGACGGCAAGCGGGAGGATTGGATGATCCTGAGCCGGGGTGAGCGCCAGGCCCGTGAAGCGCTCAACGAAGGAGTGAAGCGACACCTGATGGCCTATGGCGCCCTGTTCAAAAGCCTGGAGTACCCCTGGGCCGGGGCCGACGCCACATACAACGCGCTGGAGGTGGAGCTATCGTGTGGCTCGAAAATCACCGCCCTGCCGGCCAATCCGGATACGGCCCGGGGATTTTCCCGCAACGTGCTGCTCGATGAGTTCGCCTTTCACCAGGACAGCAGGCGGATATGGGCGGCGGTGTTCCCCGTCATCACCAGGCGGAGGCTGGCCATCCGTGTCATCAGCACCCCTAATGGGAAGGAGAACAAGTTCCATGACATCATCACGGAGAGCGGAGGGCGGTGGAGCGTCCACATTACCGACATCCACCAGGCGGTGGCCCAGGGGCTGGATGTGGATCCCATCGAGCTAAAGGAGGCTCTGGGCGATGACGAGGCGTGGGCCCGGGAGTATGAGCTGTGCTGGTTGGACGAATCCACCGCGTGGCTCTCCTATGACCTCATTGGCCGGGCGGAGGATGAAGCCGCCGGGGCGTCCGGGGCCTATGGCGGCGGACCCTGCTATCTGGGAGTGGATATAGGCCGACGGCGTGATTTGTGGGCTGCGGCGGCGCTGGAGCTGGTGGGCGACGTGTTGTGGCTGCGCGAGCTTGCCGTCCTGCGCGGGGCAAGCTTCGCGGAACAGGACGCGGAACTGGACCGGATGATGAAAGCCTATGACATCCGCCGCGCCGCCATGGACGAGACCGGGCTGGGCCTAAAGCCGGTGGAAGACACTCAGGCCCGGCATGGCGCCTGGAAAGTGGAAGGGGTCACCTTCACTGGACCGGTGAAGCATCACCTGGCCACTCTGGCCAAACGGGCCTTCGAGGAGAGGAGGATACGGATACCTGCGGATGACTCGCTTCGGCGCGATCTGCACAAACTGCGCAAAAGCGTCACCGCCTCCGGGGCGCCCCGGTTCGACGCTCCGGCGGGAACTGATGGACATGCGGACAGGGCATGGGCTCTGTTTCTGGCGATCCATGCCGCGTCGCAAGGGGGCGTGGTCATCGAATATCAATCAGAAGGCAGGCCGGGGCGGACCGGAGCGGACCTGGATAGGTTTGGCCCGGCGTCCGGCGGATATACATTGGAGGATTATTGATCATGGCTGATGAAAACAGAACCGAAGTTGATATAAGGGAAAGGGCAGCGGCCCACACCGGCAAGGATGGTGTGGATGTCGGCTGGTTCATGGATGAAATATTATATCCGCCAGATTCCACACGGCGCATGAGGGGGGCGGATGTTTATGATCCGGTGATGCGGGACGACCAGGTGCGAGCCGCCATGAGCCAGAGGTTCGCCCGAGTGGTGGCGATGGAGTGGGAGGTGGATCCGGGAGGAGAAACGGAGCAGGACCTGGCCGCCGCCGAAGATCTGCGCCGGAGCCTGGATGATATCGACTTCGACAAGATCACCAAGCTGATGCTGTATGGAATATTTTACGGTTACTCCGTGGCGGAAGTGATGTGGCGCGACGATGGCGGGCGAGTGGGTCTGGCCGATATTAAGGTGCGCGACAGGGGGCGGTTCATGTTTGGCAGGGACGGCTCGCTGCGGCTGCGCTCCATGAGGAATCTGAAAGGGGAGCCGATGCCGGAGCGGAAATTCTGGGTCTTCTCCACCGGGGCGGATCATGGGGACAATCCCTATGGCCTGGGGCTGGCCCACTGGCTCTACTGGCCTGTGTTTTTCAAGCGCGGGGGGATGAAAAGCTGGTTGAGGTTTCTGGACAAATATGGCTCCCCCACCGCCAAGGGAGTTTTTCCACGGGGCGCCAGCGACGAGGAGAAGCGAAAGCTGCTCGAAGCGTTGCGCGCCATCTCCACCGACGCGGGGATAATCGTGCCGGAGGGGATGCAGGTGGAGCTGATCGAGGCGGCCAGGGGTGGCCAGGCGGAGTACTCCGCGCTGTACGACAGGATGAACGATGCTATCGCCAAGGTGATCCTGACCCAGACCATGACCCTTCAGAGCGGGTCTTCATACTCGCAGTCGCGGGTGCATTGGGACGTGGGGGCGGAAGTGGCCCGTGACGACGCGGACACGCTGACTCAGTCGTTCAACAACACCGTGGCCCGGTGGCTGTGCGAGTGGAATTTTCCCGGCGCCCGCCCGCCGAAAGTGTGGCGGCGTGTTAAGGATAACCCGAGCAGGGATGAGTCTGCTGATCTGGACATGAAGATCGCCGGGCTGGGCTACCGCCCATCGAAGCAGAGAGTGCGGGATGTTTATGGGGAGGGGTATGAGAGGAAGGAGTGAGGGTGGCGAACGGCGAAAATCTCCTTCTGCAGGGATGGTTTCCCTCCAGGCGGCTGGCGAACCTGCTCCGTTAAAATGGGGGATTGCGGTGTGGATGCGCTTGTGTCATCCGGTATACAGCTTAAGACCCGGATCAAGTCCGGAATGGCAGCCACGGAGAACATTGAAGCAGAGAGTATCGAAGCGTTGTCATTGCGGGCCTGATCCGGGATCTGAAACCCTAATACTTCTCCCGTCTCCAGCGGAAGGGAACATCAACTATCGTCCCAGCCTCTCTGGCCTCCTGCAATAGTTTGAACGCCTCCCACAGCACGGCGCGATGTTGTTTCACGTTCCCCACCTCCCCCAGGGGATGACCGTAGGGCCACTTGAGAAATATCGCGCGCGGAGGGCGGATCTGTTCGGTGAACTTGCGTTCTATCGATATCCCTACCGTGGGGATCCCCTCCGCCTCGATGACCCTTTGCGCCAGTCCTCCGGACCGGTTGCAGAATCCTCAGCCAGGGGTGATGAGCACGGCGTCGGCGCCATCCTCTTTTAGCATGGCGGCCACTTTGGGCAGCTGATCCTCCAGGAAGCGGGGGAAGTGGTTTTGGTCTATATGCCCCATGAAGGAGAAGAAACGCTCTGTCACCCCGCCGATGACGCCTTCCGCCACCATCTCCCGCAGCCTCTCCACCGGGAAGACTATATTGATGTCGCTGTCCGCGTCTGTGTGGTCATAGTAGTCATGGGTGATCATCATCTCCGTCACCGGCGTGGCTGATGGAACCACCCGCATAACTGGATCGCCGGTGGAGTCTGTCATGTCGAAAGGAGTGTCGGAGCGCAGGTGGATCCCGCCGGTGGTGAGGAGGGCGATCCTGGCTTCGGCCAACGGCTTGTCGAAAGGCGCCCAGGGGGTCTGGTCGAAGCTTAAAGGGGGAACCTTGGCGGCGGCGCCTCGTGCCAGGGAAGGGAACCTGGTGAACAATTTGGCGATCAGCCTGTTCTTCACTCTCGCCAATTGCATCAGTCAAACTCTCCTTTGTATGTACGCTTATATGAGGATGACGATTAACAAGGAAGTATTCAACTTATTTGTTTAATAATCATCCCGGGCACTCAGGAGGCGAATCGGGCAGGGCAAAAAAGATAGGTGGCCCGGTGGACCACCTATCCAGAATCCTTTATCGGAAAGAAGCTTTCTTAATACGATCCGGTCGCGTACTGCTTCCTGATAGTCGGCCGCTTCCTGGCTTTGGGCTGCTTCCTCGAGAATTTATTGGCCAGCCCTGTGCAGGCGGCGCCGGTCCAGGTTGCCAGAAGAACTATCGAAAACCCAGCGTTGATCACGTTGGGATTGTAAACATATTCAGTGACCGCCACTCCCGTCCACATGGCCAAGGCGCCACCAAAGACTACCGCCAGAAGCCCGTAATTTACAGGGGCGCCATCCCTTTTAAAGCGGGAGTAGTACGCCGAGACCATCACCAAACCGGAGATGGTCAGTATCAAGGCATAACTTAAAAAGTAAAGTGAATGCATTGTCATTTCTTATCTCCTTAAAATTCTACTTATCTAAATTCTCTTGTCGCTCATTGTCATCGAGCCAGGTGGACCGGTTTACCCTTGCCCTATCGCCAGGCTAACCGAATAGAATGCATACCCCATGCCATGTTGTAATAGCCTTATATACAGTGTGTTGTCTTCCGATATGGGATTTCCTCGAAAGAATCGCACAGCTAGTTGACCTAAAACCGTACACCAGATGTGACTATAGCCAGATATATAATGCACGCCACAGGAAGATATGTATTTATAATAAGACATCCCGATGGGAACTTTCTTTCCAACTCAAGTGTCTTATTGGCAAAGAGAAAGTTATGACAGCTATAAACACAGATACAATGAGTCGTATAACAGAGGCCCCGGCGGGGGAGATGGATCGGATAATTGGCGCCGGGGGGAGGTTTGCGGCGATGGATGATGAGCGTTTGATGGTGCAGATGGCCGCTGGGGGCGACACCATGGCTTTTGAAAAGCTGTTCGATAAATACCAGAACTTTGTATGGAGCGTGGCGTTCCGAATGACCTATCGGCATGACAGCGCGGAGGATCTGGCCCAGGAGGTGTTCCTGATGG
>Ga0224496_10002784_pt1 | contig 10294 bp, 8 predicted proteins | sample SF_Jul11_sed_USG_2_FD_168127 | JGI IMG/M metagenome (GOLD analysis project Ga0224496, IMG submission 168127) | Sediment microbial communities from San Francisco Bay, California, United States - SF_Jul11_sed_USGS_8_1 | ecosystem: Environmental > Aquatic > Marine > Sediment | place: USA... | reverse complement strand
CACCCGAAAGCGATGGCGGCAGGGCCATAGCCTGTTTTGACAGGCCCACCCAGCCGAGCAGTTCCTGCAAATCAGCAGTATCGGCACTTCGCCCAGCAACAGCCAGTGGCAGGGCCACGTTTTCAGCCAGCGTCAGGTGATCCAGAAACTGACAATCCTGATGCACCACACCAATGCTCTGGCGCATTTGCGCCACTGTATCGCGATCCATTTGGTGCACATCACGATCTAGAAAAGTGACTTTTCCCGATGTCGGCAGCAATTCGCCGTAGCAAAGTTTCAGGAAAGTCGATTTGCCTGCACCTGAAGGCCCGGTAAGAAAATGGAATGACCCCGCGCTTAGATTCAGGGACATATCGGTAAGCAATGCGCCGCTGCCATAGTCATAAGCAACATTCTCGAACGCGATCACTGCCTTCTCCTTTTCGGTCGGGTGCGACCTATTTGGCTATGCCGCCAACCGTTTAACTGTTATTTGCCACAAATACTTGGATGACGGCACGTTGCTTGCTACAACACAGCAACAACAATGGCCAGAATGGCAATTTGAGCTGGACTATTGGCTAGTGAATCGGGTGGGGACCACATGCGTTTAGTATGCCCAAGTTGTGGCGCAGAATATGAAGTTGATGACAGCGTGATCCCAGAAGCGGGACGCGATGTGCAGTGTTCCAATTGCGGTCAGGCATGGTTTCAGGCTTCCGCCGCCCAACAACGCGCCGAGGAAGCCGCAGCAAATGTACCTGAGGATAGTCAGGACTGGACCAAAGATGAGGGTGAAGCCGACGAATCGGAAGAGGTGACACCCTCGGCCGACGCGTCTGACACAGCCGTTCCGGAACAACCTGACGCCGCACAGGAAGATACGGCCCCACCAGCGGATATGGATACGGCGCAAGAAGCACAGGAACCGACGCCTGAACTTCCTTCCTTCAAGCGCCGCACATTGGACGATGCGGTTTTGAATGTCCTGCGCGAAGAAGCCGCCCGCGAGGCCCGTGCCCGCAGCACCGGTGGTGCCACGCTGGAAACCCAACCCGACCTTGGTCTTTCTTCAGCCGCCGCTGCCGCGGTGATTGAAGCCGGCAACGCTCAGAAGGACCGTGTTGCCAGAACCCGGGGTGACGGTGATGGCGAAGAGGATGACGAAGATGCCCTCGTGTCAAAAGGATCGCGCCGTGAATTGCTGCCGGATATCGAAGAAATTAACTCTACGCTAAGGGCAACATCGGAACGCGGCGGCGATGCAGCTTCTCGCGATGCCCCCGAAACGCTGCGACGCCGTCGCAGCGGTTTCCGGCTGGGGTTCTCAATTTCTGTCATGTCGGCAGCCATTCTGCTTGCCACCTATCTTTTGGCACCCGTGATCGCAGCGCAAGTCCCGACGCTGGAGCCTGTGATGGTGCGCTATGTCAAAGGCATCGACAAAGCCCGGCTTTGGGTGGATGGCCAAATGCAGTCTTTGACAGAATCCATGCGCAAGGACGACAACGGGAGTTGACGACACGTTCCCCCGCCGCTCTAGAACCGATCCAGCAACCGCTTGAGATAATCCAGTTCAACCGGCGGACGGGTCTGTTCGCCTGATCGGCGGCGGATTTCGTCCAACAGGTTGCGCGCGCGTCGGTAGACATCATCACCTTGCAGCAGATTTTCCTCGGTACCGGTTCCGCCGAATTCACCGGTTTTTCGGCCTAGCGGGTCGCGTTGCGAGTTTTGGTTATTGCTGCCGAAGGCTTCGCCCTGATTGCCCATGCCTTCACGCTGGTCCTGTGCCAGTGCTTCGCCCAGGCTGCGCATGCCTTCGCGCAGGTTTTCAATGGCCTCGGCCTGACGATCAAGTGCTCCGGGCAGATCGCCCTCGCGCAGTGCATCTTCGGCACCGTCCATGGCACGGCCCGCTTCGTCCAGTGCCTGGCGGGCCGCGTCGCGACCTTCGGAATCCGAGCCGGGCAGGTTGCCCTGCTGACGGCGCAACTGGTCACGCAGCGCCCGCTGCCGGTCAGCCAGACTGCCTACGCCGTCACGACCGTCGGCATTCGGTTGATTTTCACCCGGCATACTGTCCTGACCTTCGCCGCTTCGGCTCTGACCATTCGGGGATTGCCCTTCACCCTGTTGCGGCTGCATTCCCTGCCCCGGCTGACCACCGGGTTGCTGGCCGTTCTGCTGGCGCCCCTGACCTTGCTCGCCAAATTGTTCCTGCAAGTCCTGAAAGGCTTCGTCAGACAGGCCTTGCTGATCGCGCAGCGTTTCGCGCAGATCCTCCATCGCTTGTTGGCCTTCACCCTGCTGGCCTTCGCCTGGCTGCCCTTCGACAACCTGCATGTTTTCCAGCATTCGGTTTAGCTGTTCGAGCAGTTCCTGCGCTTCGGCCATGCGGCCCTCTTCCATCAGACGCTGGATCTCATCCATCATCTGCTGCAACTGATCCGGTCCGATCTGCTGGCCGTTCTGGGCCTGCTGGTTGGGTTCATCGGCACCACGACGTTCCATATTCTCGGCCAGTTGGCGGATGTAATCGTCGGTCGCCTGCCTGAGGTCATCCATCAGCTTCTGGATCTCTTCCGGTGTAGCGCCGTTACGGATGGCTTCGGATAGCCGTTCCTGCGCCTGCTGCATGCGGTCAAGCGCATTGGCCAATCCGCCATCTTCGATCAGCGAGGCTATTTCCCAGAACGCTTCTGCGGTCTCGTCCCGTGTCTCTTCGCTCAGCCGCCCCTGTGCAACCGCTGCATCCAGCCGTCGCATCGCCACCCGCAACATCAGATACGCCCGTTCGTTGCGCAGCAATCCTTCGGGCCGGTGGGTCAGCGCATGCAGGATCTGGGCGACGCGGGGGGCATTGTCACGCGTCCACAAAAGATCGCGGCGCAACTCAATTACTGCCGCCGCCACCGGGTCAAAAAACCGCCGCCCAGGCAATGTCAGGGACTGTACTTCGCTTTGGCCTACTTGATCCTGACCGTCCTTCACAAAGAATGTCATCTTGACCGGCAATTGTGCCCAAGGATGTTTTGAGGCGTCTTCCACCAAAGATTCAGAGAAATCAGCACGGCTGCCTGTGATTGGCATGGGCAGGTCGTAGACCAGTTTTTCCCGTGGCTCCGGGGCTGCTTCAAGCCCGTAGCGCCGGTCAACCGCCGCGAGATCCAGCTCAAACTCCGCATGGCCGGAATCGACGGAGTAATCGTCCGTCGCCGTGAAAAGCTGCGCCATGGTGCCGTCGGCTTCTCGTAAAATCTTGCCCGTCAGTTTCACATTGGGTGGCTGGTCCGGGGAAATGGTCACCGTCCATTCCCGACCTCCGGTGCCGATAATCTTGACCTTGCCGGACCGGACGGCTTCAAAATCCAGCGCACGAACTGTCGCCGTTTCCGCCGGGGGGGCGGCTGCAGGGCTTGGCGGCGGTGGGGCATCTGAAACCGATTCTTCGACCGTGATGTCGTCGGATGGGCCGTAGAGGCGCAAGGTAATCCGGCTGCCCTGCGGCAGGTTGATCACCGTTGCGGTAATGGCGTTAAGGTAAATACTGGGCCGCCCGGTATAGGCAGGTGGCTCTGCCCAGCCTTCCCAAGAAGGCCCGCCTGCGGCATTCGCGGAACCTATGCCCGTGGCAAGGGCTGGGACCTCGGCCAGACGCCAAAGCGATCCGAACAAAAGCGCCACCACCAATGCTACAACTGCCGTCAGGCGAAGCCCAAAGGGATCGGCAGGTGCGATGCGCAGATCCGGCACAACAGCCCGTGCGCTGCGCGCGCGGTCGGCCATACGTGCAACATGCGCCTGCCAGACTGATTTCGAACCGGCATCGCGTGCACCCAGCGCTTGCGCATCGCTCAACGCCGCGATGGGTCTGCCGGGAAGTTTGGTATCCAGCCGTTTCAGCGCGTCCTGACGCGTCGGCCAACGAAATTGTCTTATCCCCCGGATCAGCGCCCAGATCAGGCCTGCGATTGTCGCAAGACCACCGATCCAAAGGGCTTCAAGCGGCAAGGTTTCATGCAACCCGAAGGCCAGTGCGGCGATAACAGAAAACAGGATTGTCCAAACCGGCCAGAACCCGCGGGTGATCCGTTCCGCAACAATACCGGCCCGCGTCAGGCGTATCGGCCAGACGAGGCTCTTCAGGGCAGCATACGTAAGCGCTCTGGTGTCGGTCATGTTCCGGTTGCGGTTCTCCGGTCTGCGTGACCCTTTACGCAGGATTGCGATTCAGAGCCATTCTGGAATGCTATCGCGGTTTATCATCGCGTCATAGCTCGGGCGTGCACGAATGACAGCGAATTGATCGCCTTTTACAAGAACTTCCGGAATCAATGGGCGGGAATTATATTCCGAAGCCATGACAGCCCCGTAAGCCCCGGCTGAACGAAAGGCGACCAGATCGCCGGCGGCAACAGGGGGCAACAAACGCTGTTTTGCAAATGTATCGCCACTTTCGCAAACAGGCCCGACCACATCGAACGGCTGAGGTTCCAAACCCGGACCAGGTTCATTGACAGGGACAATGTCATGGTGCGACCCATACATTGACGGCCGGACCAGATCGTTCATCGCACTGTCAAGAATAAGAAATTTGCGATCTTCACCGGATTTCACGTAGATCACCTTGCTGACCAGCAACCCTGCATTTCCCGCAATCAGCCGCCCCGGTTCAATTTCAATCTCGCAGTCCAGATCGCCCAAAGTACGCTTGATCACCGCACCGTAATCCAGTGGCAAGGGTGGCGCGGAATTTGACCGCTCGTAAGGAATGCCAAGGCCGCCGCCCAGATCCAACCGGCGGATATTATGCCCGTCGGCACGAAGTTGCCGGGTAAGTTCTGCAATTTTCCCATAGGCCTGCTCAAAAGGGGCCAAATCGGTCAATTGGCTGCCAATATGGACATCAATGCCCACAACCTCGATTCCCGGCAACGCTGCGGCTTCGGCGTAAATGGCGCGGGCGCGGCTGATGGGAATGCCGAACTTATCCTCTTTTCGCCCGGTTGCGATCTTTTCATGGGTTTTTGCGTCGACGTCAGGATTGACCCTGATGGTGACAGGTGCTGTCTGGTCCAAAGACATCGCCACGGCATTCAGTGCCAGTAGCTCCGGTTCACTTTCGACATTGAACTGCCGGATGCCGCCTGTCAGCGCGGTGCGCATTTCATCGGCGGTTTTACCGACGCCGGAAAAGACGATGCGGTCGCCTGGAACGCCTGCGGCCTTGGCCTTGAGATATTCGCCGATCGAAACCACATCCATTCCGGCGCCCAGATTGCCAAGCGTCCGGATCACGGCAAGGTTTGAATTGGCCTTCATTGCATAACAGACGAGATGCGGCATGCCTGCCAGCGCCTCTTCAAACAACCGGTAATGCCGTTCCAGCGTCGCGGTTGAGTAGACATAAAAGGGTGTGCCGACACTGGCGGCAATGTCGGCGACGGCCACGTCTTCGGCAAAAAGCGCGCCGTCGCGATAGAGGAAATGATCCAAAGGGTCTGGCTCCGCGATTTTAGAGGCTGCCGCCGATCCCGACTTTGACCTGCCCGGACACGGACAAGCCCGATTCGGGCGGCGTTGGTTTCCCGTCAGCGCCACAGGCGGCAACGGTCAGTATCGACAGCAGTAAAGCGATGGCTTTCATTTCAGCTGATCCCTCCAGCGGGCGATTTGGGCGCGCACCTGATCTGGCGCGGTGCCACCAAAGCTTTGGCGGCTGGCGACAGAATTATGGACGCCCAAAACCTTGTAAACATCTTCGGTAATGCCCGCATGGGCAGATTGCATATCATCCAGCGTCAGGTCGGGCAGATCGCAGCCTTTCTTTTCGGCCAGTGCGACAAGGCTGCCGGTCACATGATGCGCATCACGGAACGGAAGCCCGAGTTCGCGCACCAGCCAGTCAGCCAGATCGGTGGCGGTAGAAAAACCCGATGCCGCAGCTTTTTCCAGATTGGCGCGGTTTGCCGTCATGTCGCGTACCATGCCTTCCATCGCGGCCAAGGCCAGCATCAGGTTGTCGGCAGCGTCAAAGACCTGTTCCTTGTCTTCCTGCATGTCCTTGGAATAGGTCAGCGGCAGGCCCTTCATCACCATCATGAGCCCGACATTAGCCCCCATGATCCGCCCGACCTTGGCGCGGATCAGCTCGGCCGCATCCGGGTTTTTCTTCTGTGGCATGATCGAAGAACCGGTAGAGAAGCGGTCGGACAAAGCTACAAAGCGGAACTGCGCGGTGGACCAGATCACCAGCTCTTCGGCGAAGCGCGAAAGATGCATTGCGCAGATCGAAGCAGCGGCCAGAAACTCCAATGCGAAATCCCGGTCACTGACGGCATCTAGCGAATTGGCTGCTGGCCGGTCAAAGCCCAATGCCTTGGCTGTCATGTGGCGATCAATCGGGAAAGAGGTGCCCGCCAGCGCGGCCGCGCCGAGCGGGCATTCGTTCATCCGGGCCCGCGCGTCGCGGAACCGTCCCATATCGCGCGAAAACATCTCAACATAGGCCAACATATGATGGCCCCATGTCACCGGCTGCGCGGTCTGAAGATGGGTGAAGCCGGGCATGACCCAGTCGGCGCCCGCCTCGGCCTGACTGACAAGTGCCATACAGAGTGCCGACAGTTTGCCCAACGCTTCGTCGCATTGATCGCGCACCCAAAGCCGGAAATCGACGGCAACCTGATCATTGCGGCTACGGCCAGTGTGCAGGCGCCCGGCAGGTTCGCCGATCAAATCCTTCAGCCGTGCCTCCACATTCATGTGAATGTCTTCCAAAGCGGTGGAAAAAGTGAAATTTCCACTCTCAATCTCTGACAACACCGTGAGCAGGCCTTCCCTGATCGCTTCGGCATCGCTACCGGTAATGATACCTTGTGCGGCAAGCATCGCCGCATGGGCACGGGACCCTGCAATGTCCTGGGCTGCAAGGCGCCGGTCAAACCCGATCGAGGCGTTGATCGCCTCCATGATCGCGTCTGGCCCGTCGGCAAAGCGCCCACCCCACATTGCGTTCTGGGTTTTGTTTGTCATCTGTTTACCCCCCGGAGGGTTCATGCGCTGGTTGTTGTCTGCCGTCCTCTACACGGCCATTGTCTTTGGTGCAAACACGGCTTTTGCCGATAAAGCGGCGTTAGAGTCCTTGCGCGAAGGCACGATGAAGAAACTTGTGTTTCTCAGTGAGCCTGTCGAAGTATCGCAAGAGCCGTTCACCGACCCAGAGGCGGGTGAACACAGATTGGCCGACTGGCAAGGTAAGTATGTCCTGGTCAATTTCTGGGCCACATGGTGCGCGCCCTGTCGCAAAGAGCTTCCGGCGCTTGATGCGCTGCAGGGCGAATTTGGTGGTGACCAGTTTGAGGTTGTTACAATCGCCACAGGACGCAACCCGGTCCCGGCAGTTCAGCGTCTTTTGGAAGAAGTAGGCGCGACCCGGTTGCCGAAATATCTGGACCCAAAGCAGAAACTGGCCCGTGACATGGGTGTTCTGGGCCTGCCAGTAACGGTGATCCTTGACCCTGAAGGCAACGAAATTGCCCGCATGTCGGGTGATGCCGAATGGTATAGCGATAGCGGCAGGGCCATTATTGCAGCCCTTCTGGCAGGCAGCTAGCACCTACCCGGCTAGATCCTTGTGCCGGTGGCAGGTCGTGACATGATCGTTCACCATGCCCACAGCCTGCATGAATGCATAGACAATCGTCGGTCCTACAAACCGAAAGCCAGCTTTGCGCAGGTCTTTTGAGATTTGTTCCGAAAGGGGTGTGCTGGCAGGCACATCAGCCATCGTCCGGGGGTTGTTCTGTAGCGGTTGCCCATCGACATAGCCCCACAGAAAGTTGTCAAATCCTTCATTCGAATGGATTTTCTGGTAGGCTTTGGCATTACCGATTGTCGCCTCGATCTTACCGCGGTGGCGGATGATACCGGGATTCTCCAGCAGCCGCATTACGTCGGCTTCACCCCATTGGGCGATAAGATCGGGGTCGAAATTGGCGAAAGCAGCGCGGAAATTATCACGCTTTTTCAGGATGGTGATCCAGGACAGGCCTGCCTGAAATCCATCCAGAATGAGTTTCTCCCAAAGCGCGCGCGCGTCCCACTCTGGTACCCCCCATTCGGTATCGTGGTAATCTAAATAAATTGGCTCGGTTCCACACCAGCTGCACCGTTCAGTCATTTGTTCCCCTCCTGTAGTCTGGCCGGCGCCAGAACTTTCGCCAATCGGTTGGTTGTTTACGGGTTCTTATACGCTTGCAGGCAATCTGTCCCCGATTGGAGAGGAGAATCTGATGCACAATCCGGGGAAATTCAGGCGCAACCCGGTTGATACCACCCAGGACAGCCCTCTCAGCGCGGCGATCAGCCTGAATGGGCAGGAAACCATGGCAATGGTGCGCAAGGCGGTGGAACGGCGTAATGTTCTTCTGGCCTATCAGCCGGTGTTCCAGACAGCGCGACCGGACCGCCCGGCATTCTACGAAGGGTTCATTCGTCTGATTGATGAATCCGGGCGCATCATTCCGGCAAAGGATTTCATCAACGCGATTGAAACGACGGAAACCGGTCGAATCATCGATTGCCTTGCGTTGGAACATGGGTTCAAGGCGCTTGCTGCGGATCCATCGTTGCGTCTTTCGATCAATATGTCAGCGCGCTCTATCGGTTATCCGCGCTGGGCACGGGTGTTGCAGCGGGGGATCAAGGCCAATCCTACAGCCGCCGAACGGCTGATACTGGAGATTACGGAGTCTTCAGCAATGACTGTGCCAGAGATCGTCACGGTCTTTATGAAGGATCTGCAGGCGCAGGGCATATCCTTTGCCTTGGATGATTTTGGGGCTGGGTTTTCATCGTTCAGCTACCTGAGGGAGTTCAGTTTCGACTTTGTCAAAATTGATGGCCAGTTCATTCGCGGAATTGCCGACAGTGCCGACAATCAGGTGCTGGCACAGGTGATGCTGTTCATTGCCCAGCAACTCGACATGTTTGCGGTCGCTGAATCCGTCGAATCGGCGCAGGACGCGGCCTATCTGACCCAGATGGGAATGGATTGTATGCAAGGGTACTACTTTGGTGCCCCGACAGTGACGCCACCCTGGAAGATGCCATTATTGAAGAAACAGGCTTGAACGCCGTGCTTTGCCCCTATTCCGGCGGGTCTGGGACAATGTGCCCGTTGCTCTTGACGTGATGTTAACTTAGGTCATGCTGCGTAGCAGCGTGGGGCTTTGGATCACCTAGGCCCGTGCGCCGATGAATTCGCGCCAGCAAGAGGACCCATCATGACCAATGTTGTTATCGTTTCGGCCGCCCGAACAGCCGTAGGCAGTTTTAATGGCGCATTCGCCAATACGCCCGCCCATGAACTGGGTGCTACTGTGCTGGAGGCTGTCGTGGCCCGCGCCGGCGTTGATAAATCGGAAGTATCCGAAACAATTCTTGGCCAGGTGCTGACCGCTGGCCAGGGTCAGAACCCAGCACGTCAGGCGCACATCAATGCAGGCTTTCCGCAAGAAAGCTCTGCCTGGTCTATCAATCAGGTTTGTGGATCGGGTTTGCGCACCGTGGCCTTGGGTGCCCAGCATATTCAGCTTGGCGATGCTGCCATTGTTGCCGCGGGCGGACAAGAAAGCATGTCGCTGTCGCCGCATGTCGCACATCTGCGCGCTGGCCAGAAAATGGGCGACATGAAATTCATCGATTCGATGATCAAGGATGGCCTTTGGGATGCCTTCAACGGCTATCATATGGGCACTACCGCCGAAAACGTCGCCGAAAAGTGGCAGATCAGCCGCGAAATGCAGGATGAATTTGCGCTGGCCAGCCAGAACAAGGCAGAAGCCGCCCAAAAGGCGGGTAAATTCGCAGATGAAATCGCCGCCTTCACGGTCAAGACCCGCAAAGGCGACATCGTTGTCGACAAGGATGAATACATCCGCCACGGCGCGACACTGGAATCGATGACCAAACTGCGCCCCGCCTTTTCCAAGGACGGCAGTGTCACCGCCGGAAATGCCTCGGGTCTCAATGATGGTGCTGCAGCGGTTCTGCTGATGTCGGCGGAGGAGGCGGCAAAGCGCGGTCTAAAGCCTTTGGCGCGTATCGCTTCTTATGCCACTGCCGGTCTCGACCCGTCGATCATGGGCGTCGGCCCGATCTATGCCAGCCGCAAAGCGCTGGAAAGGGCGGGCTGGAAAGCCGCCGATCTTGATCTGATTGAGGCGAATGAAGCCTTTGCTGCCCAAGCCTGCGCCGTAAACAAAGACATGGGATGGGATCCCGCAAAGGTGAACGTCAATGGCGG
>Ga0224496_10002783_pt1 | contig 10295 bp, 11 predicted proteins | sample SF_Jul11_sed_USG_2_FD_168127 | JGI IMG/M metagenome (GOLD analysis project Ga0224496, IMG submission 168127) | Sediment microbial communities from San Francisco Bay, California, United States - SF_Jul11_sed_USGS_8_1 | ecosystem: Environmental > Aquatic > Marine > Sediment | place: USA... | reverse complement strand
AGAGGCGTTTTTTGATGCTCTTGGAGCCATTTGTCAACGGTTCTTCCCTGCTGCACAGATTTGATCCCCGGGGCAGGGTCGTGGTTGCCGGTTTTTTTTCCGTCGTCACTGCCGTTGCGGTACGGTGGCCGACCCTGGCGGTTGCCATGGCGGCGGCGGTCATGCTCTGCGGATTAGCAAGATTGCCCTTGCGGCAGGTGGCCCGGCGTCTGGTCATTGCAAATTTTTTCATTCTCTGTGTCTGGCTCTTTCTGCCTTTTACCCATGCCGGCACCCCCCTGTTCGCCGTGGGTCCCTTTGCGGCCACTGCGGAGGGAATTGCCACGGCGTCGCGGATTACCGTCAAGGCCAACGCCATCCTGCTGGCCTTCATCGCCTTGGTGGCGACCATGCCGGTAGCCACCCTGGGCCACGCCTTGCACCGTCTGGCGGTGCCCGATAAGCTGGTCCATCTGCTGTTGTTTACCTACCGGTATATCCATGTTATGGAGAAGGAATACCAGCGGTTGCACAATGCCGCCGTCATCCGGGGCTTCCGGCCGCGGACCGACCGGCACACCTACAAAACTTACGCCAATCTGGTCGGTATGCTCCTGGTGCGGAGTCTGGCCCGGGCGGAGCGGGTCTATGACGCCATGCTCTGTCGCGGCTTTCAAGGCCGATTCTACAGTCTGCGCCCCTTTGCCATGACCGGCGAGGATTTTATCACCGCAATCGTGCTGCTGGCGGTTGTCGGCGGTATGGGTTTTCTTGAATGGCTCTCCACGACGTGATCCTTTCTCTCCGCGACATCTGCTACTCCTATGACCGTTGGGGATTAGTGCTCGACCATCTCAACTTCGATCTGCATCGCGGCCAGCGGGTGGGGCTGGTGGGGGACAACGGCAGCGGCAAAACCACTCTCCTTCACCTCATTGTCGGCTTGAAACGGCCCGAGGCCGGCCGGATCGAGGTGTTCGGCCGGCCAGTCGCCTCGGAGGAGGATTTCCGCCAGGTCCGCCAGCGGGTGGGGCTGCTGTTTCAGGATGCCGACGACCAGCTTTTCTGCCCCACCGTGCTCGAAGACGTGGCCTTCGGCCCCATCAACCAGGGCAAGCACCCGGAAGAGGCCCGGGAGATCGCTTTGCGGGTCCTTGCCGACCTTGGGCTGGCCGGCTTCGAGGAGCGGATTACTCACCGGTTGTCCGGCGGCGAGAAACGGCTGGTTTCGCTGGCCACGGTACTTGCCATGGCTCCGGATGTCCTGCTCCTGGATGAGCCCACCACCGGCCTGGATCACGACACCAAGGAACGGCTTGTCGAGATTCTGCAAGGGCTTGCCATCTCTTCGGTGGTGGTCTCACACGAATACGATTTTCTTGGCCGCACCGCCGAACTTGTTTACTACATGCAGGCCGGTCGCCTCCTTGCCGAGGAGGCCAGCGCCATCCACAGCCATTACCACGTACACAGCTTCGGTAAATTGCCCCACCAGCATTCATCCTGACCGGCAACCGGTCGCCGGACCGATTTCTCTCGCCGCTGCCCGCTGTTCCTGCGCCTCCAGGCTTGACAAAATCAAGCGATGAGCATATTCTGCCCGTTTTGGATTTGATATCCGGGCGGAGTGACGCTGGTTTGCCGCAAGGGGATGTGGCATGAACTTGGTCTGTGAGAAATATAAACAGAAGATGACGGCGGCTGAAGCCCGTTGCCGTCATCCCAAGGAATACTGTAAGTTCCGTTCCTCCTGTATGATTCATTTCTTCGCCAAAGAGCGGGACGACGACCGGCCGGTGGAGCCGGAGAAGAAGGATTCCGTCGGCTGACCCACCTCTTGCCCGCGCCCGCTGCCGCGGCATGGCGATTGAACGACAAGCGGCTGAATAAAAAAACATGGTATCGTTACGTTTTGATAAGGGAAACGGCCTGTTGCCGGCCATCGTCCAGGACCATCTGACCAACGAGGTGTTGATGGTTGCCTATATCAATGAAGCGTCGTGGCAAAAGACCCTGGAGACCGGCAAGGCCCATTACTGGAGCCGTTCGCGAAACAAGCTGTGGCTGAAGGGCGAATCCTCCAACCACGTCCAGCTGGTCAAGGAGATCCTGGTGGACTGTGACGAGGACACCGTGGTCTTCAAGGTCGAGCAACTGGGCGGGGCCGCCTGCCACAAGGGCTATCGCAGTTGTTTTTTCAGGCGGGTCGAGGGCGACGGCCTGGTCATCAAGGATACACCGGTGTTTGATCCCGGGGAGGTATATAAGAAATGAATGTATTGAAACTGGGTGTTCCCAAGGGCAGCCTTGAGAAGGCGACCATCGAACTTTTCGCCAAATCCGGCTGGCAGATCAAACTCTCCTCGCGGAACTACTTCCCCGAGGTGGACGATCCTGAACTGGCCTGTTCCATCTGCCGGGCCCAGGAAATGTCCCGTTACGTTGAGCAGGGCGTGCTCGATGCCGGTATTACTGGCAAGGACTGGATCCTTGAAAACGACTCCGACGTGGTGGTGGTGGATGATCTGGTTTATTCCAAGGTGAGCAAGCGGCCCACCCGCTGGGTAATCGCCGTGCCCGGCGATTCGCCCGTGACCAGCCTGGAGCAGCTTGAGGGGAAGAAGATCTCCACCGAGCTGGTCAACTACTCCAAGCGTTTTTTTGCCGAGCGCAATATCAACGTTGATATCGAGTTTTCCTGGGGCGCCACCGAGGGCAAGGTGGTTTCCGGACTTGCCGACGCCATCGTCGAGGTCACCGAGACCGAATCCACCATTCGTGCCCACGGCCTGCGGATCATCCATGAGATGATGACCTCCAACACGCAGTTCATCGCCAACAAAAAATCCTGGGAAGACCCCTGGAAGCAGGAGAAAATCCGGAACATCGCTCTCCTCCTGCAAGGGGCGCTCAGGGCCGATAAGATCGTCGGCCTCAAGATGAACGTGGCCAAGGAAAAGCTCGATGCCGTGATTGACTTGTTGCCCAGCCTGAACGCCCCCACCGTGGCGCCGCTTTACCAGAAGGAGTGGTTTTCGGTGGAAACGGTGATCTCCGAACATGAGGTTCGTGATCTGATTCCCAGGCTGCTCAGGGCCGGGGCCGAGGGGATCGTCGAGTATTCATTGAATAAGGTTATCTGAAAACCGCATCGCCCGGCTGCGACGCGAAAGGTGAGTGATACAGCGTGACCGGGAGTGATGGGATCAATTACACGAAGATTCGTTTTCTCGACAGTGTGTATAAAACGGCGCAATTGCCGCCGGCTGACTATCCGGAGATCGCCTTTGCCGGCCGCTCCAACGTTGGCAAGTCGAGCCTGATCAACACCCTGGTCAAGCGGCGCAGTCTGGTCAAGGTGAGCAGCAAGCCGGGCAAGACGCAGAGTCTCAACTTTTTTATGGCCGATGAGGCTCTCTACCTGGTGGATCTGCCCGGCTACGGCTATGCCAAGGTCCCCAAGGGGATGCAGGACGCCTGGCAGCGGTTGATCACCGATTATCTCGAAACCCGTGTAACCCTGCGTTGCGTGGTGGTCATTGTCGACCTGCGGCATGGGGTCAAGGTCCAGGATCTGGAGCTGGTCACCTGGCTGCGGGCCGTGCAGCGGCCCCTGCTGCTTGTCTATACCAAGAGCGACAAACTTTCCCGCAACGAACAGTGGAAACAGGCCGCCGCCCTTGATGCCGGCTTCAACCTGACCTCGGCGGAGCGGGTTCTCTTCTCCTCCAAAACCGGTGAGGGGCGGGAAAATTTAATCGCCGCTCTTGACCGCTTTGTCGTTTAGTGGTTTGTTTTGTCACTATGTAAGCGATGGGGCGGCCGGGACAACCGGGGACGTTGCCTTCCCACCGTTTCGCGGAAATCAGCCAAGAGGGTGAGAGTATGGGGTCAACATCCTGGCATTGTTGGGAAATAACCAAATGTGTAGGAACGGAGGAGTGCCCGGCCCGGCAGTCGGAAGATATTCCGTGTTGGGAGATTGCCCGGGAAATGGATGATTACCGGACGGCCCTCAACGTCTGCAAGGACTGCATCGTTTTTATTTCCAAGCAGGGCACATCCACTCTTGCCGATGAAGAGATCGAACGCATCCTTGAGCGGAAGGGGGTCTGCGTATTGATGTCATCCTGCCCACAGTTCGTACCGCGTCAGGACGGCAAATAGCAAAGTCAGGCGGCAACGTACCCTCCATGGGGGCGGCCCGTGTCCCCTTCTTGTCGCTCCTGTCAGTCGCCTGCATCCTCATCGGTTGGTTTTCCCCAGCCGCCACCACCCGGGGTCTTGATGATCAGCAGATCACCGGCCCGGGCGGTCAGGTTCACCTTGCCGGGCAGCCGCCGGTGTTTTCCTTCCCGTACCAGGATATTTTCCCCTCTGTCACCGGCCATCCCGCCAGCCAGCCCATAGGGCGCCAGCCGCCGCCGTTCCGTGAGCAGCGCCACCTCCGACTCTTCCAGAAAGCGGTAGCTGCGGACGATGCCGTCGCCGCCCCGCCGCCGGCCTTCCCCCCCCGACCCCCTGTGCAAGCCGTAGCGCTCCACCCGCAAAGGATAGGCGTGTTCCAGCGCCTCGATGGGGGTGTTCATGGTGTTGGTCATGTGGGTGTGGATGCCGCTGAGGCCATCGCTTTTCGGCCGGCCACCCATGCCGCCGCCGATGGTTTCATAATAGGCGTAATGGCCGGAATCGGGATGGGGGCCGCCAATGGCGATATTGTTCATGCTGCCGCAGCTTGCCGCCGGGATGCGTTGGGGCGCCGCCTGGGCCAGGGCGCCGAAGAGTACGTCCACCAGCCGTTGCGAGGTCTCGACGTTGCCTGCCGCCACCGGTGCCGGCGGCTCGGCGTCGACGATGCTGCCCTTGCGGGTGACAATCCGGATGGGCCGGCAGGAGCCGTGGTTGATCGGGAATCCTTCGCCCATCAGGCACTGGAAGGCATAGAGTGTCGCAGACAGGGTTACCGGTTCCACGGTGTTCAGGGGCGAAGCCACCTGGTCGGCCGAGTCGCTGAAGTCGGCCACGGCCTCTTCGCCTCGGATGGTGAGCGCCACCGAGATTGCCAGGGGCCGCCGTCCCACGCCGTCGTCATCGAGATAATCCGTGAATCGGAAGACCCCGTCGGGCAGTTGGTCGATGGTGTGGCGCATGAGGCGCTCGGCGTATGTCTTGAGCGCGTCGATGACACCGAAGAGGTGGGCCGTGGTGTGCTTGGCCGTCAATTCGGCGAGTCGTTGGCGGCCGCGCGACAGAGCGGCGAGCTGGGCGCGCAGATCCCGCTCCCGTTCGGCCGGGTTCCGTACCCGGGCGAGGAAACTGTCGCTGAAGGCGTAGTTGGGTCGGCCATTGCGGTGCAGCAGGGTGGGAGGGATGCAGACCCCCTCGTCGGCAAAGGTGGCGGCCAAGCCCATGGATCCCGGGGTGGTGCCACCCACGTCGGCGTGGTGGGCGCGGTTGACCACGTAAAAGAGCGGCGCCCCGGCAGCATCGCAGACCGCTTCGGCAACGGTGATGTCCGGCAGGTGGCTGCCGCCCTGGAAGGGGTCGTTGGCAATGGCCACGTCGCCGGGGCCCATGGGCAGGTTGCGGAGGATTGCCTCCAGGGTGCGCGGCATGGCACCGAGGTGGACCGGGATATGGGCCGCCTGGGCCACCAGTTCGCCCTGGTGGTCAAAGATGGCGCAGGAGAAATCCCGCCGTTCCTTGATGTTGGGTGAAAAGGCGGAACGGGCGAGGACGATGCCCATCTCTTCGGCAATGGATGAGAAGAGTTTGTTAAAGACCTCGACTTCGATGATGTCCATGGCTCTCTACTGTGATCTGGCTGTTGTCTTTTTTCCCGGTGCGCAGCGGCGTCTCCTCGCTCACCTGGGAAATCTGTCCGGATGATGGGGCAAGGTAGCGTTGAATACCTGCCCGGTCAATCCGATTTTTTTTCGCGTTGGCCACGCGGCGCGGTTTGGCATTCCGACGGGGATTGGGTATAGTCCTGGCTGCCGTTTGCCCGGCGTCGATTGTTCTGCCCCACGGATTTCGTCTCTCTCCTGCCCGCAGGCGAGGGCCGGGCTGGGAAGGGGCGTTTCCTTGCCGGGCCTGGATACCCCCGCCGAGGAGCCGATTTGTCCATATTGCTCATCTTTCCCCCCGTGGCCAAGCCCTGCGAACCGCCGGCCGGCATTGCCATGCTCGCCGGCGCCCTGCGCAGCCACGGTCTGTCCTGCACCCTGCTCGACGCCAATCTCGAGGGGTTGCTCGCGCTGCTGGCCGAGCCGCCAGCCGGGAATGACACCTGGAGCCGGCGGGCCTGCCGTGGTCTGGCTGCAAACCTGGCAGCCTTGCGTGCACCCCTGCTGTATGAAAACCCGGCCCGTTACCAGCGGGCGGTGGCCGACGTCAACCGGGTTCTGGGGGGAATCGGTCAGCCCCACGGCCTGGGGCTGAGTCTTGCCAATTATCAAGATGGCACGCTTTCGCCGCTCAGCAGCCGGGACCTGCTGCGGGCCGCCGCCCGGCCCGAGGAAAACGTTTTCTATCGTTACTTCAGCGCACGCCTGCCGCAACTGCTTTGCCAAGATTCCCCGGCCCTGGTTGGTTTTTCGCTCAACTACCTGAGCCAGGCCGTCTGTACATTCGCCATGATCGGGTTTCTCAAACAGCGCTATCCTTCTCTGCCCGTAGTGCTTGGTGGCGGGTTGGTTACCTCCTGGTTGCGGAATCCCGGCTGGCGCAATCCTTTCGGCGGTCTGGTGGATCACCTGGTGGCCGGGCCGGGTGGGGAGCCGCTGCTTGAGCTGCTGGGTGTTGAGCCGCGGTCGGCGCATCATTCCCCCGATTACCAGGGGCTGCTCCTGGCCGACTATCTGGCGCCGGGGTTCATTCTGCCCTATGCGGCCTCTTCTGGTTGTTACTGGAATCGTTGTTCCTTCTGTCCGGAACGGGCCGAGGGCAATCCCTACCTGCCGCTGGCGCCGCGAGAGGTGCGGGCCGATCTTGATCGGCTGGTCGTCGGCACTGGACCGGTGCTGCTCCACCTTCTCGACAATGCGGTGAGCCCGGCCCTCATGCAGGCCCTGGCCGCTGCACCGCCCGGTGTCGACTGGTACGGCTTTGCCCGGGTAAGTCCGATACTGGCCGACGAGGATTTTTGCCGGACTCTTCGCAACTCTGGTTGCCTGATGCTGAAGCTGGGCCTGGAGTCGGGAGACCAGGGGGTGCTGGACGCCATGGACAAGGGCATTGATCTGGCTCTGGTGGCACGGGTTCTGCGGGCGCTTCGCCGGGCGGGGATCGCCACCTATGTCTATCTGCTTTTCGGCACCCCGGCGGAGAACGTCACCGCGGCCCGCCATACCCTGGCGTTTGTCGAACGCCATCACGAGGCGATTACCTTCCTGAATCTCGCTGTTTTTAATATGCCGGTCTGCGGACCTGAGGCCGCGTCCCTGGCGGTGAACGATTTCTATGACGGTGATCTGTCGCTGTACCGCGATTTCGTGCATCCGCGCGGCTGGGACCGCCGGGCGGTGCGTACCTTCCTTGATCAGGAATTCAAGCGGCACCCGCTGGTCGCCGCCATCCTGCGCCGTGATCCCTCTCTGTTTACCTCTAATCACGCCCCCTTTTTCTGTTGAGCGGACAGGTTGTGCCTAACGCTTTGGGGGAGGATGTGCTATCCTGAGAAAAAATCGTCAGCGGGAGGCAGGAGGAGCGATAATGAAATCCATTCAACTCCTTGTTCATGGTCCGGACCGAGGTGCGCAGCCGGTTCGGCGATTCCCATCTCGGTCATCTTTTTGCCGACGGTCCGCCGCCCACCGGGCTGCGGTATTGTATCAATTCGGCGGCATTGCGGTTTGTGCCGGTCGCCGAGCTTGAACAAGAGGGTCTGGGAAAGTTTCGGAAGTTGTTCGGCCGTTAGCCGCTGCGGTCACGTTCGCCACTGCTCCCGATCGGGCGGCGGGGGCGAAGTGGTGGGAGGATGAAGGGATATCATGGCGCAGCTGCGCGTCGGAAGGAGAGCGAACAGGGAGCAGAGCGCGTGCGGCCCGATTCCCGGACCCGAATGCAGCAAACTTGTTACCGGTCTTTGCGCAGCAGGTAGGGGCTTTTATCCGATCCATGCGGGTCGTGGCATTCGAGGCAAGCGTCCTTGCTGTTGGTGTGCTCGGTGCCGGTCTGGCCGCCATGGCAGAGGAGGCACATGTCCTTTTCCGGCAGGATAAACTGTCCCGCCGTCCGGGGGGTGCAGGCGGCGCCGACCGGCTGGTGGCAGGCGGTACAGCCTTCGGCGCCAGCCATTTCGGCCGCCACCGGGCCGTGCAGATGGCGGGGGGTGGCCAGGGGTTGGTGGCAGCCGTTATTCAGGCAACCGGCGGCAGCTGCGGAGCCGGGCATGGTGGTCGCGTAAAAGAATATTCCCCAACAGAGAAGAATGCGGGGAAGTCTTTGGCTGGGAATGGTGGGGCGGAGGCGAAGTTTCCCGGAGTTTCTAGCGAAGATGATGCCGCAGTTCATGGGAGTGGGTTCCTTGTGCGTGACTCGGGAGGTCTGGGCTCTGCTTGTTGGGTCGAGGATGAGAATAAATTGTATCGTATCCGTGGCGAGGGTCAAATATTTCCCGTGATTTTTCGCATTTTTCAAAACACCTGATAAGAACTCTCTTTGTGGGTTGGCTTCCCGGGCGTCAGGCTGAAGGGGGTGTCCGGATGAGGCGGTGCAGGGTCTGCCAGTCCACCGAGCTTTGCCGGCAGTTCGGGCGGGCGAGGAGCACTACCTGGGGGATGACCTTGATGCCGTGGCTGCCCAGGGTGCCGTCCGAGGAAAAGTTGCTGGGGTGGAGATATTTCTCGCCGAGATCATTGGTGCAGAGGCACCCGATGACGGCGCGGGGCTGGTGCCGTTCGATCTGCCGGACCAGGAAGTCGCGGCTTCGCAGCACCCCGGTATTTTTATGCAGCTTGCCGCTGACCACGATCCGGGCGTCCCGGTAGCCGAGATCCCGCGCCAGCTCAATGGTTTCCCGCAGTCGGCATGGCAGCTTGCACTCCTCGGGGCACTGCAGCCCCTCAGCCTGGTCGATGTGGGTGGGGCATTGCCGGGGGCGCAGGCAGTAAGGCAGGAAGAGCATCCGGTCGGCAAAGGGGGTGGCGACGAATTTTTTATGGAAGAACGCGTTGGCGGCAGCGACTACGCGGCGGGCGTAGCGGTCCTTGTTCAGGGTCGGCATCAGCCGCTCCAGGGGACGGTACAGGTAGATGAGGAGCGGCAGGGTGATGCTGACTGGCAAAAATGTCATGTGGTGGCCAGGGGGTGAGAGGGAAGTCTTTGTCAGGTTGGGTGCTTGCCGAAAGAGGCGCCGGGTGGACACCTATCCTACTCTAAATGGCCAGGTCGCACAAGTGGTGAAGGCCAGGGGCTGCGGGGGCTGATTGCTTTCCGGCCCGCTGGCTGGTGGTGGCCCGGATCGATTTGTCAGGGCCTGCCTGTCGTGGTAACCCGGCCGGAGGCAACCGCTATTGTTGCCACCGGCCGGGAGAAGCGAACGCTGTCTGGCTCAGGCGCACTCGGAGTAGCCGCAGGCGTGGCAGACGCAGCAGCCGCCCTCGTGCTCGATGACTCCGCCGCATTCGGGACAGGCGCCGAACATGGCGTTGCTGTCGTTGAGCGAGGCGTCCTTGAAGCCGTTGCTGCGTTCGAGGTGGAGGCGGATGGCCTGGGCAATGGCGTCGGCGCAGGAGGTGACCCGTTTTTCGCCGAAGCCGGCCGGCTTGTGGCAGCTGATGCCGATGAGCTGTTTGACGATGGGCTCGGGCGACATGCCGCTCCGCCAGGCCTGGGAAACCAAGCGGCCGATGGCCTCGCACTGGCTGGCCGCACATCCTCCCGCCTTGCCCACGGTGTTGAACAGCTCAAAGGGACGGTGCTGGTCATCCTCGTTGATGGTGACGTACATCGGCCCGCAGCCGGTGGTCATCTGGTAGGTGCAGCCGGTGAGCAGGGCCGGCCGGTCCCGCTTGATGGGCCGGGCGGTTGGGGTGGGGGCCACCGCCGCCTTGGTGTCGGTCTTGCCGATGCTCAATACCTGGCCTTCGCGGCAGCCGTCCCGGTAGATGGTAACCCCTTTGCAGTTCAGCTGGTAGGAGAGGAGGAAGGCCTCCTTGACATCTTCTTCGGTGGCGGTATGGGAGAAATTGATGGTCTTGCTCACCGCGTTGTTGGTGTGTTTCTGAAAGGCGGCCTGGATGTCGATGTGGTTGCGGGGGGTGATGTCGTGGGCGGTTTCGAAGATCTGCCGGTACTTGGCCGGGATCTCGTTG
>Ga0224496_10002781_pt1 | contig 10307 bp, 8 predicted proteins | sample SF_Jul11_sed_USG_2_FD_168127 | JGI IMG/M metagenome (GOLD analysis project Ga0224496, IMG submission 168127) | Sediment microbial communities from San Francisco Bay, California, United States - SF_Jul11_sed_USGS_8_1 | ecosystem: Environmental > Aquatic > Marine > Sediment | place: USA... | reverse complement strand
TGCCGGGTCGACGCTGGGGCGACGGCCTGCACCAGGCCGTGGAGGCGAAAGAAGGTGTTTCGATTCGCCAGGAGAACCAGACCGTCGCGTCGATTACCTTCCAGAACTACTTCCGCCTGTACAACAACCTGTCCGGTATGACGGGTACGGCCGATACCGAGGCCTTCGAGTTCCAGTCGATCTACGGACTCGAGGTCGTCGTTATCCCGACAAACCAGCCAATGATTCGTGACGACCAGCCGGACCTCGTCTATCTCACCGAGAAAGACAAGTTCGAGGCGATCGTCGAAGACATCCTCGACTGCAGCGAGCGTGGCCAGCCGGTGCTGGTCGGTACGACCTCGATCGAGGCATCAGAGCTGTTGTCGAAGATCCTCAGCAAGGAAAAGATCAAGCACGAAGTCCTGAATGCCAAGCAGCACGAGCGCGAAGCACTCATCGTGCAGAACGCAGGGCGGCCGGGCGCGATTACGATTGCCACGAACATGGCCGGTCGCGGTACCGATATCGTGCTCGGTGGCAGCCTGGATGCCGCACTGGCACGGGCCGGTGAAGGCGCGGACGAAACGGCCATACGAGAAGAATGGCAGGGGCTTCACAACCAGGTGCTCGAGGCTGGCGGTTTGCATATCATCGGTACCGAACGCCACGAGTCCCGGCGCATCGACAACCAGTTGAGGGGCCGTTCCGGACGCCAGGGTGACCCGGGTTCATCGCGGTTCTACCTGTCGATGGAAGACACGCTCATGCGGATCTTCGGCGATCCCGAGCGCACCAAGAACCTCCTGTCCCGCGCCGGCATGCGCGAAGGCGAGGCGATTGAGAGCCGCTTGCTCACGCGCCAGATCGAGCGCGCCCAGCGCAAGGTTGAGGCGCACAACTTCGATATTCGCAAGAACCTGCTCGAATACGACGATGTCGCCAACGACCAGCGCAAGGTCGTCTACGTGATGCGAAACGACCTGATGGAAGCCGCGGAGATCGAGGACTCGATCGCAGCGATCCGGGACGAGGTTATCGAAGGCACGGCGATGCAGCACATCCCGTCGGGCAGCCTCGAGGAGATGTGGGACGCCGAGGGCCTGAGCAACGCGCTCGAGGCCGAGTTTGGCGTTCGCGCGGACGTGGCACGCTGGGTCCGGGAGGACAGCACACTGACGGCCGAGCAAATCAGCGAGCGTTGCGTTGCGGAGGCGCAGAAGGCCTACGAGAAGAAGGCTGCCGAGATCGGTGTGGAGCTGATGCGCGGTGTCGAAAAGCAGATCATGCTGCGACAACTCGATTTTCACTGGAAAGAGCATCTCGCGGCCATGGACCATTTGCGCCAGGGCATCGGGCTGCGCTCCTACGCGCAAAAGAATCCCAAGCAGGAGTACAAGCGCGAGGCATTCGCGATGTTCGGCGAGATGATCGAGCAGGTGAAGCACGATTCGATCAGCATCCTGTCGCGTGTCCGTATCCAGGGCGAGGAAGACCTGTCCGAACTCGAAAGGCGCCGCAAGAGAGACCAGGCCATGAAGTTCCAGCACGCCGAGGCGTCGGCGCTGGGTGGCGGCCGGTCCGGCGGCGAACAACAGGCGCCCGCGGCAGCACCGACACCGTTTGTCCGCGACGGCCGCAAGGTCGGTCGCAACGAGCTCTGTCCCTGCGGGTCAGGCAAGAAGTTCAAGCAGTGCCACGGCAGGCTGAGCTGATTCGCACTCATTCATGAATTACTTCAATGTCGCCGCGGGTATTCTCTGTGATTCGGTCGGTCGGGTGCTTATCGCGGAGCGGATCGGCGGCGGCGACTTCAATGGCATGTGGGAGTTTCCCGGTGGCAAGATCGCGTCCGGGGAGACCTCGACAGAAGCATTGTCACGGGAGCTCGCCGAGGAACTGGGTATCGAAGTGACCGTCTGTGCCCCGTTCATGAATCTGCGCCACGAGTACGACGATCGAATCGTCACCATCGAGTTCTTTCTGGTGAGTGAATGGAACAGCGATCCCGTCGGTCGTGAGGGCCAGGCATTGCGCTGGGTGCCGCGGGAGAATCTGGATGCCGACGAATTGCTGCCCGCGGATGTTCCGGTCGTAGAAGCCCTACGGCAGAATCACTAGCAAATTGACAGCCGGAAGGCGACGTCGTGGCCGGTCTGGACCGCACGCCTGTCAATCGTTGACCACTCGAGGAAACGAATCGTAAAGCGGTGCTGGCTGCCGCTGATTTCGGGGAACAAGGCGCCATTGCCTTGCAGGCTGACGCGCAGCAGGCGGCAATTGCCGTCTTTCTGCATGCTGTGCTGGTACATGCCGTTGACCGCCATTCTCTCCGTGGGCTCAGCGCTTTCGCGGATCAGCCACAGCAGTTCAGTGGCAGCATCGCAAACCGGGCGGATCGCGCCCAGCCATTTGTCCATGTCTTCCTGCCTGCGCTCATAGGACTGTCTCAGCCAATGGCTGTACTCGGGCAGGTCGAACTCGCAGGTGCCGCCGGGAATGGCACTGCGGTGCTTGATGGCGTTCAGGAAGTCGCAGTCTTTCAGGGGGTTCAGGAACGCCGTCCCGATGCGGCTGAGCTCGGCGCGACTCGCCGCCAGGTTGTGAATCAGCGAATCGAGACGACCGCTGTCGACACCCGGCTGGCTCTGAAATCGTTCCAGGATGCCGAGCTGGTGATCCAGCTCCTTGTGGAGGTCACTGCGGACATCGCCACGCGACAAGATGGCCAGGATTTCAAGAAGCGTAGCGATGGTTGCCCGTGTAGCCCAGTCAGCTTCCCTCTCGCCGTTGTAAAGCATTTGCTGGTACAGGAATTCGAGGCGCAGGAACGTACGCATACGCTCAGATAGCGGCTGCTCATAGTGCATGACGGCAGCTGCCGCTTGCGGGGTGATATCGCTGGCCGGTTTTGCCATTGCACTATTCTGCGTCACGGAGGGGGGCAGTGGCAAATAGCGCGATGACACCTGTGTGAACCCGGTTGTATCGAAACGCACGACGCGCGGGCTAGAATGACGGTCAATAATATCAAAGGGATACCGGTGATCATGGGTAGTACGGAAATGGAGAAGCGGCGTGACCCACGTTTCTCGGCGACGAGCATTGCGTGGGGCATGGTCTTCCTGGCCGCCGTCCTCGCCTACTGGCCCGGACTGAAGGGACCCTTTGTACTGGACGATCTCACTTCGCTGGGTGCGCTGGGCAACCAGGGTGGGGTCACCGACTGGGATACCTTCAAGGCATTTGTCTTTGGCGGTACGGCCGGGCCGACCGGTCGGCCCTTGGCCCTGCTCAGTTTCCTGATCGACGCCAACAACTGGCCGACCGATCCGTGGCCGTTCAAACGCACGAATCTTGTCATTCATCTCGCGAACGGTGCCCTGCTGGGTTTGCTGACGCGGCAGATTCTCAGGCTGCTGGACGTTGAATCCAGGAGCGCCGCGCGCATTGCGCTGGTGTCGGCCGGGGCCTGGATGTTGCATCCTTTCCTCGTTTCAACAACGCTCTACGCTGTGCAACGCATGGCGTTACTGGCCATGCTGTTCTCGGTGAGCGGCCTGGTCCTGTATCTCTACGGTCGTTCCTTGCTCGGGACGAACCGAACGAAGGCCTACCTGGTCATGACGCTGTCCCTGGGCCTGTTTACCGTGCTTGCGACGTTGTCAAAAGAAAACGGCGTGCTGCTGCCGTTGCTCATCCTTGTAGTGGAAGGCACGGTATGTGCGAGCCGGGGTAGTCGCCTGCCCGCGCTCGACCGGCGCTGGTCGAGCGCGTTCCTCGGTGTTCCGGCGATCCTGGTCGTCGGCTACCTGGGTTATCGGTTCTTCAGTGTCGATTTTCTCGAAACCCATGGGTCGCGTAATTTCAGTCTCTACGAACGCCTGCTGACGCAGCCACGCGTGGTCGCCGACTACCTGCAACACTGGTTCCTTCCCAAGCTCTATACAACCGGCGTTTACCAGGACCACGTGTTGAAGTCCACTGGCCTGTTCGCGCCAGTGTCGACAGCCGTCGGCGCGCTGTTCCACATCGGGCTGATCGTCCTCGCGGTCGTAAAGCGGCGGCAACTGCCGTTGCTCGCGTTCGCGATCCTGTTCTTTTATGCGAACCACCTTCTCGAATCGACGACGCTGAACCTGGAGCTCTATTTCGAACATCGCAACTACATGGCGACCGGATTCCTGTTTCTGCCGCTGATCGTATTGGCGCGTGACCAGCTCAGCCGGCAAATGGGGACGCTCGTGGCTGCGGCATTACTCCTGGCCCTGGCCGGGTTTACCCGGTATTCGTCGACGGTCTGGTCGAGCTACGAGGGCATGGTAGCGGCATCGGCGCAAAAGGCTCCGACGTCAGCAAGGGCGCAGACCGAACTCGCAATCAACCTGTTCAACGCAGGCCGGCATGAGCAATCGCTGGTTGTACTGGATCGGGCCATCGAGACGATCCCGACCGACGATCCACTCCTGTTGATCAATCGCCTGATCATTCGCTGTAACCTTCGCGTACTGCAGCCACACGAGCTTGACTCGACAGTAACGGCACTGTCCCGCCGGCCCTACGATCCGCGATACCTGCAGCACTACACGGGCCTGACGCAGGCCCTTTCCGAGGAGCGCTGCCCGGGCATGACGGTTGAGCAACTGCGGCCGCTGTTCGCGAACATGCTGCGCAACCCGGCCAACTCCGAACACGGCTCGCTGGAGCTGTCGCACATCAAGTACCTGTCCGGCACTGTCGACATGCTGGCTGGCGACCGCGATGCCGCCATGGCCCGGTTCCTCGAATCGCTCGACGCAAAGCCGGACTCCGGTTCGGCGATGACGATGGCGGCGATGATGGCGACAGCGGGCTTTCTCGACGAAGCGCTGCTGCTCTCCGAGCGTGCGCTCGAGTTCCTGGACATCGAGTCCCGCGGCGTTCGCCTGGGTCTCAAGGTGACGGAGAAAGATATCCGCGAGTTTCGCGCTATCGTAACTGCCGAGATCCAGGGCGGCGCCGAGTAAGCTTGCGGTACTTGCGATCCAGGTCAATGACCTGGTTGCGCACATGATCGAGACTGTGATCGTTGTTGATCACGTCGTCGGCGATGGCCAGGCGGTCCTCGCGGCTCGCCTGGGCGGCAAGGATGCGCTCGGCCTGTTCCACCGTTTCCGCATCGCGCTCGAGCAATCGCCTGACCTGGGTATCTTCCTCGCAATCGACGACCAGTACACGGTCGACAAACTCGAGCAGCGGTGAGCTGAGCAGGAGTGGCACAACAATGAGCTGGTATGTGCCGGTGGCAGCCTCGGCCTGCCGGCGCGTCTCGGCACCGATTCTCGGATGCAGAATGGCTTCAAGGTCAAGCCGGGCCTTGTCATCGGCGAAGATGGCCCTGCGCATGGCGCCGCGGTCCAGGTTGCCGGAGGCATCGATCATAGCGTCGCCGAAGCGCTGGCGGATCTCGTCGAGCGCGGGTTGTCCCGGCGCCACGACCTCGCGCGCGATCACGTCGGTGTCGATCACCGCAGCGCCGAGTTCTGCGAACATGTCGGCCACAACGGACTTGCCGCTGGCAATGCCGCCGGTCAGTCCGATACGCAATGGCGGTGTTTCGGTCGGGCGTGCCACTCAGAGCATCGTATCAAGGTACAGGGTCTTGATCGTGTCGCCCCAGAGCATGGAGATCCAGCCGGCCGCGGCCAGGTAGGGGCCAAAGGGGATCGGCACGCTGCGCTCGTGCTTCGTGAGCACGACCATGGTGATGCCGACGACGGCACCGACAACGGCGGACATGAGGATGATCATCGGCAGTTGCTGCCAGCCCAGCCAGGCACCGAGTGCAGCCAGCAGCTTGAAGTCGCCGTAGCCCATTCCCTCTTTGCCGGTCACGAGCTTGAACAGCCAGTAGATGCTCCAGAGGCTGAGGTAGCCGGCCATGGCGCCAATGATGGCGTCTTTTGGCCCAATGAACAGGGTCTGCGCACCCGCCACGGGGTGGTACAGGCTCATCGCAAGACCGACCCACATCAGGGGCAGGACGATCGAATCGGGGATGAGCTGCGTGTCGGCGTCGATCATCGCGACGGGCACCAGTGCGAGGGTCATGACGATGGCCATGATCGCCTCAGGACCTGCCCCGAAGCGCCAGGCACACAGTGCGGCGAGGACGCCGGTCATCATTTCGACAACCGGGTAGCGCGCCGAGATCGACGCCTTGCACTTGGCGCACTTGCCGCCGAGCAGCAGGTAGCTGACGACCGGGATATTTTGCCAGGCCTTGATCGTTGTGCCGCAGGCGGGGCAGCGCGAACGGGGTACCACGAGGTCGAAGCGTTCCTCGGGAACCTCGCTGACCGTCGGCGACTTCGCCATCTCCTCGCACTGCGCGCGCCACTCCCGCTCCATCATGACGGGCAGGCGGTAGATGACGACATTGAGGAAGCTGCCGACAACGAGACAGATCGCAAAGACGACGGCGATAAACATCGGCGCTGATTCCGTGAACAATTCGAGCATCAGAAAACTCCGTCGGCAGAGCCGCAGGCGTAAATGAAAACGGCGCTCGGAGTGTCCTCCGAACGCCGCATTGTATCAATCCTGAGACGGCTTAGACGACCGCGCCCAGCTTGAAGATCGGGAGGTACATGGCGACGACGAGGCCACCAACGAGCACGCCCAGGATCGCCATGATCATGGGCTCGAGCAGGCTGGAGAGGTTGTCCACGGCATTGTCGACGTCTTCTTCGAAGAAATCGGCCACTTTGGCGGACATCTCGTCGAGCGAACCGGACTCCTCGCCGACGGCGATCATCTGGATCACCATGTTCGGGAACAGGTCGGTGTTTTCCATCGCGACCTGCAGCCGCTGGCCGGTTGCCACTTCATCGCGCATCGTCAGGACCGCTTGCTCGTAGACGATGTTACCCGTTGCGCCGGCAACCGATTCCATGGCTTCGACGAGCGGTACGCCCGCTGCAAACATCGTTGACAGCGTACGCGCATAGCGCGCAATCGCGGCCTTCTGGAGGATCGGGCCAATAATCGGCATCTTGAGCATCAGGCGGTCGAGATAGTGCCTGAACTTGCGCGAACGCTTCTTGAAATACAGGAACGCGCCAATCGCGCCACCAATGCCGATACCCAGGAAAACGCCCTGGGTTCGAACAAACGCCGACAGGTCGATGACCATGCGTGTGAATGCGGGCAAGTCGGCACCGAAGCCCTTGAACAGGTCCTCGAAAGACGGGATGACGAAGATCAGGAGAACCGTCGTCACGACGAAAGCCACGACGAGTACGGCGGCCGGGTAGGTCAGGGCTTTCTTGATCTTCTTCTTGATCGCCTCGGTCTTTTCCTTGTAGGTCGCGACCTTGTCCAGCAACGACTCGAGGGCACCGGCCTGCTCGCCGGCCTCGACGAGGTTCACAAACAGATCGTCAAAATACAGCGGGTGCTTCGCCAGCGCTTCGGCGAGGGCAGAACCACCTTCGACATCGGCCTTGATCGCGAGAATGAGCTTCTGCATGGCGGCGTTCTCGTGGCCATTGCCCACGATCTCGAAGGACTGTACGAGGGGAATGCCCGCCGCCAGCATCGTGGCCAGCTGGCGACTGAAGAGGGCGATATCGGCGGTCGTGATCTTGCCACCACCCGAGAACATACTCTTGCGTTGCTTGCGAATGCGCGTCGGCACGACGCCCTGGCGCCGCAGGTCGGCGCGTACCGATGCCTCGTCGTTGGCGAGGCTCTTGCCCTTGATTTTCTTGCCGTTCCTGTCTGTTCCTTCCCACAGGAACGGCGTGTTTTCTGCAACTACTGCATTAGCCATTGTTCAAGTCCACTATTCGGTAATTACCTGATTTAACTACTCAATTGTAACCCGGTTGACCTCTTCAAGGCTGGTAACCCCGTCCTTGACTTTGTTCAATCCGGCTTGTCGCAAATCGATAACCCCCTCTTGTGCCGCCTGCTCCGCGATCTGCATCGCGTTACCACCTTCCATGATGATGCGGCCCATAATTTCGGATACTTCCATGACCTGGAAAATACCCAGTCGGCCTTTGTAGCCGTTATTGCATTGCTTGCAGCCCTTGTCTTTCGGGCCGTAAATGGTGATGCCCGCGTCGAGTTCCTCGGCCGAAAAACCTTCCTTTTCGAGCGCCTCGCGCGGGATATTCTTGATTTCCTTGCAGTTATTGCAGAGGCGGCGGGCCAGGCGCTGCGCGATGATGAGGCTTACGGAGGTCGCGATAGCGTAGGGCTTGACGCCCATATCGACCATACGCGTCAGCGTCTTGGGTGCGTCGTTCGTATGCAGCGTCGACAAGACCAGGTGGCCCGTCTGGGCCGCCTTGATGGCGATTTCAGCCGTTTCGAGGTCACGAATCTCACCCACCATGATTACGTCCGGATCCTGGCGCAGGAACGCTTTCAGGGCGGAGGCAAAGGTCAGGCCCACCTTCGGGTTCACGTTGACCTGGTTGATGCCCGGGAGGTTGATTTCCGCGGGGTCTTCGGCCGTCGAGATGTTGCGGTCGACGGTGTTCAGAATGTTGAGGCCCGTGTACAGCGAAACCGTCTTACCGGAGCCCGTCGGGCCCGTGACGAGAATCATGCCGTAGGGCTTGGCGAGGTGCTTTTCGTAGAGCTCGCGCTGTTGGTCCTCGTAGCCCAGCATTTCGATGCCGAGTTTCGCACTCGATGGGTCGAGGATACGCAGCACGATCTTCTCACCGAACAGCGTCGGGCACGTGTTCACACGAAAGTCGATTGCACGGTTCTTGCTGAGCCGCATCTTGATTCGGCCGTCCTGCGGGACGCGGCGCTCGGCGATGTCCATGCGGGACATGACCTTCAGTCGGGCGCAGACCTTGTTTGCCAGCACGACCGGCGGCTGCGCAACTTCGCTGAGCACGCCGTCGAGGCGGGTACGTACGCGGAAAATCTTCTCATACGGCTCGAAGTGAATATCGGACGCGCCGCGCTTGATGGCGTCGAGCAGCACCTTGTTGACGAAGCGCACGACCGGTGCGTCTTCGATATCGTCCTTCTGAATATCGTCGTCGCGCTCCTGTTCGCCACCGACATCGAGGTTCTCGAGATCGAAATCGTCGTCCTCGAGACCGCTCATGCTGGTGTCGACGGCCTCGATGGCCTTATTGATGCGCTCCTCGAGTTTGTCCTGCTCGACAACGACCGGGTCGATGCTCAGCGTGGTCGCAAACTTGATGTCATCGATGGCCTGGAGGTTCGTCGGGTCGGCAATGCCAAGGAACAGGCGCTTGCCCCGCTTCACGAGCGGCAGGACGCGGTGCTTGGTGATCAGTTTCTGGTCGACCGCCCGGATGACATCGAGATCGATATCCACGGCCTCGAGATCGAGGAGAGGTACGCCGAATTCGTGCGAGGCGGCGACGGCGATGGCGCGCGCATTGGCCAGTTCCTCACCCACAAGGTAGGCGATGAGCGGGATGCGTTCTTTCTTGGCAGCCTCGCTTGCTTCCTGAAGCTGTTCTTCAGAAACAATACCATCCTGCACCAGCCGCCTTGGCAGGCCCGCGAGGTTGGATTGTGATGCTGTTGCTGCCATGAAATCTCAAACTGTCACGTCTACGAGCGTTACAGTCTCACTGATCCAAGTTACCGATTCAACTGGATTTTGTGCTGCTGTTCACAGTTATCGAATTTGATTAAGTAAAACGCCGATATTAGGCGATTTTGGCGATCAGAAGACCCCAGGACGGGCCTGAACGGGCCTAAGGGCGGCAGCTCGACGGCAGGTAGCGGTTCGCGACTGTCGGGGCCTGGTGAGCGCTGACAACGCCGTTGCCGTTCATCTCGGTTGCTCCTCCGCCCGGTGCGGGCGCGGCGCCGCAGCGCCAGATGATACTGCCACCCGTAGACAGGTAGGGTGTAAACGACACGGTCTGGCCGAATATCTCGGCGTGTGCGTCGCGGCCAAAGGTTACGTCGACACGACCGTTCACGACGTTGACCTGGCTGACGTACTTGCCCTGCGAGTCGGTGGGCAGGACGGACATTCCGGCCTCGGTGCGGCCCGCCGGCGGTTCGCCATCCATGTTGTAGGCGTCGACGACCGGGGCCTTGGCGCCCGCCGCCATGTTGATGCCCTCGGCAACCTGGGCACGCACGGTGAAGGTCTGGTAGGCCGAAATGGCGAGCGATGCGAGAATGCCGATGATGGCAACGACAATCATCAGTTCAATCAACGTGAAGCCTTTGTGCTTGTTGCTCATGGTCTTCCTGTTCCCCAACTCAGGCTCGTCAATTGTAGGTGAAAAAAAAGCCCCGGCGGACCGGGGCTTTTCTGCCTTTAAATCTAA
>Ga0224496_10002780_pt1 | contig 10309 bp, 9 predicted proteins | sample SF_Jul11_sed_USG_2_FD_168127 | JGI IMG/M metagenome (GOLD analysis project Ga0224496, IMG submission 168127) | Sediment microbial communities from San Francisco Bay, California, United States - SF_Jul11_sed_USGS_8_1 | ecosystem: Environmental > Aquatic > Marine > Sediment | place: USA... | reverse complement strand
GCGGCGCTAACCCACCTCGCTTGGCTACTGCACTGCTGCGTCCGCTCTTCAATGATTCCAAGGCTGCCTTGCGGTCGGTCGCCGCCGTCGTGGTCGCCTTGAAATTTTTCGACCAAGACCAAGTTTCTCTTGAAGATTTGAGACGATTTGGCAATGATTCGCGCGCCGAAGTGCGTACCAGTTTAGCGCAGGCCCTTGGTCTTGCAGCCAATGATCACCCACAGGCGTTACTGTCTCTTACCGAGCAATGGATTTCCGGAGAATCGCCGCGTTTACAGCAAGTCGCCCTCAAATTAATTCCTTGTATTGCTCAAGAGGACCCGCAGCAAGCTGTGGCATTGTTGGCCAACTGCGCCAATGCCACTGATCCGGATGTGCGTGCCGTGCTGGTCGAGACGCTGACAGCCCTGGCGCAGGATGGTCTATCCAAGGATGTCATTCAGTTGCTGGCCGAATGGGCGCAGCTGCCTCAGCCCAACACCTGGACAATTGCACGTGCATTGAGCGGCTCTTGGGCCGCCGGGCAGGCTCAAGCAGCCCTGCAAATCTTGGAGATGCTGACCACGGCCAGTGGTCCGGATAAGCAAATCGGCAATACACTGCAAGCCTTGGAGCGGCATGGCTCGGAAAAAGCCGTGCAGGAAGCCTTAAAAGCGTGGGAAAAAGCGGCAGAACCAAATTTGCAAAGGGCAGCCGAACAATTTCTGGGGAAACAAATGCACAAATCTGATTAAGAATTCGGGTATACTTGCCGGGTTATGCTGACCCTAGGCGTGATCGCCGATACCCACTTGCCTGACCGGGCCAGAAATTTACACCCGGCGGTGCTCCCCACTTTCGAGAAAGCCAATGTAGCCGCCATCCTGCATGCAGGCGATATGTCCATCCCGCGGGCGCTGGGCGAGCTAGCAGCCGTGGCCCCGGTGTACGCAGTACGCGGCAACCGTGACTGGCTGGGTTTTGGTGACCTGCCGATGACCCGTGTGCTGACCTTCGAGCAAGTCAGGATTGGGATGACCCACGGACATGGCGGCTGGGGAAAATACCTGGTTGCCAAGGTCAAGTTCTTGCTGCGCGGCCCGCAGCCCTTCCGCATTACCAAGGAACGCGCCTTACGGCTGCTGCCGGATGATGTCGATGTGGTGATCTTTGGGCATAACCACTCGGTGATGAATTTTATTGAGGATGGCAAGCTGATCTTCAACCCTGGCTCGGCTTGCTGCCAAATCCCCAGGCACCTGCCGCCCAGCGTGGGGCTGCTGCATATTGACGGGGATAAAGTTGAGGGGGAGATCGTAGATTTGGCCTAAACCAACATGAGGAGACCAACCATGAAACATAATCTATATAGGGTACTTTTCTTTGCGTTCATAGTGGCGGGCTGCGGTGTGCAATCCGCTGACTCACAAGCTAAGCCCACCCCGACGCATTCTGCCTATGGAAATTTGCAGAACACTGAAATCCGCGGGATCACGCCAGAAGACATAGAAGGCCTGCGTACTGGCAAAGGCATGGGGCTGGCTCTTCCGGCAGAACTCAACGGTTATCCCGGCCCACGCCATGTGCTTGACCTGGTGGAAGAACTTGGGTTGACGGTCCAGCAGGAAGAGCAGATCCAAGCACTCTTTGATGCTATGCAGGTAGAAGCCATTGCCCTAGGGGAGAGGATTTTGGCCGCAGAGGCTGCTTTAGAAGACTCCTTCCGTCAGCGATCCATCACCACAAGCAGCCTTGAAGAGCAGTTGACCCAAATCAGCGAGCTGCGCCTGGCGCTGCGGTTGGTGCATCTTGAAACCCACTTGGCAACCATTGAAATCCTCACTGAGGAACAAATCCAAAAATACCAAACACTGCGTGGGTATGACGAAATGCAAGAGGACCATGCCCACGGAAACCAGCACGAGGGGGGATAGCCAGACATATAGGTCCTAGGGGAATGAGTGACCGCTGGTATTGCAGCTAGCGCAAATAACGCCCGAAAAAATCCAAGGTGCGCTGTAAGAAGAGGGTTTCGCTGGCGGCGCGCAAGTTGTGACCCTGGCCCGGGTAGGTAAAGCACTCGGCGGGTTTACGCAGGGCTTGCAGGCTTTGGCACAGGTCGCTCGACCAAACGGGCGGCACGACTGTGTCGGCCTCGCCGTGGTGGATGCTGAGCGGCACATGGATCCGCTCCAAATGAAAGATTGGGGAGATTGATGGATACACATATAGAGGCGCGGCTAATTCCTCTGCTCCGCGCTGGCCGTCTGACAAGACCGAATTGATATGCTCGAAGTTTAAGCGTTCGTCGCCGCTCATCGGCGCATACAGTACTGCCGCCTGCACGTTGGCTCCCACCGTGATCACCCGCAAGGCGATGCCGCCGCCCATGCTGTGGCCCCACAGCCCCAGTGCGCCGCGTTTTGCCGTTTGCAATACACCTGTCTGGCCGGCTTGTTTGTTCACAATGGCGGCCAGGTTGAGTACATCCACAGCGTAACCCACCCGGAACAGGTTAGGGCCGCTGTCCGAGGGTGGGTGGTTGCGGTAGTTTGGGTGGATGACGAGGTAGCCGGCGCGCGCCAGATAATCGGCGTAAAGTGTTGTATACGCCTGGACAAGGTACGTATTCGGTTCGACGTACCCGTGCAGCACAAGCACCACCGGAAATGGCCCCTCCCCATGCGGCAGGTTTGCAAAACCGTTGATCGTCAGGCCATCACTGGGATAGCTGATCAACACCCGCCGGAAATCAGCAGTCTCATCTAACGTTTCGAGCTCTAAAATCAACCCATCCCCATAAGCGCGCCTGGCTAGGCTGGCAATGCTCAAGTCCTCGTAGGAAACCGGCGTGGCCGTCTCAACCCGTGGGTGGGAGCCCAGCCCTGATGTGACCGTAGCAGGTACGGCCGTGTAGAAAGGCAAAGGGGTAAGTTCGCCGGACGGCAGCAGGGTGGCAGGTGTATTATCCCCACAGGCGCTCAGTAGCAGCACAATTAATAGGGTATATCGGTTTCGCTTCATAGGCCAATCGCATTGATTATAACTCTGCTGAGATTATGTCACAAACTAGATAGGAAATTTACCGAAATAAGACTATAATTCTCTAACCCTGATTATTCTTGAGGAGGAGTAACCCCTATGGCTAAACCGCAGATCAAGATCATTATCAATCCAAATGCCGATATGGGCAACGCCTGGCGGCACGCCTCGGCCTTGCGGCCGGTCGTCGAAGCACACGCCCAAACCGATTGGGCCGGGACAGTGTATCCAACCCACGCAATTGAACTGGCCCGCGCAGCTGGGGAAAATGGCTACGATATGGTCATCGCTATTGGCGGCGATGGCACAGTTCATGAAGTGGTCAATGGGTTGATGCAGGTGCCTGCCGATAAACGCCCTGCCTTGGGCGTGGTGCCGATGGGCTCTGGCAATGATTTCGCCTTTGCCTTGGGGATGGACACCGATCCGGAGAAAGCCCTGCAGCAGATCTTCAACGGGAAGAAGCATAAAGTGGATATTGGCGTCATCGAGGATGAACATGGCCGGCGTGAATATTGGGACAATACCTTGAGCATCGGCTTTGGCGGCGCGGTGACCATTTATTCGCACAGTTTACCAATACTGCGCGGCTTTCTGATGTACCTGGCCGCGGTTATCCAAACGATCATCTACAAATATATTATCTTGCAGTTGAGCATCACAACCGATGAAAAAACCTGGGAAGAAGAATCGATGATGCTGGCCATCTGCAATGGGCCGCGTGAAGGCGGCGGGTTTATGACTGCGCCGGATGCCAAGGTGGACGATGGGACCTTCAATTACACCATGGTTAAAAAGGTTTCGCGCTTAATGATGTTCCGATTGATCCCCGAATTCATGAAGGGTTCACATGGGCGGTTCAAACAGATTGAGATGGGCTTGCTCAAGAAAATGGAGATCAATTCTAAGCAGCCGCTGTACCTGCACACGGATGGCGAGGTATTTGCCAGCTTTGCCACCGATGTACGTCACCTCAAGATCGAGATGCTGCCACAAGCATTGGAAGTCATGGTTCCTAAAGAGGCTTAAAACGCTTACACCGAATTTGAAATGCCTACCCTCAGCCAGTGCCTGCGCGGATTAGACCAGGATCACTTACAAGCAGTCGCCGAGTTATGGGGGATTGAGCTGCCCGCCTCAATCGAGCGTGAGGCTGTGCAGCGTTTGGCGCAGCAGATCTTGGATGCTGCCCTGGTGGTTGAGATCGTTGAGACCCTTCCCTCCGAAACTCGCCGCGCCCTAGAGGGGCTGCAAGCCCGTGGCGGTCGGCTGCCTTGGGCTCATTTTACACGCCGCTATGGTGTTGTTCGCGAAATGGGGGCTGGGCGTCGGTCGCGGCAACAGCCCCACCTCAATCCCAGCTCAATTTCTGAAACTTTGTGGTATCGTGCCCTGGTGGTTAGAGCTTTTTATGATACCCCCACCGGCCCCCAAGAATTCGCGGTGATCCCCGAGGACCTCCTGACCCTCATCCCCACGAGCCATCCTTCCGATCGACCGCCATTTGGCCGCCCGGCTGCTCCCGCCGAGCGTGCTGTGGTGCTCCCCGTCAATGACCATATCTTGGATGCCGCCTGCACCTTGCTCGCCGCGCTGCGCATAGGTTTACCGACCGAGGAGATTGCTCGGGTTGGTGCACATTGGCCTGTTGCCCCAGAAATTCTGCAAGCCTTGTTGGCCACAGCCGGGATGTTATCCAAGAAAAACAAACTAAATGCTGGTGCGGTGCGTTCCTTCCTTGAAGCCGAGCGTGGCGCCGCCTTGGCCCATCTGGCAGGCGCTTGGTTGCAAAGTGAACAGTTCGATGACCTGCGTCTGGTCCCATACTTGGAGTTTGACGGTGAGTGGCAAAGCAACCCGTTAATCACCCGGAGGAATGTGCTCGCTTTCTTGCTTGAAATTCCAAAAGATACTTGGTGGCGCATTTCGGCTTTCATTAATGAAATTTATGAGCGGGAACCAGATTTCCAACGCCCTGCGGGGGATTACGATTCCTGGTATTTGCGCGATAGTCGCACCGCGCAGTATTTGCGCGGCTTTGAACACTGGCAGGCCGTCGAAGGAGCTTTGCTGTATCAGTTCATCATCGGGCCGCTCCATTGGTTGGGATTTTTAGACTTGGCCGCTCCGCAAAAAGGAGCCTCCCCCAGCGCTTTTCGTTTATCTGCTTGGGCCAACGATCTGCTTGCCGGTAATCCGCCAGAAGGTCTGCCCCTCGAAAACGGGCAAGTACTTGTTGATTCAAAGGCCCAGATTCACGCACCGCGTTTGCTGCCCCGCGCCGTCCGATACCAACTTGCCCGCTTTTGCCAATGGGAGGAACCCCAACATGATGCGTATCTCTATCGCCTAACACCCTCTTCACTAGAATTAGCCCGCAGCCAGGACTTGCAAGTGAAACAGCTCATCGCTTTACTGCGCCGTCACTCCGCTGCGCCATTGCCCCCTAATCTGCTTAATGCGCTTGAACGCTGGGATGAACATGGTGCTCAAGCTCGTTTGGAAAATGTACTGGTGCTGCGTCTTGGCTCACCCCAAATTCTAAAAGAACTTCGTGCCTCGCGCGCCGCTCGTTTTCTGGGCGATCCCATCGGCCCGACCACCGTGATCGTCAAACCCGGCGCGTGGGAAAAGGTGCTGGCGGCATTGGTTGAGTTGGGTTATTTAGGGCAAATTATCGCCGGTGATTAATAGACCAAATCCAGTCACATTTGGTAAGCGCATTATATCGGGCATCGTCAGGATTACGTAACGCAATAACATATACAGCACACTAGGTAATTCCAAGGAAATCAAAGATGCTTGAGTTTACACAACTGCAAAATCATGAAATCACCATGGGGGAATTCACTGATGGTCTCAGCAGCACAGATTTACGTACATTTACCGAGAATTTGTATGCCCATATCCTGGATTTGATCGTCGGCCTTGAAGATAGCGACGTGATTTTTCAACCAATTGATCCGGGTGCTTACGACCCTTATGCTGAGAACCCCGAAGAGGTTCAAATCGGCTGGACATTGGGCCATGTCATCGTACACTTGACCGCCTCAAATGAAGAGGCCGCTTTCTTAGCGGCCGAATTAGCCCGTGGTGTCCCGCATCATGGACGCTCTCGTTATGAGGTTCCCTGGCAGTCCATCACCACTGCTGAGCAGGTTTTCCAGCGCATTGCCGAAAGCCGCCGGATGTGCCTAGCCAGTTTGGATATGTGGCCCGACACCCCCCACCTGGAAAACAGCTACCGCACGCGCGAGAAGTCCCCGCTGATCAATCCGCTGTCTCGCTTTGTGTACGGCATCAAGCACGCCGATGAGCATCTCGAACAAATAGCCGAGATCATGCACCAAGCCAGAGCGGCACGCGCGGGAAATTGATAATTGGGCAGATTGTTTTTTTCTCACCGCTTGAAAATGCGTAGCTCAAAATATACTTTCAGTAATTTCCCAAGGATACCTAATGCTTCTAAATCCCAACAGCAGGCTGCTTTTCATCGGGGATTCGATCACGGATTGTGGGCGCAAACGCCCCATTGGAGAAGGTGCTTTCGATCGAGCCCTTGGCAATGGGTATGTCAGCATTGTTGATGCTGCTTTAACTGCCGCATATCCAGACTATGCAATTGGTGTGGTAAATATGGGCATATCGGGAAATACAATCCGAGATCTAAAAGCGCGCTGGCAAACCGATGTGCTTGCCTTTCAGCCGGATTGGTTGGTTATTTTGATAGGGATCAATGATGTTTGGCAGCAGTTCAGCCGCCCGCGGCAAACCCAACAGCATATTTCTGCACAGCAGTATGCTCAAATCATGAATGAACTCATCCAGCAAATAAAGCCAACAATTCAAGGAATAATCTTGATGACTCCATATTTCCTGGAGCCCAACCGGCGTGATCCTTTGCGAGAGATGATGGACCATTACGGCGCGCTGGTAGGTGAGGCCGCATCCCGGCATGGGGCTATACTGGTTGATACCCAAGCTGCATTTAACAGCTTGTTCGCCCATATGCATCCCATGAGTCTGTCAGTGGATCGCATTCATTTAAACCTTTCCGGGCATATGGTTTTGGCGCGAGAATTATTGAACAGTATTGAATATCAGTGGAATCGTTCGGCTGAGAATTGGCTTGATAATGCTGGATGAATATCGAGTAGGGAAGAGGGCAAAACAACACGATTAAATCCATTGGTTAAGGAAAATGGATTTAATCGTGTTGTTGGGGTGAATTGAAAAAAGCTGGTCAGCGGGTGGCCAGGTAATCCAAAATTTGTCTGATTCACTCCCCCTAAAAATCGAACTCAGCGGAGAGGGTGGGATTCGAACCCACGGTGACCCTAAAGCCACAACGGTTTTCGAGACCGCCCCATTCGTCCACTCTGGCACCTCTCCATATGTATTGCGATTATTTTGCAGGCCGTATTATACCCGCGTTCTTGCCCTGCATGGGGCTATAATTCGGCGAATGATCCCATCTCCGGAAAATGCACGTTCGCCATCCCCTTGCTTTCTAACAGCTCGGTTAACCCGCTGGCGCCGCGCTGCTCGCCATGCACCAGGAAGACATCCTTGACGCGCCCTTTTTGCGAAAGGGCATAATCTGCCAGCAGGTCTTGGCCCGCATGTGCCGAAAACCCCTTAGCCTGTGCTACTTGGATCTTGCGCTCAAAGACCTCGCCGTAGATCTTCACCTGATCGGCGCCCTCCAGCATGCGGCGGCCCAATGTGTGCGGCGCTTGCCACGAGACGATCAGCAGCGTGCTGTTGGCGTCGTGGATATTGTGGCGCAGATGATGCAGAATGCGTCCGGCCTCCATCATGCCAGAGGCAGAGATAATGATCATCGGGTCTTTGCGCTCATTCAGCGCTTTCGACTCGTTCACCGAGCGCACATACCGGAGCCGGTCGAAACCCAGTGCGGCGCGGTGTTTGTCAGAACGGATCATTTCCAGAGCTTCCTCATCAAAGCATTCTGTATGTTGGCGGAATATATCCGTCACATTGACTGCCAAGGGGCTGTCCACAAAGACCGGGGCTTGTGGGATCTCCCCAGCGTCCATCATTTTGTGGATCGAGTAGACCAGCTCTTGTGTGCGGCCAACCGCAAATGCCGGGATGATTACTTTGCCGCCTCGCCCCAAAGTATCCGAGATGATTGTTCGCAGCTGTTCCCTGGCCTCCTCCGTTGGCTTATGCGGCCGGTCGCCATAGGTGCATTCCATCAGCATGAAATCCACATCACTGGGCATCACCGGGTCGCGCAGCAGCGGCAGCATCGGTCGCCCAATATCTCCAGAGAACCACAACCGCAGCTTGCGCCCCTGCTCTTCTATATCCAGCACCACCGCCGCAGATCCCAAAATATGCCCGGCTTCCACAAAATGTACGTGTACTCCAGGGACCGGTTCAAATGTCTGGTTGTAGTCCATTTTACGGAATGCCTGGGATGTCTGGGCCGCATCTTCCTGAGTGTACAGCGGTTCGAATGGTGTTTGGCCTCTCCGCACGCGCCGTTTGTTCACGAACTTCACATCCGATTCCTGGATGTGCCCCGAATCTTTTAGCATGATCTCGGATAAATGCGCCGTAGCATTTTGAGCGTAGATTGGGCCGCCGTAGCCGTTCTTCACCAAGTTGGGCAGATTACCGCTGTGGTCAATGTGAGCATGCGAGAGCACTACCGCGTCTAGGGACGCTGGGTCAAATTGAAAACTGCGGTTGCGTATAAAAGCTTCTTTCCGGCGGCCTTGGTAAAGTCCGCAATCCAACAACAGCGTATGGCCGTTGATTTCGAGAAGGTGTTGCGATCCGGTGACCGTTCGTGCCGCACCGAGGAAATTTAATCTCATAACCTGTTCCTTACTATATCACGCGGATTTCCATCATCAGGTTACCCACTTTGTGTATTTCAAATACCATCATTTAGTTCTGGGCTGCTAAGATGGTTGACCCATCCCTTTCCAAACTCACATATTGGCTAAAACTTCTTGTATACCTTGGCCATATCGTTCCAAGCGCCAAGGCACTGTTTCCAAGATCTGGGCCAGTTCTTCACCATTGGCCGGGTTTTTCTCGGCTATTTCATACAGCAGGTCGCGCGGCATCACCACATCCGATTCGACATCAAATTGGCGGGCCGTTTGTTTGCGCCACTCACGTAATGCCTCCACGCGTTCCACATAGTCATCTTCTAAGCGTGGCTTGCGCGGCCGCTGGACAGGTGCCCCCTCCCCGCCATTGCGAACCGCCGTGAGCAGTGCCTTCCCATGGCGGTCAATTTGCTTGGGGGTCATGCCGGGGATTGTCTTCAACCCATTGAAGTTGACTGGTTCATTCACCGCCACGCCGATCAAGGTCTTATCCCCGATCACTTTGAAGACCGGCAGGTTGTATTTTTTTGCTTTGAGGTCGCGGTATATTACCAGCTCTTGCAGCACCGCCGCTTGTTTAGACGTCAGATCGCGTGCCCCGTTGATTCGCCAAATATCTGTTCCCACTGGGCCAGGTGCTTTACCGTTCACAGCGCATACTCGCTGGAAATCTTCCTGGGCCAACGCTAGGCGTTGTTTAGTTTCCAGTTCCGTTCGCAGCTTCGCACGTAGTTTGGGCAGGTAATAAGTATCCAGGCGGGCATAAGCCAGCATCTCATCAGTTAGCGGACGTTTTCCCCAATCGGCGCGCTGAAATCGCTTCTCCAACTGGATTCCAAATTCGGCTTCTAGCAAGTTGCCCAATCCAACTTTTTTGCGCCCAGAAATTCGTGCCGCCAGCATAGTATCAAATAGGTTTTGGAATTCAAAACCAAAATCACGCTTCAAACACAACAGATCATACTCTGCCGCGTGGAATATTTTTTCAATCGCGGGGTTGTTGAAAATCGGTCCTAAACTGGATAGGTCCCCCAAGGCCAGCGGGTCAACCAGAAAATCGCCGTCAGGTATCGAAAATTGGATCAAACATACTTGTTCTTGATAAACATACAGACTGTTGGACTCTGTATCCACGGATATTGTGGCTTGTGCTGTCAGTTTTTCCACCAGGTCTTGCAGTTGGTCAGACGTAGTGATCAGAATAGGTTTTGGAAGATTGCTCATAAGTGGACACTATTATAACAGTGGTTAGTGCTCGAATTTGTTCAGATGCTCATAGAAATATTTTCCCAAAGGATTGGTTGTAGGGTATTCATCTGCTCTAATATGATTCAGATGCGTCTCTTATGGATTTCTAGTATTCCTCCAGTATCTTAGCAATAGCACTTGTATCCAGGTGTTAATAAGTCATGTGTAGA
>Ga0224496_10002779_pt1 | contig 10310 bp, 7 predicted proteins | sample SF_Jul11_sed_USG_2_FD_168127 | JGI IMG/M metagenome (GOLD analysis project Ga0224496, IMG submission 168127) | Sediment microbial communities from San Francisco Bay, California, United States - SF_Jul11_sed_USGS_8_1 | ecosystem: Environmental > Aquatic > Marine > Sediment | place: USA... | reverse complement strand
AGCGCGCCCCCGCGGCGTGCGTAAGCCGCGTAGCTGGCGATGGCGAGCAGCCCGAACGCGCTGCTCAGCACATCCTTCCGCTCCGAGATCCAGGCCACCGATTCCACGTGCAGCGGGTGCAGCGCGAAGAGGGCTGCGGCCAGAGCGCTCGCCCCGCGGTGGGCCGTGAGAGACTCGAGCACGAAGAAGAACAGCAGCACGTTGAGCACGTGCAGCGCGACGTTCGTCGCGTGGAAGCCGCGCGCCGAAGACCCGAGCAGCTCGGTGTCCAGCATGTAGGAGAGCCACGTCAGTGGATGCCAGTTGCTGAGGTGGCTGGCGGTGAATGCCCAGCGCACCGACTCCGCATCCAGGCCGCGTTCGACCATCGGATTCTTGACCACGTAGCTGTGATCGTCGAAGTGCACGAAGTCGAAGTCGAGCGTCTGGGCGTAGACCGCCAGCGTCGCAGCGGCGAGCGCCAGCACGATGACGCTGCGACTGCGAATCACGTGACGGAGGGGCTGGCTGCAGATCATCCGGGGCTCCCGTCGCGCGGTGGCATCACCAGCAGGGCTCCGTCACGGTATGGCAGCGCGCAGCGCACAGCGCCGCGCACTCGCCTCCGGCTTCCGAGCGCCGCTTGCAGGGCTGCACGATACCGGAGCAGACCGTTGGCCCGCAGGCAGATCTCCCGGAATCCGCCCGGAGCGAGCGCTTCACCGGACGTGCCGGGAGCGCGATGCGGCGCTCAGCTGACGGGAGCGCGCCCCCCCGCTATCACCCAGCTTCGGTATGCTGCGGGCGGATAGAAGGCCAGCCAGATCGCCGAGCACGCGACGCCCGTGAACACGATCATCATCACATCGAGCACGAACGGGTAGTGACCGCTGAACGAGGCGACACCGATGGAGAGCAGGTAGAAGAGCCCGGAGCAGAGACTGCTGATTCCGTAGGTGCCCCAGAGCAGCACGCGGTTTGCCACCACCGGATCCGTCAGCCCGTGCGCGAGGCGTTTGCGCATGCGCGAGTAGTGACCCGCAGCGGCGACGAAGATCCACGCATAGACGACCTGCTCGGTCCCCACCTCGAGCCAGATCCAGGGGCGATCCGAGCGGTAGCCGAGCCAGTCCCCGAACGAGATGCCGACGAGCCAGCTCGCGATCATCACGAGCGCGAGGCCGACGACCGCAGCGGCGGCGGCGCGGCTCTCGGGGTGGAAGACCGTTCGCGTGAAGGCGAGCAGAAAGATGCAGTGGGCGACGATGCCGGCGCGACACGCGGCGCCGAGCACGTCTCCCACAGCGGTTCCCTCCGCCGGCGTGTAATAGGCGAGCACCCAGAAGAACCACTCGAGGCCGTCGAGGCTCAGGGATGCGCCCAGCAGACACTCGGGCCCCGCGCGGCGCTGCAGCCCCCTGATCAGCAGCCGACCTCCGACGGTCAGGTTGATCGCCATGACGAACGCGTAGACGCAAAGTTCGAGAGGCATGCTGGCCCCACTCCGTGTGAATCCAATCTTCGGGAAGAAGCACCCGGAGCTTGAGGAGATCCGTGCGCTCCGGGCTCGAGGCCGTTGCGCGACGAGGCGGAGGGCTCCGTTCGCCCGCCAAACCATCTTTCCCGAGAGAGTCGCAACCGCTTTCCCGAGCCGCGTCGCTTCCTTGGGGCGGGGCTCGCCCGCGGGGCCTCGGAGGCGGTTGCAATCGTTCGTCAGCCCGTGACAAGGTGACCCTCCGATTCTTGCCGAAGGAGGGCGCCATGAAACGCATTGCCAGCGGTCTGATCCTCAGCACGGCCACGCTCTCTGTCTTCGCCGTCTCCGCCGTGGCGCCAGACCACGTCGCGACCGTACTCGATCCCTCCCTGCTGCGCGGGCTCCACGCCGACGCCTCCGACCCGGCCGATCCGGCGGAGCCTGCCGGCCTGCACGCGCGGCTCCTCGCGCGGAGCGAGTCGCGGCAGGCGGCTCGCGCCGAAGCCAGCTCGGCCGCCGCACCCCGGCTGCTGGCACAGCTCGCTTCCCCCGACCCGCAGGCCGCGCACGACGCCGGCGCCGTGAGCGCCGCGATCGACGTCGCGTACCTCCAGATGGCCACGGAAGCGCTGGCCGGCTTCGGCGATCTCGAGACGGGCTGGCGGCCGGGCGGATCGCCCGCGGACGAAGCGGCGGCCGACTGGATCGCGGAGGAGATGCGCAGCGTGGGCCTCGTCGGCGTGAACAAGCTGCCGGTCCCGATCGATCGCTGGGTCTTTCGCGGCGCGAGCGTGGCGGTGGACGGGGGCCCGAGCTTCCCGGCCAGCTCCTGGGGCGGCGTGCCGGGAACCGCGCCGGGCGGCATCCACGCCGAGCTGGTCGATCTCGGCCTCGGACGCCAGGTCGAGTACGACAATCTGGGCACGGATGTGACGGGCAAGATCGTGCTGGTCGACTGGGCCTACGGGGACTGGTGGGTGAACCGGCACGGCCACCAGGCCACGCTCGAGGGCGCGGCCGCCGTGATCTTCTACACCGGCAAGACAGCGGCCGGCGCCTTCTACAACAAGCGCGACGACAGCCTGTTCGCCTTCGACGGCACCTACGACGACGACTGGGTGCCCTTCGTCTTCATCACACGCAACGCCGCCAACGATCTGCTGGCGCGGCTCGCGCAGGGACCCACCAGCGTCACGCTCACCTCCAACGTGGAGCTCACGCGCGCCGAGGACGGCGGCGTGGGTCACAACGTGGTGGGCATGCTGCCCGGTTCGGACCTGGCCCATGAGCTCATCCTCTTCACCGGCCACCACGATGCCTGGTTCTACGGCGCGGCGGACGACGCCACGGCCATCGCCTCCATGCTCGCCATCGCGAAGGCCGTGCGCGACACCGGCTTCCAGCCGCGCCGCACGCTCGTGTTCCTGGCGAGCACGAACGAGGAGTACGGCTTCACGGATGCCTACTACGAGTGGCTGGTCGGCGCCTGGTACGCCATCACGAAGCAGCGCGTCAACTGGCAGGTGCGCGGCGCGCTCTCGCTCGATTTTGAGCTGCTCGGCACCGGCGATCCGGGCGAGCGCCTGCTGATCCGCACCCACTCCGAGCTCTTCGACCTCGCCAACAGCAAGCTCACCGCGGATCCGGCGCGCACGCCGTTCGGCACCGCGATCCAGAACGTGGTGTGGGCCAACGCCGACCACTTTACGTTGACGGCGGCGGGCATTCCGGGCCTCTACTTCAACACGCTCGGGACCAACTACCTGACGATGAACTACCACACCGATCACGACACCCTCGATCGCCTGAACTTTCCCTATCTCAAGAACAACCTCGAGGTGATCAACGACATCTGGATCAGCTTCGATCGCTCGACGCTTCCGCTGCTCGACTTCGTGGCGAAGGCGGAAGAGGCGGAGTCGCGCATCGCCTTCGTGGTGGATGGTCTCGGCATCGAGGATCTGCCCGGCGTGAACGTCGCGGCGCAGGACGCGCTCGAGGCCGCCGTGGACGAATTCAAGCTCGCGGCGGAGGTGCTCGAGCAGCAGATCGCTGCCGGCCCGAAAGCGCCGCGCGAGCTCGCCCAGCGCATGCGCAAGACCGAGCAGATCCTGCTCACCGAGCTGGTGGCCCTCGACGTCTTCGACCAGTACATCATGCCGCACCAGCAGCTGCAGCGGGACGCCACGCGCATGCAGCTCGCGATCGATGCGCTGATCGCGGGCGATCCGACGGCGGCGCTCGACCTCGTGCGCCGCACGGGCCTCACGAGCTCCGGGCGCCACTTCGCCTACGAGACCTACGCACCCGAGCTCGCGCGCCACGATCCGGACTTCGACCGGCTCCAGTGGGGCGAGCAGGCGCAGCTGGCACCGTACGTGGACGTCTGGCACGAGTACCACGCGATCCTCGCGAAGATCGCTGCGGGTCTCTCGGATCCTTCGGACTACGCCGACGAGATCGCGTCGCTCACGGCCAAGCTCGGTCCCGTCTACGAGCGCCTCAACGCGCGGCTTGACTCCATGACCGAGAGCTTCCGCCGCGCCACGACGGCACTCCGCTCGCCGGTCCCACGCGAGTTCGCGGCTGCGCAGACGCCTGCCGGGGAAGCCGCCGCGCGCTGAACGCGAAGGCCCGCATCCGCGCGGATCTCAGCGGAAGAAGGCTCCGTAGGGCACGATCATGAAGCCCGCGCGAATCTGTGACTCGGCATTCGCGTCGTAGCTCAGCAGCGTCTCACCGTAGCCGTAGAAGTACTGCAGCTGCAGGAAGGCGCCGAAGCGCGGAAACAGCCGCGCGATCGCGTAGGTCGCGTCGACCTGCACGCTGCCGTAGCTCTTCCGCATCCCCTTGCGCAGCGTCGCCGTCAGCTCCAGGGCGTCGATCTTGCCGTACTTGATCAGCAGATCCACGTAGCCCCGATAGTCCGCGATGTCGGCGTTGTCGGTCTTCTCGAGATAGGCGTAGATCTTCGGCGCGATCGTCCAGTGATACGCGTCCAGCTCGCCGAAGGTGAAGATGGGGCGCACGAAGAGGATGTTGAGGCTGCGCGAATCTTCGTCGGACTTGCCGTTGGATTCGTGCTCGATGCCGGCTTGCAGGCCGAGTTGACGCAGCACCGGCCGCGGCTCGATCCAATCCGCCCGGAAGTAGTACGCACTCGGGCGGAAGCTCGTGTCCAGGAAGGGTGCCGACGGAGAGCTCAGGTCCCAGACCGACGTCTGGACGTAGCCGAGATAGAGATCGTCCGCGATGCGCCGGAGGTCGTCGAGGGCGCCCGCTCGGTTCTCGGCGGCCGGGGCGGGCCGCAGGATCCGATACTGCATGCTCAGCTGGAATCGCGCGGTGGTGGAATCGCCATCGCCTCCCGCGACGAAGTACATCGGCTCGTAGCTCGAGAGCCCGCGCAGCGCGCTCTCGAGCAGATCCTCATCCGAGTCCGTCGCCTCGGACGCCGGCGCCTCGGACGAGGATTCCTGCGCCAGCGCAGGTGCGCGCACCAGCGCGAGGCACGCGATCATACAGAGGGCGGTGGCCGATCGATTCAAGACGCACTCGGACTTCAGACGGACCGGAAGCCGACCTTCGCGTGTGCACCGTCGCAGTAGGGCTTGTTCTTCGAAGCGCCGCAACGGCACAGCGCCGCCTTGGCCGTCCGCTCGATGGCCCGCCCGGTTCCGGACATGATCTCGAGTGGCCCGCTGACGAGCAGGGGACCATCTTCGAGCGCCTGGATCTCCAGCGGTCCGCCGCGCACCTCGAGGCTGACGAGCTTCTTGCTCTTCGGCTCTCCGGTGGCGACGAAGCCGGCGTCGGCGTGGGATCCGTCGCAGTAGGGCTTGCTCTTCGATGCGCCGCATCGGCACAGGGTGACGCGGCAGCCCGCGGGTTTTCCGTCGAGGCGCAGCTCGGCGTAAAACGCGAGCGGCCCGTTCTCCCGGATCTTCACCCGGTTCACCGCCGGCGGCGCCTCGTCGGCGCCACCGTCCTTGCGCCGGTATCGAATGGCGCCGGACGGGCAGCTTTGCGCGAGCGCTGCAATCTGCTCTGGGGTCGCCTCGTCCGGGTGGATCCAATCCCCCGACGCGTTGGCCACGAAGACCCTGGGCAGCGCCGTGACGCACTCCCGCGCGTGAATACAGCGCTGGCTGTCGAACGTGATCTCGATGTCCACGCCCTCGTAGCGGGCCTTGCTCATCCGTCGCGCTCCTTCCGTCGACAAGCGCACCGAATCGGTGGGTTCGGACGAGTCTGTCACCAGCCTGGGAATTCGTCAATCTCCTGACCGTTCGGCGCGCTCGCCTCGGCGCTCAGGCCAGCTCGAACAGCAGGAGCTCGGCTCCCGTCACCGCTTGCAACGCGATCGAGGCCTCGTCGCTGATTCCCGCACCATCGCCTTCGCGCAGCTCCTCTCCATCGAGCGCTGCGATCCCGCGCGTGAGCTGCACCCACGCATGGCGTCCGGCCGGCAGCACAGGGGTCACACGCTCTCCAGCTGCGAGACTCGCCAGATAGACTTTCACGTCCTGGTGTATGGTCAATGCTCCATCCGTTCCGTGGCGGTCCGCGACGAGCTGCAGACCGCCGCCGCGCGCCTCCGCGCCGAGTGCCTTCTGCTCGTAGCCCGGCGGGAGGCCTTGCCTCTCGGGCAGGATCCAGATCTGCAGGAAGTGGAGCGGCTGCTCCGCGCTGTGATTGAACTCGCTGTGGCGGATGCCAGTTCCCGCGGACATGCGCTGCAGCTCGCCCGGCCGCACGATCGAGCCGTTTCCCAGGCTGTCCCGGTGCTCGAGGGCCCCCGACAGCACGAAGGACAGGATCTCCATGTCGCGGTGCCCGTGGCTGCCGAAGCCGGCGCCGGGGGCGACCCGATCCTCGTTCAGGACGCGCAGCGATCGGAATCCCATCTGCGCGGGATCCCGATACTCGCCAAAGGAGAAGGTGTGATGGCTGTCGAGCCAGCCGAGCCGGGTGCGACCCCGGCGGCTGCGTTCACGGATCGCGATCACGGCGGCCCCGCGCGTGCTGCATACGAGCCAGAGGCTAGCCGGCCCGCGCGGATCGGCGCGCGGGCGACCCGCCGCCCCGACGACGGGGGTGGCGCCGGCTCGTGTTGACTTTTCGAGGCCCGCTTCTATCGTGCGCGCAAGACGGCGGAGCACAGGACGGTGCGGCCCAGCGCCCGGGTCGGCACGAGGGAGCGACTGCGATGAGGATTGTCATCGTCGGCAGCGGCGGTGTGGGCGAGTCCACGGCGGCGATCGCCAAGCGCCGCGATCCGAGGGGCGAGATCTTCGAGAAGATCGCGCTGGCCGATTTCGATCTGGCCAAGGCCCAGGCCGTGAGCCAGCGCCTCGGCGACGCGAAGCGCTTCCCGGCCGAGCGGGCAAACGCGGCGAACGTCGCCGAGCTCGTTGCGCTCGTCGCGAAGCACGACGCCGACGTGCTGTGCAGCTTCCTGCCGGTGCAGTTCAACCCCTCCACGCTGCAGGCCGCCCTCGAGGCGAAGGTGCATCACCTCGACGCCTCCACGACGCTCTCGGTGCCACATCCGACCGATCCCTTCCACAAGCCGGGCAAGATGCTGGGCGAGGACGAGTTCGCGCTGAGCAGCGCTTTCGAGAAGATCGGCAGGCTCGCCCTGGCCGGCTGGGGCGTGGAGCCCGGCATGTCCGACTGGTACTGCCGCTACGCCGCCGATCACTTCTTCGACGAGATCGACGAGATCGGCGTGCGCGACGGCGCCAATCTCGTGATCCCCGGTGCGACCGGCATCAGCTTCGGCTTCTCGATCTGGATGACGATCGAGGAGTGCACCAACCCGGCCGTCTGCTGGGAGCGCGACCGCGGCTTCTACACGGTGCCGCCGCTCTCGGAGCCGGAGCCGTTCTTCCTGCCCGAGGGCATCGGCTGGGTCGAGTGCGCCCACGTGGAGCACGAGGAGGTCATCGCCGTCGGCCGCACCCAGCATCTGCTCAAGGGCGTCAAGAAGGCCACCTTCAAGTACGCCCTCGGCGAGGAATTCATCCGCGCGATGGAGGTGCTGAAGTCGCTCAACCTGCACAAGACCGATCCGATCCGGGTCGGCGGCGTCGAGGTCTCTCCGCGCGACGTGATCGCCGCCGCGGCGCCCGATCCGAACGAGATCGGCAAGCGCTACGTCGGCCAGACCTGCGCCGGCACCTGGGTGAAGGGCCGCAAGGACGGCATGGCCCGCGAGCTCTATCTCTACCAGGTCACCGACAACCAGGAATGCGTGGGGCTCTACGGCACCCAGGGCGTGGTCGCCCAGACCGCGTTCACGGGGGTGGTGGCGCTCGAGCTGCTCGCGCTGGGCAAGCTGCAGGGCTACCGCGGCAACCCCGAGAGCGGCGTGCGCGTCCCGCAGGAGTTCGGCTGCGACGACTTCGTCGCGCTGCAGGCGGAGTACGGATTCCCCGGCGGCGTGCTCGAGATGGATTCCGAGTACAAGCGCGCGCAGGATCACGCGCGGCTGGTGGGCGGCGCGAAGTAGCAGCGCAGGCAGCGAGCGAAGCCCGCCTCTCGGCCGCAGGCTCCGCCTGTCCCCCTGGCAGCGCGCCGGGCACCTCCTCACCGAGAATGGCGCCCGAAGACAGCAGCGCAGCCAGCAGCAACGGCAGCATGGCGCAATCGCGGATGAAAGAACCGCTTGACGGCGTCGAGGTCGGCAGTCTAGAAGGAAGACAGCAGAAAAACGGAGGGAACCGAATGCGCGTCCGCATGCTGATTGGTGCTCTGTCCTGCGTCTGGTGTGTCGGGGCGGCATGCGCCGCCTGGGCCGAATACGAGGATTGCGACTCCGGCAGCCTGGAGGCACAGCCCAAGAACGTGATCGTGATGATCGGCGACGGCATGGGCCCGCAGCAGCTGAAGCTCGCGCGGCTCTTCGCAGAGTCGGAAGAAGGCGGGGAGAAGAAGCTGACCCTCTATGATCCGGATCTCGGTCTCGATCCCGATCCCAGCTCGATGACCACCCACAACGTGTACGGCGAGGTAACCGATTCCGCCGCCGCCGCCACCGCGATGGCGACCGGAATCAAGACCTACAACGGAGCCCTCGCGGTCGATGTCTACGGCCAGCCGATCACGACCGCCTGGGAGTGTGCAGAATTCGTGTCGGGGAAGAAGACGGGCATCGTGAGCTCGGTATTCCTGATCGACGCCACACCCGGCGTCTGGGCCGCGCACACCACCAGCCGCTACAACTACAGCGAAGTCGCTGTGCAGCAAGCACTGAAGGAAGACCCGGACCTAGAGCCACCGGACATTGGCGAGGTCGAGGTGCTGCTCGGCGCGGGTCGCATCTACTACCAGCCCAAGGGAGCGAACGGCACGGGCGGTCCCAATCTCATCGAAATGCTTCAGGATCAGGGCTACGACTACGTGCGCAAGGCGAGCGAGCTCGAGCGCTCCGCGGCAGACAAGATCCTCGGCTTCTTCGGCGGCACCGCGATGACGTACGTGCTCAACCGCCCGCTCAACAAGAATCTCACCGAACCCACCCTCGCGGACATGACGGCCAAGGCGATCGAGATCCTCGACCGGGACAACGACACCGGCTTCTTCCTCGTCGTGGAAGGCGGCGGCATCGATTGGGTCGCGCACAAGCTCGACGTTGCGGGCACGCTCCACGAGGTGCTGGGATTCGACGAGGCCGTCGCGGAAGCGTTCGAGTTCGCAAAGGCGAACGGCGACACGCTGCTCGTCGTCACGGCCGATCACGAGACGGGCGGTCTCCAGGTCGGCGAGCTGGACGCCGCGTTCCTGGCGGGAATCCGCGCCACCACCGACTTCATCCAGACGGAGATCGACGGCGGCATGACGATCGAAGCGGCGCTCGAGACCTATGCCGGCGTCGGGGGCAAGGGTTCGCCGTGGCCAAAGCTCAGCGCGCAGGAGATACAGCACATCCAGTCCTGCGGCGATGCGCTCGGCATCTCGGACGTCTTGAACGCCCGGGCCGGAGTGAGCTGGGGCTGGAGCGACTGCAAGGGAGGCCACCACACGGGCGTCGAGGTGGACGTCTTCGCCTACGGACCGGGCGCCGAGAAGTTCGGCGGCGACGCTTTCGACAACACGAACATCGGAATTCTGCTCAAGGACGCGGTCACGCACTGAAGACCGCCGCGGCGCCGGTCTCGAGCAGCGCTCAGGCGCCGAGCTCGAGACCCGGCGCGCGCGTGCCGCGCACGGCGCGCTGACGCAGCACCACCCCAGCGGAGAGCGCGATGCCCAGGGCGAGCAGCCCCCCCGTGCCGGGCGGCACGGCGATGGCCGGAGGCTGGCACGCACTCGGCACGTCGCGCGGCGCGATCCGGTAGACCTCGCCGCTGCGGTCCACCACGTAGAGCTCGCCGCGGGCGTCCCGACCGAACGAGGTGATCTCGTTGATCGTGCGGCCCGCCACCGCGAGCTCGGCGCTGCGATCGCGGAAATCCACCACGGCGCCGCCCTGCGTGCGGAAGCTCCAGATCTGCGCGCTGCAGTAATCCGCGAAGAAGTAGGTGCCGGCGAGATCGGGCATGGCGCAGCCGCGGTACACCTCGCCACCCGTCACGGAGCAGCGCTGGGGCGGACCGGCGTGGCTGTACTCGTGGATGGGATCGAGCAGCGCGAGGCCGCCGCAGCCCGCCGTATTGAAGTCGTGCGCCCCTTCGCGGCAGCGCCAGCCCCAGTTCTCGCCACCCGCACTCGCCGCGGGCTGGAGGTTCACTTCCTCCCAGAGGTTCTGGCCGACGTCGGCGATGTAGAGATCACCGGTCTCGGCGTCGAACGCGTTCCGCCACGGGTTGCGCAGGCCGAAGCTCCAGATCTCGTCGTCTCCGGCCTGGCC